>Ga0102929_1000210_pt1 | contig 33775 bp, 28 predicted proteins | sample SalPonR1_B_D2_MG_FD_78510 | JGI IMG/M metagenome (GOLD analysis project Ga0102929, IMG submission 78510) | Salt pond soil microbial communities from South San Francisco under conditions of wetland restoration - Salt Pond MetaG R1_B_D2_MG | ecosystem: Environmental > Aquatic > Marine > Intertidal... | reverse complement strand
GGAGCTGAACTATCGGTTCCAGCGCGTCGTTCCGATCGAGGTGTCCCCGCACAACCCGGACGTGGTCTACCACGGCTCGCAGTACGTGCACCGGACCACCGACGACGGCGTGACGTGGGAGACGATCTCGCCTGATCTGACGGCCTTCCGCGAAGAGCGGCAGATGGTGTCGGGTGGCCCGATCACGCGGGACGCGACGGGGGAGGAGCACTACTCGACCCTGTACGCGGTCGAGGAGTCGCCACTGCAGGAGGGCGTCATCTGGGCGGGAGCCAACGATGGCCCGATCCACGTGACGCGCGACGGGGGTGGGAGCTGGGACGACGTCACGCCGTCCGATCTGCCGCCCGAGGGTCGGGTGCAGACGATCGACCCGTCGCCACATCGGGCGGGCAAGGCGTACGTGGCGGTCTACCGGTACCAGCTCGGCGATTACGCGCCGTACATCTACCGCACCGACGACTACGGCCAGAGCTGGACACGTCTGACCGACGGGACCAACGGGATTCCGGCCGACTGGCCCACGCGGGTGATCCGCGAGGACCCGGAGCAGGAGGGACTTCTGTACGCGGGGACCGAGTTCGGGGTGTTCGTGTCGATGGACGACGGCGAGAGCTGGGAGCCGATGCAGCGTAACCTGCCGGTCACGCCCGTCACCGACATGAAGGTCGTGGACGGCGACCTGGTCGTGTCGACGATGGGCCGGTCCTTCTGGGTCATGGACGACCTCTCGCCGGTCCGTACCGCGGCGGGCGGGTTCGATCGCACCGAAGCGCAGCTCATGCCGACGCGTGACGCGATTCGTCGGCGGGGTGGCGACGACTTCGACTTCGGTGTGCAGGTCGAGCCGAGCTTCGCACCCGCCGGCGCCTACATCGACTACTGGATTCCCGAGTCGGGTCTCGCCCAGCCGTCCATCGAGATCGTGATGCCGGACGGACGCGTCGCACAGACGTACCAGGGTGCCGATACGCGGACCGAGGTCGAGGAGCAGGAGATGCGTGCGCCCTTCATGCGGCGTGAAGGCCGCCAGGGCGTCTCGGGCCAGCCGGGTGCGCACCGTCTCGTGTGGGAGTTCGATGTGGCGTCCGCGGCGGGTCGCGGGCTTTCCGCGTACCCGGGCACCTACACGGCGCGCCTCAGGTCGGGTGACCGTGTGGTGGACGAGCAGTCCTTCGAGGTCGTGATCGATCCGCGCGTGGCCGCCGACGGCGTCACCGCCGAGGACCTGGTCGCGCAGTTCGAACTGCAGGAAGCCGTCGCGGCCACGATGCAGGAGGCGCAGGAGGTGAACGCGCGGGTCGAGCAGGGCCGTGAACGCGCGACCGGGGAGACGAAGGAGGCCTTCGACGCGCTCTGGTACCGTCTCAACGAGGTCGAGGTGGGGAGCTACCCGACGCCCCAACTGCTGGACCAGCTCGGGTATCTGGCCGGGATGATCCGCCGCGCCGACCAGCGCCCGGGGCAGGATGCCTACGAGCGTCACGAGGAGCTGCAGGCACGGCTCGAGCAGATCCGGCTTCAGCTGGAGCGGCTGGAGCGGCTCATCGCGGACGAGGGCGACGGCGGACTCCGCTGACGCCGGACCGGCGATCGAGCCCGTGACCGCGGACGACACCGAGGTCATCTGGGAGGAGGCCACCGCGCGCCTCGCCACCGACCCCACCTTCGGACCCGTGGTCCGCGAGGTGGGGTCGGTTCGCGTTCCGGTGGATCGGTCGACCCGGTTCGCCGCCCTGGCGCGGTCGATCGTCTACCAGCAGCTGGCGGGTGCCGCGGCCCGCACCATCCATGGCCGAATGGTCGAGGCGGTCGGGGGCTTCGTCACCCCGGACTCCATCCGCGGCACCTCCGAGGAGGCCCTCCGTGGCGCTGGCCTGTCGGCCGCCAAGCACGCGGCTCTCGTCGACCTCGCGACGCGCGTCGGGGAGGAGGACGTCGTGCTCGACGACCTCGACGACCTCGACGATGCGGCCGTGACGGCACGACTCACCAGGGTCCGCGGTGTGGGGCCCTGGACGGCGGACATGTTCCTCATGTTCACGCTCCGGCGCCCCGACGTCTGGCCGATCGGGGATCTCGGCGTCCGCCAGGGAATGGGGCGGCTGCTCGGGTGGGACGAGGCGCCGACGACGAAGCAACTCGACCTGATCGGCGTCGGCTACCGGCCGTGGCGCAGCGCGGCCGCGTGGTACTGCTGGAGGGCGCTCGAACTCGACGGGTGAGCCGAGGGGGGATCGCGCTCCCGCTTCGGGGGTTCGCAGAAGGGCGTTCCTCCAACCGAGACCACGACCGTGAAGGCACTCGTCACCGGCGCCACCGGCTACATCGGCGGGCGCCTCATCCCCCGGCTGCTCCGTGCAGGCCACGAGGTCCGTGTCTTCGTCCGGAACCCCGCGAAGCTGCAGGGCAGGGAATGGGTCGACGACGTCGAGGTCTTCGAGGGAGACCTGTCCGAGCCGGATACGCTCCGGCCGGCGCTCGATGGAGTGGACGCCGCCTACTATCTCGTCCACTCGATGTGTGCGGACGACGACTTCGAGGAGCGCGACCGGAGCCTGGCGCGCACCTTCGTCGAGGCGGCGACGGGCGTGGTGCCCCACACCATCTACCTGGGCGGAATCGTCCCGGAGTCCCGCGCGTCGTCGCACCTGTCCTCACGCGCCGAGGTCGGGCAGATCCTCCGCGACGGTCTTCCGGCAACGGAGTTCAGGGCCGGGCCCATCATCGGCTCCGGCTCCGCATCCTTCGAGATGGTGCGGTACCTGACGCAGCGGCTTCCGATCATGATCGCGCCCAAGTGGATCGAGAACGAGGTCCAGCCCGTCGGCGTGCGGGACGTGTTGCGGTACCTGGTGAAGGTTCTGGACAGAGGACCGCTCGGCGTCGTGAACGTCGGCGGGGACCGCCTGACGTTCCGCCGCATGATGCTCGAGTACGCGGCGATCCGGGACCTCCCGCGACTCATCGTGCCCGTCCCGATTCTGGCTCCCTCTCTGGCATCACGCTGGGTCGGGCTCGTGACGCCGATCCCGAACTGTCTGGCGGGGCCGCTCGTCGAGGGCATCGTGGACCCCGTGATCGCGGACACGACGAGGGCGCGCGAGACCTTCCCGGACATCGAGCCGATGAGCTACCACGACGCGGTCGAACTGGCCCTCGTGCGGGTGCGCGACAGGGAGGTTCGAACCCGCTGGTCCGACTCGGCGGAGGAGAGCTTCACGCTCGAGGACCGCGAGGGAATGCTGCGTGAGATCCGCACGCGCAGGGTGGACCTGCCGCCGGGCCCGATCTTCCGGGCGTTCACCTCGATCGGCGGAGAGCGAGGATGGCTGCGGTGGGACTTCCTGTGGAAGCTCCGTGGCTTCCTCGACCAGCTGGTCGGTGGGCCCGGGCTACGACGGGGTCGAAGGAACCCCGACGAACTCATCCCCGGCGAGGCGCTGGACTTCTGGCGGGTCGAAGAGGTGGAGGAGCCGGAGCTCCTCCGTCTTCGCGCCGAGATGAAGCTCCCGGGGAAGGCCTGGCTCCAGTGGGAGGTCACGCGGCAGGGGGACGGAAGGTCCCGCCTGGTCCAGTCGGCGCTCTTCGCGCCGAAGGGCTTTCTCGGGTGGCTCTACTGGTGGAGCGTCTATCCGGCGCACGCCTTCGTGTTCGACGACATGATCGACGCCGTCGTCGAGCGGGCGCACGAGATCCATGCCGGAGAGGTCCCACCTCCCGTGCCCGAAATCGGTCCGATCGAGGATCCGCTCCTGTCCGCTCGGGACCGCCCGTAGAGTGACCGACCGCGGAGTGGCGGCAGGGCCCGATGCGTCGGGCCTCGAATAGCAGCGAGACTTCTGCGACACATCATTACCTCTTCGGGTGGGCCATGAACCACTCGACCACCTGCTCGGCATACGTGTCGGAAAGGACCGGCGAGTGCGATCCGTCCGAAATCGTCCAGAGCGTCGCGGATCCCCCCGGCGCGCAGCCGGATCGGAAGACGAGAACGCCCGTCTCGTGGCCCGGCAGACTCGCGTCGAGGTCCCGCATCTCACGAGCCGCGCCCGAGGACTCGCATCCGTTGTACTCGGCCCATTGGCGCACCGAGTACCTCGCCGAGGGATACGATGCGCCCTCCGGACCGAAGCCTCCGCCCGCGTACTCGATGACCCGGTCGTCCGTCCCGTGGATCTGCAGCACGTGCACGGGGGCGTCCGGCGGGGGACGATCCCCACCCTCGGTGGCGCCCGCGAGGCTCGCGATCGCCGCGATCGTTCCGGGGTGCTCGTAGGCCATGCGGTACGACATGAAGCCCCCGTTCGAGTGGCCGACCATGTAGATGCGATCCGGATCGACGTTCCAGCGTGAGGCGATCTCGTCGATGAGCGACTTGAGGTACCCGACGTCGTCGACCGTCGAGCCCTGGAAGTTGCAGCAGGCGCTGGAGGCGTTCCAGAACGGATCCTGGCGCCCCGCTTCTTCGCGCGTCCCATCGGGCGCGACCGTGATGAACCCGTAGTCGTCGGCCAGTTCGCCGATCCCCATGTAGCGGAGCTGCCCGGCACTGCTGCTGCCGTACCCGTGCAGTTGCACGATGAGCGGGGTGGGGGCCGCGGCGTCGTAGCCCGCGGGAAGGGTGACGTCGACCGGGCCGCGTCCGAGGTCGACCGTCTGAGCGACCGCGGGCTGGGTGAACGGCAGGACGGCAAGGCAGAGGCAGAGTCCGGCGGCTCGGAGCAGGGTGGCGGTCATGGTCGGCGTCTCGTCGGGAAGAGGGAATCACGCGAGGGAAGAGGCGCGCGCGAGGGCGCTCGAGGCATCGTGTCGGTCAACGTATGCCGCTCGATCCGACCTGGCGATCGCCGGATCAGATCGGGCGGCAGGCACCTTCGATGCGTCGGCGGGCCTGCCCGTCGTCGGTGACGGTCTCCCAGAAGTCTTCGAGATAACGGGCCACGTCGCGCCGCTCGTCCTCCTCCATGATGTCCATCCCCGTGACGAGCGCCTCGATCTCGGGGCGGGCGGCGATGAAGACCCGATACGCCGCGGCGTAGTCCATCCCGGGCCGGCACATCCCTCGATAGATCCGGTCGGTGACGCTACGCAGTCCGAGCGCCGGGTTCGGCTCGGAGTAGGGGGCGTCGACGAGCCCGGTCCAGTCGAAGTCGTACGGTACGGCCACGACCATTCCGCCCTCCCGATGTACGGGCACGATGTTGTGCAGCCCACCGTTGTCCGAGGGGAAGTACATCGTGTAGTCGGTGTTGCCGACCATGTAGGCGAAGAGATCGACCCGGGCGGCATTCTCCGCGGAGACCCGCGCCGGATGCAGCCCGTCCTCGAGCTCCTCGTCCGGGATGACCTCTCCGCCCAGCCGCTCGGCAAGCGCCTCTTCCATCTCGATGAAGAAGGCGTTGCGGGTGAGCGGGTCTTCTCGTCCGGAGGTGTCGACGTAGGTGACGCGGGCCATGCGCACCCGGAAGCTCTGGTCGGTGACGGTGTTGTAGATGCGGTATGCGAGGTACTCGCGGAGAAGCTCCTCCCGGTACCGATCCCGGCAGTGGGTCACGAGCTTGATCTTGTCCTGCCCTTCGAACACGCCGCCTTCGACCTGGCTCTTCGGGAAGTTGAGGCGGATCGGCGGGAAGTCGCAGACATTCGACTGGAGCCGGAAATTGCCGCGCGTGCGGACCTGTACGGGCCACTCGGTTTCCGTACCGTCGTCCTCGCCCACGACGACGATACCCTCGTGCTCGGGATTCTCGTCCCGTCGATCTCGCCGGATCTGCCGGAAGTCGGACTCGATCCGGATCTCGAGAGGTGTCTCGGCCGCGAAGAGCGGCGGGACGTCGGGTCCGTAGGGCCCGGAGCTGTCCTGCACGGAGGCCGGTGCCGGCGCCTGGACCGGGGCTGACGCGTGGCTCGGGGCAGGTGCCGTGATCAGCAGCGCAGCGGCTACACAGGCGGGGACGGCGAGCCGTGTAGCGCAACGGAGGTGGATCGTCGATCGAGCAGGCAGCGGGCTGGGCACGGGGTTTCTCCGTGTTGGCGGGTACCGTGCTCGAACCTATTCGGCCGGGCGGGGAATCACCATAATGACGGATCCGTGACGTCGCGCGCTACGTACGACCGGTATCCCCGAACTCTGGTTCCATGACCCCCAGCTCCGACGCTTCGCCCCGATCGATCCCCGCCTTCCTGGCGGCTGTGACGCTGCTTCTCGGCGTTCTCCTGAGCGCACCGTCCGCCGCGTCCGCGCAGGCTTCGGAGCGCGCGCCAGCCCCCGTAACGGTGCTCATGGTGATCGATCAGCTCCGCGCGGACCTGCTCGATCGCTACGACGAGGTGTTCACCGCCGGACTCCGTCGCCTCCGCGACGACGGCTACCGGTTCACGCAGGCCACTCACGACCACGCGATCACCCTCACGGCACCCGGCCACGCGACCCTGTCCACCGGCACACACCCCTCACGGCACGGGGTTGTCGCGAACGTCTGGATCGAGAACGGCGTGGTGATCGAGAATATCGTGGACGAGACCCGCTCGGCTCTGGACGCACCCCGCAGCTCGGGCACGCGTCTCGATCCGCTGACCCGGTCGACGGTGGGCGAATGGCTGCAGGACGTCCACCCGGAAGCGCGGGTCCTCTCCGTATCGGGGAAGGATCGGGCCGCGGCGCTGATGGCCGGGCGGTCGGACGCCTCGGTGCTTTGGTTCGACGGGGCCGCCGGCCGATTCGTCACGTCGGACACATGGGCCGACGCGTACCCGGAGTGGGTCGACGACTTCCACGACGACGACTTCCCAGAACTGCTCGAGACGCGAACCTGGGATCTGATCGTGCCTCCGCGGCATCGAGGCCTGGCCCGCGAGGACGAGGCCGCCTTCGAGGCGGATGGCGTGAACACGACCTTCCCCCACGAGTTCGATCGCGAATACTGGGGGGGCGATGTTGCCGCGTGGCTGGCCACGACTCCGTACCTCGACCGGGCCACGCGCCTGATCGCGCAGGCGGGCATCGAGGGGGAGGGGATCGGCACGGACGACATTCCCGATCTCGTGATGATTTCCCTCTCGCAGACCGACCGCGTGGGTCACGCCTACGGCCCCAGGTCCCTCGAGCAGCTGGACAACCTCGTCCGGCTCGATGCCGAGCTCGGCGAATTCATGGACTGGATGGACGGGCGGTTCGGATCCGACGGATGGCGCATGGTGCTGACGGCCGACCACGGGGTCGCGGACGCGCCCGAGCAGGCTACCGAGGAAGGATCGCCCGGCCATCGGGTCACCATGATGGAGGCGGTCGAGTTCGAGGGACGACTGAGTGAAGTCGCGACGGAGTACGGAGTCGGGCGGGCGGGCCTCGCCGACACGCTCGCGCTCGTCGCACCCGAGATCGCGTGGATCGAGCAGGCGTGGACCCTCACCGACCTGCTCGCGGGTGGGCCCGCCCAGGACTCCTTCACCGTGCTCCAGGCGCGCTCGAGCCACCCCGGTCGTCAGACGGGCGTGCTCGGCGCGCAGGGCGTCGAGATGCGCCTCACCGAGGGCACGCTCCTCTGGACGGTGCCCCGCGGCACCACGCACGGGTCCCCTTACATGTACGATCGGCACGTCCCGCTCGTGGTCCTCGGCGGGGGGATCCCGACCGGCCTGAACGACGAGCCGGTGGCCACGGTGGACGTCGCTCCGATGCTTGCGGTGCTGCTTGGGATCGAGGCCCCGGACGACCTCGATGGCGTCCCGCGGCCGATCGGCTGACGAGCCCCCTCAGCTGTCGTTCGCGACCTCGCGGAGCGACCGGACCTCGGCGCCTTCGATCCACGACTCGTCGTCTGCCTCCCGGACGGCGGTGACGAGCGCGCCGGTCGATACGCCGTCCTGCAGCTTCACGAGCCAGGTCAGCGCGTGGACGCCCTCTGCGTTGGGCTCGAAGCCCTCCGCGAGTCGGAATCTCTCGGCGAGCTCTGCCAGGATCGGCGGAACGAGCTCGTGGACGGCTTCCGGATCGCGGGTGTACACGAGCAGCGCCAGATACCGCTTCCGCTCCTTCTTCTTCGACGACTCACGTCGCAGTGCAGCGTGAATCCTCGCCTGCTGCGCCCGGATCTGCTCCACCGAGGAGGGGGCGAGTGAGGCATCGTGCGCGCGGTCGCCGTAGCCGACGGCGGATCGCCCCGAGGAGGGCCCGGCGATGACCGTGCCCAGGCCCAGGCCGCCGGTGCGGTGGAGGCGGTCGGCGTAGATGTCGCCGAAGTTGAGCTTCCAGAGCACCAGGTTGACCGCGTTGAACACGACGGAGAGCGCCAGCGCCACCCCGAGCGCCTGGACACCCGCGGCCAGCCCGACGCCGATCGCGAGGAACACGTAGACGGCGTCCTTCGTGTCGTCCAGCGTGGTCCGGAAGCGCACCGCGGCCACGATCCCCGCCAGCGAGAACGCCAGCGCCAGGCTCCCCTGCACGATCGTCACGATGCCCGCCACGGCGACCGGCAGGATCAGGAGGGTGTGGACGACCGACTCCTCGTAGCCGGCGTCCCGCTTGATCAGGATGTAGGTCCAGGCCACGGGGAGCATGATGATCAGGGCGCCGAGGACGGACGCCCCCGTCACCCAGACGCTGTCCCACCCGGTCGGGATGGCGCCCTGCAGAGGCGTGCCTCCAGCCATCGTGCTCGTGATGGCGTCGGCGGGCGCGTTGGTGTCCGGCGTGATGTCCGCCAGCAGGATCAGGTTCTCGAGCGCCGGCAGATATCGGACACCGATGAAGATGAGAAGTCCCAGGAGCGCGTAGAAGCCGGCGATTCGCAGGCCCACGCCTCGGGCCTTCGAGCCGCTGCCTTCACGGGCGTGCACCGTCGAAGCGTCACGGGATTCGGTCACGGGAACGACTCCATCAGCACGTCGTCCCAGTGGTCCGCCTGCTCGGAGGTCCAGAGGATCAGGTCCACCACCTCGTCCTCGTCGAGGTTGGCGATGTGCCGGCCGGCGGTCAGATAGACGACCGCCCGATCGTCCAGCGAGAAAGCGGCGCGCCCGTGCAGGTCGTGGTTGAGCTCGAGAAGCGTCGCGAGGAAGACCTCGAGATTGGCCCGTGGCGCAGGACAGATCTCGATCCGGACGACGATCGTCAGCTGCGAGGGATCCGAGGGGTCGACGTCGACTCGCACCAACCCCTGCGCCGACCCTCTCCGGAGGGGGCGTTCGAAGCCCGGGTGCAGCGAGCCTTCATCGAGGCGGGTGACCAGTTCGGTCACCAGCGCCATCAGCGATTGGGTCGACATGATCCGTCAACGTCGGGGGCGGGGGGGGGCGGGACAAGTCGCGGCTCCCCCGGGGTCCGTCCCGGCATGGCTCGTCGAGCGACCGCTCTACTCCCCCTCGGGCAGTCTCCGCGCCACGTTCCGCACGAACTCGCTCACGAGCCCCGGCTGCATGAACGGCAGCATGTGTCCGCCCTCGACCACCCGTACCGTCGCGCCGGGGACTCTGTCCGCCATCGGCCTGCCGTGTACGTCGGGATCGAGGATGCGGTCGTCGTCACCGTACAGGATCTCCACGGGAAGACGCAGTTCCCGGTATCCCGCCTCGACCTCGGGGAGGTGGTCCGGCACCGCGACGAGATCGGCCGATGCGGTGACGTATGCCGTCGGGCGCCGCGCGAGTACGCCGCCGCCCTCGATCGCGAAGGTCTCTGGCACGTCCTCCGGCGCGAAGATCTCGCGCAGCACCGTCCTCTCCCGGAGAAGGGTGGCCGGCACCGCCACGGTCTCCGCGATCAGCCGTCGCAGGAGAGCAGAATGCACCTCCAGAGCGCTGAAGACCCCGGGTGGGTCCTCGACGAGCGTCGTCAACGGAGCCACGAGAGCGAGGCCGCCGAGCAGGTCCGGATGATGCACGGCCGTCGCGAGTCCGACGGCGCCGCCCAGAGAGTGCCCGACGACAAGCGGCTGCTCCAGCCCCCGGTCCCGGATGAAGGCGGCCAGCGTGTCGGCGTCGGCCCGCAGGCCGACCCGTCCATCGTCGCGCCGACTCGACCAGCCCGATCCCGGTCGATCGATGGCCAGGACGTGGAAGTCCCGGGCGAGGTCGTCCAGGAGCGGAAAGGTGAGGGACCGCATCTGCGTGCCGAGCCCGTGCACGAGGATCAGCGGCTGCCCCTCCCCGCGTTCCACCCAGTGAAGTCGCGCACCGTCCACCGACGTGATCACACCGAGGGGTGGCACCGCGCGCTCGGCCTGCGCGGCGACGAAGCGGCTGAACAGGACCGGCGCGGCGATGGCGGCCGCGAGGCCGAAGAGCAGGGCGAGGGAGATCACGAAGATGTCGGTGGGCATCGGCTCAGGCGCTCGCCGATGATGAGGCCGTCGACGTGCCCGGTCGTTCGTTCTTCCTCGTCACGTCCGTTCCGCCTGGAGCACTGTGGCTTTGCGCTCGACCTCTTCCCACTCGGCGGTGTTCTCCGACACCCGTCGCTTGGCGTTCTCGAGTTCCGACTGCATTCGCTCGATCTCGGCCTCGTCGGTGCGCGTGTAGTAGCCGGACTCGGCGAACGTCGAGAGGATTTCGGCGATGCGGGCCTCGTCCCTGCCGATCCGGTCGAGCAGCTTTTCGCTCCGGCGCTGAAGGTCGGCTACGCGGCGTTCGGCATTGCGCGCGGAGTTTCGCCCGGCGCCCTTCCCGCCGTCTCGCCGCGCACCGTTCTTCCCGCTCCCCTTCTCGCCCTTCTTCTCGGCCTTCTTCTCCCGCTTCGCCTTCCGCAGCACCGCCTCCGCATCCAGGTGATCGTCCCCCGAGGCGTGCACGAATTCCTCGTAGGTGCCCGGATAGTCGACGATCTCGCCCGGCTTGATCTCGACGATGCGCGTGGCGAGCTGCCGCACGAACCAGCGGTCGTGCGACACCAGGATAAGGGTGCCGTCGAAGGTCTTCAGACCCTCGACCAGCGCCTCGATCGACTCCATGTCGAGGTGGTTGGTGGGCTCGTCCAGGACGAGGACGTTCGGCCGCTCGAGCATGAGCCGGGCGAACACCATGCGGGCGGCTTCACCCCCGGACAGCGCCGACATCTTCTTCTCGCCCTCGTCGCCGCTGAAGAGCATCATCCCCATCTGACCGCGCACGTAGCCGCGGTCCTTCCCCGGGCAGTAGTCCCAGAGCCACTCCTCGGTGGTGCGGTCGGTGTCGTCGAAATCGTCGGCGTGATCCTGCGCGAAGTAACCGACGTGTGTCTCGTACCCCCATTCCACCTCACCGGCGTCGGCCGCGAGACGGTCCATCGTGATCTTCAGCAGCGTCGACTTCCCGACGCCGTTCGGACCGATGATCGCGACGCGGTCGCCCCGCTCCACCTTCAGATCGACGTCCTCGAGCACGACGTTGTCGTCGAACGCCTTCGAGACGCCCTCGACCTTGAGGACCTCACGCCCGCTCGGCCGCTTCGGCTCGAATCGGAATTTCGGGTAGCGGCGCGAGCTGCCGGGGAGCTCCTCGAGCCCGTCCGCCATCTTCTCGATCATCCGCAGCTTGCTCTGGGCCTGCCGCGCCTTGCTGGCCTTCGCGCGGAACCGATCCACGAAGTCCTGCTGCTGCTGGATCTCCTTCTCGCGCGACTCGATCTCCTTCTCGCGGCGCTCGCGGTCCAGTTTCTTCGATTCCTGGAAATCGGTGTAGTTGCCCGTGTAGAGCGTCACCGTCCGGTAGTCGACGTCGAGGATGTGCGTCGAGACGTTGTCGAGGAAGCGGTGGTCGTGAGAGATGACCACCACCGGCCCCGTGAAGGCGTGCAGGAATTTCTCGAGCCAGCGGATCGAGAGGATGTCGAGGTGGTTGGTGGGCTCGTCGAGCATCAGCACGTCAGGATCGGACGCGAGCACGCGGGCCAGCAGCACGCGCAGCTTGAAGCCGCCGGAGAGGACGGACATCGGCTCGTGATGCACCTCCGCCGGGATCCCCAGGCCCTCCAGGATCGTGGCCGCCCGCGCCTCCGCCGCGTAGCCGTCGTACCGCTGCACGATCTCCTCGAGCTCGCCGAACCGCTCCGTCTCGAAGGACTCCGGGTCGGCTTCCGCGCGGGCGAGCAGCGCCTCCTTCTCCTGCATCGCCTCCCAGAGCTCCGGGATGCCCATGAGCGCGACGCCCACCACCGGCACGTCGTCGTACTCGAACTGGTCCTGCCGGAGCACACCCAGCCGGATGTCCTTCGGGATCGAAACCACGCCCTCGTCGGCGTCGAGGTCGCCCGACAGGATCGAGAGCAGGGTCGACTTGCCCGACCCGTTCGCACCGACGAGCCCGTAGCGGCAGCCCGGGTTGAGCTGGAACGAGGCGCTCTCGAAGAGGAGGTTGTCCCCGAAGGAGCGCGCGAGGTTGGATACGGAGATCATGGGGGAGAATGTACCGCGATGGCGGCGTGGGTTACACGCCCCTCTCCGCTGTCCGACACTCAGCCCCGCGACGGCCCCCTACATCCCCCTCAATCGCTCCCGTATGAAGGTCGCGACCGCGTCGATGTCGCGGTACTTCAGGCCGTAGAAGCCCCAGTGCGGCATGCCCTCGGCCGTGCCGGTGAAGACCTGTCGCTTGAGGCCGAGCTCGTCGTCGGCGAAGCGCCAGTCGTCCGCGAGGAAGCTCGGTGGACGGAGGGTGTCGCCTCGCTGGACGAAGCCGCCGTCGCCCTCACCATAGGCGCCGTGGCACTTCGAGCAGCTGATGCCCCACACGACCGACCCGCGCTCCATGAGGGCCTCCTGCGATTCCCACGTGATCGTGTCGAAGGCCGCCGGATCGAACATCGACTCCGCCAGCATCACGGAGTCCTGCTGGGCCGCGAGCCGCATCGCCTCGTCCTGGGCGGGGTCCTCGACCTCCCCTCCGCACGCACCGGTGACGGGGATCGCCAGAAGCGTGATGAGTACCGCTGAGCATGACCGACGCATCGAATGCCTCCTGGGTTGGGGTCACCCTCAGCGTAGGTGCCGCGACGGCCGGCCGGCCATGAGGACATGTCCGACGATGAGTGTGGGGTAACCTCCCACACGTCGGACCGCCGTCGGCGCCGGCCCTCCCCGGCGCCGGGCTCCCCTAGCGTCAGCCTCCCCTAGCGCCACCCCCCCTGGATGCCCGCCGGCATGTCCCCCGGCGGCTGGTCCATCCAGTAGTAGTGCGGCAGCGGCTGCTGCCGCGGCCACGTCTCGTCCAGCGTGGTGCCGTCGTAGAGGCGCCCGTTCTTCATCACCGCGTGGATGTCGGTCGTGTTGCGCAGGTCGTCCAGTGGGTTGGAGTCGAGGATCACCAGGTCGGCGAGCTTGCCGGCCTCGATGCTCCCGACGTCGTTCCCGAAGCCGATCGCCTCGGCACCGAGGATGGTCGCGGCGCGCAGCGCGTCGTGGTTGTCCATGTCGGCGGACGCCATGCTCCACAGCTCCCAGTGCCAGCCTAGCCCGTGCAGCTGGCCGTGGCCCCCGACGCCGATCCGACCACCAGCCTCGACCAGGTCCGTGAGGAAGGCGGCGTGCTTCCAGAACACGTGCTCCTCCCAGCGGAACCACCCGGGCGATCCCGTGCGGCGGGACGCCTTCGACGCCAGGTCCTCGTACGGATGCAGCCCGAGCAGCTTCTCGTCGTCGAGCGGGTTCTCGCGCGTGAAGAAGTAGTTCTCGGCCCACGGTCCGCCGTACGACACGAGCAGGGTCGGCGAGTAGGTCACCTGGGTCGTCCGGTACAGCTCGACCACGTCGTCGTAGAGCGGCGCGATCGGCAGCGAGTGCTCGAGGCCCGGGTAGCCGTCGATCGCGTGCGTCATGTTCAGCTTGAAGTCGAGCCCGCCCTCGGTTGTGGGCATGAGCTCGAGCTCGCGGGCCGCCATGATCAGCCACTGACGCTGCTTGCGGTTGCCGGACATGTACATCTTGAAGGTGTTGAGCCCGTAGTAGTCCTTGTAGCGCATGAGGACATCGCGGGCATGGTCCAGGTCCTGGACCGCCTCACCGGAGAAGACGCCCGGGCCGGTGTGGTAGATGCGCGGGCCGATCATCCGCCCCGCCTCCACCTGATCGTGATAGGTCAGGATGTCGGTCGTGGCCGTCTGGACGTCCTGGGTCAGCGTCACCCCGTAGGCGAGGTTGGTCAGATACTGCCAGACCTGTGTGGTGTGGACGCCCGGGATGAGCCACTGCGTGTGGTAGTGGGTGTCCACGTACCCCGGGACGATGGTCTTGCCCGTGACGTCGATGACGTCCGCGCCGTCCGGCATCTCCACGGTCCCGCTCGCGCCGACCGCGACGATCCGGTTGTCGCGGATCACGATGTCGGCGTCCTCGATGATCTCGTCGCCGTTCATGGTGACGGCGCGTGCGCCCCGCAGGACGGCCGTGCCCTCGGGGATGTCGCGGGCGTATGTCACCTCGACGCGGCGCTCGAACGGCTCGTAGCCGGCGTCTTCGTCCTCGGCTGCGGCCTCGGGGTCCTCGGCCTCCGGCTCGTCCGCTTCCTCCTCGTCGGGCTCGATCGCGGCCAGCGAGTCCTCGACGGCCTCCGCCCGATCCAGGTCGTAGACTACGTGTGCGTTGGCCAGCGACCAGTGGACCGATCGGCCGTCCGGGCCCCACGTGGGGAACTCACCCCCGATCGTGGTCAGCTTCCGTGCCGGGAACGCCGCGTTGTCGGGGTTCTCGACGTTCACCTCGGGCGTGTCACCTCCCACCATCGGGATCGTGACCGTGTACAGCTCCATCCCGATCTGGGCGAGGGCCAGGTCACCCTCCGGAGCGCGATAGATGGCGCTGGCCGGCGGGTTCGAGGTCGAGCCGGTCGCGGACTTCCCGGTGACGCGGATGTGCTCCCGCTCGTCCGTGCCGTCCCAGCGGAAGGAGACGAGGGTGCCGCCCCGGGTCGCCCACAGCCGGTCGGCGTCCCCCGCGAAGTGGATCCCGCTGCGCCCTTCGGTGAGCGCGATGGTCGTGGCGTCGCCGCCGCCGGACGGGAACCAGACGTACTCCGCGGCCAGTCCTCCGCCGAAGAAGCCGCGGGCTTCCTGCACGTCGCGTGCGGCCGCCCGGCGCGTCACGATCCGGTCCCCACCGGGAGACCACGCCGTCTCCGTGTAGAAGGCGCTGATGTCGGAGACCTGCTGTGGCGTGCCGCCGTCGGCCGCGATTCGCCAGACGTGCCCGCCCTCGGCGTCGTCCCAGGTCACGAAGGCGATCGAGCGGCCGTCCGGGGACCAGGTCGGCGACGCCTCCGTGAGCGTGTCCAGGTCGCTGAGGCGCTGAGGGTCGCCGTCGGGCCAGTCCATCACGTAGAGGTCGTTCATGGCCGTGAAGGCCAGACGCGATCCGTCGGGGGAGGGCACCGCGTCCCGGATCTGCCGGGCGACCAGCGTGGGCTCGGCTTCCACCGCGTAGTCGAATCGCACCTCGGGCCCGAGCGGGATGTCCACGTCGACCTCGAAGGGGATCTCCTCCTGCGCGCTGCCGTCCACGGCGATCCGCCAGATCCTGCCGCCGTACGAGGCGACGACGTCCTCGGAGTCCGGCGTGAAGGTGTAGCCGGGGAGCGCGTCCATGGGGGCGACGGATTCGATGTCGTCCCGCTGGACCGGATAGGCCAGCCAGCGCTCCTCTCCCGTCTCGATCTCACGGATCCGAAGGCCCGTGAGGCCCTCGTGCCGCGTGCCGTAGACGAGCCAGCGGCCGTCCGGCGACAGCGTGGGGCGGATGGCCGCGCCGTACCGGCTCGTCATCGTCGTGGACTCGCCCGTATCGCGGTCGTACACCCGGAGCTGGTAGGTCGGGAAGTCGACGTTGTACTCGTGCCGACCCTCCCGAGAGGCATACCAGACGTACCGTGGGTCGGGGCCGAATGCCGCCCCGGCCATGTGCTGGTCCTCCGGCTCGGTGACCATCGCGGTGCCGGCGCCCCCGTCCCGGTGGATGAGCCACAGCTTCAGCCCACCCGTTCCCGGCACGGACTTCGACACGACGAGGTACTCGCCGTCCGGCGTCCACTCGGGGGACATCACGTCGCCCCGGTTCCCCTCGGTCACCTGGGTCGTGTCGCTGCGATCCAGCGAGATCGTCCAGACGTTCTCGTGCCCGCTCCGGTCACTGACGAACACGACCCGCTCGCCGTCGGGGCTGAAGCGCGGCTGGACGTCGTACGCCATGCCCTCGGTCAGGGGCGTCGCCTGGCCGCCCTCGATCGGCATGGTGTAGAGGTCGCCGAGGAGGTCGAACACCAGCGTCCGTCCGTCGGGACTGACGTCGAGTGAGACCCAGCTGCCCTCGTCGGTCGTGAAGGCGAGTGTCCGGTTCGGCTGGAGCGGGAGCGGGTCGTCGTCGTTGTCCTGCGCGGAGGCGGGTGCTGGAACCGCGACTCCGAGGACGAAGAAGGCGAGAGCGACGAGGCGGAGTGGGGCGAACATGGGGTCTCCCGGGCGGTCGGGGCGGGTGCGACGCGGAGCGAGCCGGTCAATATCGGGCGCGCCGGATCCGCTGCCAAGAAATTTCGCCGGTGGCTGCGAAGGGTACGACGGAAGTCACCGCGATCGCGGCTCACCCTGAGGGCGACCCTGCGCCTCAGGGATTGGGGGCGTCGCCCCAGAGACGTCCGAGTTGCACGTCCCATTCTTCCGGAGTCGGCCGATGGCCACCTGCAGCCGGCGTGAAGGTCATCTCACCGAACACGACACGATCGCCGAGATCATAGAGATCGACCCGAACGAAATCGAAACCCTCGGAGAGCCGACTCGAGACATCGATCATCTCGTCGAGATTCCGCGGCGGGTCCAGCTCGACGGGGTCGGCGAGCTTCAATCGGAGGCTGAGCCGCTTCCAGTCGAGATCGTGGAACTGACTGATCGTCTTGATTCGATTTCGGACCTGCACCGCGTGTGGGCGTCCATGGAAGCAGAAGAAGCTGTAGTCCCGCGGACCGTCGTCGAGTCCGTCGTCCAGACGCTCCTCGACCAGCACCCGCCGCTCGATGCCGTAGTACTGGGCCTCGCGATTCTTCCAGTAGTAGTCGTGGGCGAGGGCGTCTTCCAGGTATTCGATCGCCTCCCGTCGATCGATCTCCGGATCACCATGCACGACAAGGCCCGACGCGTGGTTCGGTTTGGCGACGTATCGGTCTGGGAGATCGTCGAACGGGATGTCGCGCGGGCTCGCCCCGTGCCAAAGGAGCTGAGAGAGGTACTCTGCCCCCACACGCTGCTCGACGAATGGCCGGACTGCGAATTTGTCGGTGAGCCGCTTCATTCGCAGGTCGGGAGACCGATGAAGCAGAATCATCCGGGCAGTGAGGCGTTCGCTGAACAGGTCTGCGGCATCGAGATCCAGGGTATATCCACTTCGCCGCTCGAACCGGTCACGCAAGATGCGCTCACCGTCCTTCCGCCGTCGGATTCGACGCCACAGACGCTTCGTCGCCCTCACCGAGGACCCGAGGATAGGCACTCGGGACAGCCTGTACCTGAGAGTCGAGTAGTCCACGCGTCCTCGTGTCTGATGCAGTAGCCGATGATCCGTCTGCGAGGATATGAGCCACCTGCCTGCGTTCGCGAGTGGATCGACGGCAGGGCAGCCCTCCGCCTCCCCTTAGCCGGCCGTGCCCGCCCCCTTCATGAAGATCGCGTGCGCATCCTGCACCGACGCCGGTGGCCCCACGAACACGACGTGATCCCCATTCCGGATCTCGGTGTGGCCGCGCGGGACGACGAACTTGTCGTCGCGGATGACGGCAGCGACCACGACTTCGTCGGGGATGTCGATGTCCTGGATCTTCCGGCCCACGACCTGGCTGGCTGCCGGCACCCGCACATCGATGAGGTTCGCCACCCCCCCCTCGATCTGGATGAGTTCCGCGACCCCCGGGCGGTCGAGGTAGTTCTCGACCATGGCCGCCGTGGCGAACGGCGCGCTGATGCACACGATGCCGCTGTCCTCGAGCAGCGACACCTGATCCGGATCCCGGGCGATGGCGATCACGCGGGGGACCCCGAGGCGCTTGGCCTGGAGCGCGATGATCGTGTTCCGCTCGTCGTTGTGCGTGGCCGCGATGGCCACGTCGAGGTTGTGCGGCTCGGCCTGCGCGAGGACCTCGGGCTTGGTCCCGTCGCCGTGGAAGACCGGCACGTTGAAGCGACGTCCGAGCTCCTCGGAGCGCTCCTCGTTCTCCTCGATGAAGGTGATCTGGTACTCGGACGACCGGAACACCATCCGGAATTCGTCCTGCTTGAGAAGCCGGTCGGCGATGTTGCTGCCCTGGCTTCCGCCGCCGATGATCAGCACGCGCATGTGAGGCCTCCAGAGGGCTCGGATTCGAAGTCGAAGTCGACGAAGAAGAATCGGCAGCCCGCGCAGTTCTTCGCGATTGGCGGGCTGGAAAAGGTAGACGACCGCCCCGATCGCCGTCAGCCCGGCACCCAGCAGCAGGCTGCGGGCCTCGAGCGTCGGCACGAAGAACCAGCACGCCACCATTCCGAGGATCGGCGTGAGGGGGAAGAGGGCGACCTTGAAGGGGCGACGCAGGTTCGGCATTCGCTGGTGCAGCGCGATGACCGAGTAGTTCACGATGCCGATCGCGATCAGGTACCCGAAGCTGCTGACCGAGGCGAGGAAGCGGACGACACCGAGCGCGCTCAGCAGGACTACCAGGCTGGCGCACACGAAGAGCGCGATGTGGGGCGTCTGGAACTTCGGGTGCAGGCGCGCGAAGGCCTCGGGGAAGTGACCGTCGCGCCCGAGCGCGAACAACACTCGTGAGCTCGCGCCCAGCGTCACGCTGAAGGCCGAGAGACTCGCCATGATCGTCGCGATGATCCCCGCCCAGCGTCCCCATGCGCCGAACAGGTGGTCGGCCACGAAGATGAACGGCGTATCCGACTGCGCGAGCTCCTCGTAGTTGACCACGCCCATCATGACCCACAGCACCAGCACGTAGATCACGACGCCCACGCCGAGTGTGATCAGGATCGCCCGCGGGATCGTCCGGGCCGGGTCGATGATCTCCTCGGCTGCGACCGTGATCAGATCGAAGCCGACGTAGGAGATGTAGATGAGGCCCATCGTGGGGATGAGTGGTCCGAGCCCCATCGGCGCGAAGGGCTCGAGATTGGCGGGCTCGATGTATGAGGCACCGAGAGCACCGATGGCCACGAGCACGAGCAGCTCGACGATGTTCATCGCCGTGATGACGCGCAGCGCTTCTACCGCCCCACGGAGATTCGTGATCGTGAAGAAGGCCGTCGTCACCAGCGTGATCACGAAGACGCTGCCGCTCGGCCAGAAGTAGTGCTGGATCGTGAGCGCGAAGATCACGACGTAGAGCGCGCACGCCAGCGTGTTGCCGATCCAGAAGAACCACCCGGTCAGAAAGGCGACGGGGCGGGGAAGGGTGCGGCTGACGAACGAGTAGCCGCCACCCGCCACCGGGATGGCCGCGCCCAGCTCGCCGTAGTTCAGGGCCGTGAAGAGCGTGAGCAGCCCCATGGCGAGGTAGGCGAGGATGCCGAGTGGCCCGATCGAGCCCGCCACGACACTGGGAAGCGCGAAGATCCCCGGCCCCATCATGGCGCCGATGCCGATCATCACGGCCATGAAGAGGCCGATGTTGCGCTTGAAGCCCTCGCCTTCCGCCATCGGGGTGGCCTGGGTGTCGGATTGGGGTGGTGCCGATGTCGAAGAGTGCGGTGGTCGCAACCGATCGGCGAGCGGATGAGATTCACCTGGCCGAATCGACTCCGGCGCGGCAGCCAGGATACGAACTTCCGCGATCTGGGCCTGTCGGGGAAGGCGGGCCGCCCGCTCGGCCGTCAGATCCGAAAGGTCGGGGCCCTGTGGAAGCGGCTCGTCGGACATCGCCAGGATGGAGTCGCGCTGTGGCTCGACTCCTGCGGGGACCATAAGCACGTGCACCGTGCTTCGGCCGGCTTCCGCGGGGACCGAATCCGCTCCCGCCCTCACGGGTATTTCAACGCGGAACCCCGCCGGGCTGTGCTCTGGTGATGAATCCGCGGCGGCCCACTTCTCCACCTCAACCGTCGCTGGGCATCGACACACACTCGAGGGTAGGGCCGCTGATGAAGGGAGCAGGGTCCCCGGAGCGCCGGGGCTGGCGCGGCTCTCGGGGGTCGGGTGCGTCCGCGCTGGGGGGGGCGGCTCCGTCTCGCCCGACGGGGCCCGGGGTCGGTCGGGGGTCTGCAGACACGGGTGTCCGCTCGGTCGAGCCGGGCTGCCCCGGGACGTTCCCGTGAGGATCGGGATCGACCTGAGGATCGCCGACGGACCGTCGGGACAGCAGCGATACCTCTGGAGACTGGGCCGGTGGTTGGGGGACGCCGGCCATGACGTACATCTCCTCGTGAGCCGGCACGCTCCGCCGGAGGACGTGGCGGAACGTACGCCCCGGGCGACGGTCGCCGATCTCGCCGGGCTCCCCCGGCAGCAGTTCCGGCGCAGAGTTCGTGATCTCGAGCTGGATGTCCTGCTCCTCAACCCGGAGCGATCCGACCACTATGCCGGCATCGGCGCCAATCTGCTGCGGCCCGGGTACGGAACGGACCAGTATCGCCAGAAGCTCAGGTCGTTCCGGAATCCCCTCGAGCGGGGTGCACGCCGGCTTCTGAGAGCCCTTCCACCGGTGCGGGGCAAGCGCACTCGGGAGCGGCGATTCTACGAGGGCACCACGCCGACACCCGACGTCGTCGCCATCTCCGACCGCATGCGCACGGAGGTGCTCGACACCTACGCGGTCGACCCCGATCGGGTTCACGTCGTCCCCAACGGCGTGGACGTCGAGACCTTCTGCCCCGCGGTCCGCGAGGCACTTCGCACGGAGGCGCGGGCAGAATTCGGCCTTCCTGCGGACGCGCTCTGCATCCTGATGGTCGCACACAACTACCGGCTCAAGGGCGTACGTCCCGCCATGGACCAGGTGGCCCGGCTCCGGGCGGCCGGGCTGGACGCGCACCTGCTGGTCGCGGGCAGGGGGACCAGTCGCCTGCAGCGCCGCCGGGCTGCCGCGTGGGCGAGAGCCCGTGGACTCGTGGGGGCCACCCACCTCCCTGGAGTGGTCCATCCGGTAACCCGCGCGTACGCGGCGGCGGACGTGTTCCTGCACCCCACGTGGCACGACGCCTTCGGGAACGTGGTACTGGAGGCGATGGCGTGCGGACTGCCTCCGCTCACGAGTCCGTGGGCAGGCGCCGCGATGGTGGTGGAGGACGGTGTGTCCGGATACGTGGTCGACCCGGCCGAAGGCGTCACTCTGCACCGTCGCCTCGTGGAGCTGGCGGACGGGGAGCATCGGGAGCACATGGGTCGCGCCGCCCGCGCGACGGCGGAGCGCCACGACGAGCCCACGAACTTCCGCGCCATGGAGCGCCTCTGTGAACTCGCCGCGACCCGGACGCCCGGTCCCGTGCGTTGATCGGCGAGGCTGCGGCCGCGCCGGACCGTCACGGGAGCATGCGGACGCGGATGGGGCCGGCCGACGGGGACATCCCGGCGTTGGAGTACGGTCATGCCCGGGCGTACGTTGGGGGGGCGACGCGGGGCGGATAGCGGTCCACCCATCGTAAGGAGGAACACATGCCGGATACCGATTTCGATCCCGTCTTCCGTGCGTTGCGGTCGATCCTCGTCCCGTTCGGGGACGAGCTGACGGTGACCACCGACACGCCCACGGCGTACGTCCTCGACACCCCCTATTCGAAGCGCTGGAAGAAGGAACTCTCCTTCGGGAAGGCGGAGATCGGGAAGCGATACGTGAGCTTCCATCTATTTCCGGTCTACATGTACCCGGACCTTCTGGACGGCGTCTCGGACGAACTCCGCGGACGCATGCAGGGCAAGAGTTGCTTCAACTTCACCCGGGTCGCCCCGACATTGCTCGAGGAACTCGATGAACTCACACGGGCCGGCCTGGCCCGACTCGAACGCGAGGGTGTGCTCGAAGGCTAGCCGGGCCGGCCACGCGCTCGTCTGCGGCCGACCGCGAACCTGATCTATACCCGAATCTCACCCGTGGTCGTCTGTCGCAGCCGATTCCGGCCCTCCTCGATGCCCCGGTATCCTTCATTCTGGCCAGTCCGGACCGCTACCGCTCAGAAGAGGATTGCGCACGATGGAGGGTATGAAGGCACGGATCCCGCCGGACGCGGGGCAGGGCGATGAACCCTCCGGAGGCATGGTACTCGTGGTGGACGACCATCCGCTCGTTCTGGGTCTGGTCGCACGGGTGCTCCGTCTGAATGGATTCAAGGTGGAGACCGCCGGGAATGGTGGAGAGGCGCTCGAGCGACTCGCGAATGATGGCGACGGGATCGATCTCCTGTTGACGGACATCGACATGCCCGGGCTCGATGGGCCGTCGCTCGCCGAGCGGGTGAACCGCGATCTTCCCGATCTCCCCATCGTGTACATGACCGGGCGTCCCTCGCGCGGGATGGGACGGTTCCCGGTGCTTTCGAAGCCATTCGAGAACGGACACCTGATCGAGATGGTCCGAGAGTCGATCGACGGCGGGTGAAGGCGGAGCGTGCCGGGCCCGGCAGCCCCATCGCGAGTCTCGTGTATACCGCCTTTTATATCCTCGGCCTCTTCCGCGGTCGATGTCGCTGCCCGAATGCCTGCCGGTAGGTTTTCCGGGGTATTCGGGTGGATGCACGGAGCACCCGTGCGGTCGGCCGTTCGCGTCGGGGGATCGGTCGCGTTACGCTCCGCATTGTGGACGGGCATTCCCCCCAGGTATCTGCCACGTCCGCACTCGCACTCGGAGGTCCGGCGTCCACCATGGAGCGACTTCCTCCCGACGCGACTCCCGCAGAGAGTCTGGCGCGCGACCTCCTGTCAGCCGAAGGCTACACCCGGGACTCGGTGGAATCGGTGTCCGATGCCGGTGCCGCCGTCCTCTCGCGACTGTTCGAGCGGCTCCGTCCGGTGATCGGCGCGGGAGGTTTCGAGATCCTGCTCGGACGGGCGGCCATCGTCGGGGCCCGTGTACATTCCGAACTCGGGAACCTGCCGATCCCCGAGGTCGGGCCGCCGTCCGTGGAGGAACTCGGCCGGGTGTTCGAGGATCCCGACGGGGCGTCGGGACTCGAGATCGCCACACGGCTCCTGGCCGACCTGCTCGCGTTTCTCGGGCGCCTCGTCGGATGGGGGCTTACCCTCGTGCTGCTGCGCGAGGTGTGGCCGGACGTCATCGCTTCACGGGATCCCGCCGACTTCGACGACTCCTCATCGATGCCCCGGTACCGGGGCGAGGAAAGCTGATCGTGCCGACTTTCGACATCCTCCGCACCGGTGTTCCCGGGCTCGATACGGTCCTCGGCGGCGGTCTCCCCGCAGGCTCCTTCAACGTGGTCGGAGGCGACCCCGGGGCGGGCAAGACCACCCTTGCCCACCAGATCCTCTTCGCGAACGCCACGGAGGAACGCCCCGCGCTCTTCTGCACGCTCGTCGGTGAGCCACCGATCAAGATGCTGCGGTACCAGCAGCAGTTCGACTTCTTCGATGTGGAACGGGTCGGATCGGCGATCCACTACATGAACCTCCATGGCGAGGTACTCGAGGGGGATCTCGATGGGGTGTTCGATGCCCTGGTCGAAGAGGTGGAGAGGCTCGAGCCCGCGTTCGTGGTCGTGGACTCCTTCCGTTCGGTCACGGCGCAGGCGAGGCTCGAGTCCCGGGCGCCGTCCTCCCGGCTCCGGAGCTTCGTCCAGCGGCTCTCGAATGCGATGACCCGCTGGGAGACCACGTCGTTCCTCCTCGGGGAGTTCAGGACCGAGGAGACACCGAACAACCCGCTCTTCACGATCGCCGACGGCGTGTTCTGGCTCCGTCAGCAGCCGCAGGGGGACACGCGGGTGCGGAAGCTGACCGTGAGCAAGCTTCGCGGTGCGGCCGAACTCGCCGGCCAGCACGTGTATCGCATCTCCTCGGCGGGCCTGCGCGTGTACCCACGGGCCTTCCGCGACCTCGACGACCCGGTCCACGACACGGCCGATCGGACCCGGATGGCGACCGGTGTCGAGGGGCTCGACGAGATGCTCGACGGCGGGTTCGTACGGGGGGATGCGGTGATCGTCTCGGGTCCGTCGGGGACAGGGAAGTCCGTGCTGGGCATGCACTTCGCGGGGGCGGGGCTCGATGCGGGCGAGAACGTGGTCGTGGCGACCTTCGAGGAGAACGTGGACCGGTTCATCGACCGGGCCGCGCTGCTCGGCAACGACTTCCGATCGGCGGTCGCGGAGAATCGGCTCAGCCTCTTCCATCGACGCCCCCTGGATCTGTCCGTGGACGAGACCTTCGAGGAAATCCTGGATCGCGTGGACGAGATCCGGGCGAGTCGTGTGGTGATCGACTCCCTCAGCGGTCTCCAGGTCGCGGCGTCGGGCACCGAGGCGGAACGCCTGCGGGAATCGATGGGGCGACTGGTCCAGACGCTCACCACGGCGGGCGTGACGGTGATGATGACGGCGGAACTCAGCCAGCAGGTCGATCAGCTGAGGTTCACCCCGCACGACAGTTCGTTTCTCGCCGACGACGTGGTCCTCCTGCGGTACGTGGAGGTCCGGGGGAGGCTCAAGACGGTGATGTCCGTCGTGAAGATGCGACGGAGCGCGCACACCCGGGCCTTCCATCACTACGAGATCGGTGCGGAGGGGATCGCGGTGGGGCGGGCCCTGGAGAACTTCCACGGGATCCTCACCGGGGTTCCGGAGATCACCGGGGACGCCGAGCCGTGATCCGCGTCCTGGTGGTCCACCGCGAGCGCTCGACCGCGGAGGGGATCGCGGCCGGGCTCGGCGCTTCCGACGACGTCGAGTCGGCCGGCAGCGCGCGTGATGTCGCCACCACGCTCCAGGAAGTCGAGCGGCCGGGTTCCCGGATCGACATCGTCGTCGCGAGTGCGGATCTGCCGGGGAATGGTGTACTCGAGCTGGCCGAGACACTCCGCGGGCGTGAGAATCGCCCCGCCCTGGTCGTGACCGGTCTGCCCAGCACGGACGCCGTGCTCGTCCGCTACCTCGAGGCCGGTGTGGACGGATACCTCACCGACGAACTCTCCCTCTCAGGCCTCCTTCTCGTGCTCCGGCTCCTGAACCGAGACGAAGTGCTGGTCGGCCCTTCCACGGCCCGGCTTCTGGTCCGACGACTCCACGCGCTCGCCGGGCTTCTGGCGACCAGCGGGCTCGATCTGAGCGCGCTCTCGGAGCTCACACCGCGGGAGGGCGAGGTACTCGATCTCATCGGTGAGGGCCTCACCAATCGCGAAATCGGCCGCCGCCTCTTCATCGGCGTCGGGACCGTGAAGAGCCACGTCCACTCGCTACTCGGGAAGCTCGACGTTCGGGACCGCGAGGAGGCGCGCAAGCTGCTCATCCTCTCGCGGACGAGCGATGCGGCTCTCGAAGATCCGGGACTCGGGCGGGGCCGTCAGGAGATCGGGTCGACCGACACGAACCAGGCGTAGTGGCGCGGTAGCCTGTGACGCTCCCCCCCCGGCAGGGTCAGGGTGATGTCGTCATCGTCCTGTCCCTCGCAGGTGAGAATGGATCCGGGGCGGATGCCCAGTCCGTGGCAGCGGTCCTCCACCGCACCGAAGAGGATGCGCTTCACCTGCACGGTCCGGCCCTTGCCCGTGACGGCGAGGCTCCGACTCCAGGGCCACTTCGCGGTCATGGGATCATGGCGTGTATACTTCATGGGGAGCACTCCTGCGGGGGGGTGGGGCCGAACCTCGGACCGATTCATGAAGTTCGCCGCCCGTCCACCCGGCATCCCAGACGCCCCGATAGGATGGAGGGATGGAAATTCCGATAGGAATTCGCCGCCTCGCGTCACCTCCCGGCCAAGCCGAGCGGTCCGCTCGCGACACCGGTGCTCCACCTCGTCCGCCTCCTCCGTTCGGCTCGGACTCTCGACATGAACGCGCTGCTCGATTTTCGTGACCGGGAGGACGTCGACGCCCGGATCGTGAACGACGACGTGATGGGTGGACGGTCGTCCAGCCGGCTGCAGTGCGATTCACGGGGCTTCGCCACCTTCGAGGGCACGCTGTCCCTCGAGAACCATGGGGGGTTCGCCTCGGTGTGGCTTCCCATCTCGCCCGGGGTCATGGAGAATGCCTCCGGTCTGCTGCTTCGCGTCCGCGGGGATGGGCGGCGGTACCAGGCCCGACTGCGACCGGGTCGCCGGAACGGCGGAGTCGCGTGGGCCGCGAACTTCGAGACCACTGCCGGCGAATGGATCACCGTGGAACTCGCGATGGAGGAGTTCGAACCGACCTTTCGTGGCTACCGACCTCGCGGCGTGGGGCCGGTGGCGCCGGCCGAGGTCGGCCAGGTCGGGATCATGCTGAAGGACGAGCAGGAGGGTCCGTTCCGGCTCGAGATCGAGCGGGTGGGGTATGCTAGGGGCAGCGTGAACTGACCGATATGCCGCGGGAGAGACACCCCCGATGAACGACATCGACTTCCTGTTCTGGCTCTCCACCTTCGTGGTGGTTGCCTGGCCCGTGCTCGTGACGGCACTCGTATACGTGATTCTGCGGCCGCGGATCACACGGACGAGAGCCTACTTCGTCGCGAGTGTGCTGACCGGGTACGCGATTTCTCTCCTGACACCCGTGGCGATCGTCTTCGGCGCCATGTTCCTCGGCTGGGTGGGAGAGATGGCCGTGGTCGCCGCCATCCTGTGGTCGACGCCGGTGGTCGTGGTCCTGGCGACCGTCGCGGCGGTCTACTGGTCGGGCAGGTACGGCGCGACCGATTCGAACTCCAATCCGGCCGATCCTGCGTAGACGCGTCAGCCCGCGATCGCACCCGCCGCGTACTCGAGGGGCGCCCCCGGCCCCAGCGGCAGGCCGAACAGGACCCAGATCGTGAACATCACGAGCCATCCGAAGAGGAAGACCACCGAGTAGGGGACCATGGCCGAGATCAGCGTCCCGAGGCCGCTCTTCCGGTCCCACCGCTGCGCGAAGGCGATGATCACGGGGAAGTAGGGCATGAGCGGGGTGATGATGTTCGTGGTCGAGTCCCCGACCCGGTACGCCGCCTGGACCATCTCCGGCGAGTAGCCGGTCAGCATGAGCATGGGCACGAACACCGGGGCCATCACCGCCCACTTCGCCGAGGCGCTGCCGATGAAGAGGTTGATGAAGGCGGCCACGACGACGAACGAGAGGATCATGGGCAGGCCGGTGAACCCGATCCCCTGCAGCAGGTCCGCGCCCTGGATCGCGAGGATCAGCCCGAGGTTCGACCATCCGAACCAGGCGACGAACTGGGCCGCGGCGAAGGCGAGGACGATGTAGCTGCCGAGCACCGCCACCGCGTCCGCCGACATCTTCGCCACGTCGCGGTCGCTCCGGATCGTCCCAGCCACCCAGCCGTAGGCGAGTCCGACCAGCAGGAACACCAGCATCAGTAGCGTGACGATCGCGTCCAGGAAGGGCCCGATCTGCACGTACCACGGGGCTCCCGCCGCTACCGCCGCCTGATCGCGCAGCGGTGCTCCTGCCGGCACGACCAGCAGCGCCATTCCCATCACGATGGCGACCGAGGCGATCGCGGCGGCACGCAGCCCGCGGCGCTCCTTCTCGGTCACCTCGTCCACCTGCATGGCGTCCTCGACGTCCTCGCCCTGCGTGGGGTCCCACTCGCCCAGACGCGGCTCGACGAAGCGGGACGTCACCCACGCGCCCAGCGCCGTGAGCACGAAGGTCGACGCCAGCATGAACCAGTAGTTCGCCGTGGGCTGCACCACGTAGTTCGGGTCGACCAACTGCGCGCCCTCCTGCGACAGGCCCGAGAGCAGCGGATCGAGCGAGGTGATCAGCAGGTTGGCGCTGAAGCCGGCGCTGACGCCCGCGAACGCGGCCGCGAGGCCGGCGAGAGGATGGCGTCCGGCCGCCGCGAAGAGCACCGCGCCCATGGGGACCACCACCACGTAGCCCGCGTCCACCGCGACGTTGCTCATGATTCCCGCGAACACGAGCGCCGCGGTCAGCAGAGAGTCGGGCACCGCCTGCAGCAGGGTCCGCAGCGCGGCCGAGATCAGCCCGCTGTGTTCGGTCACCCCGATCCCGATGATCACGACGATCACGAGTCCGAGTGGCGGGAAGGCGGTGAAGTTGTCGACCGCCTCGACCAGCATGCGACGGATTCCCTCGGCCGACAGCAGATTCACCGGCGTGATCGTCTCGCCCGTCCCCGGGTGGACCGCGGAGATGCCCAGCGTCGTGGCCAGCCACGAGATCACCACGACACTCAGCGCGAGCAGGACGAAGAGCGTGACGGGGTCCGGAAGCCGATTGCCGACGCGCTCGACGCGGTCGAGGAGGCGGTTCACGACGCTGGACTCGGAGGTCGAGGTGCTCTCGCTCATGGGGTCGCGCTCGAGGGGGGTGCGTTCGGGACGGAAGGTTCGGGGCCCACGGTGTGCCGACCCGGCACCGGGTGCAAGGTCTCGTCGACGTACGAGGGGGCGACTACGTACGAGAGGGCGACGCGAACCCTGCCACGCCGCCCTCTACCTGCAGTGACCGGGGCCAGTGACCGAGGCCAGTGACCGGGGCCCGGTGCCTCGGCCCCGGTCACTGGCCCGGGCCCGAGGGGTCAGCCGGTGCGGATCAGCCGCCCAGCCCGCTCTTCAGCGCGGCCGCCGACTCTTCGTCGTCGAGTACCGGCGCGAACGAGATGTCCATCACGAACGTCCACGGTGTGATGTACCGGACGAGATCGGCGTGCGAGTCCGCCTCGACGATGAGGACGCCGTCGCCTTCGATCGGATTGTGCCACCGCCCGATCATCTTCAGGCCCGGACCGAGGTTTCCTCGCTCTTCCGGCGTGCGTCCGACCCAGTCCTGGACCACGTCCATGCGCTTGTCGGGGTGCGTATACCACTGGACCATGAACTTCATGGGACCTCCTGAGGGGGATGAAAGTCCCGAGATCATAGCTTCGCCAACGAGGCTGCGACATGTTCGCTGGACACGGTCGATCGACGTTCCTCCCGCGCAGCTGGAACGTCCGGCGGGATGCGGACGTCTAACCACACGGCCCCGACCCGCGCATTCTCTTCGATCACGATTCCCGGCTCGCCATGACCGACACCCCCACATCCGAGCGTGACCCCGGATCCTCCGACTCGCCGATTCTCACCTCTCGTCGTCGTCGACGTGGCGGGGGAGGTCCGGGCCGGGGCACGCTCCTGGCGCTCCTGGGGGTGGTCGCGGCGGGTGTCGCCCTCTGGTGGGGTCTGTCCCGTGGATCGGGCGAGGGGCCGGAGTCCGGCCGGATGTACGGAGGGGGCGGCATCGAGGAAACGGTCATCGTGGGCGACACGACCGATGTTGGCGCGACCGGGACCGTCGCGACCGAGCCGTTCCCGGAGCTCCCCTCCCTCGACGAGAGCGACCCCTGGCTGCGTGATCGGGCGACCGAACTCTCCCGCAACTCGCGGTGGCTGGACTGGCTCGGGGCGGACGGACTCGTGCGACGCATGGTGATCGCGGTCGTCAACGTCGCCGGCGGAGAGAGCCCGTCGGAGCAGCTCCCGTTCCTCGAGCCGTCCGACACCTTCCAGGTCCTCGTGCAGGACGGGCGCACCTATGCGGACCCCGCGAACGGACGCCGCTACGACGGGATCGTGCGCGCGATCACATCGCTCGACGCCCGGGCGACCGCACGATTCTACCGGGGGATCGGGCCGTTGATCGAGGCGGCGTGGCGCCCGCTGGGTCTGGTGGATCGCGAGTTCGACGACGTGGCGGGGGAGGCCGTCCGGGTCGTGCTGGACGCCGAGGCCCCGACCGGTCCGGTCGAGGTGGTGCAGGACGGGGTCGTGTGGGCGTACGCGAACCCGGATCTCGAGGCCCGCTCACCCGCGGCCAAGCACCTCATGCGGATCGGGCCCGACAACCTGCTGCGGCTTCAGGACTGGGTGCGGGCCTTCGCGGGGGCCAGCGGAATCGGTCGCTGACCGCCGGAATCGGTCGCTGATACGGGCAGCTTACTCGGCGCTTTCGGTGATGAACCGGTTGCCGGTGGGGGAGCGGAGACGCTCGAAGAATCCCGCCACGTAGGTGTCGCCCGGATCCTGGCAGAGTCGAGCGATCGAGCCCTCCCGCACCACCGTCCCCTCCTTCAGGATCACGACGCGATCGGCGAGCGTGACCACGTCCTCGAGGTCGTGCACCACGATCAGCGTGGGGACCTCGCTGCGGCGAATCAGGGAGGCCAGCTCGATCTGGAGCCTCACCTTCAGCGGCAGGTCCATGTTCGAGAAGGGCTCGTCGAGCAGGAAGAGCCGCGGCTTCGGGGCGAGGGCCCGCGCGAGCGCGACCCGCTGCTGCTGACCCCCCGAGAGCTGGTGGGGGTGACGGTCGGCGTAGTCCTCCAGGCCGTTCAGGCGCAGCATCTCCATCACGCGTTCGGTGCGTTTCGTCCGAGACATTCCCCGCAGCCCGTAGGCGACGTTGTCGTGCACGGTGAGGTGCGGGAAGAGTGCGAACTCCTGGAAGACCATTCCGACGCCCCGCTTCTCCGGCTGGACCCATACGTCGTCCGAAGCGACTTCTTCCCCGCCGACACGGATCGACCCCTCGTCGGGGACCTCGAGGCCGGCCACGAGACGCAGCAGGGTCGTCTTTCCACACCCGCTGGCGCCCACCACGGCGGTCACCTGGCCCATCCCCACATCGAGATCGACACCCGCGAGCGCATCGTGATTCGCGCCGGGATACCGCTTCCGAAGTCCCCGGATCGTGAGCGCCGCCGACGGCGTGTCGCTCGGCGACGAGTCGCTGGACCGGGGATCGGAAGATGTGGGGGGCGGAAGCGTCACGGCGTCGAGGTCGGGCGGTCGAGGGAGCGATGGAGCACCGCCACCACGATCGACGCACTGGCGATGATGAGCAATGCCGCCGGCGCAGACTGGGCCACCTGCTCGTCGGTCGCGAGCTGGAAGGAGCGGGTGGCGAGGGTGTCGAGATTGAAGGGCCGAAGGATCAGCGTCAGCGGGAGCTCCTTGAGCACGTCGATCACCACGAGTGTGGCAGCCGCGACCAGCGATCCCCGCAGCAGCGGCAGCTCGATCCGGAACAGCGTCCGCAGAGGGGAGGCGCCGAGCGTCCGCGACGCCGAGGTCAGCGTGTCGCCGATCTTCTCGAGTCCCGACTCGACGGGGAGAAACGCCACGGCGAGGAACCGCACGACGTACGCGAAGATCAGCGCGCCGACGGTTCCGGCGAGCACGAGCGACTCGCCGCCGAACAGGAGCCGATCCACGGTGAGCGCCGTGGTCAGTACTCCGACGGCGATGACCGCCCCCGGCACGGAGTAGCCGAGGAGGGCGACGCGCGCGGTGGAGCGGAGAATCGGGGTGCGGTCGAGACGCGTCGCGAAGGCCAGGGGCACCGCGATGGCCACCGCGAGCAGGCCCGCGGCGCCGGCCAGACCCAGACTGTTGAGTGTCAGGCGAACGAAGCGCCCGTCGACCATTTCGGGCGCCGTTCGCAGGCCCCACGCGACGAGCTGCACCACCGGAATCACGAAGCCGAGCAGGAGCGGGAGCGCGCAGAACGCGACCGCGGCCGCGGCGCCCCAGCCACGGAGCCGATAGCGGGCCGCACCCCCCTTTCCGCCGACGCCGTGGTACTTCGCAGTTCCGCGCTGCCACCGTTCCGCCGCCAGCAGGACGAACACCACGAACATCAGGATCGCGGCCAGCCGTACCGCCGAGTCGAGGTCGCCCAGCGTGAACCACGCGCGGAAGATGCCCGTCGTGAAGGTCGGAACGCCGTAATACTTCACGGCGCCGTAGTCGTTGAGGACCTCCATCAGGACGAGCGCCACGCCGCCCGCGAGCGCCGGGCGGGCGAGGGGCAGCGCTACACGGCGGAGGACGCCGAGCGGCCCGTCTCCCAGGAGGCGCGCAGCCTCCAGCGCGGGTCCGGCGCGTTGCTCGAGGAGCGCTCGCGCCGGCAGGTACACGTAGGGGAAGAGGACCAGGCCGAAGAGCACGGCCACCACCTCGATCCTCATGACGTTCCAGTAGAAGAATCCGTCCTGCGCCCCGGGCACGACCATCCGTACGATCTGCTGCACGGGCCCGGTCACGTCGGCGATGGCCGCGTAGACGTAGGCCGCCATCCACGCCGGCACCGCCAGCGGGAGCACGAGCGCCCACCGGAAGATGCGTCGCCCGGGGAAGTCGCAGAGCGCCACGAGCCACGCTGCGCCCGCGCCGACGGTCAGGGCGACCACACCCGCCCCCACCATCAGGAAGAGGGTGTTGCCGATGTAGCCCGGCAGGAGTGTGCTCGCCACGTGCTGCCACGCGGAGCCGGTTGGACCCAGCGCGCGCAGCGGGACCGATGCGATCGGTACCGCGATCAGCCCGGCGATGCCGAGCGCGAGCGCCGTCCAGCCCCAGGGAAGGGACCGGACGGCGCGTCGCCAGGCCTGGATCCGGCTCAGCGCCAGCCGGCCCGGTCGAAGATCCGGACCGCCGTGTCGTTGAGCTCACCGAGCCGGGTGAGATCGAGCGTGTCCGCCTTGAACTCGCCCCAGGACTGCAGGGTCGGAGACCACTCGACACCCTCGAGCACGGGGTACTCTCCGTTGGCCGAAGCGAACAGCGACTGCGCCTCGGGGCTGGCGAGGAACTCGAGCAGACGGATCGCGTTGTCGCGGTTCGGGGCGTTCGCGGTCACGCCGCCGCCGCTCACGTTCACGTGCGTGCCGCGGCCGTCCTGGTTCGGGAAGAACACGGCGACCTGCTCGTAGACCCGCTGGTCCTCGGGGTCGTCGGACTCCGCGAGACGCACCGCGTAGTAGGTGTTCGCGACCGCCACGTCGCCCGCGCCGGCGGCAACCGCCTTGATCTGGTCGGTGTCCCCGCCGCTGGGCGGGCGGGCCATGTTGCGCACGACACCCTCGGCCCACTCCGTGGCCGCCTCTTCACCCTCGTGGGCGATGATCGAGGCCATCAGCGACTGGTTGTAGACGTTCTCGGACGAGCGGATGAGCACGCGGCCCTCCATGTCCGGGTCCGCGAGGTCGCCGTAGCCCGAGAGCGTCGACGGATCGACGCGGTCGGGGTGGTAGAAGATCACGCGGGCCCGCTGGGTGAGGCCGTACCACTGACCGTCGCTGTCGCGCAGCGGAGCCGGTACGTTGGCGTCGAGCACGTCGCTCCCGATCGTCTGCAGGAGGCCTCGGGTCTTCGCACGGTGCAGCCGCCCGGCGTCCACCGTGATCAGGACGTCCGCGGGGGAGGCCTCGCCTTCGCTCTCGAGCCGGGTGATCAACTCGTCGGCCGACGCCGTCACCACGTTGACGGTGATGCCCGTCTCCTCGGTGAAGCGGTCGAACAGACGCTGGTCGGCCTCGTAGTGGCGGTGTGAGTAGACGTTGACCTCGCCGGCGGTGGCAGCCGCGGTCTCGGCGTCGGCCGGAGCCGCGTCGGAGCCTGCGTCGGCGCAGGCGGTGGTCGCGAGCGCACCCAGCGTCGCGAGTACGGCGAATCGAGCGGAGCGGAAGCGGGTGGGGTTCATTGGTTTCCGGTGGTGGTGAGTCGAAATTCGAGATGAGGACGCGGTGCGGTCGATGTCAGCGGGCGATCCGGACGCCGACCTGCAGCGTCTGCGGCAGCCCGGGGCGCACGCCCGCGGGTCGGGCCGCGACGATGTAGCGGTCGTCGAGGAGGTTCTGGACCGCGAGATACGCCGTGGCGCCGCCCTGCACCTCGTAGTCGAGGCCCAGGCCGACGAT
>Ga0102929_1000207_pt1 | contig 33952 bp, 57 predicted proteins | sample SalPonR1_B_D2_MG_FD_78510 | JGI IMG/M metagenome (GOLD analysis project Ga0102929, IMG submission 78510) | Salt pond soil microbial communities from South San Francisco under conditions of wetland restoration - Salt Pond MetaG R1_B_D2_MG | ecosystem: Environmental > Aquatic > Marine > Intertidal... | reverse complement strand
GGAAAACCTGATTAGGTACTACCCCCGAAAGATATCCAACATGCCCTTCAAAGAGCAGCTCGCGGATCTTCGTTGCGTCGATGGGATGACCGCCGTGTTCAGCGTAGGCGCCAATGTCCACGAAGTCCCAGGTCGGAAAGCTTCGCTGGTAGTAGGAGCTCTCGTCCTTCTCGTAGCCGATGATAGCGATGGTCTTCGCGCCGACCATCTCCGCATGTTCGCGGACCGCTGCCTGCACCTGCTCCACCCACCGTGTCTCCTGGTAGATGGTGTCTTCAATCTTTGCGACGAAGACGCGGGTGCTGTAGCCGGTGGCGAGTTTCACCATTTCGCATCGTTCTGCTGCGGTGAAAGGATTCTTGATTGTCCGAGGCTGGTTTGCCGAGCCTACAAGGACGAGAGTATTCTGTGCTAGGGAAAGAGCTTTGGAAATGTTTTGAAGGTGCCCGTTGTGAAACGGTTGGAAGCGGCCTATAAAAATGGCGAGATCGTATTTATATTCTGTCATCTTCGATACCCTCCGTATCGTCTATTGCACCGAGCTTCTCGGTACATGCGGTCCGTCTATCGGTCCGCATTAGTATTTAGCTTCAACTCTTATAATACGCTCATAATGTCGTATTGTCAATGGTTGCGTTTCATCTTCCTTGCGGGCATCGCCGAGGCGGCTCGGTGCGATAGTCGTACAAGATGCCCTCAGTCTCGACCGATTTGACGGCATCTCCCCTGGGCTCGTGTCGCCGAAACCTCGGTGGCGTCGAATCGTCCAGTCTGCCTTTGAGCCTTTCATAGAAGGCCTCCTGCTCGGTGAGGTAACGAAGAATGTCAATCTGGTCCCTGCGGTAGATTACCTGCCCGTAGATCACTCCATCGTCGATGCCCGGTGAGCTCTCGTATACCCCTAGCCGACATACCGGTTCAAGAGGACCGGTGAGACCATAGAGACCGGAGGTCTCTCGGAAAACAAACTCGACCACGACCCCGGTCTTCATTCCTTCTCCTTCAGCAAGAAGCGGTTGCTGATCGTCTTGAAGGAGAAGCTCGGGTCGGTCTCGCACTTCCAAACCAGCCCTTCTCGAACAGGGTGCTTGAAAGACGGTCCGTCAGCGTACTCAAGCATCGCTTCAACACTTCCAAACTGACATGGTTGACGGCAAATATCCACAACGGTGATGTGGTCCACTCGCTGTACATTCAACTCAAGACGATGTAATCTCTCAACGAATTTAATCCGGCGAATCGGTGTAAGGTAGGTCTGACTGTCGATATCGAAAATGTCAAAGATAAACAGCTTGGTCTCTTTCAGCCCTTCTCGATTGCCTTGGATCCCCGGACCCATCAGCTCACCCTGAACGGCGACATTCTTGCCAATGGTCTCAAGGCAGAGTAACAGTCCAGAATCCTGTGCGATGCGAACTAGTGAATTGTCTTTGTTCTCGTCGCTAATCTTCAACTCAAGGTTCCGAGAGCATACGCCCTGCTCGCCGCTGTTGTGATACACGGTGCAGGAGGTACCGTCGAGTTTCAAAGTAACTTCAAACGGGAGTTTTCGAATGGGGTCTGCAAAAACCTCATCTCCGATGTTCTGTATCCTCTCCTGGTCAGTCTTCGGAATGAACGACGGGAACCCACCCTTCACCTGCCCTGCTAGTTGTGCAGGAATCGTCGGTTCCCACTTTATAACTCCCAATAGCGGAGAAACATCCACCGTGAACGGGTTATCCCAATCGATATCGTTTTCGGGAATAACAGAAAGAGGAAGAATCAAGCCCTGCGACACCTGACCACGAAGCTTCACGGTGCGCAGACGGTTGCCGACCACGCCTTCATAATCCTTAGGCTCGGAACCCTTGGAGAGAAACGGTGCTAGCTCGTGCGGGACCCAAGAATCGATCTCAAGGTAGACACATAGGTCCCCCACCTTGAACTCATCTTTCTTGATGACAACCTTCCAGCCGTCGACCGTTGCGACCTCGATCGCATCTGCTCCGGAAATCGGGTCGATTGCCGCAATGCGGCGAATGGATGCTAACCTTCTCATATACTGTACCTCTTATTCATATATCATTATACACTCTTACGTGGTAGGAGTCTCCTGTGCTAATCCAGTTCATCATTCAGCATTGACGAGATGGTATTGTTACTCTCAAACTTCAGCTGGTCTATCATAGGGTTACCCTTCAATGATTCGCTAAAGATGTCTTTCTCGGTAAGATGCCGAACCACCTCTATACTGGATTTAAAAAAGACTAGCCCGCAACTAATGACAATGTGTTCCTTGATGACTGGTGAATAATGCACCACGCCGAAGAATCGAGACAGTTTACAATGAATAAACTCAACCTTATCGCCGGGTTTCATCATCCGCCTCCTAAGAGTATATGACCGGATCGTCAATCTCTTCGAGTCCATATACTCTTGACAGATCGGGGTTAAAATAATCCGAGATGTTGTTGCCTTTGAGCTCTTCAAGCAAAATCTCACGGTCAGTAAAGTAGCGCACCACCTTCAGACGAGATACTGGCTGAACGCCTAAGTCGAACTCTCCAGTGCCGCCAGAAACGACCGCCATGGACCGCAGAGGTCTCGAATAATAAACCACACCGAAAATACGATTAGATTTTCGACCGGACCACTCGTTCCCGGTATAAATGCACTCAACTTTATCGCCAGGTTTCATCATCCGCCTGCCTTCAACATTGCCAAGAAGTATTCCTTCTTAGAACTTTTAAGAGCTTGAGAACATCGATTGTCTACGTCTGTATGGAAGGATCCTACCATGCGAGCACCATCAGACCGAAGAATAATATAATCCAGCCGAAACTTTGCAGCATCCATCTGAAACTCTTCCGCCCCGATCTTGGTCTCGACCTTAGTGACACGATAGTACCTTTCTGCGACACTATCAATCACCTTCCAGTAACCTGGATGAATCGTCATCATCTTTCAGCCTCGCGCACCAGCTCCAGAACGCGCCAGTAATCTTCGTGACGAGGCAGCAGCGCCAGCACCGAATCAGTATGCAGAACACAAGAGTGCCAGCCTTCCATCGCATCGTGAACACGCTGAAACCAGCCGCCATCCTCTTCACTCTCCCACTTAGAGTAAGGCTTGCCACGGAACTCAACATGGCTACGCTCGCCTTGAAACCACAGGTCGATACGACCGGCTTCGCCGCCGTCGGGCATGTGCATCAGGATGATTCTGTTCTCAGTCATAGCAATATTATACCATCTTTATGAAAAGATGTCAATATCTAAATATCGTATGAAATCAATAAGTTATGTTGGGCTGCGCAGTTGAAACAGAAATGCGTCCTTCTCAGACTCAAACCAGATAGAAGTGAGCGTTCTCGAATAGCGGGCCTCTGTTCTTCCTTTTAACCACTGCAAACACTTGATGTAGTGTTCGAAGGTTCCGTTTTCCCCTTCAAGCTCTACTTTCGTCCATGTATTTTCGTCGATTTGGCTAGCAGGAACATGCTTATCCTTCTCCGGTAACATCTTCCGAAGTCTTTCTAGGCTTTCGCTGGCTTTTTGGCGCATATACTATTTAGTCGGATGTTACTGTGCCGTCAGGCCAAAAAATCATCATAGGTACGGACTTCTTGCGAGTATAACGAATGGTATACCAAGTTCCAGATCGCTGTTCTTCTTTCATCTTACCTGGAAAGCATAGCATCAAATCTACATTATCTACAATTAGTCTGTTTCTTTCTAATGCATCTATGGGTTCGTATGATTCATCGGCGTCTGTGTTCGCACATAACTTCGTAATTGTACAAGGCCTTCGAACAATTTTCACTTCTGGCTGTTCTTCTTTGATAAATGTGGCTACTTCTGCGTCAGCACCAACACAATCACCATGATGAAATTCCTTCATCTCACTGATCTGCGGGGCTACATCTGCCAAAGATGTGAATTGTGCTTCCGTCAGACCAAACCTAGTTCCGGTTATTCCTATTTTCATATCCGAATTATAACAGATAAAAAAAGGGGTGTCAACGACACCCCTAAGGTTCTTATTATTGGTACCCTATTGTTATTCTTCAATATTCAATTGTCTTAGCTTTGATGATAAGAAATTTAGCTCTGCGGCTTCCGATGGTGTAAGTGTATCTACATCTCTGCTCAACAAGAAATCTCTTCTGATAATAATTGCAAGTGCCGAAGAATCTTTGATCAACTTTCTCAATTCATTCTCTCTACGTTGTCTGTCTTCTTCTATGACCCGGATTAATTCTGCGATCTTTTCCTCTTGCTCTATTACCTCGCCGGCAGCATATCGTTGCCTTTCTTGAAAAATTTCCTTACGAACAAATGTATTATCTACCCATGTGAAACTCCCTGAGATAAACGCTAAAAGACTTATTAACACGCCAGCAATAGCGGCCAAAGCCTTGATTTGCCTTGTATCTATATTCTCTTCCATTATTTTTTACCCTATTATGTTATTTTACTCCGCGGGTATATCGGCCTTCAACCTCAGTAATTAATTCGTCAAGATCGACAGTTTGGTTTACTCCTGGATTAAAACCTAATATTCTCAATTGCTTCACAGCTTTATTATGATATTGTACGACCACAGTATGTGCTTCTGAATCTTCTTTGTATAGTTGCATTAAGTTTTCCGTAAAATTGTGCATCTGTACCCAATGCGCTACCACGAGCTTAACTTTTTCAAATTCGTATTGCTCAATTGGGACGCATTCATTATTAATGCATTCGTTAGAATTTGTGTTTTTCAAAGAATTTAGTTTTTCTAATAGTTGTCTGTTCTTACTTTCCAATCTATCTCTTTCCACTCGTAGATCTATAATCTCGCTACGAAGTTCTGTCATGGTATCTGTTCCTTGTTCAACCGGTTGTAAAATTTCCGATTCCGATACACGAATTGCGGTTGCTTTTCTTTGTGCATAAACTTCTATTAATCGATCGAGAGAAGATTCTTGTTTTGGTTTAATATTCTGTTCGCTTTGTGCGCTCAGTCCCCCTGTTATACCAAAAAATAATACTCCCGCCACAATTATTGCTGTTGTGAGTAGTGTTTTCTTCATGTTCTGTTCCTATGTGATTGTCCTGCAGACATGATATTTATGATTAAATATCTATAATTTATGTCTGTGTATTAGTGGCACGCCCGGCGTAACCACCCATTCTTATATTTGCTCAATGCTGGCTTCTTTTCAATTAATGCGAGATAAAATTTTACATGCTCAAAACGAATCTCTACAATCAATTTTTCTGAATCAGCACGATTGATATTTTTTAAAGTATTTGGGCCAATTGCTCCGTCTACCGTTGTAGGCACACCCGAGTTATTTAAGGCCCGCTGGACAATTAAACCGGTTTGTCTAGCGCCCATATTAACTGTCATATCAAATATTCTTGCAGCGATCACATAATCATCAATCTTATCGTAGTTATAATTATCCCAAAAGCCGCTACGATAAAAATCAATAGCCTGCTCTATGGTCATTGATTTGATATCATCAATATCAATATCGCCATCATTATCAAGGTCGCCGTCTAACAATCCGTCACGGTCCATATCGCCGCGATTCTTAAGATAACGCATCGATATTCCCCAATTGGTCGCACCACCTGGGTCTACGGGATCATTTACAAACCCGCCTTCATGCTTTAATGTTTCTAAAATGGCTTTATCGAAATGACTATCACCAGTCAACTTCGACTTAACAGCATCTAATAGATCTTTTAATGTTGACATTACTTTCTCCTTTCTTCATCAATATTTATCAAGAAGAAAGAAAAAGTTAAGTGTGCAGTAGAAGATTATTATATGTTGATAGATAGTGAGGTTCGGTCCAGCTTTTCCAGTTCCATTTGCTGGGTAACAGCATTTCTTCTCCGCAGTGATGATATTCCATTAATCTCGGTATACCGAATGGCAAGAACCGAATCCAATCGTGCTTTGCAACAATACGATCATAACGAAAACCTGACATTCTTTCTCGGAATAAATCTCCGCCCGAAACTTTCGGCTCTCCAAATGTGCATAATGACGTCGGATTATGTTGATAGGCGAGTAGTGTTGCTAGGCCGCCTCCCATTGAATGGCCCGTATATATGTTATTGGTGCAATTTGCTTTTTCAATATCGTTTCGGGCTGATTCGACAACATTATTCAACGAAGAAATAAATCCGGAATGAACGCGAATACCATCCACGTCCTTCTTCCAAAATCGAAGAATTGTTTTTATGTCACTCCATTTATTCGGTTCGGTTCCTCTAAAACTTACGACCGCTGTATCTCCGAATCTGGCAAAGAGTCCTTGGGTCCCTTCAGAATTGTATAAATTGTATTCGTCCGCAGAAATTTCAGCCAACTTTTTTGCTGTATAGGAGTGACTAAAATATGCCAATTGTGAGAAAAATAAAGACGTAAGATGAAACGAGTGTTGAAATTGCTCTTCAATTCCTCGATCTTTTATACTGTGGGATACAGACTGCTGAATAAATCTAAATGTGCTCATGCACATTATTTATCTAGTTTGAGATTCCAAAACCATAGAATCTCGACCACGTTTCTTCCTTCATATTCCTTCCCATATACCTACGAAACTGAGTTTGAAAGTTTGGCCTAGTAGGTTTGAGGAAAATATCCACAAATCTGTTCATCTCATCTCGAAGACCGTTTTTACTTCGACGCTTAGTGAAGGGCTCAAAAGCATCACGAGCAAATAGTTCCGACCAGATATAGATATAGTATGCCGATTCATAACCGGCGATTGATCCAAATGTGTGATGAAAACGGCCCACCCAACGGTTCGACCATTCTTCTATACTAGTTCCTTCTATCTTTGATACCTCTGTTGTTTTCTGTAGCGCAAACTGTTCGCTGCCATCATATTCGTGATGCATTAACAGATCTGCCAATGATTTCTTTATATAGCCTGAGATATGTATACCAGATGCTAATGTGCGATCTTTTAAAAGTCGATCAAGCATATCATCTGAGGGGCTTTCGCCACTGATATTGTGTCTACATAGTTCTCTGAGAGTTGGCTTATGCCATGCAAAGTTCTCCATAAACTGACTCATAAATTCTACAGCATCTATTCCTAAGGAATCATAGCCATTCAATAGTGAGATGTTTGACTTATTCAACAGACCATGAAGCAAGTGACCAAACTCATGCAGCATTGTTATTAGATTTCTATGATGCATAAACTTTTCAAAATTCAAGATATAAATATAAGTCGGTAATGTGTGGTCGGTACGGTGAATTACCTTTGACACGCAACACATGTCTAACTTTTCTTCTCTTCTAAATATATCAGTATAAAAGTAACCTATTACTTCGTCTGATTGTGTCACTTCAAAAAACCTTTGATGCCCGTCTATCTCATGTTCAGTAAATGTCACATCGAAAATCGAAGAAAAGTAATCCAGCACTCTAGCAAAGGTATCGTTGGTATGTAGATATGGTAAAAGATCACACTCGAGATCGCTCTTCAATCGTTGTTGACGCATGTAATAAGGAATATCCCATTCATGTACCGAGCCGCCAGATAGTGTCTCAGCTAGCTTCCATTCTTTTTGCACCTGAACATTTACCTTCTTATCTAATCTTTTTAGTTGTCGTATTATGCGATTAGGATCTGTAATAGACATTGAACTAAGTGTATAGGATGCAAATGATTGGTGTTCCAGTAGTGTGGCGTATTCGTGTCTAAGCTTTAGAATTTCTTCAATGCGGTCTATATTGTTGACTACAGAAGGGACAAGGTCTGACCCCAATGTTGTATAGCCATAATGTATAGCTCTTCGTAACCCAGGATGATCAGCCGTTTCAAGAACTTCCAACCAGATATCTTCGGAAAGGTCCGCCGCCCACCATTCATTGCCATCATCATCATTTCTATACCATTCGTCTACCAGCTCATCGCGAAGACCCGAAAGATGATGACGATTCTCGATTCGAAGGACCCAGTCATTCAACGATCGTTGGTAATGGTCATTGAAGGCTGAGGTCAGTTTTGTCAGCTCGCTCTCGATTTGGAACAGCCGCGTTGCGTTAGCATCGCCCTCAGCATAGTGATCAATTGACGCCAGATGTTCTTTTACCCATTTTCGTTGGTCACGTGTCAGTTTAGTGGTTGCAAGCTGCTTCATCGCATTCACATAGTGACTCGAACGGTGATATTTCTCTTCTCTCTGCTGACAAGCGTCTGCTAACTTCTCCATGATAATTGCAGCCTTGTCAGTGTAATTCATTTCACACGCGGTCTGAACTATATTCACTAGGGTTGCGGCTCTACCATCGGTCTCATTGAGAAGAGTTCCTACGGTTTGCCATGTTGGAGAAACAGCCTCTGCCAGTCGTGAAAAAACCACCGCGTCGAGGTTCTCGATTTCTGCGATGGCTTCTTCAAAGATTAGAGCAACATCTTTCTTAAAAACACCTGGTAGTGTCTCGGTCATGCCTCTCCTTTAAAATTCGTGTGTCTTCCTTCCCACCACAGAAGATTCCACCTATCTGTCACCCTTCTCTCGAAGGTCCACCATCTGCAGGGCCTAAATACTTCAGTATTTAGTAGAAAACGGACCACAGATCTGTGCTTTCGCTACATATCTTGCTCTGGTACCGAAGAGCGTTCAATGATAGAGGTAGCAGACAACCACACGACAGACCAAAACCAGGAGGTATTCTATTACCTCCTCACACGAAAACAATGGGGCGGGTCAGCAAAAGAAGAAGCAAAGGACTCATCGTTAAATGAGCAGCCAACCCGCCCCGATACATTACCTATTAATCCAATTTCCAAGCCGGTTGACGCGCTTTGCCGCAAGATAATCATTCTTGGCTTCGAGAGAAGCATACTGACCATTATCTGCAAATCGGTACCGACCCTGAGAATCTCTGTACACTTCACGAGGACCATAGTCATCAAGGTCTTCGTCATAGTCGCCGTAGCCGCGATCCCAGTCTGGTCCGATGTCATCGTCTGCGTCATCGTAGTCGGCGAAGGGCTCGAAATCAAACACGACCGTGTTGAAGGCTTCGGTCGTGTTGCGCTCATAGCCTTCCGCCGTGTGCTCACCGACCACCTCATAGCGACAGGCGCGTCCTTTAGCGTTGTCGTAGTCCGATGGGATGCTGACCACATCGCGAGGGTTGATCTTCACGATCACTACGCGATTGTCGTTGCTCCAGCCGAAGTGCGGGAGGTAGGCGAGCGAGCAAAAGTGCAGACCAGTCGAGCAGGTGCGATCCTTGTCTTCGTCCACCTCGTTGCGGACCATCTCGACGATCTTACCCACGCTGTTGTCCATCGTGCCGCTGTAGATGTCCTTGTAATCCTCACGCACCTTCTTGTAGGCCAGGAAATGCCCGTCCGACGTGATTGGGAGGCTGTTGTTCTCGAGGAAGCCATACAGCTCATCAACCGACCGCTTCGATGGATTCAACTTGAGATTGTGCATGAACTCGACCAAGGGCTCAATCGGTAGGTCCGCCTTCATCATCTCCAGGAGACGACTTGAGAGTGAGTTATGGAAAGGCTTACCGTCCCAGTATACGTCACCGTCCTTCACCTCGAGGAAACCATTAGAATAGTTCGCTACTGCGCGTGTAAGGTCTACAAGTTCGCGAACACGATCTTGGTCATCCGAACGGATAGCATCGAGAATCTTGTCGAAATTCGGATGGGTATCAGCATTCAGAGTATGTTGCTTATTCTCCATTACCAAGGTTAGAGTCTTGCTAACGGGATCTAAAATATACGGAAACATCTATTTCTCCTAGGTATGTTACTGTATTATACACTCAACCATTGATCCTGTCAATGGCCTCGATATATTCTTTGAGCGCTGGCGCCAGACCTTGTTCATGACGAACACCATAGCTGCGCATGAACCGAAGTAGCGGATACCGGTCCCTGACCGCCGATACCAAAGTCTTTGTTTCGTCGATGGTCTTTTGCCTCAGGTCCTGAAGCTCCTTCACCTTACCTTTGATGGTAGGAAGAAGCTCTGTAACCATCTGTAGGCGCCGCAGTTGAACAAGGGCGGTCGAATCTTGTTTGACATTCTTAATCACCTTAACGAAATCACTGTAGGGAGAATTCGGACGATCATAACTCATCAATGGGTTTGTATCCGTGTCTCCTGGGGCAACCCCGACTGCCTCATGATTCAATATCTCGGCCCTTGCGGCAGCCTCAATGGATCCTTCAAGACTCTTCCAATCCATTTGATTGAACTGTTCAAGAATGAATTCTTGAAGCGAGACCCAGTTCGGGCTCTTTTCAGCCGTCTTTAAGGATTCGCCATTTACACCATAAACCTTCTTATGGTTAATATCCACTTTGCTATTTTCATTAAGCAGGCTAAAAACGCTGTCATCGTCCCCTACCATTCTCTTCAAAAGATTGCTGGTAGATACAAGGTCATTGCCCCATTTCGCCTGTTTGCCGTGCAAAGGAATATATACGATTTTACCATTTATGCGATGAAAATCCTTCAGCTTCTTCGGACCGGGCTGAAATTTAAATGAGTGACCGTCCCAACGATTTACATATTGCTTACTAAACGAATATGCCTTGACTTCACCGTCCTTTGTTTTGATTGCCTTTTCCAGGGGAGGAAGTGTATTAGAATAGACAACCGGAGGGTTGCCAAGCCTTTTCGCAACCTTGCGCCAAACTTTTTCTGGGTCTCCGTCGCGCCTTGCCTTACGAATAATGAACACCGTTTGACCGCCCTGGAACCCAGCTACTCGATCACGCGCGGCCTGGCGAAGCCTACCGAGTAAATTGCCCTTATCATTCTGCACAAGGAAAATCGTGTCGGTGCTTATTCGAAAGAATTTATCATCCGTTGAATAATCTGTCGATGCGGTCGCCTGAGAAAGTCGCACGTCGTTGTTAAATCGTATTCGCTGAATCTCAGTTTTCGTGACCCGGACTTTCTCATCTGAAAGATTATTCGCATCAAGAGTTATCGCACCGTCATAGGAACGATTAGTCAACATCTTCTTTAGAGTGTTGTTCGCAGTCATGAGGTACATGTCTAGTGCTGGGTCGAACAAAAACCTATCCTTGCGAACCAAAGAAAGAAGTTTTTCCACCCGCGCCCAATTCGTCTTCTCTTTGATGGCTTCTTTCGAAATATATTCAACTGCGCTGTCAAACAATAGCTTGATTTTACTCACAATCGCAGCAACGGTTGCCGCGTCATAACTCAGCTCTTCGCGCGATGCAGCAACGTCCAACTCACCAATCTCAAACTCGAATAGGTAATTATTTCTTTCGACAAGATTGGAATAACTATGCGGCACTGACTCCTGCTTCGGAAGCTTAATTGGATAAACTACATTCCCCATCATTGCATATGATTGACAATGATAACGATAATGAGGGTCCTCCACAATATGAATGCCCGGAGCAATGTCACGCTCGGAATATTTGACCTCCGGAATCTCAATCGGGTTTCCGATAATTTCAGGAGTGGTTTTAAACCATTTATAAACCCTAGTAGCCGTAACCGCAAACTCAGCCATATCACTTCGTTCCTTAACGGCGAAGCGAACTTCAACTCCGTTACAGGCATCCGTGCTATGCTCGTTAAGAAGAGCGACTGACGGAATCCCCTGCTCATTAATGAAGCAGTTATAGATCCGCTCGACGCCGTCTTTGATTGCCGTTACGGTAAAGTTGCGAGTATAGCTGAACGGGCTCTTACTGCCGAGTCCCAAACAGCCGACATAATCATTGGAATCCTGCTTCGTGCTCTCAAAGTAGGTAGTGTAAAGCTGAGTGACACCCTCGTGGTCAAGTCCAATGCCGTAATCTCGGACATAGAACTGAGGATTAAGGACTGTGGGGAGATGCACCGTAAATGGTACGTCTGCTTTGCCAGCTTCAACATGGCTATCGTATGCGTTACAGCCTAGCTCTCGCAGGATCGCTTCAATCTTGTTTGAGTATAGCCCGCTGGAAAGAATGTTGAACGCTTTGGCTGAATTGCGAATCCGAAATTCGCCCTCGACATTTACTCCGCCCATTTCAAGAGGAGTATTATCCGTCTTAACTTTCATCTATGCACCTTTGCTTCTCAGTATATATATGATACGCTATAGATGAAGTTTAGTCAACATCTATATCTTCTTAAAAATCAGTGGGTTACAACTCCAGCCATTCCAGCAGGCGCGGCAAGTGAAGCCGATACATCTTAGCAAGGTCCGTCTCCTCAGCAACAGCCGTGATAAGATTTGGCTTATCATTATTCATTGAAAGATAATGAACCATCATCCTAACTGTCGCAGTCGCATCGACCACTGAGAGGTCCGCATTAAGAAACTCTTCATGAAGATTAAAACTAGGAGCCGGCGAAGATGAGATGATCACTACATTACCGTCTGCAAAAACGTCCTCCTTATCAATGGTACAGCCGCGGGATTCGCTGTTTGCCAGCTTCGTCTTGAAAATGATCTTCTCCATAGCGGCCAACACCAAATCTCTCGCTTCTTGCTCATGATTGGCTCGAACGAAAAAGGTAGTTGCTTCCGTTTCCGCGCTCTGTGAGAAGATTGACCAAATCTTATACATTATTATCTTCTTCCAATAAGAACTGATTGATACGGGAAGCAAAACCGTACTCGCCCGACATTGTTGCGAATACTGCCGTCTCTTTTAGCGTGTCCCGAATCATTTGTCGAGTGTCTGGGCCTACCGGAGTAATCTGAACTCCGGATTCCTTGAGCTTCTGAAGCTCATAATCAGGGTGAGGGATTCGGACCTTCATGGTCACCGACGATCCGACAGCAGCCTCAATCATGTCTTTGGCTTCTTTCAGACCTAAACCGGTCAAGGTTCTGATTGCCTTAATCCCCGCGACCTTATGCCAGGCCCCTGTACCTGAACCGTTTTGCATCTGGGTGCCGCCCGAAGGCACCGTAATCTTATAATCTTTCACATCGACTCCTTTGTAAACCAACCATTTCTCATTACATAACCGTGCGCGGTGAGAGCGAAAATCATGTTCCGCCTTCCCACTGGGTTCATCGTAACCAACATCACATTGGACGGGCAGAGATCATTTTCCAATGCCCACGACAGCAGCTCATAGCCATTACGAAATGCGGCGCTATCATCTTCTCCCAAATCATGATCGAGGTAAAGATGAGTTACAGGGAGGTTCGTCAACATCTCTTTCCCTGCGACTGAAGTACGAGCGCAATGATCAATGCCATCGTCACTTCTAAGATCGTCGATGATCAGCGTCATTTGTTCCATCGAAACATCTTCCTTAAAGGGTCCCAAGATATGCTTCCACTTCTTCGATGCTCCGAAACACCTGCGTGTCATAGACGCGATTAGAGCGCACGGTGAAGAAGGACGGGGAATAAATATGCACGGTTCCATCCAGCGTTCGAGGGCGACAGAACGTCAATGTCCGCACCTTCTGCCCATTTGCTGTAGTCTCCATGCCGTCCAGCACACCATAGGGCTGGTTCATCTCGCGATCATTCAGAAACTTTGCCAACCGATTCTGTAGATCTTCTCGTTCACTCATTATGACTACCTTAGCGATCAATATCTTCGTTGTCCAACTTGCTCGGCCTGCCCAGTCCGTAATTCATCATCTTTCCGATAAGGACCGTGATGGGGAACGAAACAGCGAGATAGATACCGAAAATCAATAGAATCTTCCAGGTCATATCCATTAGTAAGTCTCCTCGGATGTATCTTTAGTGCCTTCTTCATCAAAGAAGCGAGTAATCTCATCGTACCAACGCTGCTCGCTGGCGTCGACAAAGCCACGATTCTGAAGAACAACACGATCGCGGACTTCGTAATACTTCTCAATAACTTCCTGAGAAGAGTTCTTATCTAGGGTAGGGTAGTTTTTAGCTACCGGCTCAATGGTTAATATGCTTCTTTCCATACTCATAATGATACGATCATTATGGAAAAAAGTCAAGATCTAAATATTTATAGTAATCAGTGACTTATTAGGAGACGGGAGAAGAAATTGCCATCATACGGTCTAATGCGCGGTCATATTCTTTGAAATACTGCAAGACCCCTTCGGCTTCCGACCCTTTCATGCATAAAGAATAAGAGTTATAATGCAATCTTTCATAGGTTGCAATAATCTTTTCTCCTGCAATCAGCTTGTACCAATATATGCTCGCTCTGCCTGTCACCGTACCTACGAATGAAAGATCTTTCTTATCGACAACTGAAAGATTTTCGTTTAGCTTTTGAAGCTCTTCATCTTCATACTTGTCTCGAAAAAGTTGAATTGCTGTTTCAGCAGCTTCTTCATAGTCATTTCCCTTCAAAAGCAAATCTGTTGTATCAGTCACTATTGACGCATGATACTCACAGATATTTTCCGTCACAGTATCGTTGGGTAGAGAAGTTGCGGTTGCTGGCATAAGAGCAACTAAGATGGCAAGAATTTTCATGGTCATTCTCCTAGCAGTTAATGATATTTATCATTATAACACGCTAGTCATGTTTTCAACGATGTTTGCCATCGCATATAAAATTATGAATACTCCAACCACAGCCGATACGCCTAACCAAATTGTAAACGCCTCGTCTTTAATCCAACCCTTAACCCTGTTCATTTTATCTCCAAAATTCATATAAATCTTCCTTAAAAGCTTCGTCGCTCCTAAGCTCCTGCAATGTCAGCTTTTCTTTTCTTTTAAATGGTCGCCGTCTCGGATTTGCACAACAGTCGCATCTTTTTCCGTAATTTTTCCAAGAAATTTTCTTATATCTTCCTCGGGTCTTTTCATCTGGTTCCCAGTATTCCGAAATACCAATGGGATCAGACAACTCATAGTAGTTGCCTTTAAGGTAACAAATAAAAGCGAATCGTTTTGCTTTCTCCCTAAGAAACTTTCGATCAAAGTCGGTGGGGTTTCCTCCCCATCCGAACCAATATTGCTTACGAAGTCGAATCTGTCGATCACGGTGTTTCTCTGCGAGATAACGGCGCTGTTCTCTCTTCTTCATGCTTCCTCCTTTTGTAGACCGCTCTTAACGGCTACATCGTGATTAGAAACATGAAGACCTCCTTTCTCATATCTGTATTTATTTGCATTGCAACATAAGTATAGCATAATACACCAAAAAGTCAACATCTGCGATAAATAAAACGCCAGGAAGGCGAAACGGTAAGCCCCTTGCCGGACAAGGATAGACGGCACAGATTTTGGCGACCACCGTATGAAGATGAAATTCGTCATCTTCATGAAGATATGGAGAAATAAAATGGGCAGACCAATCAATAAGAAGTTTTTCGGGAATCCGGCTTCGGCAGGATACCAAGTCGCATGTACGGCATGGTTCGCAGGTGAAGGTTCCGCAGAACCTGGTTACATCCTAAGCCAGCGTTCGAACAGCGTATATGTCGTTGCTTCCGTCGCTGGGCCAGCAACTCGCACCGGCTCCCTAGAGTTGGTAGAAGGTGCACCTGCTGCTGAAGGTCAGATGCAGGTTGTTGTCACACCAGTGACAGGTCAGGAGCTAACGGCTGCACAGGATGAGACCGCTTTCGCGTCCTTTGCGGGTGGCGCAGGCTATACCGGCGGTGACACAATCACGCTATCGAACGGCGATGTCATTACGGTAGATACTGTGAGCACAGGCGAAGTTACAGAGTTCACGGTCACAACCGTCAACGGTACTGCTTCCCCCGGTGAGGTTCTAACACAGTCGTCGTCTAGTGGTCCTGGTACAGGCTTCACCCTTACAGTCGAAGCAGGTAACCTAACTAATACAACAGGTACACCAGAATCAGCTCGCATCATTAACCAGCATACAGTAAAGACGTTCGAAGAGAACATTTACAGCTGGCCATCGAGCGAAGGCACAGTTCGCACCAAGGCTGACATCGGCAGCTAATCAATCATTATAGTTGATGTGAAAACCCCTCATGATGAGGGGTTTTTCATTTATAATATTCCAAGCTCTATCAGCTCGTCATCGTCGCCTTTTTGCCTTTTCAGCTTATTGTCAAAGACAGTTGATATATAAGCATCATCTACGGAGTCTAACATACCCATCAACATCATTTCATCGTCTGCTGTTATGATTACTTCGCCGTAATCAAGATATCCTACATTTGATTCGCCGCTAAGATTTATGAATTGGTTTGTTCCCGCAGTATAGGAGAAGACCTGTTTCTGAGGTTTCGGACGAAGCGTTCCTCTATTCGCAAGGTCTGCATATAATCTTAGGAACTCTGTATCTCTCGGCTCTGGCTTTGGAACCTTCGGTAGATCGGGAATAAGAAGATACTTCGGTGGAATGAAGTACGAACTAGATGTGCCACCTAACCTTAGAACACCGTGACCTTTACGAACCTTACCATACGGCGTATTGAGATAATAATGCTCTCGCAACGGAACGGCTGTATGAATAAAGATTTCCTTGTGTGCAAAAAGTTTCTTCGGACGACCGGCACCAGGGGTGCCCTTACCGCCGCGGAAGTCAATGCCTACCGTAGATACATCTGCTGAGCCGTCGAAGACGATTCCGCCGTCGGCAGTGATGGTAATGGACTGTGGACCAGCCGCTGTGGAAGAACCATCAAAGAGGACGCCGCCTTCTGCGGTGTGATTGAAGACTGGCTCTTCACTTGGAATATAGATGGCTTGTGCCGCACCATTGAAGACCAGCGGTTCATCAACAGACGCATACGAAAAACTATAGACCGTATCTGCTACGCCACCAAAGGCTATCCCGCTGTCTAAGATTGGAATAAAGACAGGTTCTAGAATACCTTGAACACCAATCGTAAGTGGTGTTGTAGATGAAAGAACACCTTGTGTTCCTGCTGTTAACGGCCTGCCGTAACGATTTGCCGATGAAGCTCCAGTTCCTGAGCCGCCATCATAGGTAAAGATAGCCACGGGTTAGGTATCCCTGGTAATGGTGACTGGCTCTTCGCCGACCGGTCCGGGTCCTTTGGTGATGGTCTGAGATACGGTGCTGCCAGCGGTCCGAGAGTTCTGATCAACAACCAGTGGATTCTCTGTTTGCAATCCGTGTATCTTATGCAGCTCATCAAGCAGAGTAGCCTGAAGCTGGCCGAAGCCTGCGTTGATAACGTCAATAAGATTAGACGTGTTTAGGTTAATTGTAATCGCGTTTCCTGTTCCTTCGGCTGGAATAAACGGATCGTCACCTTCCTCAGTATAGAGATTACCATTCACCTGGAGTCTGTATCTGCCGGGAGCTGGCTGAATGCGCCAACCATTCATCAAGAAGAAGGTAGCACCGAGAGACTGTGTGCCGCTGATAGGATCACCGCCTACCGATCGCAATGCCTGTTCCCAATTGGCATTGAGAGGGTGTATTTCTTCACCAAGAATGTTGATCCATTCTTTCCACGCACTATAGATGTCTCGTTGCACATCTAGCTCGGTGGTTCCTTCGGCGATTTTGATTAGCTTATTGGGACCGTCGAAGACAACTTTATGATAGAGACTCCAGTGTAACCATTCGTAATTATAATTGAGCAATGCAGGCATTTTTAGCCTCCAATGTCAATCCACGACAATGATAACGATACATTAGCGTCCTGTGCAGAGGTTAGCGATTGCGCCGTAAATACCCACTCAATACCATAGCTTCCGTCTGCTAGCAAGTGAATATTCTCACCTTGCATACCAAAGTTTTCCGGCATGTCAAATACATAAGAACCCGGCTCTAGAAACCACGACAACATATGAATACCACCAGAAATCGCAGTCGGGTCATCGTTAACTTCCAATGCAGAATCGGTTTGTGGCTTAAACCAAGTACCACCAGTCACAGTTACGTCTTTATGAAAGCGTAGCAAAATCGGTTGATCAACTACTCGAATAGTAAAAATCTCAGGAATAACGGTTTGTCGATTAACTACCCCACCCACAATGTCCGATGCTCGAACGGCAAAGATTGGGGTTTCTGTATCGGGAATAATATTGTTTATCGAGTCATATGCTCGCTTAACTGTTCTTCTTCTGCGGTCATCAATAACATTACCGTCCGTATGCACCGCGACACATGTCACTTTCATTTCGCTTGTGCTAACGGTAACCGCGGTATTTTCAATGCAGAATCTTACCGGTAAAGATGCTGTCTTCATATATGGACGAGAATGGTTATTTGCATTTTGAACAGTATGAAGTACGATTCTCTCGCCTTCTGAAGAGAACACGCCAAACCTAACTCGCCCAGCGCCTAGCCACTCTAAATCGATCCAATAAATATTATTCTTCGAGAAATCGATATTGAAATTGGAGATGTTCCTAATGCCACCTTGACCATTGGCAATGTCCGAATTCCATTCGCTTTGCGGTATAACAGTTTCAGTGACTGTGCCAGAAGTGCTATCTCTTACAACAACGCTCGCTGTTGTCCCGTCTAACTGGAAATATAAACCATCTTCATCATCAAAGTAGCCCCATTGCCGGCGAACACCAGTCTTACCAGAGTCACCCATTGTAGCAGTCATAACTATTAACTGACCGAAACCAGCCTGATATGGATGGTACATGTCTGATGTTTTTCGTGCTAACGCGCCTGTATCGGTCCCCACTTGTAATCTCAACGACGATTCGTTTGGAAGATGTGTTTCGTTGCCGCTTCCTGCGTTTTGAAAAGTAAATCTATCTTGGTCCACTCCGTACTTAAAGATGTATTCGGTCATCAGTGTCGGAGAAGTGAATCGACTCAGACCAAAAGCATCTAGCTGCTGAGATCCTTCAGTGAATCTAAAATACGCGGAACCTCGATCATCGATTTCTTGTGAGTTAAACGGTGTTGTTCCTCCTACGAGTGTTGTTGCTGTTGTATAGACTCGATCAGCTTGAACAACGGTACCATCGCCACCACTATTAAACAGCAATGTTTCGTTAATCTCAAACTCAAGAGGACTATCTTCGTCCAGACTCACCGATATAAACCACTGACCCCCAACCGACCCTTGGCGTACAAAAATCACCGTGCCTGACATACATGTTACACTGGTTGTGAACAGATCACCGACCCCCGGGGTGCCTGTGACCGAGGTCATCTCTAAATCATATCTTACCAGATTATGAATTCGAGGGCCTGTTGATTCCGGTGGAATTCTTACATCTCGAAATTGTCCGAATTTAGTATGAGTTGTCATTTAATAAATAATCCTAAATCATTTCTATTATTTATCATAGAAGGCGACAATACGAAGATTATCGTATTAGGCAGGATTAGAATATTGCCTGTCAGGGAATTGTGCGATTGGAATACTCGTGCTGGAACCTGGCACTACAAATCCCCAGATATCTGCCGGTAGATAAAAAAGACTATTAATGATAATATTGATTGTGGACCCGGACTCTGCTGAGAATGCGAATGATGTTCCAGAATTTTCAACACCGGCAATCTCAGTCCCATTCTCGCCTGCGTTATCTAGATAAACACGAACTTCTGTATCTGGTTCTAGACCTGTCAAAGTAATTGTTACGGCGGCAACGATTGTGGTGGTTGCACCAGCACCGTTTCTGACTGTTGGAGTGGTCCCGCCAGATATATTGATGGTAACTGCTCCGCCTGAGTTGTTATAGACAGCCGCATCTGTGGTTCCGTTTGCACCATACCCGGTAAAATCAATATTGTTAAAGTTATAGGTTCCTGTTGCGGTGATTAAAATAGCGTGTCCGGTACCGTCAGATGTGAATTCTAAAGAATCATAATTGTCGCTTCCGCCGGCAGCGTCTAGAATCATAGCGCCAGTGGCATCCGTTGACCCCACAAAAGACACACGGTCAACATCTAATGTTTTAAGGTTTACCTGCCCACAGTTAATGAAATTGCAATCTCGAACAAATTTGTTGCCAGCATCCTGCGCCTGGAATATGAATGTGCCCATGTCAACAAACTGACCATTTGTCCACTTCAATTCGTTAATGTTTATATCGCTTGCATCCCAATTCGATACTGTGCCAATAGACTGAATAAAGAAGTTGTCGAAGTTAATAAGATTGGTGCCACCGCCGGAACCCACAAACGTAAAATCCATAGAGCCAGCTGATATACTCCCACCCGAAGACACCTGACCATTTAAGAACAACTGGAAGTCGGAATCATCAAAATAAGAAGTCGCGGTTGTACTGCCAATCTGTAATCCCCAGGTGCACTGATAGTTCTTGGTGCTGGGGATCAGGGTTTGTATAATACCCCAGGCGTTTGCTGTACTTTCATCTTGTGTCACAATTTCCGCAAATATACCACGATCGCCGGTGGTCCCTCCTTCAACCAACAAACCAGGATTACCGTTGGCAATATACGCCAATTGATCAATGGCCAAGTTTGGTGAGTTACCGTTGGCCTTAATAGGGCGATAACCACCATACCCAACTCGGGTAATTGTTGTGACTGTTGGAACGGTGCCTCTGAATGTTGTAGGTAGCCCTGCGGTATTCAGCCTAAAACTTGACCATCCATTATAGAAGAAACCGTAGTTGTCAGAACCACCAACTGCGAAACTGCCGTTATTGGTACCATCGCCGAGATACATCGCAAACCCAGCGCCGTTTACATCGGCTTCCTCGCTAACTGCACCAGCCTGTTGCCAGCCGAAGAGCGTTCTGTTGGAATAGTCCTCAGAAGTAATAGTGTCGTACATATCCCAAGCCTCCAACGAAGCCTGTGCAACAACCGTCCCTGTGCCTTCACGTGGATTATCTGTTCCATCGTCTGGCGAAACAGGATCACCCGTCCAGTCGTTAGAATTACTAGCGGTGTTGATGACAATATAATTACTGGAGTCAATCGTTACGGCCATTTAACTTCCTATATCTATCATCTAATGCAATTGCACACGCTGTGACACCGAACAACATTGATTTACCTGGGTATTCAATAACTACTGAGTCATCGTGGTCCATTTCTAGCAAATTATTTTGATGTGTTCTGCCAAATACATATACAGCATTCTCGGGGTGGTCATAATCGTGTAGTGATGTTTTTCCTTGTTCGTCAAATAAAACCACTGTTTCATCTTCTTGGAACTTAGGTGGTTTGCCCGGATCTACCATCTCTAAATCCACACAATATGCCCTCGTTAAGAGGTGCCAAAGAGCACGGTCAGCATTAGGCACAAACCAGGTTGGCTCCTTCCAAGCAACTATTCGAACAGGCATGTGATCTCCTTAAAAATTAAGCGAGTAGAAGTTGCCCTCTACTCGCTTATTTATCATCATAAAACTAACGGTAATCGTTAGATTATGCTGGGTTATCGTAGTTACGTTCCTGCGGAGCAACAAGAGCAATCGAGTTAGCGTTCGATCGCGCAATCGTTCCTGTAGCCAACACATACTGCGCACCACTCAGCCCCAAAGCAACCGCAGTTACCGGAGCATCGGTTTCAGTAGATGCTGCGCCACGTTGGTCGTTTGTATCATATGCGTATGTTAGCTGAATAAATGCCGAACCAGATACATCACCGGTCATTGGAACTCCATCAGCATCATTAACTAGAATTGCTGTAGATGTATTAAAGTCTCTACCTGTATTATCACCAGCATCGTCGTTTGTGAAGAATACCCAATACTTAGCATCTGCATCATTCTCTAGCGTTGCCGAGAAGTTTAGAGTTAGTGTAGCCGTGAACGGGAATACTCGCTCAGTACCAGTATCATCTGTGAATACCAATCTGTTGATATCTGATGCCTGGAAGTTTACAATATATACACCGCTCTCTGAACCTGTTGCTGGATTAAACGCAGACCGTGTGAAAAGTGTATCACCAACGAACTGTAATAGCAAGTCCGCTGTTCGACCAGTAACGTCTGGGGTAGATTGTTCAAGATTGCTTGCTTCTACGGTTAATGAGAAGTCAACACCTGTACCAGTCGTACTTTCTTGAAGGATTGTATCTCCTTCAATTGCTGGACCGGTAGTTGTTACTGTAAATTCAGTCACAACACCAGCTGCAACATTATCAACAGTGATCGTTGCACCATTTGTTAATGTAATGACATCGGAGATAGCATGACCCGTACCGCCAGCAAATACAGCATAGTCTATCTCAGTCTGAGATGCAATAAGCTGAGTGCCTTCGTTAATATCAGCATTTTGACGTAGCTGGTACTGCACAAACTCGTAAATCTGTTCTGCTGTACCACCATTACCATCAATTACAATGCCGAAATCATAAAACAAACCATCGCCAATCTCAACATTTAAAGGGTCATCCCTATATGAGATAGACATGCCTGTGAATGGAGCTAAGGTTGTGATATCACCATCAGTAGTAACAATCTTAGCGTCAGCTGATGTGGATAGAGGGAATCGATATACCTGGAATGTCATCGTGCTTACACCGATGTCTGCCAATGTAGCGCCAGCATATACGTCTCCTTGCTCACGTGCAAACACATTAAACAAGTTTCGATAATCGAAATTGGCCTCTGTTGGCGCACTAAACACCTCTACAGCTTCATTTACCGGTCCGGCGAAGTCGAAGTCTGTAGGTGTGCCTGCGATAACCTCATAGTACGGCTGTGTTCCAGGGGTTAGAGTACCAAGCGAGATAACGCCTGCCCATTCAGAAAGGACAACACCTGTACTTGATACTTCTTGCCAACCGCCTGTTCGAATCAGCTTTCGTGTCGTTGCATCAAGCCATGTCCAACCGTTATTACGAGAGCTGACGCCAATCTGCATAGCCTCGTCCGTAATTGGAGTCATTGGGAAGTCAAATCTGATTAATGAAGAATCAGCTCGCCATTCTTCCTTCAAAAAGGAGTATACAGCCTTTAGTGTTACTCCATCATTAGTTAGGTTACCGAACGGAATTAGTTCGATGGTTTTTGCGGTTGTGTCGATAAAGACTTCACCGTCTGGAGTACCAGAACCAGCCTGTGTAGACTGATTAAGTAGATCCGGGTCTGTAATTAGTGCCATTTTTTAATGCTCCTTAATCTTTTTTATGTTCTAGATGCACAATTGTAAAATACGGCTTTCCTAGAATCTTTTCCACGTTTTGTTTGTCAAGATCATTGAATGCTTTATCATTGCCTCGAAGAGTTGCTTCTTTTACTTTATTAGGGTCACCAATATCCCATTTCTCAGGGAAATCTTCCCAGCATGTAAACCCAGGCATTTCTTCAAATTGCTTTTTTAATGCCTGCAACTCAGCATCAAGTTTTAGTGGCTGACCTTCTAATAGGCGGCGTATAAAGAACAACTTTTGCTTCAATTCGCGTCGTTCTTTCCTCGCATCTTCCCAGGTCATTCCCCCAAATCTGTTTGACATTCTGTCCCCTTGACTGTTTATAAAAATGTTAAAGTGTATGTTCTATATGGTTATTTATCTTGTTTGACGAAATTACTTATCAAACTGGTCGTCTTCATCATCCCCAAAGTCTTCTGATTCTTCGATGTGACTTATCATTCCTTTAGAATCCCTGTAAACTTTCTTAGTGGTTCTTTTTCCGGGCATCTGTACATTGACAATAGGAGTAGGAATCTCTAAATCTTTCATTCCTTCAATTCGATTTTCTAATAAAGACACCTTTTCAGTAAGAGCAGAAATTGCTTCTAATAGTTTTGTGTTTGTTTCGTTTGCGGATTCGACTAGCTTTACAACCGTAGAAGAAATCTTTTTATTAGACTTTACTAATGTTTCCACGACCCTCTCAGTTTCTTCTCGTTGTTCTCGAACTGCCTCAATGATAGTTTCGCCGTCCTCTTTAGAAAACGCTTCTGAAACCACCTTTGGCTCTTCAGCCATATTCACTTCCGTTAATCTATTAGGAAGCTCAGTTACTTCAATCGCGTCTTGTCTAACCGGTTCCGGTTTCGAACTATCTTCAGTATAAATATCTTTAAAAGATTTGATGGTCATTTCATTATCCTGTTATTCTGCTGTAAATCTGAGGTTGATTCGTATTTGGCTACCGGCGACTTGAACATCGAATGGGCCTGTTGTAAACCTTTCCGCCCACATTAGTGTTCCGTCGCTGTGCGTTACATAGTAACCATATACCAACCCAACTGAGCCGGTGAAATCAAAAATTAACTCTTGATTATATACCGCTTCTGACGGATCGCTTGGGGTAATATCCCAATTGGCACCTGTTAGGAGTTTGGCTGAGTACCCTCCGCCTGAAACTTCTGTAAAATCCGTATCTACAGTGGCCTCATCGATGGTAATATCATTTGAATATAACCTTACTGATAGAGCGCCTGTGCTAGGCACCTTATTAAGAATATATTCCAACGCCCTTATTTCGCCTACGTTTGGGACTACAACTGCCATAATCTACTCCGTTCAAGTGTCTGTTTTTGTATTTATCACCTAAACGGAATAATGACCTTATGAAAAATGTTGCCAAATAACGACGAGTATAATGATATAATGTGTGATATGGTGTATCATCTGATCTAGACCCAAACCATACCAATATGCCATTCCTGTTTTTTCGACATTGCGAAAAAGATTCTTACTAGCCTTAAGCCGGTCAGTTATAGAATGAAGTACCACATCAAATAACGCTAGACCAAGTGCAATTACTGGCGGCACAAAAGAGGCAACGATTAGAAGCGTAAAGAGTCCGTGTGTCGCTGTGTGTGCCAACAGCGGTAGTAACCAATTCTCTTTTTTAGCTTTGTTTTCTGTAAAATCGGTTTGAAGCAAAAAATCTGCGATGTAATGCTTGATTTGGAATAGCACCAATAGAAAAAATAGAGTAAATAAGTCCATTAGACAGCAGTCCCATGTCCTTCGATTAATAGACGATGATTCACGCCTATGAAATCGTTTTCAGTTTTGATCCATACCCAACCGAGGACTCGTCCATACTTGCCTTTGCCGTCCATAATTGTTTGAACGTAGATTTCTGTTGCTGAAGCTAGCATTTCTTCTAATCGTGCCTTCGCTACTAGTCCACGTTCTCTTTCATCGCCACGGACTTCCCATGTATCAATACCTAGAAATCTTATGCGCTTGTGAATATAAGATTCGAAACCTACATCTAATAGAACATCAATGGTGTCACCATCAACAATCTTCGTTACTTCTTTTACCCGATAGGTATAATTAGGTTTTTCAAAAGGTACTTCCATTGACCGGTCCTCCGATTTTATTCTACTATTTATCCAATCCAGGAAGGCGAAGGTCGATTACGGTATGTTAGTAAGTCCTTTTTTGCATTTCGATAATAGGCTCGGTATGCTTCTACTGCATCACTGTTTTTATACTCGTCTGGCATTGCCTGCGCAAACGGCGTCAGATTACCTGTTGGAAGATTCTTTGGCGGCGACTGCAATGCATCCACTAAGCCGGTTCGCTTCACCTTATGGACTTTCTCTGCACCGTAACGGTAAGAATACTCGTCACACAAAGCCACAAGTAGACGCCAGTGCCATTCATAGTTTGCTGTCGATTCTCGAGTCCAAATAGCACAGGGATGGTTTGCATGTGTCATCCTATAAAAGAACGTTTCCGTTAATACAGGAGTATTGAGTCTTGTTGTGATTTGATCGCCGTCTAGATATCGTAGCTCATAGGGTTTAAGAGTTACATTACCTTCTAATCCGTTATTACGAAACTTAATGGGTTTGCCTCGTCGAACAAAGACGTCTAGTGTTTTCTCGCTACCTTGTAAGCGGTGTGCAGTAGATAGCATCTGTGCCGCCTCAAGTATCATTTTAATTACATGCCGATCACAATGCATCGTAGCCGCAACTTCTGGGCTATCATCAAGTACAAAAATATTCATACTTATATTATAATGCCTTTGGGTGTCTCTTGTCGAGGCTTTTCTGCTGGTATCGTTTCATGTTCCATAATGATTTCACCATCACAGTCTATAATAGTAACCTTTCTTGGGGTCTTCTTACTGACCTCCCAAACGTGCCAAACAATCAATGCATGAACAATTACTGCAATAACTCCAACAACTTTTTCGCGGCGTGTAAATCCTTTCATCCTACTCCTTAGAAGATAAAACTTCGTTAATTTTTCTACAATCTTCTAACTGAGATTCCAATGATTGAATATACGATACACCCTCATGAATAAATCTGGCCCAATCATACTTCTCAGAATTTCTGGCTTCTGCAGCGATTCGACATAATTCTTCAACAAGATTTCTTTCAGTCATAACTATTTCGTTCTTCTAACCTTTGAATCTCTTCATGAATTTTTTGCTTTGAAAGCTCTAGTTTTTCTAAAGCCCAATTATAAAATCGTATCTGACTTTCTGAGTCATCAACATTCAGCACATTCATTAATGCCGTTCTTGCTTCAGAACATTCCCTTACGGAGGTATCTCCTGTCACTTCATGCCAATATGCCTGTACCTTCATTTTCTAACCCCTTGCATCGATATAATCGTCGATTGCTGCTTCGATATCTATATAAGCCACATCCAGAATGTCATCTTTTTTCTCTTTCAAAAACTCGATCTCAAGTTGACGCAAAGCATATTTCATATGTTCGCCACCCGAATCGAAAGCAATGAAAAGATATTTCTTTCGGTCTACCGTAAAGACATCAAAATTGCGGACGCCTCTGCGAATTAGAAAATCGTAAAACTCGTCTTTATAAACGATTGGAACCTGTGTTTCTGTTGTAGATGCAACTAAGGCCATAATAGTATTTAGTCCTTTATTGGTTAAGATCGTCGAGAGTGTTCACTATAAAACCGGCAGCAGTCTTATGTCCGCCGCCGCCGTATAATGCAGCTATCTTTGATACATCTTCGCCGTCAGGCTGCGAGAATAAACCAAAGGCATATCTTCCTTCAGAATTTATCCAATAGTAAGCGGCGAATTTTTCATCTTCGCTAAGAAGACTGCCAATATCACTACCATATGTATAATTTGCATTCACAGCCGGAACAACGTGTCCGCCGATCGACATACGCTGCGATTGCTTAGACAGTTCTCGAACATCCTTCATATGCTTGCGCAAAATGGCGCTGCCTTCATATTGCACCATCTGCGGACGAGCCTCACAAAGAGAATAAAGACTGTTCCAAGTTTCGAAACTATAGTCATAGGAAAATAGTGCCGCATTCATTTCGCGACTAAAAGGAAGATTGAAGCGCCATAGATCACGATCCTCCACATAGTCAATTATTGTGGGGCGTGGTTCATTGGGAAAGAAATAATCCCATGTTATGCCAGCACCGCTACGATCTAAATCGAACACACCTTTGATTACTCCTTGCTCGTATAACTCGCTGAGATCTTCTATTGCAGTCTTATGATGGTCTAGTATGATCACTTCTTTGGCAAGTTTTGCAATAGCGAGCATCTCATCTCGCTTCACAGAATAATCGACGAAGTAAACCGTTTTATCGGTAAAATCCGTTGGATCGTTTTTATTATTATAACTACCAGGAATATAGTCTGCTGTATCTCCCAACTTTCGCCATGCTGCCCATGCTGACGTGAAGCCGTCTAAGCACGGGGAATGGTAGATAACTAATGTGTCTTTCATATAATTTTTCCTTTTCCTAAATAAGTTGATAATGAGTGAATAACAATTGCAGCCGCAGCCGAAACATTGAGACTACGGAGGACGCCGTGCTGAGTAATCGATACCACCTTTTCTCCTACCATCATCTCTGGTGGTATGCCTTCACTCTCATTGCCAAAAACAAGACATACCTTAGGTGGATCAATGATGTGACCATTACCGAGAAAGCTCTCCCAATCAATCATCTCGATAGGTGTTCCGCCCTGTTCAACGAAGATGGGCTCGTAACCGTAGTCCACCATCACTCGTCGAAAAAGATCGATATCCAGTGCCTCGCTATCACCGCAGAATCCGTCATGACGGTGAATGGGAATGTAGTGCTGCGCTCCAACGGTGCTGCGCTTGTCATACTTGCGGCGCCCGAAGAGAACCACTTCGCTGGCTCCCATTGTGCAAGCGGTACGAATAATCATTCCGACGTTCAAATCACCAGTAAGGTTGAGAATGCAGACCGCGAATGGTAGCGAAGCCCGTGCCTGTATGTTGCCAAGGTCTTCAAGGCTGCGATCCTTATAATGATCATGCACATTCCAAAACTTCGCATCACTCACTGCATCAGCAATCTTCTCTGAGTAATTTATAAATCTATTGGTCATTTGCCTTCCAGCTTCTTTTTCAAAAACTCGTTCTCAGTAATCTCTTCGATGCTCGGTAGTTTTGAAGGGACCACCAGAACAAACGATGTTCCTTTCGACGTGTGATCTGGTGGAACTTCTACATAACTACCTTTTCGTTCGAATGGTTGCTGACGAAAAATCCCATAATAATATACCGTGGGATTTTCTTTCATCTTCATCCGAACATACGCGCCATCTCTCACTTCACACTCTCTTCTTGCTGTTCTAGAATATTATCGTGTATCTTGCCCGCTGACTCAAGAGCGGCAGAAATCTTCTTACCATTCTTGAACACCCAATAAATGCAATTATAACGAATGATAATCGTCAACAGAAAGACGGTCGCAAGAATATTCGACCACGCCGAATCCCAATGCATGAAAAGAAACAGACCAAACGCAGACGATAGGGCAATTTTCGCAGTCATCATTGATGTCGGTATGTTTTCTTTATACATGTGCTTATACGTGAAATCTCCTATAATCACAACCGATTCTAAGAATGAAAGTTCTACTTTCCTTTCTTCATGTTTCGTAGCTGCCTTCTTACGCTGCTTTACTAGTTCTTCACGCAGACTATTTTCGTCTGCTGTAATGACTCCCCAATAAAAGGAGAGCATCACATCTATGCCGGTCATAATAACGAGGTATACAAGATAGAAACTTACCAATGGAACAGAATAAGGGTGATTACTAATCACACCAATTGCAAGCACTCCGAACATCAAAAGCATAAACAGCAGTTCTTTCATACATTACTCTCAATTACTCTCATCGGACAGTTAGGATCTATTTCGTCTGTCACCCACACCGTGTCGGGGATTAGTGAATTTTCTCGACCATTATGCATACAATAGTTTCTAACTTTTATACCATCATCGTGGCGCTGTATATGGGGACAACTAATACAACTTGTGACAACATATTTTACCAAGAATGAGAATCCATCACTCATAAATTCCTCCTACCATGTATCTGTATTATATACTCTGTTCGCCAAGAATGCAAGATGAGATCTGATAAATAAAGATGAAATATCGGAGGAACCAAATGTCAATTCAACTAAAAAATAATCAAACAACAGAAGACATTCGTCTAGATCGAGTTATTCAATTTGACCCAAAGAGCCGCGAGTTTCCAATGGCAATGGGATCAAAAAAGCTTCGATCTTACACATGGCGCTGCAACGAATGGTATGATCAAGGCAGAGAGGGTGCTTGCGTGGCGTATTCGCTAGGGCACGAACTTGCCGCTCGCCCGGCGGAAGTAACCGGGCTGAATGATAGATGGCTCGTAGAAAACATTTACTGGGAAGCACAAAAGATCGACCCATGGGCTGGTGGTACATATCCAGGTGCGGCGCCTGTTTATGAAGGCACATCAATTCTGGCTGGTGTAAAGACGATGCATAAGAAGAAGTTCTTCAAAGAGTATCGCTGGGCATTTTCTTTAAATGACGTCCTTCTTGGTGTAGGATATAATGGACCGGCGGTGATCGGTGTATACTGGTATGACAGTATGTATTATCCAGATCAAAAGGGATTCATTCGTCCACAAGGCAATATCGTTGGTGGCCATGCAATAATGGTCCGTGCAGTAAACGTTCGTGAAAGATTCGTTACACTAAGGAATTCTTGGGGTAAGAATTGGGGACACGATGGCGATTGTTATATGACGTTTGATGATTTAGGGCACCTTCTTTCTCAGAGAGGAGAGGCAGTATTCCTAATGCATCGAACTGCCAAGTTCTTCGAAGCCAAATTCTAAACACCGAGTATTAAGGATTCTCGCCGAGAATCCTTAATCAACGATTGTCGACATCTGTGGAAGCTGACGAGACAATTACTTTGACTGCCCAGTCTATACCGTATGATTCGATCTGTTTATGTAAAGGGACCGAATCCATATCAACGGGAATATAATCATCAAAACTAAACAATCGCTTCCGCGCTTCTTCGAGCGCCTTGGCCTGTAGTGGTGTGAGTCCGCTCACCTAACTTTCCTCTTATAAAATTTCAGTATATGACAGTTTCTAAGAAATGTCAAGTGGTTTGGTAATATTCATTAAACCATCTTTAGATGCTTGCACGCCTTACGATAGGTGTAGCCGGGACATGTGCATTCCTTTGCCGTACCACCAACCTTCGTTACGGTATAGACGTTCGCTTTGCTACCCTTTACCTTGACAAACTCGATATTTGATTCTCTTGACGAGCTTTCGTGGCCATTCACCGCCAGTGACGTCACATTACTAAGATTAATCGTTCGCTTCATCATATAGGGAAGATGACCGCCAGGGATGCAAAACTCATCGGGTTTCGTCCAGGAATCGTTTTCAACAACCTGAACATTTTCATAGGTCCTATCGTCCCATTCTTGATCGAGCTGGACTGCGCGATAGCGAGTTGTTACAGTAACCACATCACCTACTTCCGGTCTCTTAAACATCACCTGTCCTCGCATCATTCTTTCTCTGAAAATATTCACGCAGTTCGTCCTGCTCTTCCTCAGAGCAATCGTCCCACATCGCATCCAACTCGTCGAGTATAGAGTCTTCTTCTTCAATTCGCGGGTCGCCTTGTTCACGAAGATGGTTGAGCAGATCGTAGCGGGCGAGATAGCGTTCCTTGTTCGTCATATCAATCACCTTCACCGACTTCATCAATGCCGCTCGCAGGGCTCGCTGCTCGCTCTCGCTAAGGTAACGGGTGTCACCCATCTTCGCCCTCCTTCAGCCATTCTTTTCCGTTCCAGAGAGCGACAATGCTGAACACCGCCACGAACAGCCCTTTCCAGATCGAATCTCCGAAGGCGATGTAGCCCAGCGGCACCATCAAGAAGACCACAACGGCTGCGGTCACGATTGCGATCTTGTTGGCGGCGTCCACTACCCATCGTAGATTTTCAGGCAGAAGATCCTTCAGGCCATTCATCGAGGGGCCCTCCGCTCTCGTCGTGGTCGCCGTTCCGCCTTCTTGTCGAGCAGGGACTGAAATCCTAGCTCGTTCATTCGTGCCTTTGCCTCCTCGACCTTCGCCAGGTAGCGAGTCACTTCGTCCTCCGTGACAGGATTCGCTTCTACGGGCAGGATATAAAATGTATCCGGATCGTATTTGAGATCGCTCATTGCTTCACATCCTTGCTGACCTTGCGCACGAAGAATTCCTCATCTTTCTGGTTCTCTTCTGCCCATTTCTCAGCCTCTTTCTTGCTCTTGAAAGCGACATGCTTCCCGCCGCGTTTGACCTTGGCACTTGCGGCTCCGGTGTTACCCTTCCAACCGTCAGTCTGCCAGGATTCCCATTCGAATCGTGAGCGGCGGTAAACTCCGTATCGTGCGCTCATCGCTCAGTCGTCCGTAGTCTCGAAGAAGTAGACACTAGGTTCGGCGTCAAAGTAAGTCTTCTGATCGTCAGTCAGCCGGTCGTAAACCGACTTCACCGCAGCGATCTCTTCCTCAGTCGGCTCCAACCGCAGATCCTTCACCGCCACCGGGCTGAACAGACTGCTGCGCGAGTCCAGCTCGACGCCGAGAATCGACGCTTCGGGTTCGTAGGCACCAACTGAATAACAGGTGTGAAGCATGACGCCGTTCTTGCGCTTCATGTCTTCAATAGCTTCCTGGTGAATCTCGGCGAGCATTTCGTCTGATGCGTATCCGTAGAAAATCATCTTACATGCTCCAATAGCGTTCGGTTGAGGGGTCGCAGGGTCCGCCGAGTTCGCTCTGGCGCAGCCGGCTCTCTCGCCCAGTGATCGCATTGCGGACGGTGACCATCTTGTCAATCTTGCTGTAGAAATGGTCCTGTTCGGCAACCGCCAGGCGATCCACCTCAGCCTGGGACCGAACCACCACTCGACCGATTCGCCCGTTTCCGAGCAGGGCGCGTTTACGGGCACGGGTGATCGCGCCACGGGCTGCGGCATGTGTCTCATACCTATTCAGCACCTTGTTCGTATCGCGGTTGTAAACCAAGTAAGTCATCTTCTCAACCTTTTGCTCTCAGTATGTATATTATACGATAATGATGAAAAGAAGTCAAGATCTAAATTGTCTTGAAAATCAAGAACTTATCTCAGGACCGGGAGTTAATATAGGTACATACCGCAACAATCAATAGTAAAAAGAGTGAAGTGAGAACCTGACCAAAGACAGATACAGAAAAGGCCAAAATCGGAAAAAAGATCAGATAGATGCTCATGGCTGCCACGAAAGCGTACACCACAAGCAAACATAGATCTTTCACTGAGCTTTTGCCCCATGACGGTGTGCGGTATATGAACTACCCTCAAGGCTAGTATTCTTTCTCAGTTCAACCAAATCATTTACTTGAGCATCTCGGTATGCAATGTCTTCGGGTGCAACATAATAAAACGCAGTTCCTGTTGGCTTCAATGGTCGCACCACCCAAAATCCTCTCTTCTCATCAAATTTCGTAATCACACCAATAATCGGTTCCATATCATTCTCCTTGTTTACTTTATATAGAAATGCATGGTCACTATCCTCTAATGCCGGACCACCAATGCCTCTCTTTGGATGCCAATATTCAATCGTCTTCATGTATCATACCACTCAGTTTACCAAGAAAGATTTCTTTTTCTGTTGGTGGGCGAATGTAGACTGCTTCGTTCAAATGACAAAATGTTTCGTGGTCTGTATATAGGCCACAAACAATAAGCCAATCTTCATTCGTGATGCCATCTGGCGGATTATTCGGATTACCAGGGTATAAAACCTGTCCTAGCATCATCTTCTCATGAGGATCGATTGTAAACATCACCCATTGTTCGTCATGGAAGATTTGTTGCCTTATTTTCACAGAGGGATTCATATTGTCCCTGCCAACTTTGCGTAGAAGACTTCTTGCGGTGTTAGCTCTTCGTACCAGGTTGTGCTGGTAATGTCATAAAACTCTAGCCATTCTAAGGTTACATCGTCCGCCGAGTTCCACGGTGCAGAGCAAGAGTATAGAAAGCCATCTAACTTTCCATCTAGGTTGAAAAACATTCTTCCTATCGTTGGTTCCAAACGGTCGTGCCCAGTAAACCTTGCCCATCTCGAGCAAGCGAATGTAATACTATTATCTATTAGTTCCGGCGCGGGAACCACGCGATAACCTCAGGTAACCATGTCGTAAAACCGCTCTTGCCGTAAACTGAATCATTCTCAGCATCATAAACACCAAGATACCAACTGTTGAAAGGTTCAAACAAGTAGACCACCTCTTGATTATCTTCTGGACGATCAAGCGGGTCTCGTAGGGTCAATAAACTGTATTTCTTATTGTGTTCCATAACTTCTACCGCATCTCCATAACTCTCATCTGCATAAGATCTCGAAGGGCTACACCCACCTCAGGGCCCTTCAGAGTAGATCGCTGCTCCTCCGTCAGGTCTGCAAAGCGCACCTTGCTCGCCACTCGCTGGGCGACCAGCAGCCTATCACCTTCGAGGCCAAGATTGAAGAACAGGCCCACCTGGGCAGCATGAACGAGGTTGGTCGCATCACGCATCACACCCATACCTTCCAGCACCGCCAGCGGATCGCGGAAGGCACATGCCGCGTTGTTTCGCAGCGACACGAACGAGCTCACGGCATCCTGTAGGGCGTTCGGCGCCTTCAGTCGCATCAGCATCGCTTCTACCGTCATGCAGCCAGTCCGCATCTGCTCGTCCTCACCAGCCAGCGCCATGAAACGCTGGGTCAGCGGGGCACCGCGAAGCGCCAGTGTGCGCAGGGCGCCACCAGTGAAGAACAGGGTCCGCTCAAGCTCGGGGAACAGGACTGGCAGGGCACCGCAGGCGCGCAGGGTGTTGAAGAACG
>Ga0102929_1000204_pt1 | contig 34171 bp, 29 predicted proteins | sample SalPonR1_B_D2_MG_FD_78510 | JGI IMG/M metagenome (GOLD analysis project Ga0102929, IMG submission 78510) | Salt pond soil microbial communities from South San Francisco under conditions of wetland restoration - Salt Pond MetaG R1_B_D2_MG | ecosystem: Environmental > Aquatic > Marine > Intertidal... | reverse complement strand
TCCTGGTCGTTGATGATGCCCGGTTTTTCCGGGAAATGATCAAGGATATCCTGGGTGATCTTCCCGTTCGCATCATGGCGGCAGCGGATGCGGAGGAAGCCTGGCGCCTGTTGCAGGACCAACCCCCCCGGCTGCTGCTCCTCGACCTGAATATTCCGGGCCGGAGCGGCTATGACCTGCTGCGCGATATTCAGCAGGCCGCCGACCTCGCGGAAATGAAAATCCTGGTGATGAGTGGTGTTCAGAGAGGCGACGAAGTCTCCGCCCGGGTCAGCCGACTCGGGGCCGACGGGTTCCTCAGCAAATCGTTCACTCCCAAGGAGCTTCAGGATCGTGTGCGCAGTATTCTTGCCTTTTGATGGCGATGAGGAATTTGGCCAACTGCGACGTATCCTGACCGCTGATGCCGGCGAGACCCCACTGGATTTCGCGGTAGTCCTGGGGTCCGGGTGGGGTCACCTTGTCGAGATGGGACATCTGGTCGCCGAATCCTCCTATCGGCAGTGGTCCTGGTTCCCGGAACATCTGATCAGCGGCCATGCCGGCCGTATGGCGGTTATCGCCGTGCAGAATCGACGGATCCTCTGCTTTGCCGGCCGCTTTCACTGCTACCAGGGGTTGAGCGCCTTTGATGCCGCCCTGCCGGTTCGTGTTGCGGCTGCTCTGGGCTGCCCGAAAATTCTTTTGACCTGCGCTGCCGGAGGGATTAATCCCCGCTATGAAACCGGTGATTTCGCCTGGATCACCGACCATCTCAACCTGCTCGGCGACAATCCTCTGCGAGGAGTTCACGAAGAACCTTTCATCGACCTCTCAGGGATTTATAATGAGGCACCGTTCCGACCTTTGCTGGAAGAGGCCAATAAAAAAGGGATCACCCTGCATGCCGGTGTCCTGGCGGCCATGGCGGGCCCAAGCTACGAGACCCCTGCCGAAATCCGGATGCTAAAGCGCCTTGGCGCCGACCTGGCGTCCATGTCAATGGCTCACGAAGCGATCATGGCCGCCTACCTGGGCCTGGAAGTTGCGGGATTGGCCCTGGTGTCCAACCGGGCAGCCGGACTCGACAAAAACGCTCTCTGCCACGAGAAGGTTCTGGCTTGCGCAGAAGCCTCAAAGGCTGGTGCCCAAGCTCTCTTTGCAGACCTGCTCGACCACTGGGGCAAAGCGTAAATTAACATCGCAAGTGATTATTTAACCTTCTGTTATTTCTTGAAAAAACAGAAAATTCTTGAGCCGGCGCCCGCTTGACAGCCGTTTCCGCCATGATAGAATTTCAGAAATCTCTGGTGGAGAGTTTTCTAGTGGCCGAACACGCTCAGCAAATTCTTGTGGTCGATGATGAAGAAAACACCCGGATTGGGCTGAGTAAACTGCTCAGGCAGGAGGGATTTTCAGTTGGTAGTGCGGCCGGTGGCCATGAAGCTCTGGATTATCTTCGGCACACAAAAGTCAATCTGGTCATCAGCGATATCAACATGCCGGATATGGGCGGTCTGGCTTTTTTAAAGGAACTCAGTCGTCACTATCCCAGCACCAATGTCATCATGATCACTGCCTATGGCGGGGTGGAATCCTACCTTGAGGCCATGAACCTGGGGGCCTTCGAGTACCTGCACAAACCGGTGCGCATCGATGAGCTGCGCTCCGTCATCTATAAAATATTCGAAAGCGGCAATGTGGTGTCGAAATCGTCCTGATCGGACCAGACCGGAGGTGAAAAATGTCTTTTGAAACCGTGATGTTTGCAACTGATTTCTCTGAGAGCTCCGACCATGCTTTCCAGTATGCCCTGACCTTGGCAAAGCAGTTCGACAGCCGCCTGGCGCTGATCCATGTAATTAATGAACCGGTTGACCTGCGTGGGTTTTACGTGCCTCACATCTCTTTCGACAAGCTCGAGGAGGAGATCGAACAGGGTGCGCAAAAGGTCATGGACAAGTTCTGTCGAACCCACCTCAGCGACTACGACAAGCACGACTGTTATGTGGTCCCCGGTATCCCTTATGAGGAGATCATCAAAAAGGCCGAAGAAATCGATGCCAAGCTCATTGTCATGGGAACCCATGGCCGGACCGGTTTCGACCATGTGCTGTTCGGCAGTACGGCTGAAAAGGTTGTACGTAAATCGCCCATTCCGGTTATGACGATTCGCATTCAGGAATAAAGCTTTCTTTGCCGGTCAGGTTTCTGCAGAATTTCGACCTGTCAATCAGTTTGTTTAAGGCAGCCGCAAGGCTGCCTTTTTAATGGACCAGACAGAATCCCGCATCTTTGACCTTGCGACAATACAGCGAGATGCTTGCCGCACAGAGCAAATTCAGGCGGCCTGAGAGCCTGTCGACAGGCTCCTAGCGTCGGATTGATTATCCTCCTTGTTTAAAAGTGATGGCTGAGGTTATTCTGTTCCTCTCTTTATGACTTGGGAGCAGTTTCATGCGTGAAAAAATTCTGGTCATAGACGATGACAAGGTCATCCTTGATCTGACGGCACTGGTTCTGCGCAGCAAGGACTTTCAGGTCTTTCTGGCAGACAGCGCCCGGCAGGGTTACACCATCATCGAGCAACAACAGCCGGCGGTCGTGTTGCTCGACTACATGATGCCCGAGGTCGATGGCATGGCTGCTCTGCGGGAAATCCGTCATCGGTTTCCGGAAACTTACGTCATCATGTTCACCGGCAAGGGCAGTGAGGAGATCGCGGTTGCCCTGATGAAGGCAGGCGCTGCGGATTACATTCCAAAACCCTTCAGCAACACCAATCTGGTCGAGCGGATCGAAAATGTTCTGCGCCTGCGGGACATCGAGTTGCGGAATATCGAATTGCTCGAAGAGCGGGAACGCCTGCGCAGTGAAATTGAAAGCTGGAACCGGGAACTGGAGCAGCGGGTCGAGCAGAAGTCGGCCGAGCTGGAAAGTGCGCATGCCGAGATCCTGCAGTCCGAAAAACTCGCCGCCATGGGCCACCTTTCAGCGGGCCTGGCCCATGAAATCCGCAATCCCCTGAACTCGATCAGTCTGTTCGTCCAGATTCTCAAATCCGGTCTGAACAATGATCCCGAGATGATTTCCTACGCCGAAAAGATCACCCAGGAGGTCGAACGGATCGACGACATCCTGGTGAAAGTTCTGGCGGCCAGTAAACGGTCTCCTTTCAGACTGCGGTCGATCAAATTTCAAGACGCTGTGGATAGTGTCCTGGAGAGGTTCGGGGAACAAATCGTCGCGCAGGGGGTCAAGCTGGTCAAGCAATACCAGGGTTCTCTGCCGGCGATCCTTGCCGACAGCGACGAACTCGGCCAGGTATTCTCCAACCTGTTCGCCAATGCCCTGTTCGAAATGCCTGCCGGAGGCGAACTCAGGGTCAGTCTCGAACAGGATGCAGAGCAACTCAAACTGACGGTCAGCGATACCGGCGGCGGCATCCCCCAGGAAAACCTCAAGCAGATTTTCGACCCCTTTTTCACCACCAAGCAGAAAGGCACGGGTTTCGGCTTGTCTGTTGTGCTGAGGATTGTCAAAACCTACAACGGACGTATTGAAGTGACCAGTGAGCCCGGCAGGGGAACCCGTTTCGATCTTTACTTCCCCTTGGCCTGAATAAATTTGCGAATAGTGATTTTCGGTCGCTGGTTCCTGCAGAATGACCGGTGTATGAGAGATTGTCATGGCTGTCAGGCTGCATGAAGTCAAACTTGACCTGCAGGAAGACCAGGAAATTCTGCCCCGGGTCTGTGCCAAGCAACTGGATATTGATCTACAGCGGATCCGGGATTTCAAAATTCTGCGCCGGGCCATCGATGCCCGCAAAAAATCCCGCATCAGGCTGGTGTTCACCGTTGAATTCAGTGTTGACGACGAAGAGCAGTTTCTGGAGTCGCAGCGGGACAATCCCCATCTCCAGGCGGTATCGCAAAAATTACCTGTGCAGGCGGCTGAAAGACTTGCCGCCGAAAACCGGGTCGTTGTCGTCGGTATGGGGCCCTGCGGGCTTTTCGCCGCTTTGCGCCTGGCCGAGGCCGGCGCCAGGGTCACCCTGATCGAGCAGGGGCGGCCTGTGGAAAAACGGGTCGGGGATGTCGAGCACTTCTGGGACACCGGCGAGTTGGATCCTTCGAGTAATGTCCAGTTTGGTGAGGGCGGCGCCGGAACCTTTTCTGACGGCAAGTTGACCACCCGTGTCAACCATCCCCGGCTGCGTTCGATTCTCGAAGAGTTTGTCAGGTTCGGCGCCCCCGAGCAGATTTTGATTGACGCCCGGCCGCATATCGGTACGGATCGGCTCCGCGAGGTGCTGGTCCGATTTCGTCGGGAGCTGGGGCGTCTGGGTGTTGACCTGCGATTTGAAACATGTCTTACTGGGTTTGAGACCTTTCGAAGGCGGGTTACTGCTGCCGTGGTCGATGAAAGCGAAAGCCTGGTATGCGAGGCGCTGGTGCTCGCTCCGGGGCACAGTGCCCGCCACACTTACCGCATGCTGCAGGCAAATGGTGTCGCCCTGGAAGCGAAAAACTTTGCGATCGGCGTACGGGTCGAACATCCGGCCGAGCTGATCAATATCGCCCAGTATGGTCCGAACTGGCATGAGCGTCTGCCGCCGGCAGACTATGCCCTGCGCTTCCACGACGCGCAGAACGGTCGTGGCGTGTATTCCTTCTGCATGTGCCCGGGAGGTGAGGTGATCAATGCCGCTTCTGAAGCAGGGGGGTTGGTCGTCAACGGCATGAGCCGTGCAGCGCGGGCGGGAGCGACGTCGAACAGCGCCCTGGTGGTGGCGGTCGGTCCAGAAGACTGGGGCGGGGGGGAGGACCCTCTGGCCGGCATGGTTTTTCAGCGGCGATGGGAGCAAAAAGCCTTCCAGGCCGGCGGCGGAGGTTTTCATGCGCCGGCTCAGAATCTGCTGGATTTTATGCAGCTTGGCCGTGGCCCCGTCCACTCCAGTTGCCGTCCTGCTGTTGTCGAGGCTGCTCTGGACGCCGTCCTGCCGGAGGCGGTGGTTGCCGGCCTGCGCCGTGCCCTGCCGAACTTCGATCGGCAGATCCGCGGGTTCGTCACAGGAGAGGCAATCCTGGTCGGAGTGGAAACCCGCACCTCGGCGCCGCTGCGCATTCTCAGGGACAAACGGGGAGAGTCGGTGACCCATGCCGGTTTGTTTCCGGCCGGGGAAGGATCCGGCCATGCCGGTGGCATTATGAGTTCAGCTCTGGACGGGCATTTCGTGGCGGAGCAGATTATTCACAACCTCAAGCAGGGGAGCAGCGATTGAAAAAGGTATTTATCAACCAGATCAGGGAACGGGACCAGGTCGAGGATGTTTTTCTGGTCCAGGCCAAAATTCAGGCAATGGCCAAGAATGGCAAGCCCTACCTGACTTTGCGGCTGATGGACCGGACCGGAACCGTTGAAGGCCGGGTCTGGGACCGGGTCGATGAAATTGCCGCCCGCTTCCAGCGCGACGATTTCGTGCGGGTAACCGGCAAGGCGAGTGTTTATATGGGCAAGATGCAACTGATTGTCCAGGGTCTCGACCGGCAGGAGGAGAGCGAAGTCGAGATCGGCGATTTTCTGCCGGTCGCCGGGAGCCCCCGCCAGGAAATGCTCGAAAATCTGCACAAGATTGTCACCGGCCTGACCGATCCCCATCTGAAAATGCTGATGGAGAGGTTCCTGGAAGATCCTGCATTCCTGAACGATTACAGTCGGGCTCCGGCCGCCAAGGCGATGCACCATGTCTACCTCGGCGGTCTGCTCGAACATGCCCTGGCCGTGGCAGCGCTGGCCGAAGACGTCAGTCGGAGATACCCGGCCATCAACCGCGACCTGCTGGTGGTGGGTGCACTGCTGCACGATATCGGCAAGGTGGCCGAATTGAAATATGAACGGTCCTTTGAATACACCGATGCAGGCAAGCTGCTCGGCCACATCGTCATCGGCACGGAAATGGTTGATGAGAAAATACGTTCCATAGAGGGTTTTCCCGCTGAAAAAGCGATGCTGGTCAAGCATTTGCTTCTGTCGCATCACGGCCAGTATGATTTCGGCTCGCCCAAGAGGCCGAAAACCCTCGAAGCCGTGGTCCTCAACTTCCTCGATGATCTGGATTCGAAGATCAACGGCGTGCTCACGCACATCGAGAAGGAACCTGACAGCAACTCCGCATGGACCCAATACCACCGGTTGTACGACCGCTATTTTTTCAAGGGTTATGAGCATGCCGGGAATGGTCCGGATGCCACCGGTTGCCTGCTTGCGGAGCAGGGCGGGGCAACAGCATCCGGCAAACCCTCGACGGTCCGCGAGGACGCGAAAAGCCGCGCTGCGGGTTCCCAGGGCCGGTTCAGCAATACGTTGGCCGAACAGCTCAAGGGCAAGAACCTCAATCTGTCCGTCTCTTCGCAGGAGGATGCGACCAATGAGTGATGCCATGCTGCTGCATAAACTGGCGGTTGGCCCCCTGCAGGTCAACTGTTTCGTGGTCGGCTGTCCGAAAACCCGGCAGGCCGCGGTGATCGACCCCGGCGAGGATGCCAAGCGGATACTGAAGGTGGTCGAACAGGAGGATCTTGAAGTCTGCTGCGTCATCAATACGCACGGCCACTTCGATCATATCGGCGCCAACCATGCTCTGGTCAAGGCGACCGGTGCTGAATTGATGGTTCATCGTGACGACGCGCCCCTGTTTGCTGCGGCTTCGGAACACGCCGAGCTGTTCGGTTTGACCACGACTCCGTCACCGGAGGCGCAACGTCTGCTCGATGAAGGGGACGAGATCGATGTCGGCGAACTTCGCTTCCGGGTCCTGCATGTTCCCGGGCATTCGCCCGGGGGGATCTGTCTCCACTGCCAGGATCATCTGTTCGTCGGCGATGTCCTGTTTGCCGGTTCGGTCGGCCGAACCGACCTGCCGGGCGGCAATCACCAGCAGCTGATCGCCGGCATTCGCAGCAAGCTGTTGCCCCTGCCCGATCAGACCGTGGTGCATACCGGCCACGGTCCCGATACCACCATCGGCCAGGAAAAGAGGCACAATCCCTTCGTTGGGGAAAACGTTTCGTAGGGTCGCTTCCGGATTGGCCGGGATCCAGGCCGCAGATGCGGGGAAATTATGATTTTTCGCGACAAGCAGATCGTACTGGGAGTAACGGGCGGCATCGCTGCCTATAAGGCAGCCGAAGTCCTGCGCCTGCTGGTCAAGGCTGGCGCTCATGTGCACGTGATCATGACCCGGCATGCCCGGGAATTCATTGCACCGCTGACATTTCAGACATTGTCCGGAAATCCGGTTCATACGGAGATGTTCAGCCTGATCCAGGAACGGGATATCGGCCACATTGCCCTGGCAGACCGTGCCGACCTGGTCATGATCGTTCCGGCGACCGCGAATACGATCGGCAAGGCGGCTAATGGTCTGGCCGACGACCTGCTGACCACAACCTTGCTGGCCACCAAGGCTCCCGTTCTGTTCGTGCCGGCCATGAACGTCAATATGTGGGAGAATCCGCTTTACCGGCAAAACCAGACCAGGTTGGAAGAGCTGGGTTATCATTTCATGGCGCCGGCCGTCGGTGAGTTGGCCTGTGGCTGGGAGGGACAGGGCAAACTCCCCGACCCGACGGAAATTTTCGATTTCGCGCAAACGCTGGTTTCCGCCCGGCGCGAACTCGAAGGCAAAACCGTGCTGGTCACCGCTGGCCCCACCCGGGAGGAACTTGATCCGGTCCGCTTCCTGAGCAATTATTCTTCCGGGAAAATGGGCTATGCCATCGCCCGTGCCGCACGCAACCAGGGAGCTCGAGTCATCCTGGTCTCCGGCCCGGTCGAGCAGGCTGTCCCCCAGGGGGTTGAATGCGTCCGGGCGACAACTGCCATGGAAATGCGCGAGGCCGTTCTCTCGCGTTCTTCAGCGGCCGATGTGATTATCAAGGCGGCCGCGGTCTCCGATTTTCGTCCCGGCGTCCGGGATGAACGGAAAATAAAAAAAGGCGAAGAAGAACAGTCTACCCTTTCTCTGCAGCGGAATCCGGACATTTTGGCCGAGTTGGGCAAACTCAAGGGACGCAGGATTCTGGTCGGTTTTGCGGCGGAAACCGATGACTTGACCGTGAATGCCGAGAAGAAACTGAAAGCGAAAAACCTTGATCTGATCGTGGCTAACGATATCCTGCAGCCGGAGTCCGGGTTCGACAGCGACACCAATGCCGTTCAGCTTTTATACCGGGGAGGAGCGGTGGAAGAGTTGCCGCTGATGACCAAGGAGGAGCTCGCAGCGACGCTTATGGAACGCATTGTGCGCATGCTGGAGAAGGCCAACTGAAGCGATTCAGGCCGCAGAGAGCAGTTCGAGCAGATCGTCGGGCAGCAGGACGCCGCTGAGCAGTTTGACCTTCAGGTCTTTGATGATCCGGGCGGCATCCTGGTCGTTGATCTTGCCGTCCAGCCAGAGCAGGTGCAGGTTCTTGCGGATCATGCTGGCCGCAGCCAGGGCTCTTTCGCCGGTTGGGTCGGCCTGCAGGTAGGAAGAGCCCTCCGGGTCCTGCAGGATACTCAGGGCCGCCTGCTGGGCCAGCGCCAGGTATTCCTGCTTTTCAGCATCGCTGATGCACCATTTGGAGGTTTCCGCAACGGAGCGCAGCATCTTCTGCCATTGCTGCAGACGGCTGAGCAGCAGCATCGAATTGAAGATGCGCTTGTTGGTTCCGAAGGAAAAAATGGTGTCGGCCAGAACCCGGCGCAGCATGGCGTCATTGGCGGAGAAATCCCGACGGCCGATACTCCTGGCCAGCGGCCAGACCTGGGGATCGACGTGGGCTTCGAAGCGTATTTCCCAATAGGTATGCTTGAGCATAACCGTATTGTAGGTCAGCATCAGCTTGTAGGGGACAAAGTAGGAGTGGGCGATGCAGTCCGCTGCGAGATGGCTGAGGTAGCCCCATGCGCAGGCCCGCTGGGCGTCATTGCCGGCTGCCGCCAGGACTTTTTTACCCACCCGCCAGGAGTGGCAATGTTTCAGATAATGGGTGTGCTTCTTGCCAAGGGTAATATCGGCACTGATGCAGCCATAGAGATAGTCATGCCGGTACGCTGCCAGCAGATTTCGGAGCTGTTCCGGAACCTGGTGAAGATTGTCGAGCAGCCAGGAACCAACCTGAAGATGGGCGCCAATGCCCCAGGCCAAGGCATCGGCGGGAAAGAGCGCAAGGCAGATCAAGGCAAGGAATGCTGGCATCAGAAAAGTCTTCATAAATGCAACCACCTTTCCTGACAGGATAATACACCTCCACGGGGAACTGCAAAACAATATGCCTGAAAATCTGCAGAAAGAGATCAGCGACACCTTGCAAGCGGTGCGCAGCCATTTCGAGTACCTGCGCGATCTTGGTGAAAATGCCCTGCCGAGGCCCCGTGCAATCGAAGATTTGCCGGTTTGTTCCCTTGGCGACAGCCCGGAGTCGACCCATGGCGCCTGCCGTCCGGAAACCCTTGAAGATATCCGCAGGGATCTTGGCGACTGTTGCCGCTGCGGACTTGAAAAAACACGGCGGAACCTGGTTTTCGGTGTCGGCAACCCGGATGCCAGCCTGGTCCTGGTCGGAGAAGCGCCCGGCAGTGAAGAAGACCGGCGCGGGGAGCCGTTTGTCGGCGAGGCCGGGCAACTGCTCGATCGCATTCTCCAGGCCATGCGTCTGGCGCGCGCGGACGTCTATATCTGCAACCTTCTGAAATGCCGCCCGCCCCAAAACCGCGACCCTCTGCCGGCAGAAATCGCCAGCTGCGAACCTTTCCTGATCCGGCAGCTCATGGCGATCCGGCCGCAGGTGATTGTCGCCTTGGGCCGTTTCGCCGCCCAGAGCCTGCTGCGGTCAAAAACCCCGATCAGCCGGCTGCGCGGAACCTGGCACTCCTACCAGGGTATTCCGTTGATGCCGACGTTCCATCCCGCCTATCTGCTCAGGAATCCAGCCGGCAAGCACGAGGTCTGGGAGGATATGAAACAGGTGATGGAGCAGTTGGAGCGAGGGTGAAGGTTTGCCTGCGGGTGCTGCCTGGGGATGATAAACAGGTTTTTCGGGAATTTCGGGGAAGTTCTTCCCAGGGTTCGACCTGCCGGTCTGTTAGTTGTCAGCCTTCGAACCGGGGACGCGCCACTGTAGGGGCGGGGTCCCCCCGCCCTGGGCTAACGGTTCACAGAAAAATCAGGGCGGGGTCCCCCCGTCCTGGGCTAACGGTCCACAGAAAAATCAGGGCGGGGAGACCCCGCCCCTACGATGCCGTGTTCTTTTGCGTCTGGCGATGACCAGGGCTGAACCTCTTTCATTGCAGATTCAGCCGCTTGAGTTTTTCGACCAGAGTTGTGCGGTTGATACGGAGCAGTGCCGCGGCGCGCGACTTGACCCCCCCGCTTTTCTCCAGGGCCTGCCCGATCATGGCCTTTTCCATGGTCGCTATAATGTCCTGTAAATCGAGACCGGCTTCCGGGATATCCGGAAAGTGCAGGGCATGTTCGACGCCCTGCTTGCCGGAAATCTTCGCGGGCAGGTCCTTTCTGTCGATGACCAGACCGTCCGCCAGGGCGACCGCCCGCTCGATGGCGTTTTCCATTTCCCGGACGTTGCCAGGCCAGTCGTAGGCTTCCAAAGCTTGGATGGCCTCGCCGGTAAAGTTCATCGGCTCCCGTTGCATGGCCTTGCAGGATTTCTGCAGAAAATGTCGGGCCAGCAGGGGGATGTCCTCGAGGCGCTCACGCAGGGCCGGGAGGGGCACTGGGATGACGTTCAGCCGGTAATAAAGATCCTCTCTGAACTGGCCCTTTTCGACCAGCTCATCGAGGTTGGAGTTGGTCGCGGAGATCACGCGGACGTTGAAGCTGACTTTTTTGCTGGAACCGACGCGTTCGACTTCGTGCTCCTGCAGAACCCGCAGCAGCTTCATCTGCAGATGGACCGGCATGGTGCCGATCTCGTCCAGAAAGATCGTTCCCTGATCGGCCTGTTCGAACTTGCCCTGTTTGTCGGCAACGGCGCCGGTGAATGCACCGCGGACATGGCCGAAGAGCTCGCTTTCCAGCAATTCGGCCGGGATGGCGCCGCAGTTGATGGCGACAAACGGTTTCTGCTTGCGATGGCTGTTGTAATGGATGGCGCGCGCGACCAGTTCCTTGCCGGTTCCGGATTCGCCCAGAATCAAAACCGTCGAGTCGGTATTCATGATCTTTTCCATGCAGGTGAAAACCTCCTGCATGGCTGAACTGCTGCCGATAATGTTGTCGAACTTGTATTTGCCGCGCAGCTGCTGGCGCAGATAGAGGTTCTCCGCAACCAACCGGCTTTTTTCCACCGCCTTGTCGGTCAAAAGTTGCAGCTTCTGGAAATCAATCGGTTTGGTGATGTAGTCGAAGGCACCTTCTTTCATGGCTTCCACAGCTGTCTCGGCGGAGGCGTTGCCGGTAATCAGAATGACATTGCAGGGCAGGTCCATCTCTTTCACGGTTTTCAACAGATCGATACCGCTGGCTCCCGGCAGGATCAGGTCGGTGATAATCACGTCGTAGGGCTCTTTGCCCAGGGCTTGAAGGGCCGCTTCTCCGGAATCCAGAGTGTCGACCTCATAACCTTCCTGGCGGAGCAGAAGCCCCAATCCTTCCCGGCTGCCCCGATCGTCGTCAATCAGGAGGATTTTTGCATTATGATCCATGGACAAAACCTCTGCCGGCAAACCGTCATGAATTTGACGCACGTCAAGATAGCATGCAGTCAAGCGAGATGCAATCTTTCTCCATGGCCCTCCGGCCGGCTGCCTGTGCCTGATTGACTCCCTGAAGTGCCCTGATAAAATTTGACTATGAAACAGTTTTCAGTTTGTCTGGCAGTCGGGTTGCTGCTGCTGTTCTGGGGTCCGCATTTTTTGATTGCGGAGGAACACAGCAGTGATGACGGTACGGCGGAAACCCTTCGCGCCGTTCAGGTCGCCGGGCCGATCAACCCCGTGGTGGCAGATTTTGTGACCACGGAGCTGGCGGCTGCCAACCAGGCGGCGGCCCGGGCCTTTTTGATCCAACTCGACACTCCCGGCGGTCTGGATACCGCCATGCGGGAGATCATCCGCAGCCTCTTGTCGTCCGAAATACCCGTCATTGTTTATGTTTACCCGCCCGGAGCGCGTGCTGCCTCGGCAGGCGCCCTGATTACGCTGGCCGCAGATTTCGCCGTCATGGCGCCCGGCACCAATATCGGCGCGGCGACGCCTGTCTCTCTCGGCGGCGGTCCTGCTGATCAGAGCCAAGATTCGCCCATGCAAACCAAGATCCTCAATGACGCCACCGCCTATGCCCGCTCCCTTGCCGAGCAGCGCGGCCGGAATGTTGACTGGGCGGAGCGGATTGTCCGGGATGGCATCTCAACGGCCGCCAATCAGGCGCGGGAACTCCGGGTTGTCGATCTGGTGGCAGCCAACTTGTCGGCCCTGATGACGGAACTTGACGGTCGCACCTATTTGCGAAACGGCCAGGCGAGGCAATTGCAGCTTGCCGGGGCCGCGGTTCGCTACGCAGAAATGACCCTGCGTCAGCAGATTCTCGATGCCATCAGCAGCCCGACGGTGGCCTATCTGCTCTTGATGCTGGGGATTCTCGGCATCTTTTTCGAGATATCGCAACCCGGCGTGATCCTGCCGGGAGCGGTCGGTGCGATCGCCTTGCTGCTCGCCTTTTATGCCCTGCAGACGATGCCGGTCAGCTTTGCGGGAATTCTGCTGATTTTCCTGTCTGTTGTCTTGTTCCTCCTGGAGATCAAGGTGACGTCTTTTGGCATGCTGACCGTAGGCGGCGCGGTCGCTCTCGGTTTCGGCTCGCTGATTCTGATCGATTCGCCGGCGCCTTATCTGCAGATTTCGCGAACCGTCATTCTCGCGACCGTGATCGTTGTCACCGGCACGATCAGCGGTGTTCTGTACCTGGTGGTTCGGGCTCAGCGGAGCCGGTTTCATTCCGGTCGGGAAGGGCTGGTCGGCGAACGGGGGCGGGCGGTGACCACGATTTCCGGAACCGGGACGGCTTTTGTGCATGGTGAATACTGGCAGGCTTTCGCCGAAGAAGAGATTGCTGAGGGCGAGTCCGTAGAGGTCGTTGGGCTGGTCTCCAGCATGCGACTCAAGGTCAGGAAAATCGAAGGTGACGTCTGAATGCTGAGCGATCCTGCCGGCAGGTCGTAAAACTCTCTTGCCGGAGGAGAAACTCTCCGCCCGCGGGCCTGTGCTCAGGCCTTGAACCCGATTTCCGGAGGTGAGCCATGTTGATCGGCTGGATTGTCCTTTTGACCGCTATCGTGGTGGTCCTCGGCAGTGCCATCAGGGTGCTGTACGAATACGAGCGTGGGGTGGTCTTCCGGCTGGGCCGGTTTTCAAGGGTCAAAGGACCCGGCCTGCGCTTTATCATCCCGGTGGTCGACAAGCTCATCAAGGTGAGCCTGCGGACGGTGGCCATGGATGTCCCTCCCCAGGATGTGATCACCAAGGATAATGTCTCGGTCAAAGTCAACGCCGTGACCTATTTTCGGGTCATCGATCCCGACAAGGCGCTGATCGAGGTTGAGGATTACCTTTATGCCACCAGCCAGCTCGCCCAGACCACTCTGCGCAGCGTTCTCGGTCAGGCGGAACTCGATGAATTGCTTGCCCAGCGCGATAAAATCAATCAGCAGCTGCAGGTGATTCTGGACCGGCAAACGGACCCCTGGGGGGTGAAGGTTTCCAACGTTGAAATCAAGCATGTGGACCTGCCCTCGGAGATGCAGCGCGCCATGGCGCGGCAGGCGGAAGCGGAACGGGAAAGGCGCTCCAAGGTCATCCATGCCCAGGGGGAGTATGAAGCCTCGAAGCGGCTTTCTGAAGCCGCCAGCGTCATCTCCAGGGAGAGCGGGGCGCTGCAGTTGCGTTTCCTGCAGACTCTGACCGAGATTTCCGCCGAAAAGAACTCGACCATTCTGTTCCCGATTCCCATCGACCTGCTCGAGCCCTTCTTGCGCAAAGGCAAGGACAAGGACAGCCAGGGCACTCTCGAGTAAGCCCCGGTCGACCTCAGGCTGCGGATGCCCTTTCCGGCAGCCGAAGGGTTTTTCGTGTCGCCACAGAGGTCTTTTCCGGCGCCTGTGCCGATTGCCGGCCCCCTCGAACAGGACGCGGCCGCGTGCCGGTGCGATGACAGGTAATTTTTATCTGTTAATTCAGGAGGTTGAAAATCAAACGGTTTTATGCTTGACACTCTTCGGTTCTATTTGCTTAGATTGCCATTCCAGCACTCCCGTAAGTATTTAATTTTGTTATAAAAATTTATTTTCGCTAAATTTTACCGGGAACCGACAGTCTTTTTTACCATTGCTAAAAACCATCTGCCGAGGAGAGACCATGCCCATCAAGAAATTTCACAAAGTCATGGCCGCAAATCGCGGAGAAATTGCCATTCGCATTTTCCGGGCCTGCACCGAGCTCGGCATCAGCACCCTGGCCATTTATTCTGAGCAGGACAAGCTTTCTCTGCACCGCTACAAAGCGGATGAGGCTTACCTGATCGGCAAAGGCAAGGGACCGATCGACGCCTATCTGAGTATCGACGAAATCATCGACCTGGCCCGGAAAAAGGAAGTCGATGCGATCCATCCCGGATACGGCTTCCTTTCTGAAAATGCTGATTTCGCCGAGGCGTGCGAACGGGCCGGAATCGCCTTTATCGGCCCCACTCCGGATATCCAGCGCCAAATCGGCGACAAGGTTGCCGGACGCAAGGTCGCCAGCGAAGCGGGAGTGCCGGTGGTGCCCGGCACCGACCAGCCGGTTCGCAGCGAAGAGGAAGCGCTGATCTTCGCCAAGTCGGCGGGCTATCCGATCATTGTCAAGGCCAGTGCCGGCGGCGGCGGCCGCGGCATGCGTGTGGCCCGCAACCAGAAGGAAATGCTGGAAGGGCTCAAGTCCGCGGCGTCGGAAGCCCAGGCCTCGTTCGGTGATGCCACGATCTTTCTCGAAAAATACATCGAGAGCCCCAAACACGTCGAGGTTCAGATCCTTGGCGACCAGCACGGCAATATCGTTCACTTTTATGAACGGGACTGCTCGATCCAGCGGCGACATCAGAAAGTGATCGAGATGGCGCCCTCCCTCTACCTGAATAATAAAAAACGCAAGGAGCTCTGCGACTACGCCCTCGCTCTGGCCGAGAGTGTCGGCTACGTCAACGCGGGGACCGTTGAATTCCTGATGGACAAACAGGGGAAATTCTATTTCATCGAGGTCAATCCCCGCATTCAGGTCGAGCATACGGTCACCGAACTGGTGACCATGCGCAACCTGGTCCAGGCTCAGATTCGCGTGGCCCAGGGCTACAAGCTGGCCGATCCGGAAATCGGCATCAAGAGCCAGAAGGACATTGATCTGCGGGGTTATGCCATCCAGAGCCGGATCACCACCGAGGACCCCCTGAATAATTTCGCCCCCGATTTCGGCACCATCAAGGCCTATCGGACTGCTGCCGGTTTCGGTGTCCGGCTGGATGCGGCCGCCGGATACGCCGGCGGCGTGATCACGCCGCATTACGATTCACTTCTGGTCAAGATTTCAACCTGGGGTCTGACCCTGGCCGATGCCGCCCGGACCATGCATCGGGCCCTGCAGGAATTCCGCATCCGCGGCGTCAAGACCAATGTCGGTTTTCTGGAGAAAGTCATTACTCATCCGACCTTCCTGGCCGGCAAATGCGACACCTCTTTCCTGGATGAGCATCCCGAACTTTTTCAGCTGCCCGTCAAAAAAGACCGGGCCAACAAGATCCTCAGTTTTATCGGCCATACCACGGTCAATGGTTATCCCGGCATCCCGGCCGAAAAAAGCCTGAGCTTCTCGGACCTGCGCGAACCGAATATCCCGGAAATCAACTACGGACAGCAGCATCCGCGCGGCACCCGGGACATCCTGCTGGACAAGGGGCCCGAAGGCCTTGCCGAATGGGCCCGCCGGCACAAGCAGCTGCTGATTACCGATACCACCTGGCGGGACGCCCATCAGTCGCTGCTGGCGACCAGGGTGAGAACCCACGACCTTGAGGCGATTGCGGAAGCAACGGCCCATTACGCCGGCGGGCTTTTCTCGCTGGAAATGTGGGGCGGCGCGACCTATGACGTTTCGATGCGGTTTCTGACCGAAGATCCCTGGGAAAGGCTCGAGCGCCTGCGCCTGAAGGTGCCCAATATTCTTTTCCAGATGCTGCTGCGCGGCTCCAACGCCGTTGGCTATACCAACTACCCCGACAATGTGGTGCAGGACTTTACGGTCAAAGCGGCTGAGGCCGGGATTGACGTATTCCGTATTTTCGACTCTCTGAACTGGACCAAGGGCATGATGATTGCCATGGAAGCGGTCCGCGAGCGGACCGGCGCCGTCTGCGAGGCCGCCATGTGCTACACCGGCGACATCCTTGATCCGAAGCGTGACAAATATCCCCTCCAGTACTATGTGGACCTTGCCAAGGAACTCGAGGCGATGGGCGCGCATATTCTGGCGATCAAGGACATGGCCGGACTGCTCAAGCCGTTTGCTGCGGAAAAACTGGTCAAGGCTCTGAAAAGCGAAGTCGGCATTCCCATCCACCTGCACACGCACGATACCTCCAGCAACGGCGGCGCCATGCTGCTGATGGCCTCTCAGGCCGGAGTGGACATTGTCGATGTGGCCCTGTCTTCCCTGTCCGGACTGACCGCGCAGCCGAACCTGAATGCGCTGCTGGCGGTTCTCGAGGGCACAATCTGGGATCCGCAGCTCGATCAACCGGGCCTGCAGCTGCTGGCCAATTACTGGGAAACAGTGCGCAGCTACTATGCGCCGTTCGAATCCGAACTGCGCAGCGGCACCGCGCAGGTCTATCACCATGAGATCCCCGGCGGACAGTATTCCAACTACAAGCCGCAGGTCGAAGGGCTTGGTCTGGGACATCGCTGGGAAGAGTGCAAGGAAATGTACCGCAAGGTCAATTTCATGTTCGGCGACATCATCAAGGTCACACCATCTTCCAAAATCGTCGGCGACATGGCCATGTTCATGATCCAGAACAACCTCGAGCCGGAGGATGTTTTCGAGCGCGGTGAGGAATTGACCTTCCCGCAGAGCGTGGTCGACTTTTTCAAGGGCATGATCGGCCAGCCGGTCGGCGGCTTCCCGGAGAGGTTGCAGGCGATCATCCTTAAAGGTGACCAACCCCTGACCTGCCGACCCGGAGAATTGCTTGAGCCGGTTGACTTCGCCGCAAAAAAACAGGAGCTCGAAATCAAACTCGGCCATGATGTGAATGATCGCGACGTCCTGTCCGCGGTGCTCTATCCGGGCGTCTATGAGGAGTTCGACCGCCACCGTCAGGAATACAGCGATACATCCTTCCTGCCGACACCGGTTTTCTTCTACGGTTTGGATGTCGGCGATGAAGTGAGCATCGATATCGAGGCAGGCAAAACCCTGATCATTAAACTTAACGCGATCGGTCGGGTCCATGACGACGGCACCCGCAACATTTATTTCGAACTGAACGGGGAACCGCGCGTGGTCACGGTACGGGATCTTGCTGCCGAATCGGATGAAGTCAGCCATGAAAAGGCCGACCCCAACAACACCAGGCATGTCGGGGCACCCATGCCGGGCAAGGTTTTCAAGGTCCTGGCGAATGTCGGCGAGAAAGTCGCGGCCGGCGAAACACTGCTGACCACCGAAGCCATGAAGATGGAGACCAACGTTAAAACCAAGGTCGACGGTGTCGTTGCTGAAGTCCGGTTTGCCGAGGGAGATCAGATAGAACAGGGGGACCTGTTGGTGATTCTGGAGTAAATCACGCCGAAACGCAGGGGGCGCGGCTGTAAAGACTGGTCGGTTTCGCCTCTTTTCTGCTATAGTATCTCGCCAGTCAAAATCCAAGGGTTCGAGGAGATCCTGCTATGGGCATTATGTGGCTGCTGGGCGGCAACCAATCGCAGAAGCGGCGCGTTATTGAAAAAAGCGACCAGGAAAGCGGTCAGGTCATTGCGGAATGCTACTGTCAGGGCGGCCACAGCATTCTCAGCAATGAAGCCGAGTTCGATGGACACCCCGGCTTGACGCTCAAGTTGAAAAACAGCCGGCAGGAAGGACTGCTCTCGATCAGTCCGATTATCGGCGACTGCCGCCGGCAGTTCATCGACTTCGAAAGAATCCCCGGCGAGGTGGTGGAAATCTGCTGCCCGGTCTGCGCAGAGCCTTTTCCGCTCTATAATGAGTGTTCCTGCGGAGCTCATCTGATCGCCCTGTTTACTTCACCCCGGGCCCAGTTCTCCCGGTGTGTCGGGATTTGCCAGCGGATCGGCTGCCTGCACTCGGAATTGATCAGTGAGCGGGACCTGAGGCTTTTGAATCGTCAGGACTATTTTTAAAATCGTCACTCAGACAGGATTTCGGTACTCGGCAAAGGGGCATTTTCGTGATGCCCCTTTGCCGTTCATGCCCCGAATTTTTTGTATCAGTGGAAGATGCCGCGACCTGGAACCGCCGGAGACCGGCAGTGGATGAATTGGCTTGACGGTCTGGCCCCTTTGATTTATAAGGAGGTTTGTTCCTTTAACGACAACCATATGATTTCCCTTCAAAAAGGAGGCAACATGCGTCACTCGTCTTTGCAGAAGATCTTTTTGACATTGCTGCTCGGTTTGCTGATTCCGATGACCGGGGTGGCCGCGGACACTATCAAGATCGGCGTGGCCGGGCCGCACACGGGCGATTTGGCTCCTTACGGCATTCCCACCCTGGAGGCGGCCAAACTGGTAGCCGAACAGGTCAATGCTGCCGGCGGCGTGAATGGCAAACAGGTTGAAATCCTGCCGATGGACGATCAGTGCAAGCCCGAAATCGCCACCAACGCAGCGACCAAGCTGGTTTCTCAGGGGGTTGACGTGGTCATCGGCCATGTCTGCTCCGGGGCGACCAAGGCGGCCCTTGGCATCTACAAGGAAGCCGACATCATAGCCGTTTCGCCCTCGGCGACCAACCCGCCTTTGACCCAGAGCGGTGAATATCCCAACTTCTATCGCACCATTGCCCCGGACGACGATCAGGGCAAGCTGGCGGCCGAATTCGCCATTAACCAGCTGGGCGCAAAGAAGATCGCTATCCTGCATGACAAAGGTGATTACGGCAAAGGGTTTGCCGATTTCGCCAAAGCCAATATCGACGCGAGCGGCAAAGCAGAGGTCGTGCTTTTCGAAGGCGTCACTCCCGGCGCCATGGATTATTCAGCGGTTGTTGGCAAGGTCCGCCGCGAAGATGCGGATGCGGTTATTTTCGGTGGCTACCATCCCGAGGCCTCCAAGCTGATTTCGCAGATGAACAAGAAGCGCGTCGACATTCCCTTCATCGGTCCGGATGGTGTCAAGGGCGACGGCTTCCTGGAAATCGCCGGCAAGGACGCCGAGGGTGTTTATGCGACCGGTCCCATGGATGTTTCCAAGTATCCCGAAAACCAGGAAGCCCGGGAGGCTTATCTGGCGCAGTACGACAAGGAGCCCGGCACCTTCTTTGATCAGGGCTATGCGGCTATGCAGGTGGTTCTGAACGCCATCGAAAAAGCCGGCAGCACCGACTATGATGCCCTCGAGAAAGCCCTGAAGAACAATTATGTTGCCACCACGGTCGGCAAGATCAAGTTTGACAGTAAGGGCGATGCGGAAGGCGTTGGCTTCTCCGTCTACCAGGTCAAGAACGGCAAATTCGCCGAAGTGCAATAGACAAAAATTTTTCGTTAGTTTGCGGGGGGTGGGCCAGTTCTGCCCCCCGCATTTTTGCGACAGAATGTTGCGGATCCCGGTCTGCAGGCATTTCTCTTCGGATACCTCTTCATGGATTATTTTCTCGAGCTTTTCAGCAGCGGCATGGTCCGCGGCAGCATCTACGCCCTGATCGCCCTCGGCTATACCATGGTGTACGGGATCATTCAGCTGATCAATTTTGCCCACGGCGAAATTTACATGATCGGCGCGTTTGTCGCCTTGATTGTGTCCGGGGTCCTGACCATCTATGGTTTTTCCGGAGTTTCGATTTTAATTCTGGCCGCTATTATCGCCATGATCTATGCGGCGGCCTATGGCTATACTCTGGAAAAGATCGCCTACCGCCCATTGCGGAATGCTCCGCGCCTGTCGGCCCTGATCAGCGCGATCGGCATGTCGCTATTCCTGCAGAATTATGTGTTGCTGGCACAAACACCTGACTTCCTGCCGTTTCCCGAGTTGATCCCCCAGTTCGCTTTCATGGATCCGATCGCTCATGTTATGGGTTCTGCGGAATTGATCATTCTGGTGACCAGCGCCATTTCGATGATCCTGCTAACCGTGCTGATCAAGTACACCCGCATCGGCAAGGCGATGCGGGCCACCCAGCAGGACATAACCATGGCGCGCCTGACCGGCGTGAACGTGGACCAGGTTATTTCCATGACCTTCATCATCGGGTCGGTTCTGGCCGCGATCGGCGGCGTTCTGGTTGCCTCCTACATCGGCCAGATCAATTTTTACATCGGTTTCATGGCGGGTGTGAAGGCCTTCACCGCAGCGGTACTGGGAGGTATCGGCAATATCCCCGGCGCAGCACTCGGTGGTATTGTCCTGGGCCTGGCCGAATCCTTTGCCGCCGGCTACGTGTCCAGCGCCTACGAGGATGTGTTTGCCTTCGGCGTCCTCGCTCTGATCCTGGTTTTGCGGCCTTCCGGTCTGCTCGGCAAGGCCCTCAAGCAGAAGGTCTGATCACCCCGGTTGGAGATGGTTGAGGAATAATGTTCAGTAATATCAAACAATCGGTCCTGGTCGCAGCCTGGTTTGTTTTCCTGACGTTCCCGCTGATGGTCATCAAGGTCAATACCTTGAAGGATGTCGTCGAGTGGCGCTGGATGAACATGGTCTATGTCGCGATCGGTGCTTTCCTGCTTTCATTTGTCTGGCGCTGGGGACTCGCGCGCCGCCAGCGCAAAAGCAAGGAAGCGGAGCTTATCGATGCGGCCGCTGCCAAGCCGAGCCTTGGGCAGATGCTGCTTGAGGACCCGAAGATTTTCAAACCGGTCCTGGCCGTCATTGTCGTGATCACCTTGATCTTCCCCTGGCTGGCGGGCATCTACCAGACCAATATCATGGTTCTGGCCTTGATCTTCGCGGTATTGGGGCTCGGCCTGAACATCACGATCGGTCTGGCCGGCCTGCTCGATCTGGGTTACGTGGCGTTTTTTGCCATAGGCGCCTACACTTACGCACTGCTGAATCAGCACTTCGGTTTCGGTTTCTGGCTCAGCCTGCCTTTCGGCGGCCTGATGGGATGCCTGTTCGGTGTTTTGCTCGGCTTTCCGATCCTGCGTCTGCGCGGCGACTATCTGGCCATCGTCACCCTCGGCTTCGGTTCCATCGCGAAAATCGTGATCGAGAACTGGGAGGAAGTTTTCAACGGCGCCAAGGGCATCGCCGGGATTCCCCGGCCGGGCCTGTTCGGGGTCGAAATGAGCATTGAGGCGGCAACCACCTATACTTACTATCTGATGATTCTGATGGTGATCCTGACGATCTTCGTGACCAATCGCCTGAAAGACTCGCGCATCGGCAGGGCGTGGATCGCCCTGCGGGAAGATGAAATCGCCTGTGTCGCCATGGGGGTGGACATGGCCCGTACCAAGCTGTCCGCCTACGCATTGGGTGCCTTCTGGGCGGGCCTGGTCGGCGTGGTTTTTGCCGCCCGCAACACTTATATCAACCCCAACAGTTTTACCTTCATGGAGTCCGCGCTGGTGCTTTCCATCGTCGTGCTCGGCGGCATGGGATCGATCGTCGGTGTCATCATCGCCGCTCTGGTGCTGATCCTGTCTCCTGAATACCTGAGGGCTTTTGCTGAATACCGGATGCTGATGTTCGGCGCCGTCATGGTGCTGATGATGATCTTCCGTCCTGAAGGGCTGATCTCCAATGTCCGCAAGAAATACAGCAAACGCAAGGTGGCAGCGGAGACGACCCATGGCTGAAACAATGCAGACACTACTTGAGGTCAAGGATCTGACCATGGATTTCGGCGGCCTGCGCGCCGTCGATACGGTTTCGCTGGAGGTCTGTGCCGGAGAGATCGTCGCCCTGATCGGTCCCAACGGTGCCGGGAAAACCACATTTTTCAATTGCGTGACCGGCATTTACAAACCGACCCGTGGCCAGATCATGGTCCACCCCCCCGGACGGAAAAGCCAGAAAATTAACGGCTTCAAGCCCAACCGGGTGACCGCCATCGGCATGGCGCGCACTTTTCAGAATATCCGCCTGTTCCAGAACATGACGGTTCTGGAGAACATCATGATCGGCCGCCATTGCCGGACCACGACCAGTATCATCGGGGCAATCCTGCGGGGTCCCCGCACACGGCGCCAGGAACAGGAAACCATCGACAAAAGTTACCAATTGCTCGAAAAGGTCGACCTGGCCAGATACGCCGACGAGTTTGCCAAAAACCTTCCCTATGGCGCCCAGCGCCGTTTGGAGATCGCCCGGGCCATGGCCACCGAGCCCTTTCTGCTGCTGCTCGACGAACCGGCTGCCGGCATGAATCCCAAGGAAACCAAGGCGCTCGACGAATTGATCGTGCGCATCCGGGATGAGGAGAAGATTGCCATTCTGCTGATCGAGCATGACATGAAACTGGTTATGAACATTTCCGAGCGGATTTACGTCATGGAGTACGGCAAGGAAATCGCCCAGGGAACACCCCAGGAGGTGCGCAGTAATCCAAGAGTCATTGAGGCCTACCTCGGGGAGGAAGCCGATGCTTGAACTGCGCAATGTGGATACTTATTACGGCAATATCCAGGCGCTGAAAAATGTCTCGATCGATGTCGAGGAAGGCGAGATCGTGACCTTGATCGGCGCCAACGGTGCAGGCAAGAGCACGACCTTGATGACCATCTGCGGCGTCACTCCGCCGCGTTCCGGTGAAATCTTTTTCAAGGGAACGCCGATTCACGGCATGCCTACCGACAAAATTGTATCCCTTGGGATATGTCAGGTGCCGGAGGGGCGTCGGATCTTTCCTTTGATGACGGTCCTGGAAAATCTTGAGATGGGGACCTTCCTGCGACGCGACAAGGAAAAAATCCAGCAGGATATCGAATATATCTTCGAACTCTTTCCGATCCTCGCCCAGCGGCGCCATCAGGCCGGCGGGACCCTTTCCGGAGGGGAACAGCAGATGCTCGCCATCTCCCGGGCCCTGATGGCCCGACCCAGGCTGCTGCTGCTCGACGAGCCGTCTCTGGGACTGGCTCCGCTGATCATTAAGCAAATATTCGAAATCATCCGCAAGATCAATGACGAGAATAACACCACCATTTTCCTGGTCGAACAGAATGCCAATCAGGCCCTCAAACTGGCCGACCGCGGCTATGTCATGGAAAACGGCCAGATCACGTTGGCGGATACCAGCGACAAACTCCTTGAGGATGAAGCGGTCAAGACGGCTTATCTCGGACTCTAGGAGGCTGTCGACAGCATCAGGAGTCTGGTGCATTGCCAGTTCAAAAAGCGACCTGTTTCGGGTCGCTTTTTTATTTCTTGCAGAAAGAATTGACGCGAAATGAGGTTCAAAAAGTGTGACAATTAATATTAATTAAATTTAAATGAGAATAATTAAGCAAAAAAATTTATAATTAAATGTAACCTAAAGCCCACACGTCAAGACTCGTCCCACCTTCTTCAGGCGGGATTGAGAATCGGTTCATCCTGTTCTTCGATGAGATCGCCGGCGAGAAGCTTCTTGATATGGTTTTTCAGCAGCTGACGATCTTCGTCGATCATGTTGATGAAACGCACAGCCATGCCGGGAGGCATGGAGAACCGGCCCTTGGACAATTGCTTGGTGTAAATGACCTCGCCGTCGACGAACAGGGTCTCTTGATCACCGAGCGGAAGCTCTATCTGCAAGCGGCAGCCTTCCGGAAACGGCGTCTTGCGGCGTATGAAGATGCCGCCTTCGGACAAGGTAATGCCTTGGCATTTCACCATCCGCTCATCCATGGCCAGAGTCACCTTGCGCTGGTAGTTGGCCCGTAAAAACTGTCTCTGGTAGTTATCCCCGGCAAGCGCTTTGGACAAAGCCGCATGCAACTGGTCGATCTCGATCGGCATGTGCAGAAACCCCTGGCAGCCGGCTTCCATAAGAGTTTCCCGCCGGGTCTCATCCTTGCCGGCGACCAGCACCGGAATGGCATTGCCGCCATTCTTTTCCAGCGCTTCCAGGATGTCCGGCGCGCTCATGCCACCGACATCGGGACCGAGGATGATTGCCGCCGGCTGCAGCGCCTTGGACAATTTGACCAGGCTCGGGCCGTCCTCGGCGGGAACCACGTCGAAATCCATGCGCTGCAGCAGGATCGACAAGTACATGAGAAAAGACTCGCTGCGGTCGGTCAACAAAACGGTCATGCGTTCCTTCATGGCAGCCTCCGGGGGTCGTGAAAACATCTTCCAACTGAACAGGTCATTGCGGGGAGTATAAAGGCAAGCTCAGGGCAGGGCAAGTCGCATATGCCATGCAGGACAGCTTGTCGGGTCGGAGGATTGCTCAAAACTACCGAATTTTGAATGCAATTGACAAAGCACTCCGCGCTTTTCTATAGTGGCATGTTGATTTTTGGGCCAATGACCATTTATTCTTTGAATTGACGAAACGGATAAGGAGAGACCAGTATGGCAGAGCTTTTTAAAATTGCAGTTCTCCCCGGCGACGGTATTGGCCCGGAGGTCATGGCCGAGGCGCAAAAAGTACTCGAAGCCGTCGGTAAAAATTTTTCGGTGGAGTTCGAGATCAACAGGGCCAATGTCGGCGGCGCCGCCATCGATGCCGACGGCAAAGCGCTGCCGGAACAGACCATTCAGGTCTGCCGGAACTCCGATGCCGTGTTGTTCGGCTCAGTAGGCGGGCCCAAATGGGAGCACCTGCCGCCCGAAGAACAACCAGAGCGGGGGGCCCTGCTGCCCCTGCGAAAAATTTTCGGCCTTTTCTGCAACCTCCGGCCGGCGATCATTTTTCCGGCGCTGACCGGAAACTCCTCCCTGCGGGAAGATGTGATTGAGGGCGGCTTCGACATTCTGGTCGTGCGCGAGTTGACCGGCGGCATTTACTTTGCCGAACCGAAGGGCATCGAAGGAGATGGCGCCCAGCGAACCGGTTTCGATACCATGAAATATTCGGTCGCGGAAATCGAACGAATTGCCCATGTCGGTTTTCAGGCAGCGCAAAAGCGCAGCCGGAGGCTCTGCTCCATCGACAAGGCCAATGTGCTCTCGACCTCCGTGCTCTGGCGGCAGGTGGTCGAACGGATCGGCAAAGAGTATCCGGATGTGGAACTCAGCCATATGTATGTCGACAACGCCGCCATGCAGCTTTGCCGCTGGCCAAAGCAGTTCGATGTATTGCTGTGCGGCAATATGTTTGGTGACATCCTGTCGGATGAGGCCGCCATGCTGACCGGTTCACTGGGCATGCTGCCCAGCGCCTCGCTGGCGGAAAGCCGTTTCGGCCTGTATGAACCCTCCGGCGGCAGCGCTCCGGACATCGCCGGGCAGGGCATCGCCAATCCGATTGCCCAGATCCTCTCCGCGGCGATGATGCTGCGCTATTCTTTTGCTCTGCCGGAGGCTGCGGACGCGATTGAGGCCGCGGTGGGCAGGGTCCTTGACCAGGGGCTCCGGACCCGCGACATCTATCAGAACAAAACCAACGAAAAGCTGGTGGATACCCGGCAGATGGGCGATGCAATCATTGCCGAGTTGTAGCGCCTCTTTTTCTTACCACTTCGGTTGCCAAAGGAACGCAAGGAATGAAAGTCGGATTTGTTGGTTGGCGTGGCATGGTTGGATCTGTCCTGTTGCAGCGCATGCAGGAGGAAAACGATTTCGCTTTGATCGAACCGGTTTTTTTCTCGACATCGCAGGCGGGCGAGGCCGCTCCGATGAACGCCGGGACTCTCAAGGACGGGTCCGACCTTGACGAACTCGGCAAACTCGATGTGATTGTCACCTGTCAGGGCGGCGATTATACCAAGGCGGTGCATCCTGAACTGCGCAAGGCCGGTTGGCAGGGTTACTGGATCGACGCTGCCAGCAGCCTGCGTATGGAGCCGGATTCGGTGATTATCCTGGATCCGGTCAACCGGGACGTCATCAATGCCGCTCTGGAGGGCGGGCAAAGAGATTTCATCGGCGGCAACTGTACAGTCAGTCTTATGCTGATGGCTCTGGGCGGCCTGTTTCATGCCGGACTCGTCGAGTGGGTGACCGCCATGACCTATCAGGCTGCTTCAGGTGCCGGGGCGCCCAACATGCGGGAGCTTTTGACCCAGATGGGACAATTGCATGCGGCCTCGGCGGATCTCCTCGCGAACCCCGGTTCGGCGATTCTCGACATCGACCGGCAGGTTACGCAAACTTTGCGCAGTTCCGGCCTTGCCACGGAGGAGTTCGGCTTCCCGCTGGCGGGCAGCCTGCTGCCCTGGATCGACCGCGAAGTGGAAGACGGTCAGAGTCGCGAGGAGTGGAAGGGATTCGTGGAGGCCAACAAGATCCTGGCCCGCAGTGTGCCGATACCGGTCGACGGCATTTGCGTCCGGATCGGGGCCATGCGCTGTCACAGCCAGGCGCTGACGATCAAACTGAATCAAGATGTACCGATCGATGACATCAAAGGTATGATCGCTGATCACAACCAGTGGATTAAACTGATCCCCAACACCAAGGCGGACACCCTGGAACAGCTGACGCCTGCGGCCGTTTCCGGCAAGCTGGACATCCACGTCGGCCGGGTGCGCAAGATGCAGATGGGACCCGAGTACCTGTCCGTATTTACCTGCGGCGACCAGCTGCTGTGGGGGGCTGCCGAACCCTTGCGTCGCATGTTGCGGATTCTTCTGGAAGACTGAGGTCAGGGTCTCTTGCCCTGTCCATCTGCAAGGCATTTTACGCCGGGGAAGGGACTTCAGTTCCTCCCCGGTTTTGCTTGATCTACGGCAGAAACGGGATGATAGCGGACAGGCAAGCTGAGTTCGATGCGTAAGATTTTGCTCATTGTCGAATACTGCGGCACCGGTTACGTCGGCTGGCAAATCCAGCCGAACGGGCCATCCGTTCAGGCCGTGATCGAAAAGGCTCTGGCGGATCTGATCGGGGCGGATGTCAGGATCCACTCTTCGGGACGGACCGATGCCGGCGTGCATGCGCGCGGCATGCTCGCGCACTTCGAAACGGCCAGCCGATTGCCGGTCAGAGTCTTTCGCGAAGGCCTGAATGCCCGGCTGCCGACCGACATTGCGGTTCGCGAAGCACGGGAAATGCCGACCGGGTTCCATGCCCGCTATGATGCCCGGGGCAAATGGTACCGGTATACCCTCTATCGCGGGCGGGCCAGGTCCCCCCTGCAGGCCGGGACCAGCTGGCATCTCCATGGTCCGCTCGACCTGGCAGCCATGCGGCAGGCTGCCGAGCTTTTGACCGGCCGCCATGATTTCGGATCCTTTCGTTCGGCGAACTGTGCCGCAAAGACCACCGAACGTGAACTTTATCGGGTCGAGCTCGTCGCGGAAGGGGATCTTCTGCACCTTGATTTTTACGGCGCCGGCTTCCTGAAAAACATGGTGCGGATGCTGGTCGGCACCTTGGTGCAGATCGGCCGCGGCAAGCGGCCCTTGAGCGACATTCCCAAGCTTCTGCAACGTGATCCCGGCCAGCGCTGCGGACCGACGGCACCGCCCCAGGGGCTCTGTCTGATGGAGGTCTGGCTGGACCGGATCGATTCCCCTTGACTCTCCATGAGGACAGGAGTAATTTTTCCGATTAAATCTTTTCTTCCCTCAATCGTTTGGAGGTCCTGGCGATGTTGGATTCCGAGGTCCGTGAAGGCCTGACATTTGACGATGTTCTGCTGCTCCCCGCCCATTCCCAGATTTTGCCCCGCGATGCCGATCTTACCAGTTTCCTGACCCCCCAAATTCGCCTCAACATCCCGCTGCTCTCGGCCGCCATGGATACGGTCACCGAGGCCCGCACTGCCATCTGCATGGCACGCGAGGGCGGCATCGGCATTGTTCATAAGAGCAAATCGCCTGCGGAGCAGGCCCTGGAGGTCGATCAGGTCAAGAAATCGGAAAGCGGCATGATCGTCGATCCGATCACCATGCATCCGGATCAGAAAATCGCTGAAGCCCTGGAAGTTATGCAGAAGTACCGCATCTCGGGCGTACCGGTCACTCAGAACGGCCGTCTGGTCGGTATTTTGACCAACCGCGACCTGCGCTTCGAAACCAACCTTGATCAGCCGATCGCCAATGTCATGACCAAGGACAAGCTGGTCACGGTTCCGCCCGGGACCACCCTGGAAGACGCCAAGAAACACCTGCACGAACACCGCATCGAGAAACTTCTCGTGGTCGATGACGACTATGCTCTGCAGGGGCTGATCACGATCAAGGATATCGAAAAGGTGCGCAAGTACCCCAATTCCTGTAAGGATGAAATGGGCCGTTTACGCGTCGGCGCGGCGGTCGGCGTCGGGCCGGATCGCGAAGAGCGTCTGGATCTGCTGCTCAGGGCCGGAGTGGACGTCGTCGTCATCGATACGGCCCATGGCCATTCCCAGGCGGTACTGGATGCGGTTGTCGAGACCCGCCGCAACTTCCCGAATCTCTCCCTGGTCGCCGGCAACATCGCCACGGCGGCTGCCGCCGAGGCCTTGATCAAGGCGGGGGTTGATGCGGTCAAGGTCGGTATCGGTCCCGGCTCCATCTGCACGACCCGGGTTGTGGCAGGAGTCGGCGTGCCGCAGATTACCGCGATCGCCAATGTGGCCGTCGTCACCCGCAAGCACAAAGTCCCCCTGATCGCCGACGGCGGCATCAAGTATTCCGGCGAAATCCCCAAGGCGATCGCTGCGGGCGCGGATACCATCATGATCGGCTCACTGTTTGCCGGGACCGATGAATCTCCCGGTGAAACGATTCTCTACCAGGGCCGGACCTACAAGTCCTATCGGGGGATGGGCAGCCTGGGGGCCATGCAGAAGGGCAGCAAGGACCGCTATTTTCAGTCCGACGTCGAGACCGAGGTCAAATTGGTCCCGGAAGGCATCGAGGGTCGGGTTCCCTACCGCGGCCCGCTTTCGGCCAATATTCATCAGCTGATGGGCGGCTTGCGCGCCGGCATGGGCTACACCGGCTGCAGAACCATCAAAGAACTCCAGAAGAACGCGCAGTTCATTAAGATTACCAATGCCGGGCTGCGTGAATCGCATGTCCACGATGTCGCCATCACCCACGAATCGCCGAACTACCGCATCGAAAGACAGGGCTGAAATAACTTATGGGGCTTGCCGGTTTAGCCTGGAGTTCGTGCAAAACTTTAAGCTGGCCTGCGGTTTGATTTTGTAACCTTGCGAACTCCGCGGACTTTGCGTGAGACGCCTTTGAAGGTTTCCATGAATATTCATGACGAAAAGATCCTGATCCTCGATTTCGGCTCACAGTACACGCAGTTGATTGCCCGGCGGGTGCGTGAAGCGCATGTCTACTGCGAACTGCATCCCTACGATATGACCCTGACCGAAATCAGGGAGTTCGCCCCGCAGGGGATTATTCTTTCCGGTGGGCCGTACTCGGTTTACGATTCCGGAGCTCCCGCTATCGACGGCCAGTTGTTCGAACTGGATATCCCCGTTCTCGGCATCTGTTACGGGATGCAGCTGATGTGTCATCACTTCGGCGGCAAGGTAGTGCCGGCGGGCAAGCGGGAGTATGGCCACGCCGACCTGCTCAGCGCCAATCAGCCCGGCCCCCTGTTCGATGGTTTTTTCGCTGACGGCCGCAGTTCGGTCTGGATGAGCCACGGCGATCACGTCGAAGTCGTGCCGGAAAATTTCGCAGTCGTGGCCGAAACCCGGAATGCGCCGGCATGTGCCATCCAGAACGTCGAACGTGGTCTCTACGGTGTCCAGTTCCATCCGGAAGTCAACCATACGCCGCAAGGGGAACTGCTGCTCGATACCTTCGTGCGCAAAATCTGTCGCTGTTCCGGGAAATGGACGCCGGGCCATATCATCGATGATGCCGTCGGCCGCATCCGCCAGCAGGTCGGCGCGGACCATGTCGTCCTCGGCCTGTCCGGCGGTGTCGATTCCTCGGTGGCGGCCGCTCTGCTTCATCGCGCCATCGGCGACCAGCTGACCTGTGTTTTTGTCGACAACGGCCTGTTGCGGCTGGGAGAAGGGGACCAGGTGATGGCCACCTTCAGCGAAAACCTCGGCGTCAGGGTGGTCCGGGTCGATGCCGAGGACCGTTTTTTATCGGCTCTCGCCGGCGAACCCGATCCCGAGTTGAAACGCAAAATCATCGGCAACCTGTTTATCGATATTTTCGATGAAGAGGCCGGCCGACTCACCAATGCCCGCTGGCTGGCCCAGGGCACCATTTACCCCGATGTGATCGAGTCCGCCGGCGGCAAAACCGGCAAGGCGCAGAACATCAAGAGCCACCATAATGTGGGCGGCCTGCCGGAGACCATGAAGCTGAAGCTGGTCGAGCCGCTGCGCGAGCTGTTCAAGGATGAAGTGCGCGCCATCGGCGAGGAACTCGGGCTGCCGCACCGCATGGTCTGGCGGCATCCCTTCCCGGGCCCGGGCCTGGGCGTCAGGGTTCTCGGCGAGGTTAAAAAAGAATACTGTGATATCCTGCGTCAGGCCGATGCCATCTTCATTGACGAACTCTACCGGAACGGGCATTACGACAAGATCAGCCAGGCTTTTGCCGTCTTTCTGCCGGTTCGGAGCGTGGGCGTCATGGGCGATGGCCGGACCTACGAATATGTGATTGCCTTGCGGGCCGTAGAGACCAAAGACTTCATGACCGCCGGCTGGTATCCGATGCCTTATGCCGACCTGGCGCGGATCAGCAACCGCATTATCAACGAAGTCCGTGGCGTCAACCGGGTCACCTATGACATTTCCAGCAAGCCGCCGGCAACGATCGAGTGGGAATAGGCAAGCAGAGAAGCACACGGGGACGGACTTTCATGCCGTCCCTTTTTCATTGCCGGAAACATGGCAAACACTCCGGAGTGATCGCAGGGCCTGTCTGCCTGCCCCGCTGCGTCCATGTTTGACACCATGTCGAGAGCGGTTATCCTGTGCCCGATCACTGGAATATCTGAGATGAAGCGATGAAGCTGATCGATCTGACGCAGACCATTGCCCCCGACATGCCGGTCTATCCGGGGACCGCGCCCCCCGTCTTCCGCATCGGCTGCACGCTCGAAGCTGACGGTTTTCTGGAAAAGGAGATCAGGTTATTCTCTCACACGGGAACCCATGTCGATGCACCGGCCCATCTTCTCTCCGGCGGCAAAACTCTCGACCAGATGCCGATTCAGAGCTTTTACGGGCAGGCCCTGCTGGTCCATTATGCCGGAGGCCCCGGTTCAAGCATTGAAGTTGCCGATCTGGAATTGTTCCGGAAGGATCTTGCCGAAGTTGATTTCCTGCTGATCCGCACCAGCTGGAGCCGCTACTGGGGCACCAAGGCCTATTTTTCCGATTTTCCGGTTCTCTGCGAAAAGGCCGCATCCTGGCTGAGCGGGTTCAAACTGAAGGGCATCGGCGTGGATGCCATTTCCTTCGACCCGGCCCAATCCGCGAATTTTCCGGTGCACAAGGTTCTGCTGGGTGAAGGGATCTTGCTGGTTGAAAACCTCGCGAACCTGGATAAAATCGGCTGCCACCGGTTCGAGTTCTCCTGTCTGCCCCTGAAAATTGCCGATGCGGACGGGGCCCCGGTCAGAGCGGCTGCCATCATCGCGGATGAAGCGAATTCATAAGCAAACCTGCGCCTGATCGAGGAGTTCGCCATGCAACAGATTCTGGTTTATGGAGACAGCCTGAGCTGGGGAATCATCCCCAACACCCGCCAACGTCTGGTTTTCGATCAACGCTGGCCCGGGGTTTTGGAAAATATCCTGAAAGCGGCCGGTCACTCCGTACGCGTGATCGAAAACTGCCTGAACGGCCGGCGAACGGTCTGGGACGACCCCTTCAAGGAGGGCAGGAACGGCTCCCGGGGGCTTGCCCAGGCGATCGAGATGCATTCGCCCCTGCAGCTGGTCATCCTGGTGCTCGGCACCAACGATTTTCAGGGCACCCATCACAACGACGCTCTGCTGGCGGCCCAGGGCGTCGCCAGGCTGGTTAACATTGTGCGCCAGGCTCCCATTGAGCCCGGCATGGCCAAGCCGGAGATCCTGATTGTCGCACCGCCTGAAATCGTCGAGCCTCGAGGCTCGATGGCCGCCAAATTTCCGGGAGCCGCCAAACGGTCGGCCGGGTTTGCCCTTGAACTGGCCAGGGTCGCCGATGAAGCCGGAATTCTCTTTCTCGACGGCGGAGGTGCCACCGAGGCCAGTGCCGTAGACGGGATCCACCTTGATGCGGAGCAACATGTCCTGCTGGGCGAGGCAATCGCCCGGAAGGTTTCGGTTTCGGGGGTTCTGGGCCTTTCCGGACGTTGATTTCTGTTCTCCTTGACACGTTTTGAATCTCCCGGCGGGCGGTCCCGCTCCCCGCTGCACCCGGAAGGATCCGGCCCATGCTGCTGCTCTTCATTTATATTTTTATTGCGCTCGGCGTCTCTTTTTTCTGCTCGATTGCCGAAGCCGTACTGTTAAGCGTCAACCTGCCGTACGTGACGCTTCTGGAGTCGCAGAACAAGCCTTCCGGAAAGCTGCTGCACCAACTCAAAAACGATCTCAACAGTCCGCTGGCAGCGATCCTCACCCTCAACACCATTGCTCATACCATTGGTGCCGCCGGAGCGGGTGCACAGGCGGCGCTTGTCTTCGGCAACCAGTTTGTCGGTATTATCTCCGCTATTCTTACCTTCCTGATCCTGGTTTTCTCGGAAATTATTCCCAAGACGCTCGGGGCGCACTACTGGCGTCAACTGGCACCGGTGACCGCCTATGCGCTCCGCATTCTGATCTGGGTGCTTTATCCCTTTGTGATCATGACCAAAATCCTGACCCGCAGCTTAACGGAAGGGCCGACCCTGCGTGGCATCAACCGCGATGAACTGCGGGCAATGGCCGAAATGGGCGGCCGCGAGGGGGTGCTCGCCTTCAAGGAGTCCGTGATCATGCAAAACCTCCTGCTTCTCAAAGACACCCCCGCGAAGGCTGCGATGACCCCGCGAACCGTGGTTTTCTCCTTGCCGGAGACGCTGACCGTCAGCGAGTTTCACCAGCGATACGAAGCCCAGCCTTTTTCCCGGATTCCGATTTATCGCGATGACATTGAAAATGTCACCGGATTTGTTTTACGCAGTGATCTGCTGCTGGCTCAAGCCAGCGGGCAATCCGAGCTGCCGGTCTCCCGCTATTCTCGGGACATCAAAAAGATCTTCGAATCGATTGATTTGTCGCAGGTTTTCGACCGGTTCCTAAAACAGCGCGTCCATATCATGCTGGTTGTGGATGAATACGGCGGAATGTCCGGCATCCTGACCCTTGAGGACGTCCTGGAAACTCTCCTCGGACTGGAAATCGTCGATGAATTCGATGCCAACGAGGATATGCAGGTTCTGGCCAGAAGACTCTGGAAATCCCGGGCCAAGAAGCTGGGGCTGGTCGAAAACGACGAGGAGCCTTGAAAGACCCGGGAAAACACTGCCTCCTTGTGTGCGGATGAAAGAAACTATTCTCCCCTGCCACTCTGCCGCACCTTTCTGTTTTATTCCGAAATCCCTGCTGTCGCCTTCCCCATTTAAAATGAACTATCGAAGAAACCGATAGCAACGATTGGTTAAATTGAAATTATCTGTTTGACGAAACGCCCTGAATTCTTTATTCAATGACCTGGAAACCCGATGGCCTGGTATGAACTTTTTATGCGAACTTTCCGCAGGAGGCGGCTCGACTTCGAAGAGTCTGATTTCAGTTTATGCATCGATCGTCCATGCCAGCACCTGACCTGAACAGACCGCACCGTTTCGAACTTTCAACTCAGCTGGCGCGAGTTTCGACGGATTGCAGCAATTGCGGCAGCTGCGTTCAGAAGTGTCCCTTCCTCCGGAAATACG
>Ga0102929_1000202_pt1 | contig 34255 bp, 23 predicted proteins | sample SalPonR1_B_D2_MG_FD_78510 | JGI IMG/M metagenome (GOLD analysis project Ga0102929, IMG submission 78510) | Salt pond soil microbial communities from South San Francisco under conditions of wetland restoration - Salt Pond MetaG R1_B_D2_MG | ecosystem: Environmental > Aquatic > Marine > Intertidal... | reverse complement strand
GTTAAGAAGTTTATTATAATAGTTCGTATAGAACAATTAGAACATTTATTTAAAAAAATAAAAATAATTAAATATGAATTAAGCTATTAAGTTATAGCAAAGCAGATTTAGATATATTAGAAGCTCTTTTTGTAAAGAATGATTTTGAATATTCTAGGACTATTAACTTAGATAAAAGATGATTATAAGAGAGGATTTCTTATTATTAATCCATATAGGAATGAAACTTTATAGGAGATCAAAAAATAATTATGTTAAAACGGATGTTATATAATATAAAATAATAAGAGGGAAGGAAAGTTAATAACAAGTTCAGTAGATGAGAAATAAAAAGATAAAAGGAGATGGTTTCCCACCTCCTTTATTAGATAGTTTGTTAATTTTTATTTTCTTTAAAAAAATCTCTAAAATCACGATTTCCTTTTATTGGTTTTTTGGATAGATTGAAAAAATCTCTAAAATCACGATTTCCATGATTTAACATATATATCACTCCTTGTTTATATTTATTGTTTTTTCTTTTATTGTTTTGTATTTTAATTTACCTTAATTAATTTGAGTAAAATAGTAAGTGTTTAACAATAATTATCTTTAAGGAGATTAAGTTATGGCAAAGATTTTAAAAAGTTCAAAAAAAATTAATATTAGAGAAACCCAAGAAAAAAATCTTGAATTTGTTATAAAATTAGAAGGAGATGTAGAGAATAAAGATAATGTTTTTCAATATACGAAAGACCAACATAAAGACATTATTGAAGGCAATGATACCTTACATCTAATAATTACAAATGAAAATAATAAAAAAATTGGTTATGCTATTACTGCGGGATTAAATAGTAAAAATAAAAGCATTGAACTTAAAAGGATTGTTATTAGTGATAAAAACAATGGGTATGGAAGTGAATTTCTAAGATTATTTAAGGAGTATGTTTTTGAAGAACTACATTTTCATAAACTATGGCTTGATTTTTTTCTTTCTAACAAAAAGGTCGAAGCATTTTATACAAGAAATGGTTTTATAAAAGAAGGAGTAATAAGAGACAGGTATTTTTATAAAGACAAATATATAACAATTGTTGTAATGTCAATTTTAGAAGAAGATTATTATAATACTGATTATAATCGGAAGGGCAATTAAATTTTAAATATTATTGCAATTGTCACAAATATATATTATAATAAAAAAAAGCAAAATATGACAAATAGTTGACTGGGAATAGTAAATTATATTTTTTTTTAGGAAGTTAATGGCGGCTGGAAATTAACAGGAAGTATAATTGAATCCACCCATGATAGGCAGGGAGAAATTTATAGTATCTCTGCCCGATAAGGCTCGTTATCCCTTTGAGTGGACCAAAATGGTTAATAAGGGTGGCACCACGGGTAAATATTACTCTCGTCCCTAATAAAGGGAATGAGGGTTTTTTATTTTATATATATGTTTTTACCAAACGAAAAACAGGGAGGAATTAAAATGCTAGACCGTAAATTTATAAGGGATAATATTGACAAAGTTGAAAAAGCACTAAAAAACAGGCAGATGGAAAGCCCACTAGATAAGTTTGAGGAGTTAGAAGAACAGAGGAGGGACCTGTTGTATGAAAATGAGAAATTAAGACATAAGAGAAATGTAAATTCAGATAAAATTGGACAATTAAAAAGAGAAGGTAAAGATGCCAGCCATATAATTGAAGAAATGCAAGAAGTTTCAAATAAGATTAAAAAATATGATGAGCAGTTAAATAAGATTGAAGAAGGGTTAGATGATATTTTATTAAGAATACCTAATATACCACATGAATCTGTACCGATAGGAGCAGATGAAGAAGATAACAGGGAAATAAAGAAGTGGGGGCAGCCACGGGAATTTGATTTTGATTATAAAACTCACTGGGAAATTGGAGAAGACCTCGACATTTTAGATTTTGAAAAAGGTAGCAAAGTGACTGGAGCAAGATTTACATTTATGAAAAATGCTGGGGCAAGATTAGAAAGAAGCTTAATAAATTTCTTCCTTGATGTGCATACAAAAGAGCACAATTATAGTGAGGTGTTTCCTCCTTTTATAGCAAATGCTGACAGTATGACAGGTACAGGTCAATTGCCTAAATTTGAAAACGACATGTTTAAACTAGAAGATCTACCCTATTATTTAATACCTACAGCAGAAGTACCGGTAACTAATATGTATAGAGAGGAAATTTTAAACAAAAAAGATCTTCCCATATACCATACAGCTTACAGCGCTTGTTTTAGAGCTGAAGCTGGGGCACATGGAAGAGATACTAGAGGTATTATTAGGCAGCATCAATTTAATAAGGTTGAGATGGTTAAATTTGTAGAGCCGGAGAATTCCTATAAAGAATTAGAGATAATTACAAAAGATGCTGAAGAAGTATTACAAAAATTAGAATTGCCTTACAGAGTAGTTACACTTTGTACTGGGGATCTTACATTTTCATCAGCCAAGACTTATGATTTAGAAGTTTGGATGCCGGCTTATGATACTTACCGAGAAATTTCAAGTTGCAGTAATTTTGAAGATTTTCAGGCCAGGAGAGCTGGCATTAGATACAGGCCAGAACCTGAGGCTAGTACTGAGTATATCCATACCTTAAATGGATCTGGTGTAGCTATTGGTAGAACAGTAGCAGCAATTTTGGAGAACTATCAAAATGAGGATGGTACAGTAACAGTGCCGGAAGCTTTAAGACCTTATATGGGAATAGAAGTAATTAGATAATACAAAATATTCAATAAAATAATGAATATCTCATATATCTTGACAATGTAGTGATATTATAGTAAAATTTAAAATGTGTCAAAAATGGAGAGATGTCCGAATTGGCTAAGGAGCCGGACTTGAAATCCGGTGAAGCCGAAAGGTGTCGGGGTTCGAGTCCCCGTCTCTCCGCCATTGAAATAATAGGGCCTATGCCCTTTTTAGAAACCTGCCGAGAGGCGGGTTTTTTGTGTTTGTACCTTAAATCCTGCTAATTTTTATCAAAGCGATATCATTTTCATAAATCTTCATTTTAAAATATTATTGATAGTTAAATATTATTGGGTAAAATTAAAGAAACTAAATAATTTTTAAAGGATAAAATTAGCTTTCAAACAATAAAAATATAAGTAGAAAAATTTTTAAATGAGGTTTCAAATTATTTTGTAAAAAATAATAGGAAGAGTTGATGTGAAAAAAATATGGAAACAATTGAATTAAAAATGGGTTGGAGAATGGGATATGATTTGGTATAGAGATAAACCTTTTAAAAATAGTCATCATTGCTTTATTGATATAAAAATTTAGAGAGGAAATTTATTTTAAGAGGTTATTTAAGTTAAGGCAATGATGAGGCAGTTAAATTGTATAATAAACATTAAGATAATTCAGAAAGATATATAGAAATTAAGGCTTTAAAACATAGTGAACATCATGATATATTTAATGAATGTTTATCTAATTTACCAGTTGATGAAAAATTAGCTATAAGTATTAATGAATATCGTAATACTTGCTCTATAGGTGGTTTTAAGAACGATTTGTTAGATAGGTTTTCCCAAGAGGTTTATGATAAGGTATGGAGAGAAAGCTGACATATATATTTTTAAAAAAATAATAGAAATAGCTGATAAATAGTTTAAAGAACATGGATTTATAGTAAACTGGAAATAATTTAAATAAGATTAAGTACTATATAACTGGAGTGATTAATGTGATTAGTAAGAAACCAAATTGGATGATATTTATTTATGATAATACTAAAGATAATTATATTTATTTTGAAATTCCCTATGATCCAAAGTTATTTGCAAGTATAATTTATAAAACACAAGATACAGAAGAAGTAATAATATGTAGTCCGGAAGAATATCCAGTATTAGTTATCAAAGAAGGTAAAATAAAGGAGTCGTACCAAAAATATATTAATAAACAAGTTAATGAATATCTCAAAAAAATATATACTAATAGTTTAGATCCATTACCTATTAAAAGTGAAAAATGGTCAAGTGAATATGATAAATATAATGATTGGGAAAAAGTAAAAAAAGATATTAATCAAAATTTTAATGTTAATCTATAATTATTATAAGGAGGAAAATTTTGAAAACAAAAAATATAAATTCAAAATATCCACCAGATAATGAGTTGTTACATTATCTAATAGGGCAAACAGGTTTTCTATCTGATTTAGCTGAGAAGACACCCGTCTATTTTGTTGATGAAGAATTAATGGATATTATCTATCCGCCTTATAAGGGGGAATTATTAGTAGACAGTTGTTTAAAAAATTATTTGACATCATTGAAGAATAAATTAAATAAAATTGAAAGTGATATAAGATATCCAGAAAAATTATTTAAAATTATATTAGATGAAAGTGATGAATTTTGGAATAGAGCCAAAGAGTGTAAAAAGCCCCGAAAAATAGACAAGTATTTAATTGCATTAGGGGTATATTCTAAAAATATTAATGATAATAATAAGAATAAAATAATTGATAATATTAATGGGAATTTTACTATTAGTACCCCTTGTATTTTTATATGTCCTGAAAGAATAAAACGTTGGTCAAAGAAGCTAAGTAATAGAAATGATATGAATGCAAATATAAATAGAATTTATAAAAACATATTTGCTAAGGTATTTATTCATGAATTAGCCCATGCTTATATGAATACTGATAAAAAAAGATATATAACATCTTGGGGCAAAATTATTGAAGAAAGTTTGGCAAATGCAATTGCATATCAGACTATTAGCCATAATTTTGAAAAAGGAATTGTAAATATTGCAATTTCAGAACAACCAATTGAATATAGAGGTTATATCTACTTTAAGGAAATGAGAAAAGGTCAAGCAAGAGAAATAGTGAGAGCATGGAGAGATAATAAGAGGCTTGTACCACAATTATTAACTTATGGTTTGTTTATAGAAAAGGGGATGGCAAGGAGATTTTATAAAGAGATTTATAATATAACACACTATTATCAAAATAGTGATGATTTTTGGAAATATATTGCTACAAAAATATTGATAGATCTACTATAATTCTCATTTTATTATTTAATGGGGGTGTGATGAATTGGATAGTAATAGTTGGGGTAAAGAGTTAGATCGATTATTAAGAACTAAAGCTAGACCTATAAGTTATAGAAATAGTTCTGCTTCTAGTCGTAGAATAAGTGGACAGCATGGATCTCCAAGGAAGTTTTATGGTTATAGAACTATTTTATTATACTTTCAACTAAACCCTAATTATAATATAGATACAAATGATCTTTATTATATTTTAAATCTATTTACTAGATATACTGATACCGGGAAAGCTAAGATTAGGAGATTTTTACCATTATATTTTAATAATGAAGAATATAAGCTGATGTATCCTGACAAATTGGTTAATAATGAAACCATGATTGTAAAAAATAGAATAAAGAATTTTGATGAGTATGCAAAAGATTATTACCAGTATTCAAAAATATTAAAAGAGTTATATCCTGATTATACTGTTTATGCTAAAAAGAGATTTCCCTCTGAGAATGACCTTTGTGTCTTTTTTTATGAAAAAGGTACTTTAAAAGTAAAAGAAGATATAAAAGAGGAAATTGAAAAGTATAGAAAAAATACTATTTGGATAAGTTTAGAGGATGAGGAAATCATTAATATTAGTGAAGAGATACCTCAGATTGTAGAATAATATATAATAATAAAAATCGTGAAGTACTATTAGATTATGGTGACAAAACTAATGCAAAACTTAGTAGTACAAGTTTATATTCAGCCAAAGATTTAAATTTAGTTAAGGTAGATTTGATTAATAGATATGGAAATAGAACATATCAGAATTAAATAGAATAATGCATATAAACTTATAACTCTAGAAAGGATGAAAAGATGGAAAAAAGTAAATTAATAATAAAAGCTTTAGAGTATTCAGCTGTAAAACATAGAGGATATAACAGAAAAGGTGGAGATATTCCCTATATCGTTCACCCAGTTGAAGTAGCAATGATTTTAAAGGAGAACTTTCTAACTGAAGAAGTTATTGTTGCAGGTTTGCTGCATGACCTTTTAGAAGATACAGAGGTTTCTAAAGAGGAGATTAGAGAAGAGTTTGGAGAGGATATTTTAAAATTAGTTGTTGGAGCATCTGAGAAATTAGAGAATAGAGAAGATCAAAGCTGGCAGGAAAGAAAGAATCATACAGTAGACTTTCTAAAAAATGAAGCTTGCTTTAAAATAAGGGTTATTTCATGTGCAGATAAGTTGAGTAATATCAAAAGTATGATTAGAGATTTAGAGGATGAAGAAGCTAAAACGTTTTGGAACAAATTTAATGCAGGAAGAGAAAAACAGAAATGGTATTATGAATCTTTAATGGAGAGTTTAAAAGAACTAGAGGGAATGAAAATGTATGAAGAATTTAAAGCAGCAGTTAATAAACTCTTCGGTTGTTAGGAGGGTGTTTTAAAAGTTACAGAAAATATAAAAGAAGAAATTGAAAAGTATAGAAAAAATATTAATTTTAGTTAAGAGATACCTCAGTCAGAATGTATACTAAAAGATAAATTTGGGGGATATTATATGAACAAAATTTATAGTTCTATTCAAAAAGTTTTTAATAAAAACTTATATGATAAAAAGGTATTCTTAATGCCATCTTATTCTACAGGTAATCAACTACTTAATAGTACAGCAGATGAAGGCATAAACTTATTAAACTATAGGATAGAGACCATAAGAGGTTTAGTAGAAAAAGAATGCCATGATTATTTATATCAAAATAATTTAGAAATAATTGATAATAATATTACTAAGATTTTTCTATACAATATATTGTTAGAATTATTTGATAATAACAAACTACAATATTTTAAGCATCTTGAATTAACTAAAGGTGTTATAAATGCATTTAATAACACTATTTATGAATTAAGAATGGCTAATTTAATGAGTGATGAACTCTCATTATCAAGTTTTATAAACAACAAAAAGGGAAATGACATAAAGTTAATATTAAAAAAGTATGAGAATTATTTAAAAAGAAACAACTATATTGATGAAGCAGAGTTATTAAAGATATATCTACACAATATAAAAAGCAAAGATGAATTATACATAATCCCGGAAAACATGAAATTAAAAAAACTTGAAGAAGATATAATCAATAGGATTCCAAAAAGCCAAAAGTATATCTTGAAATTTAAAAATGAAGAATTTTTTTCTGTATCAAATAATAATTCAAAACTAAAAAGAGAAAAAGATGGTTTTGAAAGCCAACAGTTAAAATTTAATATGCCTATAGATAAGATAAGTATAAAAAAAGCTAATGGTGAAAGTAATGAGATAAGTGGAATTGTTCGCGAGATAAAAGATTCAAATATACCATTTGGCAAAATAAATATTTTTTACACGATTCAAGAACCTTATTCACAGTTTTTATATCACTTCACTCAAAATTCAGATTTACCTGTTACTTTTTCTGAAGGTATTTCAATAAACAATTCAAATCCTGCCAAATTATTATTTTCAATTTTACAATTTATCAATAATGATTACAGTTTTTCATATTTCAAATCAATCTTAAATAATAAAATCATAAGAATAGATGACGATAGTATTTCATCAAATAGGATAATAAAATTATTAAGTAATTTAAAGATCGGTTGGGGTAAAGATAGATACATAAGTATAATAGAAAGAAAAATAAAAAGATTAGATGAGTATGAGGAGACCAAATATAATAAGCAACAAAAAGAAGACTTAGAGAATATAAAAAATATTTTAGAAAAATTATTTTCGTATCTTCCCAATACTGAGGATGAGATGGTTAATCCTACAGAAGCTTCAGAAGGCTTAATTAATTTAATTAAGGAGTTTGGATACATAAAAAGTGAAATGGATGGAGAGGCGCATAAAAAAATCATAGAAGTTTTAAAACATTTAGGTAAATTTCATAATAGTGAGATAGATGTTGATGATTATATAACCTATCTAAAAGATATTATAGGAAGTATGAGAATTGGTTATTCCAATCCAAAACCAGGTCATCTTCATTTTTGTTCCTATAAAAATGGTTTATGGAACAAAAGAGAATTCAATTATTTTGTAGGACTGGATGAAACCAAATTTCCAGGTCAAGTGATGGAGGATCCTATTTTACTTGATGAAGAAAGAAAGAAACTAGGTAATATAGATCTTAAACAAAAAACGATTAAAGAAAATAAAAGTATGATGTTTGATCTAATAAATTTCATAGAAGGTTATATTACATTCTATTATTCAGCTTACGACACGTTGGATTATAGAGAAATATTGTCCTCAAACATATTATTAAAAATATATAGAATAATGAATCATAATGAAGATTTAAGTTATAAAGATTTTACTGAAAATATTATAAATATAGATACTTTTATACCTAAGAGCTTTAATAAAACTTTAAATCAATCGGAATATTGGATGTATTTAGATAAATATAAAAATATTGATAAAAAAGAAGAGTTATTTAAAAATATGTTTAAAGAACTTTTTGCTGGCAAACAAGCTTTGGACAACAAAAAAGATGGTTTCAATCTTTATAATGGGAATATTAATATTGATAGTAGTGCAATTGATCCACGTGAGAATGGTAGAATTATATCTGCGACCGAGTTAGAGTCAATTGCAAAATGTCCTTATAAATATTTTCTTGATTATGTTTTAAGAATAAAAATTCCTGAAGAAGCCCATTATGATCCGGAAAATTGGCTTGATCCTTTAGAAAGAGGTAGTTTATTACACAAGATATTTGAAAGATTTTATAAGGAAATCAATTTCAATTTAAAACAAATTGATTATGATAAAGCTAAAAAGTTTTTACTAAAAATTGTACAAGAAGAAATAAATAAGAAACATGAAGAGATTCCTCCACCTAATCAATTAGTCTTTAATAGAGAAGCTAGTGAAATTAAGAGTAGTGCTGAGGTATTTTTAATAAATGAAATTAATAACTCAGATAATTTTGTACCCAAATATTTTGAATATAGTTTTGGTTATGATTATAAAAAGGACTCGTATCCAGCGGCAAAAATCAAACTCCCTTCTGGAGAAGAAATAAAGTTAAGGGGTAAAATAGATAGAATTGATCAAACAGATGACAATAATTTTAATATTATAGATTATAAAACAGGAAGCACTTATGCATACAGTAATAGTGATTATTTTAAAGAGGGAAGTCAACTTCAACACGCTATTTATGCTCTTGCCTTTGAAGATATATCTGATGAACCAGTTTCAGTAAATCAATCTATATATTATTTCCCTACATTAAAAGGAGAAGGACAAAAGATTATTCGGGAGCCTGAAGGAATTTATAAAAGGGAAGAGGTAAAAGAAATCATTGATGGACTATTAGATATCATATCTGATGGTAATTTTGTGATGTGTAAATGGGATTATAATAATAAGGATTGTGACTATTGTGATTATAACACAATTTGTGATAGAGAATTTAAAGATAAAATTAATGAAATAATAGATGATGAAGATATACAAGAATTAGAAATAGTAAGGAGAATAAAAGCCTATGAATAATAATAATTTACCTGATAAAAAAGCGCGAGAAAAAATCAAAAATGATTTAAATAAGAATTTTTTAGTAGAAGCAGGGGCTGGTTCAGGTAAAACTACTAGCCTTGTAAATAGGATGCTTGCACTTGTAAAAAATGGTGTATATAAAGCAGATCAAATAGTTGCTATAACATTTACAAGAAAAGCTGCTGCTGAATTAAAAGAAAAATTCAGAATGGAATTAGAGAAAGTATTTAAAAAAGAAAATGAAAAACAAGTTAAAATAAATATTCAAAAAGCTATTGAGAATATAGACCAAGTTTTTACTGGGACAATCCACTCTTTTTGTGCTAAATTACTTAGAGAAAGACCAGTAGAAGCAGGTTTGGCTCCTGATTTTCAAGAATTGGATGAAATTGAAGAAAAAATATTACAAAATGAAAGCTGGCAGGAATATTTACAGTATAAAAGAGAAAACGATCCGGAAATATTAAAAAAGTTAGATGATTTAGGTACCTCTCCTGTAGATTTAAAAGAGAGTTTTATGAAAATTTCTATGTACCCTGAAATTAATGTAGTAACAAAAAAAATAAACAAACCCAACCTTAAACCCGCTCTAAAACGTATTAAAGAGTTCATAAAGGAAACACTACCGTATATATCTAGAAATGAACCAGAGAAAGGTTATGATAGTCTACAGAGAACTGTATTATCTGTTAATAGACGGTTGCAATATCTTGACCTTAAAGAAGATACTAATTTAAATATAATTTCAAGTTTTGATAAAAGTAATAGGGTTACATTAAATAGATGGTTAGATAAGGATAAAGCAAGAGAATTTCGAGATGAAAAGGAAGTGAAATTAAAAGAAAACTATATTAAACCTACTATTACAAAATGGAGAGAGTACACCCACTATTATATTTACAATTTTATTAAACCAGCTGTTGATTTTTATCAACAAAAAAGAATAAGAAATGAAATGGCGAATTTCCAAGATCTATTATTAAAAACTGCTAGAATGCTTAGAGATGATTCATCAGTAAGAAGTTATTTTCAAGACAAATATAAGACTTTGTTAGTTGATGAATTTCAAGATACGGACCCTATTCAAGCTGAGATTATTTTGTATTTAACAAGTAAAAATGTACGTGAAAAAAAGTGGTATCAAGTAACTCCTAAATCAGGTTCATTATTTGTTGTAGGTGATCCCAAACAATCCATTTATCGTTTTAGAAGAGCAGATATAGATATCTATCAAGTAGTTAAAAAGATAATTGGAAATAATAATGGTGAAATATTAAAGCTAAGTTCAAATTTTAGGTCCTTATATTCTATTTCAGAATATTTAAACCCTGTTTTTAAAGAATTACTACCTGAAAAAGATAATAAGTATCAGGCTCAATATGTTCCTTTAAATACTGTTCATGAAAATGATGGTGAAAATGGTGTGAAATTATTAAATATTCCTGAGGAGTATTCGAGAAAAGATGAAGTTGTTAAAAAAGATGCCGAATATATAGCAAGAATAATAAAATCTGCACTTAATGGTAATATGCAAATAAAAAGAACAGAAAATGAAAGTATAGAAGACCCCAAACCAAATGATTTTATGATATTACTACGGTATAAAGACAATATGGATACCTATGCTCAGGCCCTAGAAAATTTGGGTATAGCCACAATAATGACAGGAAATAGTTCAATAGACACCTCTATAGAGGTAAAAGAATTATATAAATTATTAAGTTTTTTAAATGATGTTAATAACCAATTACTTTTGACAGCAATACTTAAAGGGTTATTTTTTGGTATTAGTGACCAACAACTTTATGATTTCAAAAGTAATGAAGGCACATTATCTATATTTGCTACTGTTCCAGAAAATATTGATAGTGAAGTAAAAACAAAGTTTGAAAATACATTCGAAACTTTAAAAAAATATTATAATTGGATAGACAAGTACTCACCAGCAGTTGTTTTAGAAAAAATAATTTTCGACTTAGGTTTATTACCATTTTCAACAATCGGTGAAATGAGTGATGGTAGGATAAGTAATTTATATTATTTGATTGAAAGAATTAATAATGTAGAAGCAGAAAGACAGTTCAATTTCCAAAATATGATTAATGAATTTGAAGTTATTTTAGATAATTCTCCGGAACAAGAACTAAATATAGATCCAGAGAAAAAAGGTGTAAGGATTATGAATTTACATAAGGCTAAAGGATTACAAGCCGCAATAGTCTTTCTAGCTCATCCCAAAAAAGATGTAAATATTGAACCAGACTATCATATAAATCGTAGTAAAGGAAAAGATAAGGGATATTTTACATTCACTAAAAGGCTAAATTATCACAATGTAATACTTGGCCAGCCCGTTGATTGGGATCAATATAAGCAAGAAGAAAACAAATATCAAGAAGCTGAAGAAAAAAGACTTTTATATGTAGCAGCTACAAGAGCTAAAAATATGTTAGTAATAAGTAATAGTCTAAAAAGTGATAAGAAAAATCCTTGGAAAGAATTATTAATCAACAAGGAAGAATTAGAAATAATGGACATACCAGAAGTTACCCATCAAGATAAAAGTAAAGACAAGATTAAAGTGGAGAAAAAAGATTTAGATAAACAATCAAAAGATCAAAACAAATGGATCTCCAACTTGAAGAAACCTTATTTAATAAATATTTCATCAGAAGATTTAAAAAACAAAGAAAAAATATTTGAAGTAGAACGAAAAGAAGGAGGAAGTCAAGCCTGGGGTACATTTGTTCATCTGATATTAGAGAAACTAGTTAATGATAAACTAGTATCTGGTCTTTTTATAGAAAGTAATTTAAAAAAATATGAATTAGAAGTTGATAATAAAAAGAAAGCCAAAAAAATAATAAAAGAATTTAAGAAATCTAAATTATGGAAAAGAATTATGAAGGCTGATGAGGTTTTAACTGAAGTATCATTTAAGATAAAAATAGATAATGAAGATGATATATATCACTTTATAAAATTAAATACTAAAGAAGATACATTTAAGGATAATCCAGAGAATATAATAATTACTGGAATTATTGATTTAGTATTTAAAGAAAAAGATTCTTGGATAATTGTAGATTATAAAACGGATATAGTTAAAGATAGTTCTAAAATAAATAAGTTAAAAGAAGCTTATATGCCTCAATTAGTATTATATGAAAGAATTTGGGAAAATTTAAATAATGTGAATGTAAAAGAGAGATTAATTAAGTTAATTTAAAAAAAATAAAAATATTTCTATTAAAAAACAGGAGGAAATTTATGTCTAATAAATATGTTTATTTTTCAAATACTATTGGTGAATTTGAATTGTTTTCAAAGAATAATTATTTTTATTGGCCTAGAAATGTTGCTAAATCAACAGAATATCAAAGGGATAATAATATTGATTTAGAAGCAGAGAGTTTGCAAGACATAGTATATATTGTTACTGGTTCAAAGATAAAAAATAATGTAAAAGGTGAAAATTTAGAAAATAAAATAACTAAGTCCCCTATGTTAACTTATCAAGGAATAGTAGAAGAAATTTACGAACATCCTGTAATATGTTATAAGTTTATCTTAGAAGCATATAAAGACTATAAGCAACCTAGGAATCATATTTATTTTCTACCATTAGAAACTCTAGAAGATTTGAACAATTTAGAAACTTATTTAGGAAAAAAATTAACAAGTGAAGATAAAAATGAGTTAGAAACTGCTATTAAATTAAAAAACATTATTTTCGATTTAAATAATAGAAATGAATTAAATTTTGCAAGGGCCTACTTTAATAATAATAAAGACAAAACTTATATTGAAAATGAAGATAAATATTTTTCATTAGATCCATTTCTAAAAGAAACAGATATTTTGCCTTCAGATGTATTACCAAAGCAAACTGAGCGAAAGATGTTAGATAAACAATCATTTGAAAAAATATTAAGTAGAATGAAGGATGAAAAAATTAGTGATCCAAAGAAGTATTTATCAAAATTATCAACCTGGAAAGGTGAAGAATTTTTAAAAGTTCAACTTAAAAAGGAATTTTTTAAGAAAATTCCTTTTACAGAAGAATTAGCACGAGGTATATCAACTAGAATGATGTTAGAACAAGATAATTCGAGAGGTGTATTTAAGGGAATAAGGAAAATAACAGGTAACAAAAATGATAAAGGGGAGGAAGAAAATATGACTTCTAAGAAAAATTATAAAAAAGTTCCAGATATATATAATAAAAACACAATTTTATATGGTCCTCCAGGTACAGGTAAAACTTATAGTACAGTTAAATATGCTTTAGGAATTATTAGAGGAAAAGAAATTAGTGAAATAGAAAAAGAATATGATTTTAATTACAAAGATATGATGGAAGATTTTAAGGAATATAAAAGTAAAGGGCAGGTTGAATTTACTACTTTTCATCAATCTTTTGGTTATGAGGATTTTATTGAAGGAATAAGACCTGTAATAAATGAAGAGGACAATGAAGTTCTTGAATATAAAATTGAATCAGGTGTATTTAAAGAGTTTTGTGACCAAGCAAAGAAAACTGAAATATCATCAAAGGATAACAATTTATTAAATGAGAATCCTACAGTTTGGAAAATTTCTTTAGGAGCAAGACAAAGTAAAACAAATGTAAAAAAAGAATGTTTTAATGATGGTTTTATCAGAATAGGATGGGATAGTCAGCCTGAATATTATTCAGAAGATAATGATTATAGTATTGAAGAACATAGTATATCAGTGTTAAAAGATTTTGAATTTGCAATCGATAAAGGAGATATAGTATTATCTCTTTATGACCAAAAACATATAGATGCAATAGGAATAGTGATAGGGGATTATAAGTTTGATGATTCACTATCTAAATTTAAAAGAAAAAGAAAAGTTGAGTGGATTATAAAAAATGAAAAGATTCCTGTTTATGAATTAAATGGTCAGACTAATTTAACATTAAGAACCCTATATGAACTTTGGAGGATAAAAAGTGATGATATTTTAGATATAGTAGAGGACAAGAAAACTGGTAAAGAGGATATTGATATAAAAGAAAATGAAAAGAATTATGTATTTATAATTGATGAAATAAATAGAGGTAATATCTCGAAAATATTTGGAGAGTTAATTACTTTAATTGAATCAAATAAAAGAGTTGGCGAGGATGAAGAAACTAAAGCTACATTACCATATTCAAAAATAAAATTTGGTGTACCTAATAACATATATATTATTGGTACAATGAATACTGCTGATAGGTCTATTGCTTTAATAGATACAGCATTAAGAAGGAGATTTACTTTTTATGAAATGATGCCAGATGTAAAAAAATTAGATGAAATTAATAATGGGAATCCTATTATTATAAATGATATAAACATATCTGAGATGCTAAAAACATTAAATAAGAGAATTGAATACTTATATGATCGTGAACATACTATAGGTCACTCCTATTTTATTAGTTTAATTGAAAATAATAGTATCGAGCATTTGGGTAAAATTTTTAAGTATCAAATAATACCCTTATTACAAGAATATTTCTATGATGATTATAATAAAATTAGATTAATATTAGCGGATAAAAATACTGATCAAGAAGAATATCAATTTCTAAATGCAGAAAAAGTCGAGAGAAAATTATTTAATAAAAACTTAGATATGTATAATGATGAAAAATTATATAAAATTAATGAAGACGCTTTTGATGAACCAAAAGCATATATGAAAATTTATAAAGATATAGAAAATGATAAAAATGAGGCTAATTGAAAATGAAAACAGAGTATATAATTAAAGAATTTGATTATTTTTATAGAGAGGGAGATAACAAATCTGATAATAAAAGAGCTTATGCCTTACCAAAAGAAATTTTTGATACCTTAGAAAATTTTGTATTGGAAAATAAAGAAGAAGATGATGATGAGTACTCAGAATTTTTGTATTTAAAACAGAAAAAAGGATATGGTAAAATCTTAAAAGCTAAAAATTATGTAGGTGTAATACAAACTGATCAAGGAATTACCATAGAAATATTACCAAAGTTATACTGTTCAGAAAACGAGGAAAACATAAGAAAAATATTATTGGAAATGTTAAAATCATTAAAGGAATCACCATTTAAGAAAATAAATTTAGCCAATTTACACACTCACAAATTCGATTTATTTGATATATTTATTAATATGTTTTTGGAAGAATTATCAAAACTAATAAAAAATGGTATAAAAAGAGGATATATTCCTAAAAAAGAAAATTCAAATTTTTTTCGGGGTAAACTTCTTATAAACAAACATATTAATAATAATTTTATTCATAAAGAAAGATTTTTTGTTAAATATGAAGAATTCACCACAGATCGACCTGAAAATAGATTAATAAAATCAACCTTAAATGTTTTAAGAGAAAAGACGAATTCAAGGCATTTACAAAAAAATCTAAACCAATATTTATTTATATTTGATAATGTTGGTTTTTCAAAAAACTATGAGAGTGACTTTTCTAAATGCAGGTATAATAGAAAGATGAAGGATTATCAATTATTGTTGGAGTGGTGTTCAATATTTTTGAAAGAGAAGAGTTTTCTAAGTCAAAAAGGTCAAAATATTGCTTATTCTTTATTATTTCCAATGGAAAGAATTTTTGAAGATTATGTTGCATATAGTATTAAAAGGCATAAGATGTTTTTTGATTTTGATATAGAAGTACAAGAAAAAAATTATAGTTTATTTGATATCCCTGAAAGGTTTTATTTAAAACCTGATATAGTATTAAAAAAGGATAAACAGAAAATATTAATTGATACCAAGTGGAAGATATTAGATGAAGAAAGTAGTAATTATGGGATATCTCAATCTGATATGTATCAAATGTATGCATATGCAAAGAAATATAATGCAGATAAAATAGTATTAGTTTATCCTTATAGTAAAAAGACTAAAAATATTTTAAAGAAAGATGATGATCTATGTTTTATAAGTTATGAAGAAGATAAAAATGTTGAAATTAATATATTTTTTATTAAATTAGATCAAATTGATAAAACCTTAAGTGAATTATTTAATAAAATAATTTAATAAGTATAATTTATGGGGAAATAAAGTTTTTTATTCGAGAAATATTTTTCAAAAAGGGACAAACGAGTTTTTTAGATAATTATAATAATAAAAAGATTTAAGGGGGTATATAAATGTTTATATCTGATGATTATGATCAAAGACTTTTTGAAATAATAGTTAAAAAATATGATCAATACAGAAAGAGCTCTAAATATGGTGAAAGATATAAGTTTGAAATAATAAATGAATTAAATAATCAACTAGATATTAATGAAATTAGTAAAGATAATATAGTAGAAATCACTGAAATTTTGATGAAGGAAAATCCTCAACATGGTAGTTTTGTTCATTGGTCAGATTTAGCTGATCTTAATGGGTTTGCTAAAGAAAAACCAGAAGTGGTTAGTGGGTTAATACATAGTTTATTAGAAGAAGATAATAAACTTGCTGAGAGGATAAATAATTTTAGAAAAGTGGGGAAAGAATTTGATCCTAAGATAAGCTTAGGGACACCATTATTTGGTTATATACTTACTGCATTTGATAAAGAATATTATACGCTATATAAAGACGGACCTTTCAAAGATTTTATTAATTTATTTGAATTAGAAAAGCATTCGAGTTTAGGGGATAAATATGAGATTTATTTAGATGTTTGTAAGAATATAAATAAAGAATTGGATAACATGGGAATTATAGATAACCTAGAATTAATGCATTCCCAAGATTTAATTTATTCAATTTCCGCAGTTCCCGAATTAAAATTTGATATATTATTAAAATATATTTATGAAATAGCAAATGATATATATGAGTATAAAGGGAATACTAAAGCATTTATTAATGTAATATCCAACTTAGATGATGAATATTTAATTGAGATTAGAAACAAATATGAGGGTAGCGAAAAAATTAATCAAATGAGATATAGAATATTAAATGAGTTAATTAAAAAAGAAGATATTGGTTTAAATGAAATTGATGCAATAAAAGGAAAAGTAGCAAAAGAGTATGAAAAAGATATTTTGCATTCTTGGAATAATTTCAATATTTTATTTCAGTTGTTTTATTATAATATCAGAGATAGAGTAAATTATGTTCTTGACGAGATTCATAAACTTATATTAAGTAATATAAAGACTAAAGTATCTAGTGATGAAATAGGTAAGGACGGGGCAATAAAGGGTTTTGATTGGAATCAAAACTTTGGAAGTGATAGATGTTGGATAGCTATTTGTCCAAAATTTAAAAAGAGTCATAAAAATTGTGGTCAATTATATTTAACAATTTCGGCAGGAATAATAGAATATGGTTTAAATCCAGGTTCCGAAATAAGTAATTTAGATATTAAAGATTTAGATAAAGTTGAAAATCCCGATAATTTAAGTTTAGAGAAGCTCATAAACAAATATGAAGATATTTATGGTGATTATTTAAGAGTAAATGAGGATGATATTATTAACGAATTAGCTGAACCCTTCACTAGTTTTTTTAAAAATTGGGAAGAAGCAGATTGGGCTTTTGAATTTTTAAAAGATATTTGTCAAAAATTAGATGTTGAAAATAAGAATGATAGAAGGATTAATATCAGTTACTATAACAATAGGATACATTTCTCCTTTACCAATTGGTTAGTTGTGGGTTTTTATAATTATATTGATGAAGTAATAGTACCCCTTTTCAAAGCTCCTGGAGAAGAATTTGGTAAAATTGACAGTGAATTTACTAATAATGGTCAAGGTCCTCAAATTGCACTGTTTTACATAGATATCGAGAATTTAAAGGATACTAGTTCTGATGTTTATCAATTATTTATGGATACATTAAAACATATAAAAGAAATAAAGAAAAATTATTCTAGTTCTCCTTATAGATTTAGTAATATAGACAAGATGTGTGAAGCAATATTTAATATAGAAAGTAGGGTTGATTTACTAGAATCCGGATTAAAAGCAACCAAACAATATTATTGGGGAACATTTTCGTTAGAAGATGTAAAGTTAAATAAATTAAATGAAGATGAAATTGTTGACTTCAATTATTTAGATAGCAATTTAAGTATAGAGGATAAAACGCAGCCAATAAAAAATATTGAGTCAATTACCAAAGGTGATATGATAGTGGGATATCATTCTAATAAGAATTTAAATGGGATATGGGCAATATTAGAAGTTGAGGAACATCTGTCAGATGGAAAAATGCGCTTGAAGGTTCAAAAAAGTTTAGAATTGCCTTTAAGAAAAGAGTATATAATGAATGAATTAGGTGATAGCCTAGATTTATATAAAGAACCAATCTTTGAAATATCTGAAGAAAATTTTCAATCAATCATGAAACTTATAGAAGAAAAACCAATTATTATTAAAGTACCATTTAATATAGATTTAAAAATAAATGATTTATATTTTCCAGAAGAAGTCAAAAGAGATTTAATAAATAGAATTACCAGTAATCTTAAAAATGGTAAACACATAATATTAACTGGTCCTCCAGGAACTGGTAAGTCTAAATTGGCAAAAGAAATTGTTAATCAATATGTCGAAGACAACTATAAAATGGTAACAGCTCGCTCTGATTGGTCTACTTTTGATACTATAGGAGGATATAAACCTGAAAAAAATGGAGAGTTAAATTTCGATAGTGGTGTGTTTTTAGATTGTTTTAAAAATAATAATAGAGCAGATAATAAATGGTTAATAATTGATGAAATAAACAGAGCTGATATAGATAAAGCATTTGGTTCATTATTTTCAGCCTTAACTGGTGATGCAGTATCATTAAGTTTTAAAAACAAAGATAATAAGAATATAAAAATTATTCCCCAAGATGGCGGAATTATTAATAATGAAGATAACTTATATACAATCCCTGATGATTGGCGTATTATAGCAACTATGAATACTTATGATAAAACCTCATTATATGAGATGAGCTATGCTTTTATGAGAAGATTTGCTTTTATACCAGTATCTATTCCTTCTAAAATAGATAAAGAACTAGTAAAAGAGTATTTGAGATGTTGGAATATTAATAATCATAAATATGTAGAAGAAGTAAGTGAGCTTTGGAACTCAATTAATAAAGTAAGAAAAATAGGGCCAGCCATAGCAGAGGATATCTATAGGTATTTATTAGATAATGAAGGTGATTATAGTTCGGTTATAATTAGTTATGTGTTACCACAATTTGAGGGAGTAAGAAAGGATACAATTAATAGCTTCATAGGTGAGTTAAAAACTCTTGATTGCATGAATAATAAAGAAGTAAAACCAGTTGAGAATTTTGCTGATGATTATTTCCGCTTAGGAGTGCACTAATGTGAATTCTCAAAAAATAACTACTGAAGAAATGTTAGAAGAAATAGGTGATAAATTAATAGTATATCTTAAAGATGGCACTTTAAATATGGATTCATTTCTAAATAAAATTGATATGAATATAGACGAGATGGATCAGCTATTAAGAATACATTTTATACTAAGAGAACAAGTAAAAAAGTTTATAGAAAAATTACCAGATAGGATAAGGAATATTAAAACTTCAACCCAGAAAATCAATAGGCAATTAAGAGGAGAAGTAAGAGGTAAGATAGATTGGCAGGAGACTATTAAATATAGATGTAATACTAATTATAAAAACAGCACCACATTTGTGTGTCAACAAACTAATAAAGATTTTAATATAAAAGAAAACTTGGTATTAAAAAAATTATTAAATATTATACATAGCATTATATTTGACGATTTAAATGCAGCCCCAGAAAATTATTCTTGGTTATCCAGCTGGTTAGGTGAGGGCAATTTAGCCTATAGTTTAGATGAGATCTATTATAGAAATATATATCTAAATAAAATTGATATAAATGAAGTAATAATTTCAGACAGAATGATTCAAGACACTAAAAAAAGCAGGAATATCTTATATCAAGAAGCTGCAGAGTTATTAGAGTATTATAAGTATTTTATAAATGAAGAAGGTTGGAAAAACCATGAGACAGAAATAATAAATCTGTTGAATAAAACCTTTATTAAACCTCAAAAAGAAAGTGTGTTATTTGAGCTTTATTGGGCTATTAAAATCATCGAAAATAACAGTGAAGATTATCAATTGCAATTAATGGATCGTAGTCAGAATATGATTGCAAGTTGGTCTGATGATAATTTCAGATATAATGTTTATCATGATTCTATTGGATCAGGTAGAGTTAATTGGACAATAGATTTAGAGGAATTAAATAATATTAAGAATGAATTTTTCAAAAGAAAAATATTATCTAGAAAAAAAGCAAGAACGATTTCTGAAGTATTTAAATCAAAAATAGATACAAAGTATTGGTCGGGCCGTCCAGATATTGTTATAGAAGTAGTTGAAGAAAATAATAAAGAACTAAAGAAATTAATAATTGGAGAAGTTAAATACACTACCAGTGAGAAAACTGCTGAAGATGGACTTAAAGAGTTATTAGACTATATTTTCTTAGCCAAAAAAGTTGACGATGATAAATATATCTATAATAATTTACAAGAAAATAATAATATAGAAATAACCGGTTTACTACTCTTTGATAATATTAATTTAGAACAGGGACCAAATGTAAGGGGTTTACAATTAACAAAAAATATTGTCTGGAATATTATTTCTAGTGATCAAATAAAGATTGATTAAAGACATACTAAGTGGGTGATTAATATTGATGATAAAGAAGGTTTAAATTCAGAAAAGTGGTTTAAAAAAGGTCTTAATTGTCTTGATGAGAATAATTATGAATGGTCTTATGAATTTTTAAAATAGTATTTAATTTTCAGGTAGTATGGTTTTTTACAAATCATGCTGAATTGTATAATTAAATGCACGTAGTATAAAAAAATAGACACATACCGGTAACCTCCTTTATAATGTTAAGTAACTACGCAAAACAAATAGGGAGGCATACGATATGTGTCGGGATTATTATAACACACAAAGTTCTAAAGGTGAACACATAACAAGAGAATTAAGAATAAAGATTGCTCATTTATACAATTATCAAAATAAAAATTATACTGAGATTGGCGAATAAATAGGAAAACATAGAACAACAATCAGCCGAGAAATTGATAAAGGATTGATAACTCTAAAAAGCTCCCAAGACAGCTATAAGGAAGTATATGATTATGAGATAGCCCAACAAGTTTATGATAATAATGCTACTGCTAAAGGACCAAATTTAAAGATTGATAAAAACCATAAATTAGCTAAATTCATAGAAAAAAAGATTAATAACATGTATTCACCAGAAGTAATAGCAGAGCTAATCAAACAAAATGATGAATTTGAAACTTGTATATCTTACAAGACAATATACAATTATATAGACATGGGAGTCTTGATGGTTGATAGAGAAGATTTAGTATATGGTAATTACCGTAATAAAAGTAAAACCGAGAGAAAAGAAAGTGCTAAAACTAGAAAGCATAAAAAGGGTAGGACCATAAGAGATCGATCTAAAGCAGCTGATAAGAGATCTGAAATAGGACACTTTGAGATGGATTTAGTAGAGGGACAAAAGGACAGCGAAGATCCAAAACTATTAGTATTAACTGATAGAAAAACAAGGAAAGAGATTATAGAGAAGATACCAGATAAGACGCAAGATTCTGTAATATAGGGTTTAGATAGGATAGAAAGACGTATGGGTGTTGTAAAGTTTAGAAAGACATTTAAGAGCATTACCACCGATAATGGCAGAGAGTTTTATGATTATGATCGTATAGAAGAATCATTTACGAAAAGCAGTATAAAAAGAACAAAAGTATATTATTGTGATGCTTACTGTAGTTGGCAACGAGGTAGTAATGAGAATAATAATAGATTTATTAGAAGATTTCTTCCCAAAGGGACAAGCTTTAAAGGCATAACAAGAAACTTTGTTAAATACATACAAGAATTTATTAATACTTATCCCAGGAAGATGTTTAATTTCAAGACATCAGGACAGTTATTTCAACATGCTAAAGGGGTTACCTAAAAAATTTGAGGTTTATACAAGATCAAAACATAAAAAACCGTGCATTAAACCTTGCAATCTAAAATTTAATAAAAAATATCTTTTTAAAAAAGGATAATTAGTTTGTTTGGAGAACAAAATAAGTAAGTGCATAGTCAGAAAATTTAAAATAGTTTATAGATAGTAATAAAAAAGAGGACAAAACATAGGATAAATAAAAAAATATTTGAAAAAAGATACGATATTGCCAGTCAGACAAGCAAAGCCATTATCATATAGTAGGTGTGAATCCTATTGAGAAAGATTTGGTAAACCATTTATAGTAATTTTTAGAGATAACCATTTATGTTAACTGTAATTTAAACAATAATAATGCAGGATGCAAGTATTAACTAAAATCTTTTGAGCTGATAAATTACATTAAATTTGGAAAGATTGACGCACAAGACAGGGCAGAAAGCAAATATGTATAAATATTTAAGACAATATAATCAAAGGTTATAGTTTTAATCAGTGGAATTGGAAAACTAGCTACAAACAATCCAAGAAAAGTATTAATGAATAAAAGAGGTTAATAGCGAATAATGTAACCACACCAGTTAAAGAATGTATAAGGAAATTAAATAGTAAACAAGAGTATATTTACGATTATTATGTGGTATCAAATAATTTCAAAAGTATACGAAATTTGCAATAGAAAATTACAGTTTTAGTTTATAAAAGGCTGAAAATTAGCAGTAAAAAAAGTCTTGGTTGAGATAAGTTTAAACTTTTCTTAATAGGATACACAACAACAAAGATAAATATCAAAGTGAATCTTTGAAAATAGAAAAATAGACAACTTTTGTAAAATGAATTGATGATCAGTATTTCATAATATGGCATAAAAGGTTTTAGATAGGAATTGAAATTAGAAAAATAGATTTTAAAATGGAGGAGCTACAATGAATATAAAAATTGGAAATCCAAAATTCATGAAATCATGGAACAGAAAAATAATCACTAATATATTATCAAAGGACAGTCCAATATCACAAACTCAGATCTGTCAGAAAACCGGACTTAGTAAAGCTACGGTTTCAACTATCATTAATGAATTAAAAGAAGAAGATTTAGTAATAGAGGTAGGCAAAAATGATTCAAAGGGAGGTAGAAGACAGATATTGCTTGAATTAAATGGAGATGCAGGTTTTGTGGTTGGAGTCGATCTAGGTGGAACCAAAATGGCTGGTGCAGTAGCAAATTTAAATGGTGATTTCCAGGCAAGACTTTATTGGCCTACTGAAACTGAAAATGGGCCTGAAGAAGTGTTGAAAAACCTAATACACTTTATTAAGAAACTTATTAAAAAGTCCAATGTTTCTGAAAGAAAAATACGTGGGATTGGAGTTGGTGTACCAGGTATTCTTGACTCTAAAGGAAAAGTGGATTGGGCTCCAGCTTTAAATTGGCGGAAACTTGACCTGGCTGATAAATTATCTAAAGCATTAGATAATCCTGTTTTTATAGAAAATGATGTTAATTTATTAACACTTGGAGAATATTGGTACGGGGCAGGGCAAGATGTAGACAGTATGGCCTGCTTAGCAGTAGGAACTGGTATAGGAGCTGGACTTATCATTAATGGGGTTTTACATACAGGTGCTCATAACGCAGCTGGGGAAGTATGTAACCTAGTTGTAGATCGATCTCTTTTAGCTAAAGATTTCAGTCAATTTGGTAATTTGGAGATGATTGCCAGTGGGCCAGCATTAGCTCGTATATATAAGGAAAAACTTTTAGATTCAAACACGGAAAGTGATGACCTTTATACCCCGAGAAATTTAGATTTACCTGAGAACCATGATATAAATCTCAGTGGCGCAGAAGAGGTTTTTAAAGAAGCTCGTAAAAAAGATCATTATGCTATTCAGGTTGTGGAGGAATTTACACGCAATTTATCGATGGCTGTTATTAGCCTTATTACTGTATTTGATCCAGAGCTAATAGTTTTGGGTGGTGGAGTATCAAATAATGCCGATCTTTTTAGAGATAGAATTATTGAACTATGTTCTCCGGTTGTTCAACATATGCCTCGCTTGGAAATTTCTGCCCTAGGAGTTGATGCCGGAATTATGGGAGCGATCGCTTATACCTTACATAATACCAGTGATGAGCTATTGCACAAATAGATATAATAAGGAGGAATATTGTTCATGAATAAGGATAGCGGGAAAAAAGAAAATAATATACTTGGGAAGTTAACTCAAAAGAAAAAAAGGAGGACTAATCTATTAAGAACCTATGGTTTATTATTGGTTTTTATTATATTACTTATTATTTTACTAATTATTTCACCCAACTTTCGTAATCCAAGAAATATAGTAAATCTTTTACAGCAAAATGCAGTCATTGGAATAATCGCCTGTGGTATGACCCTGATGATGATTTCAGGAGGTTTTGACCTTTCAGTTGGATCTACTGCGGCTTTATCTGGAATGGTAGCTGCAGCTTTATTTCTAAGGTTCAGCATTCCAGTAGGTATTATCGGTGGTTTAGCGGCAGCAGCATTTGTGGGAATAATTAATGGACTATTGATTGGTAAAGTTAATATTAATCCTTTTGTAGCTACACTTGGTATGCAAATTATTACGAGGGGAGCTTTATATGTTTCCACTAATGCAGCTCCTATTTATGGGTTGCCTCGTTCTTATATGAAAGTAGGTCATGGAAGTATAGGGCCAATCCCTATTGCAACTGGAGTTTTCGTGATCATTGCTATAATCAGTCATATTTTATTACGCCATACACCTTTTGGGCAATATATATTGAGTACAGGCGGTAATGAAGAAGCTTCAAGACTTTCGGGAATTAATGTTGATAGGATAAAGATTACTGTATTTATGTGGGGAGGATTACTAGCAGGTGTTGGTGGTTTAATTCTTTTAGGTCAGACAAATACAGGACAACCGACTGCAGCAACCGGTTATGAGTTAGATGCTATTGCAGCTACAGTAGTGGGTGGTACTTCACTTAGCGGTGGTCAAGGCAGTGTTTTTAATACGGTTTTGGGTGTGCTTTTACTTGGGATGGTTGCTAATGCTCTAAACCTTTTAAATGTATCTCCATACTGGCAACCAGTTGTTACCGGTATAATCATTCTTGTAGCAGTTGGGCTAGATACAATGGGCAAAGAGCAATAAATTCGGGAGTGTTCACTTTGAAAAGGAGGTGTGATATGGGTAGCTGAGTATGTCATACAGAGTAGGTCTAAAATAAAATAAGGGGGTAATAATTAATGAAACTAAAAAGAATTATGACTGTATTAATGGTTGTTGCTTTATTAATAAGTTTGTCATCCAATTTGTATGCTGCGGAAGAACAATTCAAGATTGGTGCGACTATTTGGGATATGTCCGTTCCTTTCTATAGTAATTTTATTAAAGGTTTGGAAGATGGAGCTGAACAATTTAATTTTGATCTTCTTCTTCGTGATGGACAGGGTGACCCTTCTACACAGGTTGCAATACTTCAACAGTTTATAGTAGAAGACGTAGACCTTATAATTATAGTAGCTGGTGATGCAGAAGCTGTACTACCAGGGATATTGGCGGCAAATGATGCAAATATACCGGTGATTTCTGCCAATAATCGAGTTGCTGAAGGTGCTGATGTCTTAACATTTGTAGGTGCAGATGATTATTATTTTGGGCAACAGCAAGCCAAACTTTTAATTGAAGCGATTGGGGAATCTGGTAATGTCGGTTATTTAATGGGTAAGCTTGGAACTACCGCACAGATTTTACGTCGAAATGGATTTAAAGATTACCTGAAGGATTACCTGGATATTAAGATTGTTTCCGAAATAAGTGAAGGATGGGATAGTGCCGAAGCTTTGGCTGCTTCTCAAGATATTCTTTCAAACTATGGAACAGGTGAACTTGACGCTATTGTTTGTCAGGGACCTGAAGCTGTACCAGGTGCAGTATATGCCCAGGATAGCGGTCGAGAGGAAGTTAAGTGGATATTGGGAGATTATCCTTCAGATGTGCATGATGCAATAGAAGATGGTATTATATACGGAACTGTTAATCAGGATCCCTATCCCCAAGCTATGATGAGTATGTATATGGCTAACTTTTATCTAACAGATAGGGCTAACCATGTTGCTGCTAACAACTACTTTTTGGCGTTACCTCTTGTTACAAAAGAAAATGTAGATGATTTTGATCCTGTATGGTAAGAATTATTCATAAAACAGGAGGGGGGATTTCCCCTCCTGTTTTAAATTATATAGGTGTTGATGTTTAGAGTTAATAACAATAAAAATTTAAGTATAGAAAATAAATAATTAGGGGTTTTGTACTAATCTTTAGTAAAAATTTAGAAAGAGTCTTTTAATAGACAATGTGTATTATAATAAAACTTCCATAACAATAATGTTAAAAACTTTTTTAAACATTTACTGTGATTGAGTGCTCTTATTTGTGTCAATGGAAATAGTTTTAAATTAAAATAAGTTGTTGTTCTTTTTACTTCTTTTAATAATTATATTTCTCAGAATTAAATTGACTTAACTTTTAAAGTATTTTAGTTTTAATTTTATAATTAATATTATAGGTTGTTTGAGAAAGGGGGGTTCATTAATGAATATAAGTAATAATCATAAATTTATTATGGATAATATAGTTAAGGATTTTCCTGGTGTTCGTGCACTGGACCATGTTCAATTCAAATTGGAACCAGGGGAAATTCACGCACTAGTAGGTGCTAATGGTGCAGGAAAATCAACACTAATGAAAGTGTTAGCGGGTGTTTATCCAGATTATGAAGGCGAAATAAGTATTAATGGCAGAACAATTAAGCTAACTAATCCACGGCAAGCCCTAGATCTTGGAATAGCAGTTATCTATCAAGAATTTAACTTGGTTTCACACCTAACAGTTGCTGAAAACATTATGCTTGGTCAGGAGCCACGACGAAAGGATGGAGTGGTAACATTTCTTAATTGGAAAAGTCTTAAAAAAAATGCTAGAGAACTTCTTAAGGATTTATCATTTGATCTTCCTGTAGATAAAAAGGTTTTTGAACTTGGAGTTGCTGATCAGCAACTAGTTCAGATTGCTAAAGCAATAGCTTGGGATGCTGAAATTTTAGTAATGGACGAACCAACAGCACGTTTATCTCGTAGTGAAAGAGATAATTTATTCGAAATAATGCGAAGACTTCAAAAAAGAGGAACGAGCTTAATATATATATCTCACTTTTTAGAAGAAGTTTTTATTATAGCAGAACGAGTTACAATACTTCGTGATGGAAAGAATGTAGGTACATTCGAAATTGATAAGATAGATAACGAGGGATTAATTAAAAAAATGCTAGGTCACAAAGTTGATATGACAGAAAAGAGAGAGTCAGCTGTTAAAGATGAAGTTGTTCTCCGTGTAGAAAACTTATCCCAACTAGGAAAGTTCCAGGATATTACTTTTAATTTGAGGGCTGGAGAGGTACTAGGAATTGCAGGGTTGGTTGGTTCGGGAAGGACTGAGCTAGCTCGTGCTATCTTTGGTGCTGAAAAAAGAAAAAGTATTACTGGTAAAATTGAAGTCAATAATAATTCATATAGTCCATCTTCTCCTAAAAAGGCTATTAAAAAAGGAATTGCTTTGTTGCCGGAAGATAGGAAACAACAGGGTCTTGTTCTTGTTAGGCCAGTAAAAGAAAATATATCAATTGTAGTTACAGGGGATTTAAAAAAAGGACCTCTATTGGATCTAAAGGCTCGGGATGAATTAGTAAAGCAACAAATTAAACAGATGGATATTAAATGTGCTAGTAGCAATGTTCAGGTTAAGACATTAAGTGGAGGTAATCAGCAGAAAGTGGTTCTGGCAAAATGGCTTGCCGCTAATACTGATATTATTATTATGGATCAGCCCACAGCTGGCATCGACGTTGGTACTAAAGAAGAGATTTATCAGCTTATAGGAAATTTGGCTGATGAAAAGAAAGCCATTATTGTGATTAGTGATGATCCAAATGAGTTGGCTCGAATATCTGACCGGATACTAGTTATGCGTAAGGGAAGAATTGTTAAAGAGATAGATGATAATATTACAACAGAGGAGGTGTTAGCGGTGGTCACTGCAGAGTATTGATCACTGCAAAATAATGGAAACTGCAATACAGTTACATCCGCATGATGTTCGTGATGAAGGAGCTACACGTACAGTTGAGAATATTTTAAAAAGAGCTAAAATACATACTATAATTCCTGAAACAGCAACTTTAGATGAAAGGCATCCTTATCCACGTGGAATTCTACCCCATAATCCACTACATGATGTTGTTAATACTAAAGCATTATTAGAAGTTCCTTTACCCAAAGATTATTTTTCTAATTTACAATTTTCTCCAGTTCAATCAAAAAAAGCTCAAAGTGGTAATGACTATATTGGTAAACTTATTACTGTTGCAAATAAATATGGAATAAGTGTTATACCCTGGGTGAAAGGCCTAAATGCTTCTTTTGAAGGAGATATATCATCTTTTGCTATACAGACAATTCAAGGGAAGATAGTTTCTACTTGGCTTTGTCCATCAAAGTCGAAAACTGTTGAATATGTAATTCAGTTGCTTAAGGGAATTGTAGGGCACTATTCTTCCCAGGCTGTTATGCTTGACAGAATGCGTTATCCTGATTGGAGTGGGGATAAAGTACGCCCAGAGAGGATGCTGACCTGTTTTTGTCCTAAATGTGAAAAAGGAATGGAAGAGTATGGAATCGACCTTGCATTACTGAAAAATGAACTAAATAAGATACTTTCAGCTTATCATCAGAATCCTGAAAAACTTTTAGATCTACAAATATCAACTGAAGGAAAAATAGAAATAAAAAAATGGATCCTATTCAGACAGGAAAACATTACCAGGTTAACCACTAAAGTAAGTAATAGTTTGCGTCGATGGAGTGAAGAGGTAGGAGTGGGAAAGAAATTTTGGTTAAATTTATGGTCTCCTTCTTTTGCTAAATTTCTTGGTCAGAATTATAATTCTCTTGCTGAGATATGTGATGGTGCTAAACACTTTCCTTATCACCGATTAGGTGGTGGAGCAGACTTAGCAGGACTAGTTAAAGAACTGGCTGGTGAAGATGAGGACCTTCAAGAAAAGATATTTAATTTGGTCATAAAAATATTGGAACTTCCATATGATTTAAGTTTTAAAAAATTTAAAGATATAGGATTACCAGTTGAATTTGTGGCAAGAGAAACATCTATTGCGAAAGAACAATTTAAAGATAAACCTATATTTAGTGGAATCCAGATCTGGGATGTACCGGAGAATGATATAATCAAAGCATGTAAGGCTGCAAATGAGGGCAATACTGATGGTTATTTTTATTATTGTTATGGATGGGCTCCCTTTAAAGCATTAGATGTTGTTGGAAAGATAGAAAGTAAATAATAGAAAAAGGTCTAAATATATATTAGATTAAAAGAATGTTTTTAAAAAAAGCTAAAGTTTTTTATCTATTCAAGAAAATTCTATTTGTTAGAGAGGACGAGGTTAGAAGTACAATTTGAAATCGGTAAAATACTCTCCAAATTATAAAATTAAATGTTTTGGATAAAAAGTATTTCTAGGTTTATATTAGTTGATACTAAAAAATTCATAAATCTAATATTGATTTAATATGAAAAAAAGTATTGCATTAATAAATTGTTTATGAACAGAAAACAAGTAGTAATGATATATAGTCTTTTATTTATTATATATTTATTTTTAGATCTATTTTTTATATTTTTAATAATAAATCAGGATCAAACAAGATGTATTTTGTTGTTACATTATTACAAAAATTTATAATTTAAATTATATTTATTATATTTTATTCTTTAAGTGTTTGAGTATAAGAAATAAAGTAAAGATTTAAATATCTAGGAGTGGTATAATGCGCTTAATAATTGAAGATGATTATCAACAGATGAGTAAAAAAGCTGCTTTATTATTGGCAAGTCAGGTTAGGCTAAAACCGAATAGTGTTTTAGGATTAGCCACTGGAAGTACGCCCCTGGGTATGTATAATGAATTAGTTAGTATGTACCAGAAGGATGAAATTGATTTTTCAGAAGTAAAGACCTTCAATCTTGATGAGTATTATCCGTTGTCTCCTGATAATCCCAAAAGTTATCACCACTATATGTATGAAAATTTTTTTAATCATATTAATATTCGTCAGAAGAATATTAATATTCTAGACGGAATGGCAGACAATGTTGAACATGAAACAACTGAATATGAAATTAAAATTCATGAAACTGGCGGTATAGATTTACAAATATTAGGTGTTGGTTCTAATGGACATATTGGATTTAATGAACCAGCAGAACGTTTGAATGTCACAACACATTTAGTAAATTTATCTGAAGAAACTATTAAAGCTAATAGTCGTTTTTTTGCTAATAAAGAAAATGTTCCATCTAAAGCAATTACGGTTGGTATTGCTACAATATTAAAAGCCAATAGAATTTTATTACTGGCTAGTGGAGAAAATAAAGCAAGGGTTATTAAAGAAACTATAAGTGGTCATATTTCAACACAAGTTCCTTCTTCGCTGTTACAGACACATCCTGAAGTTGCGGTAATAATTGATAAAAATGCAGCGTCAATGTTATAAAGCTAGTATAAAAGCTAGAATGAAATGTTTTAATGAATACTCTTTAAAAAAGAGATTGATAGAATTATTTAATAAAAACAAAGAATTATTTATTTTATATAAAAATGACTCAAATTGTATTATAAATAATGTAGTTGACACAAGAAATTATTTAACTCATTATGATAAAAGATTAGAAAAAAAGCAAAGAAAAAATTGAAATTATATAAAATTTCTTAAGAATTAAAATTAATTTTAGATATTTGTATATTAATTGAATTAGATATGGATGATGATACAATAAATAATATAGTGTCAAATAACCAAAAATATAAATTTGTAAAAAAGGACGACGGTGCATAACATGGGATTTATAATTTCGTTTTACTCCTTGCAAAATCATTTGCTAAACGCAGTCAAGCTAAGATCATGAACTTCGTAAATTTTAGTAGCATTAGATATATCTAATTTAGAAGTAGGAATGGGGGAAGAACTTCCTAATATTTTAACAGTAAAAGAGTTAGCAGAGTTCATAAATATTAACTTAAATCGGGCTTATTAATTGACACATCGAGCTGATTTTCTCCTACTAAGACTAGGTAGAAAGATTATGATTTCTAGAAATAAGTTATTATAGTGGATAGATTGAATTTATATTGGATAGGTATATTTATAATACATTTATAAGTTGTTTGTAAACTGTATCCCTATTGTATCCATTATGTATCCCAAATTCATGGATAGATAGAAAAGATACAAGCTTAAATAAATTTAAAACCTCTAACAACCCTATAATAACAGCAATAATAATGAATAATAGATCAACCTAAATCATTTCTAAACGGACTCTTAATCAGTAGCCTCTAGATGGTCTATACTTCAATATCTATATTTTTTAAAATTAAAAATGAAATATATTCTCAGTTTTTTTGGGAATTGTTTATAAATATTAAATGCCCCTCTTAGTTAAGGGGTTCTAATAATTGTTATTTAGATAGTGTCGAAGATGGGAGTCGAACCCAGACGAGTTTGACCCACTGGATTTTGAATTAAGTGCTGTATATTCTACATAAATATATATTTGATTAGAAACAAAAAGGATTTGATAGCAAATGGAAAAATCAATAATAGAGAACCGAGTGCTCAGCGAGTGCTTAAATTACGATAAGAGGTTTAAAAATTAACTTAATGAACTAATTTTAATTATCAGATAAGGGTTGTTATAGCAGCAATTATAATAAAAGTAATTAAATAAGATAAGTGGTGTAGTATAAATAGCAATCAAAATATTAGAGGTTCCTCCCTCTTTTGCTCTTACATCTTTTATTTTTGTTATAACAGTGAAAATGGTCATTAGAATAAAAAATATCGACTAATCGTTATAAGGGTTGTATTCTTAGATGATATAAAATCCTAATTTCTAATAAAAACTAATAATGATATTATAAATAATAAAAAGAAAAGCATAAATTTACATTTGTTATTATTCCTGCTAAAATCCTGCTAGAATATCTGATAATGCATATAAAAAGATGATAAACCAAAATTATAAATCCCTTTATAAACTTCTATTTAGCGGGGATTATGGTGTTAACTAAAGAAAACTGATAAGCACTAGAATGGACTTGAAATCCGGTGAAGCCGAAAGGTGTCGGGGTTCGAGTCCTTGTCTCTCCGCCATTGATATAATAGGGCTCACGCCCTTTTTCGAAACCTGCCGAAAGGCGGGTTTTTTTGTATTTTTACCCCAAATCCTGCTAAAATCTTGCTAATTTTCTAAAAAGACATATTTAAGTATAAAATATGCAGGGAATTTATCAATTCAATTCCCTGCATATAAATTATTTTATTTTCTTTTAATGTGCTTTTTGAATTTAGACACAGCTTCTTTTTGAATATTAGGTTGTAGATGAGCATAAGTATCCATAGTAGTTGTGATATTTGAATGTCCAAGTCTTTCTTGTATGACTTTCATTTGAGTTCCTGATTCTAACATTAATGAAGCATGGGTATGTCTTAAGTCATGGAATCTGTAATTATCTAAATTTACCTTTTTTGCTAAAGAAGTAAATCTTTTAGTTACAGTATCAGGAAATGGAGGGGAGCCATCTTCATAACAGGAAATTAAGTTATGTTTGTTATAATCGGGTCCAAATATTGATTCATAATCCTTTTGTTTTTCTTTTACTTCATTAAGCTTATCGATGTCTTCATTATCAATTCGAATTGTTCTTTTACTAGATTTGATCTTAGGTTCTTTAAAGATTATCTCATTATTAGCTTTAACTATGGTTTGTCTAACACTTATAAATTTATTGTTGAAATTTATATCTTGCCATCTCAGACCTAAGATTTCACCTCTTCTCATACCAGTATTAACAGCTACATATATAACATAATACATCCAGCTACCTTTTGCTATTTCTAATATTTTATAAACTTCCTCTAATGTCATCGCATTTATTTTAGGTTTCTCGGGAGTTGGAGCTTTTACTGCAGAGGCAGGGTTATATGAAAGTAGTTGCCATAAAACTGCCTGTTTTAAAGCCTTACTTAACACTCTATGATGCTGCAGTAATGTCTTTTTTGACAACCCGCCCTTTTTACCATCTTTTCTACCTGTTTTTAATTTATGTGATTGATAACTTTGGATATGAATAGGTTGTAATTCATCTAATTGAATTGCACCTAAAGCTGGAATTAGATGTTTTTTTACTATTATCTGGTATCCATCATATGTTGTTGGACTTAGATTAGGTTCTGCATAATCTTGAAGCCATTTTAAAAGATACTCCTTCACTATATAATCTGTATTAATCGAAATCCCCATTCTCTTCTCCTGACTTTTTTTAGCTATCCAATCTTTGGCTTCTTTTTTTAATTTAAAAGTTTTTGAAGCTCTTTTTCGTTTACCTGTGGCAGGATCTTTTCCTATATAAATAAATGCTTCATATTTACCACTTTTAGTTTTTCTGATTGAACCGATAATTAATACCTCC
>Ga0102929_1000201_pt1 | contig 34286 bp, 35 predicted proteins | sample SalPonR1_B_D2_MG_FD_78510 | JGI IMG/M metagenome (GOLD analysis project Ga0102929, IMG submission 78510) | Salt pond soil microbial communities from South San Francisco under conditions of wetland restoration - Salt Pond MetaG R1_B_D2_MG | ecosystem: Environmental > Aquatic > Marine > Intertidal... | reverse complement strand
GTCCCTTATGTCAGTTTCTATCCTGACATTCCAGGATTTAAGCTTTTCTGCCAGGTCTGCAACATAATCAAGTACATTGTCATTTACCGGAAGAATCTTTACCTGAACAGGAGCTATCCAGTAAGGAAATGCTCCGGCAAAATGCTCGATGAGAATACCAAAGAATCGTTCAAGACTTCCAAGAATGGTCCTGTGTAACATAACGGGGCGATGCTGCTCCCCATCCTTTCCTATGTAGTTAAGGTCAAATCTTTCTGGCATCTGGAAATCAAGCTGACAGGTTCCGCACTGCCAGGTTCTCCCTATACAATCCATTAGGTGAGAATCGATCTTGGGCCCGTAAAAAGCTCCATCTCCAGGATTCAGCTTATAGTCTATTCCTGTGTGCCTGAGGGCATCTTCAAGAGATCTTTCGGCCTCATCCCACATGGCAACATCTCCCATAGCGTTCTCAGGTCTTGTCGAAAGTTCCACATGGTAGTCAAAGCCAAATACGTCCTGATATATATATCTGGACAGATTCATTATCTTGATTATCTCGTCGGTGACCTGATGAGGTTCACAGTAAATGTGGGCATCATCCTGTGTAAAACACCTGACCCTCATTAGACCGTGAAGAACTCCGGATTTTTCATGCCTGTGAACTGTGCCCAATTCTCCCATCCTGAGAGGGAGATCTCTGTAGCTATGGACCTGGTTATTATAAACGAGAATCCCACCTGGACAGTTCATCGGCTTTATGGCAAAAGGTCGTTCATCTATCTCAGTAAAATACATGTTTTCCCTGTAGTGATCCCAGTGACCTGAACGGATCCAGAGATCTCTGTCAAGGATCAGAGGTGTCTTGATCTCAGAGTAACCTGCCTTTACATGGACCTTTCTCCAGAAATCCGTAAGCTTGTTCAAAATCACCATTCCCCGGGGATGGAAAAAAGGGAATCCAGGCCCCTCAGGCTGAAGACTGAAAAGATCGAGAGCCTTTCCGATCTTCCTGTGATCTCTCTTTTTGGCTTCTTCAACTCTTTTGAGGTATCTGTCCAGGCTTTCAGCATCATTGAAGGCAGTACCGTAGATTCGGGTCAGCATAATGTTGTTTTCGCTGCCTCTCCAGTAAGCTCCGGCGACTGACAAAAGTTTGAAATGTCCCAGAGCTGATGTATTCTTTACATGAGGTCCCCTGCAAAGGTCTGCGTAGTCACCCTGTCTGTAAACCGAAACAGAATCAGCCTCGATTTCCTCAATAAGTTCGGTCTTGTAGATCTCATCTTTCTCCCTGAAGAAATCAAGAGCTTCCTCTTTGGACATTACGATTCGCTCCACAGGAACAGCTTTTTTTATTATTCTTCTCATTTCCTTTTCAATAGTCGGAAGGTCATCCTCAGATATTTTATCCGGCAATTCAATATCGTAGTAATAACCTTCCTCTATAGCCGGCCCTATTCCGAATCTGGCACCTGGATAAAGATTCTGTACTGCCTGGGCCATAAGATGTGCTGTTGAGTGCCTGATAATTTCAAGCCCTTCTTGAACATCACCTTTTATGGGCTCCAAAAGAGCATCTTCTTCTACCCTGGAATTAAAGTCTCTGGCTTCTCCATTAACTCTGACAGCTACTACACCTTTATCCTGTTTCAGTTTTTTCAGGATCTCTCCTGCCGTAAGAGCTTTTTCTTCCTGTAAGACCTTTCCATTCTGATCTCTATATTCCAACATCTGTATCCCCTCCATACAAAAAGCCTGGATCGTCAATTTCGGAGACGATACAGGCTTTACCGCGTTTCCACTCCAGTTCCGGCCACGGGGGCCGACTCTCGTTAGCTCGCTGTAACGGGCGAACCCCGTGTGCCTTATCCTTTAAGGCTTCGGCACAGGCTCTGGGATGGTTTTCACTGATCTCCCGCAAGTTGATTCTCAGCCTGGATCAACTTCTCTGTATACAGGTTGGAACAGCTACTCTTCCCTTCATTGCCACATATATTTCTGATTTAATCAGGTTATACTAAAAAAGGACCCTTTGTCAACCTTCAATATTCAGACCGGTGCTTCCAAAGCCACCCTCTCCCCTTTCAGAAGGAGGAAGCTCGTCACAGTCTTCGAAGCGACATTGCCTTACAGGAGAAATAACCATCTGTGCTATTCTGTCACCTTTTGACACCTTAAATGTGGATGTGCCGTGATTTATCAGGATCACACCTATCTCGCCCCTGTAGTCAGAATCAATGGTACCAGGAGAATTCAGTACAGTAATTCCATGTTTAAGGGCCAATCCACTTCTGGGCCTCAGCTGTGCTTCGTAACCTGGAGGTATCGCCAGCCACAGCCCTGTAGGAACGAGTGCAAAGTTTCCCGGTTCTATAAGCAAATTCTCTGCAGCAGATATGTCAACACCTGCCGCATCTTTACTTGAATACCTCGGCATAGGGATGTCCTTTTCCCTCAAAACCTTTACTATGACATCATTTATCATCGGTTGTTTATCCTCTTAATATTTACTGATTCTTTTTTCTGTCGTTTGATGAACTTCTTCTGGGACCTCTACCTCGGGAATTTCTGTCCCTGTTTTTATCTTCCCTTTCTGGTTCTTCTCCCTTTGAAGATTCTGCTATCTTTTCGATCTCCCTTTCACGTTCGATTTCAGTCTCCATAAAGGATTCGAGGCCAGCTTCCTTGATCTTTGCCTCATCTGCCATGATCCTCCTTCTGGAAAGATTGACCCTTTTCATGTCGTCTATCTCTTTAACTATAACGAGAACATTGTCACCAGGAGAAAGAACATCATCGACCTTGGGAACTCTGTGTTTGCTTATCTCGCTTATATGCAGAAGGCCTTCCTTGCCGGGCAGAAGCTCCACAAAGGCACCAAAGTTCATCAGTCTCGTTACTGTACCAAGGTAGACCTCACCAGCTTCTATGTCCTTTGTCAAAGCCTCTACCTTTGCCACAGCTGCATCGAGATCACTCTGACATGTGGCAGAGATATACACTTCACCCGTATCATCAACGTTCATTTTCACTCCGGTTTCCTGGGTTATACTTCTGATCGTTTTTCCTCCGGGGCCAATAATATCCCTGATCTTTTCCGGATTGATGTTCATGACCAGGATCTTCGGAGCCAGTTCTGAAAGACCTGAAGGATTGCTTATTGCACTCTCCATTTTTTCGAGGATGAAAAGCCTTCCCTCTTTCGCCTGCCCCAGTGCACTGTTCAAGACCTCCCGGGTAATTCCACCGGCTTTATTATCCATCTGAAGTGCAGTTATGCCTTTACGGGTACCTGCTACTTTAAAGTCCATGTCTCCGTAATGGTCCTCCAGACCCTGAATATCGGTAAGGATCTTAACTTTATCCCCTTCTTTTATCAATCCCATGGCAATTCCGGCAACATGGGACCGGATAGGAACACCTGCATTCATAAGGGCCAGACTGCCACCACATATGGAAGCCTGGGAACTTGAACCGTTAGATTCAAGAATATCTGACACTACCCTAACCACGTAGGGGAAATCCTCAGAAGAAGGTATCAATGGTTTCAATGCCTTTTCGGCAAGTGCTCCATGGCCAATTTCCCTTCTTCCTGGACCTCTCATTGGTTTTACTTCACCCACAGAATAGGGCGGAAAGTTATAATGCAGGAGGAAGCTTTTGGGAGGCTCATTCTCCTTGAGACCATCGAGGATCTGGTCATCTTCCCCGGACATTCCAAGTGTTGTTGTAGCAAGAGACTGGGTTTCTCCCCTCGTGAACAGGGCTGACCCGTGGACACGGGGCAAAACACCTACTTCACAAGCTATGGGTCTTATTTCGTCCATTTTTCTTCCGTCTGATCTTATACTTTCTTCAAGGATTATTGACCGCATAGCCTTTTTGACATAATCTTCCACTTTGCCGGAGATATACTTTGAAGATTCAGGGTAATCCTCAGCAAAATGCTCAACTGCCCTGTCTGTTATCCCTGAAATTTTGGATCCTCTTACCTTTTTGTCGTGGATCATTACTGCTTCCCTGATCTCATCCATCTGATTTGACATTATCCACTGATCAATATCCTCGAATATCACTGGTCTTTCAAGTTCTATCTTGGGTTTACCGATCTCTTCTCTTATCTGCTCCTGCATTCTTACTATCTTCAGTATCTCCTGCTGGGCAAGTTCAAGGGCATCTATCATAATATCTTCGTCGACCTCTACAGCTCCTGCCTCAACCATTGTGACTCCTTCGGCATGACCTGCAACAACGAGATCAAGACTGCTATTCTCCATTGCATCTTCTGAGGGATTTACAATAAGTTTTCCTTCGATCATGCCTATTTTCACAGCACCCACAGGTCCGTTCCAGGGTATGTCTGAAACCATCAAGGCAACTGATGTGGCGTTTATACCCATAACACTGGGAGAATTTTTCTGATCAACTGAAAGAACTGTTGTCACTACATGTACATCATGTCTCATCCATTCTTCAAAGAGGGAACGTATGGATCTGTCAATCACTCTTGCACTTAAAACTGCAGTTTCTGAAGGACGTCCTTCTCTCTTGATAAAACCTCCAGGGATCTTTCCTGCAGAGTAAAAACGTTCCTCAAAATCAACCAGTAAAGGGAAAAAATCAAGTCCTTCCCTTGGTTTATCAGTTACACAGGCTGTTGTTAGAATAGTAGTATCTCCCTGTCTACACAATAAAGAACCATTTGCCTGCTTAGCCATACGGCCAAATTCAAAGACCAGATCCTGATCTCCTATTCTTAAAGAATAAGTTTTGTTCATACTTTGTTTTCCTCCTCTATTTTTTCATTCCTCTATTTATATCACCAAGAATAACACAGACAGTAAAAAAAATGCGAGGGCAAATGCCCCCGCATTGAAGTTTATTTCAATATCAGTGTCTGAGACCCAGCTTTTCTATCAATGTCTTATAACGGTTAAAATCTTTTTGTCTAAGATATCTGAGAAGTCTTCTCCTTCTTCCAACCATTTTCAGAAGACCACGCCTTGAATGGAAATCCTTCTTATGGACCTTAAGATGCTCCGTTAGCTCCCTGATCCTCTGGCTAAGCATAGCAACCTGCACTTCAGCTGACCCGGTATCGGCATTATGAGTGCGGTATTCCTCTATTATTCCCTGTTTCTTATCCTTGTTTATCATACAGTTTCTCACCTTTCGACACAAATTCCCGTAACCAAGAAAGACTGATATGTCAAACCTAGTAGAGGGTACAAAAGATACTATCATTGTACTTCCTTTCTTGCAAGAAAAATATATTTAGTAATAAATCCTGACATAAATAAAATACACTATTTAACATGACAGCTTTTCAGAGGGTCTCGACATTATTATTGAATTATGCTTTAATATACTTGTTAACTATAATTAATAGATATGTAATTTCTTTTTTCAGGGAGGTGAGACCATGAAAATACTTGTATTAGACAGTGATGAGAGTTTAAATAAAATAATTCAGGAGGATTTCCAGAACAGGGATATTCAGGTTGAGATCTGCACCGACGGGAAAAAAGCGGCTGAACTTGCCCTCTCGCAGGACCTTGACTGTATACTAATGGACATTATGCTTCCTGGACTTGACGGACTCCAGTTCATTGAGCAACTGAGAGACAACAACCAGATACCGATAATTATTATTTCAGCAAAAGATACAATAGAAGAAAAAGTCATTGCTTTCGAGAACGGTGCTGACGATTTTCTGCTTAAACCCTTTGATTTCAGAGAACTTCTGGCCAGGATAAAAGCAGTAACAAGAAGATACAGGGGAGATAAACATCCTGTGCGTCAGTGTGGAGATCTGTTCCTGGATCCAGTAGCCAGAGAATGCAGGATTGACAGCAAGACAGTGAACTTGAGAAGAAGAGAATTTGACATTCTTGAATTCCTCATGAACAACGAAAATCAGGTTTTTACCAGGGAGCAGATAATATCCCAGGTATGGCAGAAAGAATATGACGGCACAAGCAACGTTGTTGATGTACATATAAAATATCTCAGAGACAAACTCAGGATCAACGATTACGACAGGATAGTAGTGACGGTCAGAGGCGTTGGTTACAAGGTTTCATGTCCTGACTGGCACTAAAGTTCAAGGGATATATATCTGCAACTGTCTTGACGAATTTTATCAGCATAAAAGATGAGGCCCTTCAAGGGCCTCATCTTTTATGCTGATGTGGAAAAAATATTATCGCAGGGACATTGATATGAAAAAGGTCCTTTGATCTCTCAATACCAGCATTACTGCCGATTTTGCATTTTCAAGTTCAAGTTTGCGATAGTCTCCAAGCCTCAGCAGCTTCCTGCCGTTTATCTCAAGGATAACATCTCCGGTCTTTATTCCTGCCCTGTCCGCAGGCGAACCAGGAGTTACCTCTGTTACAACTGCACCACTGTCAGTTTCAAGATCGTATTCCTTTTTGAGATCTTCGTTTACAGGACTTAACGCTATACCTACCGAAGAAAGACTGGTTCCTCCACCTGTTGCTTCTTCCGTAGAAGCTTCTTCAACCTCACCGAGAACTACGTCGATCTTAATCTCTTTTCCATCTCTAAAAATTCCAATCTTGACTTTATCTCCAGCAAGAGACTGCCTGATTACAGATACAAGCTGTCTGTGATCATCTATTTCTCTACCGTTGACAGTCCTGATAACATCTCCACGTTCAAGACCTGCCTCATCAGCTGGAGATCCTTTCACAACATCGCTAATAACTGCACCTTTTTCAAATGAAAGGCCATAAGCTTCTCTGAATTCAGCAGTAAGGGGCTGAACGTAAACACCGAGCCATCCCCTTCTGACCTTGCCATATTTTACAAGATCTTCCATTATGTCTTTTGCCATGTTCACCGGTATAGCAAACCCTATGCCCTGAGCATAGGGTATAATAGCACTGTTTATACCGACTACCCTGCCCTTAAGATCAATAAGGGGACCGCCACTGTTTCCAGGATTGATAGCAGCATCAGTCTGTAGAAAACCCTCAAAATTAACATTGCCGGCGTGAATGCTTCTGTTTTTCGCAGAGACCACCCCAGCTGTTACTGTGTGTTCAAGACCAAAGGGATTTCCAATGGCCACTACCCATTCTCCAACCTGAAGTTTATCAGAATCTCCAAGCTCCAGAACAGGTAAATTTTCTGCTTTAATCTTAAGAACAGCGAGGTCAAAAGTAGGATCTTTGCCAAGGACATGGGCTTCATATTTTCTGCCATCTGAAAGAGTGACTTCGATCCTGTCAGCATTCTCGATAACATGACTGTTAGTTATTATTTCGCCATCATCAGATACGATAAACCCGGAACCTCTCCCCTTCATTGGCACTGATCTCTTAAACCTCTCAAATTCCTCTCCGAAAAATTTCCTGAAAAAAGGATCATCGGGAAAAGGTGCAATTGATCTTGTCACCGTTGCTTCTACATCGATGTTAACCACAGCTGGTGAACTTTCCCTGGCTATGTCAGCTATTGGGTTGCCGGAAAAAACATCAATTGCAAAAGCCGAACCTGGAACAATAACAGTCACCGCTACAAGAGCAAATAAAACTGATAAACATGTTAATGCCCTTCTTTTAATTATATTTTTCACTGTTATTCACCTCCAATAAAATTGAACACATTAAGGTTAAATCAGAAAGGCTTGAATAACATCGTATATTTTACGGAAAGCGGAAACTGAGAACTCCAAAGGAAATGTTAATTCGAGAAAATAGATAATACATTTAAGTGGAGAGAGGAATGAAAAAGAAGTAATTTACTGGTTATGAATTAAGATAAAGGTCAATTACAAGATCTTCTGTTATGTTTCATACTTACAGAAATCCAGGCAAATCCAACAAATATGACGCCAATACCAACTATCTGCGCTGTTCTCAGGCCCGCTATTCTGTCACCTTCCCTGAGAAAATCCAGAAAAAACCTCATTAAACCATATAATATCATGAAAAGAGGCCAAAGCACTGAAGATCTTTTAAAAGGATCATAGACTGCATTGATCCTCTTTTCAGCTGTATAAAGAAGAAAAAATACCAGCAGAGCACCGGCACTGTAATATAACTGAACAGGATGCCTGAAAACAAGTCCCCTGTCACCTGGAAAGGAAACTCCCAGGAAATGATCTGTGGGTACTCCCAGACAGCAACCGTTCAGGAAACACCCCAAACGACCAATTGCTACAGTTAAAGCCGCGGGAATACTCGCTGCCTCAGCGAGTTGTGAAACTCTTAAGTTTCGTTTTCTGAAGTAAAATATCGCAGCAAGACCGGCGCCAAGAAAAGCTGTTGTCGATGAAAGAGCACCTTTAAGAGGATTAAGTATATCCTCTGGATTCTGGACATAATAGGACCAGTGATCGAAATAACCACCAATCCTTGCACCAACAAGCATTCCAACGAAGGCAAGGATCAAAGTTCTCCTTACAACTTCATCTTCCAGGCCATATATTTTTACAGACCTCGACCTGGTTCCTGCCAGACCTGCAGAAAGGGCCAGAGCCCATATAACATAATAGCTGTGAATTGGTATTCCCCAGATCTTGAAAAGTACCGGATACATCAAAGTACCTCTTCAGGAAAGAAAAACCTTAAGAAAGTCATTTTCTGCGATCCATGGCAGAGGGAAATATTACAACCTTTCTCTCCGGATCTTCTCCTACAGACCTTGTCTCCACGTCATCCCGCTCTTTCAGTGTCAGATGTATAATCCTTCTTTCCCAGCTGGTCATAGGTTCCAGATAAGCTGGACGGTTCTTTCTCAGGACCCTTCTTGATGCTGACATTGCCAACCTCTGAAGACTTGCGGACCTTCTATCCCTGTAACCATCACTGTCAAGCCTTATCCTTCCTGTATGATCCTCTTCTCTGGACATGAGATTAACGATATATTCCATAGATTTGATAGTTTCTCCGTATTTACCGATAACAATACCGGCATCCTGGCCGCTGATGTTAAGTGTTTTTTCATCAAGGGAGGAAACCTCTGCATCAAGATCCATCATGTAAATAATATCCTTCAAGGCATTCTTCGCCTTTAAAAGGGAAAGAGAAGCTACTGGTCTTACTTCAACTGTAAGTTTTCTTCCAAGGAAACCGAAGAAACTCTTTTCTTCTTCAATGATCTTTCCTGCAATATCTTCAGGGTCAAGAGACCATTTTGCTGCGGCTATCTTTTTGGCTTCCTCGACAGATCCAACTTCAAGCACAATACTTTCTGTATCGTTCAAGGATCATCATCCTTTCCCATGATTCAGAAAAATAAAATCTATTTTTGCTTGTTTGCCTGTGTTCCAGCAGGTTTATCCTTGTAGAGCTGAGGCTTTTCTGCCATTTCCATCTTTGTCTTTCTCATTACCCACCACTGCTGTGCGACTCCTATAAGGGATGATGTTCCCCAATACAGAAGAACACCGGCCTGCAAACTGAGACAGATAAACGTCAGAAACAGAGGCATGAACCAGCTCATCATTGCCATCTGGGGGTTTCCGCCAGTAGTACTCATCTTCTGCTGTAACCATGTGAGGGCAGAGATAACAACCAGAAGGATAAGGTTAGGCATGTAAACACCGAAGTTCAGAAGACCTGCAGTATTTGAGCTTAACGCAGAAAATACGGAGCCAAATCCAACATGTACGCTGTCTGTAACTGTCTGTCCAAGTGCCACAGCGAGAGTCGAAAGAACTGTTCCGTTAAGCTGAATTCCAAGGAACATATTGCTCATTCCAGGATACTCCAGCTTCAGGAGTACCCTGAACAGAAGTATCAGTATTGGCAACTGTACAAGAAGCGGAAGACATCCTGCCGCGGGATTTACCTTGTTCTCCTTGTACATTGACATAATTTCCCTGTTTAATGTTTCTTTGTCGTTTTTGTATTTCTCCTGAAGTGTTTTTATTCTTGGCTGAAGTTTCTGCATCTTCTGCATGCTGACCATCTGCTTATGACTCAGCGGATGAAGCAATGCCCTTATTATAAGTGTGAGCAATATAATAGCCACACCATAGGAACCTGTAAAATTGTAGAAAGTATTTAATACAACGACCAACATATCACTCAGAGAGGACCAGATAGAACCCAAAATATTCACCTTCCTAAATTTTTTTTCATTATCATAAAACCCTGGACCTAAGGTAAAGGATCATATCCACCTGGATGCCAGGGGCCACATTTTACTATTCTTTTAAAGCTTAATAAAGAACCTTTAAAAAAACCGTACTTTTTTATTGCCTCAATTGAATATTGGGAGCAAGTTGGATAAAATCTGCATCTTTTCCCTAATAGGGGAGAAATTAATAACTGATAAAGCTTTATAGCTCCTATTGCGAGTCCCGAGAGGGGAGACATAAAACCACTTCTTTCCCACCTTGTCATTCTAATGGTTGAGATCGTTTTTTTCCAGAAGTCCACTTTTTCGAAGCACTTTACCAAGGTCTCTGTAAATTTCACTTGATTTGGCTTTAAAACCTTCTGGCCGAAGTGATATGACTACAAGATAACTCCTTTCCATATAGGGGAGATATCTCCTGGCTGCCTCTCTCAGTTTTCTTTTCGTCCTGTTTCGAAAAACTGCAGACCCCTGTCTTTTTCCGGCAACCACTCCAACACGGGATGTTATCCCATCTGTCTTTAAATACAACATCCGCACCAGCCTGCCATTAACTCTCGTGCCGGTGCGGAAGACGTTGTCAAATTCCCATCCTTTACGAATACGCCTGCTTTTAGGAAAAGAAAATTCCAAGATTATCAGACAGCAAGAGTCTTCCGGCCTTTTCTCCTTCTGTTGCGAAGGATCCTTCGACCAGAGGCAGTTCTTGATCTCTGCAAAAATCCCATTTTCCGTTTTCTTGGCCTGTTGTGTGGTTGAAAAGTCTGTTTCACTAGTTATCCCTCCCGGTACATCTATGTCTTAATTCATCAATACAAAGCTTGAAAATATCATTGCTCAGCCAGCCTTGATAATATAACACAGCTAATATTATCCAGCAACACCTGTATCGTTAATGCTTATCTTTCGAATTTTCACCCTCGGAAGACTCTGAAGTATCTGCCAATCTTTCCTTTCTATGATCCTGCCGTCGAGAATAACTACCCTTCCCCAGTCATTCTTTTTTCTTATCAGCCTGCCTGAAGCCTGTTTGAGTCTCATTTTAGCCCTTGGAAGAGTTACGTCAACGAAAGCCCTTTTGCCCTCGTAGTCATTTCTTGCCTCTACCACCGGATCCTTTGGGTGGGGAAAGGGTATTCTGTCAATGATCACCTGGGTCAGCTTTTCTCCAGGAATGTCCACCCCTTCTCTGAAGGAAACTGTTCCTATGAGGACAGAAGATTCGCTGGTACGGAACCTGTCAAGCAGTATGGTCCGGGGAAGCTCGCCCTGGACGAGAACATCGTAGGACCTTTCCTTTTTTCTGAAGTGTTTTTTCAGAATCTCCAGTAACCTTTTTGATGAAACAAGGATAAGGGTGTGTCCGCCGTTATTTTCGGTCAAAGTCTCCATAACCCTGGCTACGTAGTTGTCATATCCCTTGTCAATTACCTTCAGGCCAACATCTGCGATCCAGATCTCCATCTGTTTTTCGAGATCAAAAGGGCTGCTGTACATCCCCTTTGTGTCAGGTACTATTCCTGTCTCATTTATCCAGAAAGCAAAAGAATTATCTACGGTAAGGGTTGCTGAAACCGCTATCAGGGCACTGGCTGAAGACGCAAAAACCTCCTGTATAAGATCAGAACATACAGTAGGAGAAGCATGCAGCCCGTTATTTTCCTCCCAGTATGCCCATTCCGGATATCTGTTCGCTACTGCACAAAAGGCAAGATCATTGAAAAGATCGTCCAGTTCGTTTTGCCATGCTAAAAAACGCAGGGAATCTTTGTCTTCTGTATCTTCTTTGTCAATGATCGCTCTTGTTAAAGGAAAGAGAATTTTTTTTATTTTTTCATAGTCTTCTTTTATTTTTAAATAAAGATCTAAGGAATAACCGTCTAACTTTTTGTAGACCTGGCCTTCCTTCAGTCCTCTTGCGATTTTTTCAAAGAAAAGTCCAGTACCAGATCCCAACTGATTGTAAAGTTCAGTAAATTCCGTAATACCTCCATAATTATCAACAACCCCGGAAAGAAAGGGATAGTTAGATTTTGAAAATAAATTTTCGAAATCTTCTTTTGATACCGATTTTGAGGAAACACTTCTAAAAGATTCATCTACTCTGTGTGCTTCATCACATATTATCAGATCCGGATTTACAGGAAATTCGTTCTTGCCTCCAAGGACATATGCAAAATAAAGATGGTAATTTGAAACTATAAGATCCCATTTTTTTGCTCTTTGTATGGCCCGAGTGACAAAGCATTCATTTCTGCGTGGACAATTCGAACCAAGGCATTTTTTCTGAACGGAGTTGATCATTCCCCTGGAAGGATGGTTCAGCGAAAGAGGAAGTTCCGAAAGATCTCCTGTAGACGTCTGTGCCACCCACGATCTGATGAGGCCTGAGGCATCTCCGTGATCTCCAAAAGAAAGCAGACCTTCAGAGTAAAGATTTTCTGCTCTTCTAAGGCATGCATAATTTCCTCTTCCCTTCAGAAGACCGTATTTAAGCTCAACATCAAGAACGTGGAGAACCTGGGGAATGTCCTTGAAATAAAGCTGCTCCTGAAGAGGTATAGTGGCAGTCAGGAAAAGTATCTTTTTATCATTTTCAATGGCCCACAAAATTGCAGGGACAAGCACAGCAAAAGTTTTTCCAAGGCCAGTTGGTGCCTCAAAAGCCATTATTCCACCGTTTTCAGATTGTATCCTGTCCCATATTTTCTGAGCCAGATCCAGTTGCTGGGACCGAAATTCAAAAAAAGGAAGATTTTCCGCGAATAAACCCTTTTCTCCCAGGTATTTCTCCATGTTCATTTCCATCATTTATATCTATCTGCTTTCCTCATATATTTTTTCTAAATTACAAGGTCACGAATATATCATAAGTTATACTTAAATGTTACAATCTGCCAGAAATGATAAACTGACTGTTAACACATGTTGCGTAACCGGTTCTTGCCGTGTTAAAATAACATCTGCTTTTTGACAAGGAGGTGAGTGAACATGCCTAACAAGAGATCCGCAGAAAAAAGAATGCGACAGAGTGAAAAGAACCGCCTTTACAATAAATACTGGACCAGCAGGTGTAAAACCTCTGTAAAAAAGGTTCTTGAAGCTATTGAATCAGGGGACAGTGATCTTTCCAGCAAAAGACTTGATGAAGCCCAGGCAACTATAGACAAGGCTGTCTGTAAAGGTGTCATGCACAAAAATACAGGAGCAAGAAGAAAATCAAAGCTGTCAGCAAAGGTTAAATCCCTTGGTGCCGGTCATACCCTATAGTCCTGATTAAACGTTTCTAATACTTCCCAGTAAAAATTTAAAAACTGAAGAGAGATTACGGAATAATCTCTCTTCAGTTTTTTTGTACTTTTTCAGTCATAAATCGCAAAAGAAGGTTTTCAAATTCCTTCCATCCTGCTGATTTCCCTGTTTTTTGCCTGTAACTTATACCCATAAGTCCGATAGCAAGATCTTCTACAGAATCAGAACTGAACCTTCTGTTCATTTCCAGGGCCATTTTTTTCTGGTATTTCCTCGCCTTTAGAACCTTTTCAAGTTGCTTACCTCCTGAATGCCTGAAATGTCCGTAATACAGGGAGAGCCTGATCCTGTTATATACTGCACCAATAACATACAAAAGATCCATCCCGTTCCTTCTGGTCATTCTTATATTCTTCAAGACATCACCAACAGCAGCAAAACAGATACTGTCCAGCAGGCATAGCAAACTTTTACGCCCTTCGTCCAGAGTCAGCTGTCTAAGAATATCAACTGTTACTACTCCCTTGAAAGAAGCAGCTGCAGCATGAAGTTTTAAAAGTTCAGATCTTATTTCTTCGGGGTTATCGATCCATTCTACCAGAAGACTGACCGCCTCTGGATCGATCCTGATCTCCTTCTTTTGAGCCAGACGAAACAACCACCTCTCCCTCTGATCGTTCCACTCTGGGACAGGACTGTCTTTAACTTTTGCAATAAGATCTACTGTTTCTGGCTGAAAAAAATTTCTGAATTTTCCTTTGTAAATAAGTACAAGTCCCGAATCACTATGTTCTTCCACGAGATAAGAGAGATCTTCCGGTAATTTACCAAGCTGATCCGCTTCTTCCACAACAATGACCGATCTCTGTCCGAAAAGACTTCCGGTTCTCAGGGAAGACAAGAGAGCAGACCACTCTCCACCTTCCTGCCTCCCCTGAAGAGAATATCCTTTTTTCTCAAGTTCTGAAAGATACTCTTTCAGAATCCTGCTCTGTGAAGCAGGATCACCGGTTACAACAGAAATAAAAGGCAATACTACTTCACCACCAGATTAACAAGCCTGTCCGGAACCGTAATAACCTTGACTATCTCCCTTCCTTCTATTCTTTTACTGACTCCGGGAAGGATTATCACTTTTTCCTTTAAATCCTCTCCTGGAAGGCCCGCCGGAACATCGAGCTTTTCTCTGAGTTTACCGTTGATCTGAACAGCAATAGTTACGTTATCCTGGACAAGGGCAGATTCATCGACCTCAGGCCAGCCGGCATTGGCAACAATATCGCTGTGACCGAGTCTGGACCAGAGCTCTTCGCTGATATGAGGACAGAAAGGGCTTAGACACAAAACCAGAGTATCGGAAGCTTCTCTCAAAAGTTCCCAGTCAACGTCATTTTTCGAACTGTATGCCTGTATGGTGTTAGTAAGTTCCATAAGTCTTGCTATGGCCGTATTAAACTGTTTTTCTTCCATGATATCTCTGGTTACATCATGTATGGTAGAATGAATCTTCCTTTTAAGATCCCTTCTTGCCGGATCTTTGAGAGATGACATGGGAACAGCTATTCCAGTGGCAGAAGAGAGTTTCCCGATATTACTGTCTATGAACTTCCATACCCTGTTCAGGAATCTATGAGCTCCTTCAACTCCTCTTTCAGACCAGTCAAGATCTTTTTCTGGTGGAGATGCAAAGAGAATGAAGAGCCTTGCGGTGTCGGCACCGAACTTCTTGATGATCTCGTCCGGGTCAACAACATTTCCGAGTGATTTGGACATTTTGGCTCCATCTTTAAGAACCATACCCTGAGTTAAAAGCCTGGTAAAGGGTTCTCTGCTGGTATTGAGACCAAGGTCTGCCAGAAATTTTGTAAAAAACCTGGCGTAAATAAGATGAAGACAGGCATGTTCAATGCCACCAATATATTGATCAACAGGCATCCAGTATTTGGCATCTTCAGGCTTAAAGGGGCCATCTTCTGTCCAGGGAGAGGTAAATCTTAACTGATACCAGGAAGAATCAACAAATGTATCCATCGTGTCTATCTCTCTTCTGGCAGGTCCTCCGCATTCAGGACACTTCGTATTGACCCAGTCATCACTCTCCTCAAGAGGAGATCCACCTTCAGAGCTGAAGGTGACATCAGTGGGAAGAACAACGGGGAGTTCACTTTCCGGAAGTGGCACTAAACCACATTTTTCACAATATACAACAGGAATAGGTGTACCCCAGTATCGCTGCCTGGAAATAAGCCAGTCTCTGAGCCTGAAGTTTACTTCCTTATGACAGAATCCCTGCTCGGTCCCCCAGTCTATCATTGACGGTATGGCTTTCCTGGTAGGCATCCCATTGAAATCCCTGGAGTTGTCAACAAAACCTTCATCTACGAAGGCCTCTTTCATTGTTTCACCATAAAGAGTCTCTCCTTCAGGCTGAATAACTACTCTGACAGGGATCTCATACTTTCGGGCAAATTCAAAGTCCCTGTCGTCATGGGCTGGAACTCCCATAATTGCTCCTGTTCCGTAATCCATGAGTATGTAATTTGCCAGCCAGATAGGGACCTCTTCTCCATTAACAGGGTTTACACCATAAAATCCAGTCTCGATCCCAGTCTTTTCATTTCCCGCAGCAGTTCTGTCAATGGATGACTGAGTTGAACATGAATCTACGAATTCCTTCAACTCTTCAGGATTCGCGCTGTTTTCAATTATCTTTTCCACAAGTGGATGCTCAGGTGCCAGGGCAATAAAGGTAACTCCAAAGATAGTATCAAATCTTGTGGTAAATGTTTCAAGAGAATAGTCAAGAGACGGGATCCTGAAAGAAAGTCTTGCCCCCTCTGAACGGCCAATCCAGTTCTTCTGCATTATCTTTACCCGTTCCGGCCATCCTTCAAGATCCTCCAGGGAATCGAGCAGTTCCTGGGCATAGTCGGTTATTTTCAGAAACCACTGCTCCAGGTTCTTTTTTGTTACCTTTGTGTTACATCTCCAGCAGTGACCGTCATTTATAACCTGTTCATTGGCGAGTACTGTCTGACAGCTTTCACACCAGTTGACCGGAGCCTTTTTTCTATATGCAAGACCTTTTTCCAGGAATTTCAAAAATATCCACTGGTTCCAGCGATAATAATCAGGATTACATGTTTCGACCCTTCGCCGCCAGTCATAGCTGCAACCCATACTTTTGAGCTGCTCAGTCATATGCTCTATGTTATCCCAGGTCCATTTATGAGGATGTACCCCGTATTTTTTGGCAGCATTCTCGGCAGGCATCCCAAAACTGTCAAATCCCATTGGATGGAGAAGGTTATACCCTTTCATCCAAAGGAACCTTGAATACATGTCTCCTATCGAGTAATTTCTCAGGTGTCCCATGTGTAGTGCTCCGCTTGGATAGGGAAACATCTCGAGACAATAGAACTTTTCCCTCTCAGGATCGGTCTCTACCTCAAAGACCTGGTTTTCTTCCCAGTATTTCTGCCATTTTGCCTCAATAGCACCAAAATCATATTGCATTCAGGAAACCTCCATGTTCAAAAAATTATTCATTATTTAATAATACTTAATATCTACATAAAAACAAAAAAATGCTGATTTACGATTATAGCCCTGAAAGTACTTACTTGCAAAAGGGCGGGAAAATCCCGCCCTTTTTTTAATACTGCCATTACATTAAGTTATTTTCTCACATATGTCAGGATTTTTCTTCATCAAAACCTTTGTCAGCAAACATTTTCATAAAGGGCTTTAGCAGATCTATCGGCACTGGGAAAATAGTTGTGGAATTTTTCTCAGCCGCTATTTCTTTCAAGGTCTGCAAATACCGCAACTGAAGGGTTATCGGAGATTTACCCATTATAACTGCTGCATTGCTGAGTCTTTCAGCTGCCTGGAATTCTCCTTCGGCGGCAATGATCTTTGCTCTTCGTTCTCTCTCAGCCTCTGCCTGTCTTGCCATGGCCCTTTTCATGCTTTCTGGCAACTCCAGTTCCTTTACTTCGACTGCACTTACCTTTATTCCCCAGGGATCTGTTCGTTCGTCTATGATCTTCTGCAGTTCCTTGTTGATCTTGTCCCTTTCGGAAAGTACCTCGTCAAGCTCGGCCTGACCTACCACGGACCTTAAGGTTGTCTGTGACAACTGGCTTGTCGCCATCATGTAATTTTCTACCTCTACTACAGATTTCCTTGAATCCATAACTCTGAAATAGATGACAGCGTTTACTTTTATAGGAACGTTATCTTTCGTTATAATTTCCTGCACTGGAACATCAAGGGTGACTACCCTCAGATCCACACGCACTATGCGATCAACTACAGGGATGATGATCACAAGTCCAGGTCCCTTGGCTGCAATCAGTTTACCTAACCTGAAAACTACTACTCTCTGGTACTCAGGGACTATTTTGACAGCAGCAAATAACAACAGGATGAAAATTATCAGAATACCTGCATAGCTACCCATACTGAACACTACATCCATTACAGAACGGATCATGTTACATCAACCTCCTTGTGTTTAATTTCTCCGGTACTGTCTAAAGGTTCTACGTAAAGTGTGAGACCATCGCTCCTCAACACTCTGACCAGAGAATCTTTTCTGACAATATCTCCACTTTCTGAAACGGCTTTCCAGATCTCCCCATGACAACTTACAAGACCTGAGGGATCAAGATCTTCCATTACTCTGCCGTCGCTTCCGATGAGTCCTTCGGGACCTGACTGTGCCGATTTTTTCAAAGATCTGACCGTAACACCCAGGATAAGTATAAAAAACAGGCTTACACCGACAGCAACACCAAGGATCACATCCATAGAAACGTTCAACAGCTCACCTCCAGGCGCCCTGAATACAATAAGGCTTCCCACTATAAGTGCCGCCATTCCAAAGAGACTGAGTATACCTATACCTCCAACGAAGAGATCGAGCATCATTACCGATATACCAGCAACAAGAAGGATTATTCCGGCCCAGTTGAAGGGAAGCATTCGCAGTCCATAAGCTCCCAGCAGAACCATAACGGCTCCTGCGACTCCCATTACGAAACCTCCCGGAGATAGGACCTCAAAAAGAATTGCATAAATGCCTATCATCAAAAGAATATAAGCCACACTTGGGCTGGAAATAAAATGCAATATCCTTTCTCTTGTGGTCATCTCCATCTTTTGTATCCCGTAATCTGACAGTTCCAGGGTAACCTCCTTACCTCCTGCAATGACAGTTCTTTTATCAAGATTAACAATAAGGGTATCCATATCCGATTCTATAACATCTATCACATCCTGGGACAACGCTTCTGCAGAGGTAAGGGAAATACTTTCCGTTACCATTTTGCTGCACACTTCTCCATTTCTGCCATGGATCTCAGTCAGGGATCTCATCTGAGCAGCAAGGTCATTGGTTATTTTTTTGTCCATTTGCTCCGCTGGAACATCTCCACCTGAAGCCTGTACCGGATGGGCTGCACCTATATTAGTGCCATTGGACATTGCAGCAACAGAAGCAGCCTGTACTATAAAAGCTCCAGCAGAAGCAGCCCTGGCCCCTCTTGGGGCTACCCAGACTGTTACCGGGACAGGAGAATCAAGAATTGCTGATGTTATTCCACGCATTGAGCTTACGAGTCCTCCAGGGGTATCAAGCTGAAAAAGTACCATTTCACCTTTCTGGATCTGAGCTTCGTTCAGCACCTTGGAAATATAATTTTCCATAGAAATCCCTACTATTCCTTCTATTTCAGCGTAGAATACCACTGGCTTGACTTCCATGTCGCTGTTTTCAGCAAAAGACCTTGTCGAGCAAACCAGACAGGCAAGAAGGACAGTAAAAATTAACAGAGAAAATGCAGCCACCCTTTTCGGGTTCACTTGGTCAACACCTCCAGAACCTGGGAAAGGTTCTTTACACGTTCTATCCTCAGACCTTTTCCGAAAGAACTTTTCTCCTGGTCACTTATAAAAATATGATGGAATCCCATTCTTTCAGCTTCTTTTACCCGGTTCTCAATCCTTGGAGCAGGCCTTATCTCACCTGCAAGCCCTACTTCTCCGAGAAAGCAGCAGTTCGGTGACAACGGAAGATCCAGAATTGAAGACGCAATTGACACTGCAATTGCGAGATCCGAATATGGTTCCCTTATCGAAAATCCCCCTGTCACGTTCAGGTAGATATCCATTGAGGATGAAATCAAGCTGCAGCGCTTGTCCAGAACTGCTGTGACGAGATGAAGTTTACTCAGATCTATTCCATTAGCAGCTCTTTTGGGATAAGCAAAGACAGTGTTTGCGGCCAGTGACTGAATCTCAACTACAAAGGGAACTGATCCTTCCATAACAACAGACATTGCCACCCCGGGGACAGACAGGTCCGAACTGTTCCAGTAAAGACTTCCAGGATCCTTTACGGCATTTAATCCAGTCTCGTTCATTTCAAAAAGTCCAGACTCATCTGTGCTTCCATATCTGTTTTTCTGAGATCTCAATATACGGTAAAAAGATGATCTTTCCCCTGAAAACTGCATCACTACATCTACCATGTGTTCAAGCAGCTTGGGTCCAGCTATGGTTCCGGCCCTGGTAATATGTCCAACAATGATAACAGGTATGCTGTTTTTCTTGGCAAAGGATATAGACTTCTGGGCTACTGCCCTAACCTGACTTGGAGTACCTGGCCATCCTTTTTCTTCCCTGGACATAAGAGCCTGTACGCTGTCAAGAATGACCAGATCAAAATCTTCTGCCTCGTCCAGCACATCCTCAATAACATTTCCAGGAAGAATATGAAGTCTGTCGTTCCCTTGAAAACCAAGTCTTCTGGACCTTGATACTATCTGTGCTGAGGACTCTTCTCCAGAAACGTAAAGAGGTTTCCCTCCAGACATGGATAAATTTCCGCAAACCTGCAGCAACAAGGTTGATTTTCCTATCCCGGGTTCTCCACCAAGAAGGATCACGCTACCCTTAACAATTCCCCCTCCCAAAACCCTGTCAAACTCCTCAAGAGAAGATGAAAATCTTGAAGGTTCCCTGACTTCAGACATGGTTACAGGTTTTTCATATCTTTCAAGGCTGTTGTCGCCAGGTTCAGGGTCTTTCTCATTTTCCATTGTCCCCCAGTTCCCGCATGAGGGACATCTGCCTGTCCATGTCGAAGTTCTGTATCCACATTCTGAACATACATAATAAAAACGATCTTTTTTGGCCATTAGATCCTCCAGTAACAGATTTCCCTCATCTAACCTATTTTAACACGCTAATTAACCAGACTGTAGACGGAATCATTTTTAATATTTAACCCCTTTACACTTTTCTTCAACCATGTTATTATCCCTTCTTGTCAAATCTACTGTTTTAGCATGTTATAGTTGTGAAGGAGATTTTTTCAATGGATTATATAAAAAAAGCAGGATCTCTATACGAATTTTCCAAAAAACCGCCTATTGAATCAAGAGTACGTGAAATCATAGAAAATATCAAAGAAAACAGGCTTGATGCACTGACAAGATACAACTTGGAGATAGATAATTATACTGGCTCTGTTTTTGTCAGCAATGAAAAGATCGAAACATGCAAAGATAACATCCCTTCAGATCTCAGGGCTGCTATCTTTCAAAGCATGGAAAATCTAAGAGTTTTTCACAAAAAGCAGAGAGGTCTCTTCAGGAATTTTGAGGATATCTCTCCTGAGGGGATCTCCAGGGGTATGCGCTTTTTACCTGTTAATACTGTCGGCTGTTATATTCCTGGAGGACGATATCCACTGCCGAGTTCTGTGCTGATGAACGTAATACCTGCACAGGAAGCCGGAGTAAAAAGGATTGTAATCTCTTCTCCTCCTTCTTCCCATGAAGGGATAAATCCTGTCATCATCGCCACAGCAGCATTAGCCGGGATCTCGGAAATGATAGTAGCCGGAGGAGCTCATGCAATCGCCGCAATGGCATTTGGTACTGGTAATATTCCAAAATGCGATATTATTACAGGTCCTGGAAACTGTTATGTAACAGAAGCTAAAAGGCAACTGAGCGGAACGGTAGGTATAGATGGTCTGGCAGGTCCAAGTGAAGTTCTGGTTATTGCAGATACCAGCGCATACCCGGATGAACTTGCTATAGATTTAATGGCACAGGCAGAACACGATCCTATGTCCAGGGCTCTTCTCTTTACAACTGATAGAAAGACCGCAGAAAAAACCATCCTTAAGATAAAAGAGATAATCACAAAGGCTCCTACCGGGGGAATCATGTCCAGAGCCTGGGACGTAAACGGGGAGGTCCTGACCGGTACACTTGACGAAGCCATTGATTACGCTAACAGGACCGGACCGGAGCATTTGCAGTTATGCATTGAAAACTCCAGGTCCGTTTTAGAGAAACTGACCTCCTACGGTACAGTTTTCATCGGCAATAACACATCCGTACCTTATGGAGACTACATTGCAGGGACAAATCATATACTTCCCACTTCCGGGAATGCACGATTTTCCGGAGGATTATGGACAGGTACATTTCTTAGATCTCTTACGCATCTTGAATTATCCCGGGAAGGAATTAATAACCTATCTGCTTCTGGTATCAGAATCGCAGAGGAAGAAGGATTGTGGGCACACGGAGAATCAATGAAACTTCGTTTTTACGGGAAGGGATTTACAAACAATGAGTAGACTGCCAAAAGGATGTTCAAATGTATGTGGAGATCTCGCGTATCAAATGCATGTTTGCAGAAGCAGATTTCTGTCCTCCTTTTCACAATTCGGCTACAGACTGTTCTGGCCCTCTGGTCTGCAGCTAATAGAAACTGCCTGGGAGAAACTGCCCGTCAACGTAAGGAACAGGCTTCTCACGTTCACCACCCCTTTTGCTGAACCCTGTTGCCTGAGAACTGATATCACCCTGGCTGCAGTAGCATACATGTCGTCTCATTTTTCTCCGGAAGAAAGGCCACTTAGACTCTCTTATGCAGACAAGGTTTATCTCACACCGCAAAAACCTGAAACCAGCCTTGAAAGGTTCCAGATCGGTGCAGAACTGCTGGGCTGGGAAGAAGAAGGAGCAGATGTGGAAATGCTTTTTCTTCTTCTTAAATACCTTGAAAATATCAGGATAACCGATGCTGTGATAGTCATAGGTGACGTTACAATTCTGCAAAATCTTCTTGAAAAAGTTCCTTCCATACTTTCAAAAAGAATTGTTAATTCCCTTATTTCTGGTAATTATCCTGAATACAGCAGAGCTTTGAAGGATTTGCAGGGGAAAAATGTCAACATGGAATTCATGAAGGCCCTCCCGGATCTCAAAGGTAACTCTGATATCCTGGGAATAGCAGAAAAAATACTTGGAGATGATACTCTTCTCAAACCTACACAAAGAATATACGACTCGCTAAAAGCACTTGGTTATGAGAATCAGGTCTGCATAGATCTCGCTCTTGCCCGGGAACTTGATTACTACAGTGGACCTGTTTTCGAAATCTATCTTCCATCATGCGGTAAACCCGTTGGTGGCGGGGGTAGATATGACGGGCTACTTTCTCAATATGGCATAATTGGACAAGCCATGGGCTTTGCTCTCGATCTTGAGGTTATTGCCTCCGTAGCTGAGGCCTCCAACCCCACAGAAACAGCCCTGGTCTGGAGCGGAAATCTTTCCGCAGAATCCGCTTTCAAAAGAACTCTGCCTATAGTTGAAAAGGGTTTCAAAGTGGAAATGAGCTGGGTAAAAGACAAGGACCTTTCTCTCGCGCTTTCAAGACAGAAAAAAGTCCCTTACTGGGTGGACCTGTCTGAGAAGAAGGTAATCAGGCTCAATTGTGACAAAACTTTATCATTTGAGGAATGGCTTGGTGAAGAAACATGCTGACAATAGTGTTACCTACCGGAAGAGTTTTGAAGGACGCTTTGTCTCTGATGGAAAAAACCGGGATCCCTGTAGAAAAGATCAATGACAGGGGAAGAAAGCTTATCGTGAATGAAGGAAATTTCCGTTTTATTTTCGCAAAACCTATGGACGTACCCTTGCATATATCACACGGAACAGCAGATATAGGTTTTGTTGGAAGTGATATCATGAAAGAATTGAACGTCCCTCTGGTCGAACTGGTTGATACTGGAAGAGGAAAATGCCGAATGGTAGTCGCGGGCCCCCCCGAACTCGAACCAAGATTCTCAGGTCACGAATCCGGCCTTATGTGGCTTACCGTTGCTACCAAATATCCCAACATAGCAGACAGACATTTTTCTTCCCTTGGTGTTCAGGTTCAGATATTGAACCTCCATGGTTCAATAGAACTTGCACCTGTTATAGGACTCAGTGACTGTATACTGGATATCGTCCAGACCGGAAGGACCCTGAAGGCAAATAACCTCAAGATCCTTGATAATGTAATTCCAGTCTCGCTCTACCTGGCAGCTAACAAAAAAAGCTCTCAGTTCAAATGGCAGGAAATATCAAATATTGTACATAAGATCAAAGAAATTAAGGAAGGTGAGGATCTTGAACAAGATATATGAGAGGAACACTTCCGAAACAACTATTACCTTCAAATGGCTGGATGAAGGTGAAACTGCAATCGAAACACCCTGTCCCTTCATTGAACATATGCTTAAAAGCATGTTTTTTTACTCAGGATTAAAGGTAAGTCTTTTTGCTGAAGGTGATGTTGATATCGATTACCATCACCTTGTTGAGGATACAGGTATAGTTATCGGTCAAGCTATAAGAGAATCATTTGCAGGATCAAAGATCCAGAGATTCGGGAACACTGTAATGCCAATGGATGAAGCTTTGATCATGGTAGCTCTGGATATAAGCGGAAGATCCGGATCTTACTGGGATATATACTTTAATACAGAGAAATGCGGTGATTTTGACCTTGAGGTTCTGGAGGAATTCTGGAAAGCTCTTGCCAGAGAGGCGAAACTTACGATACATTTTAAAATGCTGAGCGGTAAAAATTCCCATCATATTGCAGAGGCAGCATTTAAAGGAGCAGGATTGGCCCTGGGACAGGCTCTTCAGTACTCTGACAGAATTAAAAGCACAAAGGGGTCCCTGGATTGATCGGAATAGCAGACTACCAGGTTGGAAACGTAGGAAATGTTGTGAGGGCACTCTCCTGGCTGAAAAATGAGACAGTAATTCTTCAAAGTCCCCAGCAGCTGTCATCAAAAATTGATGTCCTGATTTTGCCTGGAGTGGGAGCTTTCAGACCTGCAGTAAAGAACCTGGACAGCAGGAAATGGAAACCGGCCCTCAGATCCTGGGCAAGTGATAACAGGGGGCTTATAGGTATCTGTCTGGGCATGCAGCTCCTTATGGACGCAAGCCTGGAAAACGGAACTACCGAAGGAACAGGAATTCTTGAAGGAATTATAGAACCTCTTCACCTTAAAAAATATCCTCACATAGGATGGAACAGTATTATCTGGAACAGCTCGATGGGTGCTTCTGGTTTTTTCAGAAGAACCATACCTGAGGGCAGTGATCTTTATTTTGTCCACGGATACGGACTTAAAGAATCAAAACATGAACTATCAACGACTAAAGTTGAAAATATTACTTTCGTGTCATCTGTAATAAAGGGAAATACCCTTGGTTTCCAGTTTCATCCGGAAAGAAGCGGAAGGACGGGACTTAAACTTCTTGACATGGCCATCAAATATACTGGAGGTACCCTACTTTGAAGATACTTCCTTCCATAGACTTATACGGAGGCAAAATAATACGGCTTTACCAGGGTAAATTCAACAACATCAAGGTATATGAAAGATCTCCTTTAGAAATAACAGAGTTTTTGAAGGATCTTGGTTATAAAGACCTTCAGGTCATCGATCTCGAAGGAGCTCAAAAAGGGAACCCTGTTCATGCCGATTTGGTGAAAGAGCTTGCTTCCACTGGATTAAGAATCTTTTTCGGTGGTGGCCTGCGATCTGCAGCAGATATCGAGACAGCCTTCAAACACGGAGCTGAGTTTGTATACTCTGGTAGCCTGTTAATAAAGAATATCTCGGCAAGAAGAGAGCTATTTAAAAAATGGGGTAACAGGATAATACCTGCTGTAGATATAAGAAACAGAAAGGTTGCTCTCTCTGGCTGGCAGTCGGAAAGTGATACTGAAATGATGGAGATATTCAGTGACCTTTACAAAGAAGGGTTCAGAAAATATCTCGTAACTGCCGTGCTGCAGGATGGTACCATGGAAGGACCTGACATCTCCCTTTACACCAGGATCCTCTCCGAACTGCCACAATTTCAGTTGATAGCTGCAGGTGGAGTATCCAGTCTTCAAGATATTGCAGCACTTGCCAGGACAGGTTGCTGGGCTGCTGTTACGGGGAAAGCCTTTCTTGAAGGTCATATAGATCTATCTGAGGCAAAAAAGGTGGCTTCTTCTGATGCTTAAAAAGAGAATACTACCCTGTCTCGACGTTAAATCCGGACGAGTTGTAAAAGGAGTCAGTTTTAAAGAACTGAAAGATGCCGGAAATCCTGCAGAACTCGGTGCATTATACATGTCAGAAGGAGCAGATGAGCTCGTATTCCTTGATATAACTGCTTCTTCTGAAAAGAGAGGGACAATGCTCCAGTGGGTAAAAGAGGTGGCAGACAGTATTTTTATTCCTTTTACTGTAGGAGGGGGTATCTCTTCACTGGATGACGCAGTGAAAATAGTATCCCTTGGCGCAGATAAAGTATCCCTGAACACTGCAGCCATTGATGATCCGGACCTGCTTTCTGAATGTTCAGAAGTACTGGGAAGACAGGCGGTAGTCACTGCAATTGACTGTCTTCGAACAAAACGGGATCACTGGGAAGTTTATAAACAGGGAGGGACCATAGCAACCGGAATCGAGGCAGGAGAATGGGCCAGGATAGCCGAAACAAAAGGAACCGGGGAGATACTGCTGACTTCTATTGACCAGGACGGCAGACAAAACGGTTACGATCTCCCTCTGCTTGAACATGTGTGCAGCAATGTTTCTGTCCCCGTAATCGCCTCGGGAGGTGCAGGTGAAATGGTCCATTTCAGAGATTGCCTAGCTTCCTGCGCTGACGCAGCCCTTGCAGCCTCGGTTTTTCATTTTGGCAGAATTAATATAAAGGACCTGAAAGAGTACCTTGCACGGGAGCATATCCCTGTAAGAATGGAAGGAGAATAAATAATTTGAATATAGATCATGACAAACTCATTTTTGACGAAAAGGGATTGATCCCTGTAGTGGTGCAGGACTGGATCTCTTCGGAGGTTTTGATGGTAGGTTATTCCAACAGAGAAGCTCTTGAGAAGTCAGAACAGACTGGGTTTCTGCATTTTTTCAGCAGATCCCGCCAGGAACTCTGGAAAAAAGGTGAATCCAGCGGAAATTTTATGGAAATAATGGAGATAAGATCTGATTGTGATAACGACTCAATTCTTGCAAAGGTCAGGATAAATGGTCCTGCCTGCCATACCGGAGAAAGATCATGTTTTTTCAAAACTATCCTCGGGGGAGAGACCCCATCTCTCTCTTTCATAAAGGAGCTTGAAACATGCCTTAAGGAAAGGATCCAGTCAGATCCTGATAAAAGTTACACTGCTCGCCTCAATCAGAAGGGCCTGGCAGAGATAAGCAAAAAAATAGGAGAAGAGGGAGTAGAAAGTGCTCTGGCAATAGCCTCGGGAAACAAAGAGAATTCCGTATACGAAATAGCTGATCTCGTATATCATCTCCTGGTCGGAATGATAGTATCAGAGATAAATATCGAAAATATCATTTTAGAACTTCAGAACAGGCATAAATCAGAATAATTAGTCCTACTCTTTCTGAAGGTTCCTTGACTCGCATGGACTTGTCACTTTCCTGAACTTTTCCGACGTGTCGAAGACCATAGCCAGTTCTTTAAATGACATCTCCGCAAGAAGCAATTCTGTTGAGTTTTGATTTTTTATATCTTTTAGAAAATGGGCATCGGAAGAACGGGTAAAGATCCTCTCAGGATATTTTCTGCAGAATTTTTCCTCGGATACCCTGTCTACATTTCCTGATATTTCAAGAGCATCTACCTCGAGGTCGTCCGGTATGGGCCCTAATACAGAAATATAGGAAAAAGACGGTCTGTCTATGTGGGCAAGTATGCTGATTCCTTCATGTTCCCTTATCTTTTCGATGACTTCATCTATACTGTATTTAACTCCCTGAATCAGGAGTCTTTCAAATTCATCGAGGATGGAGTTACTGCTATCAATTACAAGCTGGTACCCGAATATGTCAGGATCGTTCTTTATTCCTCCCAGACCGCACTGCAACCATTCCTGAAAACTCAGAGCAGCACTGTAATCCGGGAACAGCCCCAGAACATGAATATCCTCAACAGTCTGAACTTCTGTTCCCGGGATAACAAGGATTTCTGGAGCCAGCTTTGAAGCAGCCTCGGCTACTGCTGGATAGTTTAATACAGCATTATGATCTGTAACTGCAATTGCACTTAATTTTGCTTCTTTGGCTCTTTCTACAATTTCAGGAGCCCCCATTCCGAGATCACCACAGGGTGAAAGCACAGTATGAATGTGGAGATCCGCTTGATAGGAGTTCATTATTTTATCCCTTTAGTCCCAATTTTGTCATCTGGCTTATTACGGCAAAAGTACTTTCTGGAGTAGTGGACAGACAAATTCCTTCTTCCCTGCATCTATCCACAAGATCAGTTGAAGGCTGCCTTCCCGCAGTGAGGACTATCATTGGCATCTCTTTCAGAACAGCGACTGCCGCAACATTAAGATGGTTCTGAACGGTCAGCCAGACTGATCCAGGAAGAGCATGACCCATTATAAAACTCAGGAGGTCTCCTGTTATGGCTGTATTAATTTCTTCAGAATAATCTTCAAGAGGTACCAGAACGTTCAGTGAAAGTTTTGAGCACAACTCTTCTATTTTCAAAATCTCATAAATCCTTTCTTCTCATTGTATGTGGCATCTTTTCTGAAAGTTCAACAATTTCTTTCCCCAGCTCCCTGATGTTTTCTCTTATCTTGAATATACAATCGCTTACCTCACCCTGGCCCCTTATAATATCTTCGGCCATAGCCTTGCAAGAAGGTCTGCCACAGGAACCGCAGTTGATCTGTGGCAACTCTGAATAAATTCTGTTCATTTCTTTCAGTTTTTGCATGGCTTCATTGAGATCATCTGACAGTGGTTCACGCTGGGAGGGTTTCAATTCCTTTTTCAATCTCCATATATCTGTTTTGTGCCACTCCTTGAGTTCTTCAGTTTCTTTGTCATTCAGCTGCCAGTTAGTTTTCATATTCTTGAGACGCAACTTTGACAAAAACCGGGATTCAGCGTTTCCGATACCACCGATGCAACCCATTTCACAAATTCGGCATTCGATAAAATCTATTCCTCTTAATCTTCCAAGCTCCATTTCTTTAAGCACATCAATGGTATTCTGCATTCCTGAAACCGATATGGTCTTGAGTGGCCTTTTTGAGAAACGTGCAATGTGCTCGGCTTCCCCACCCGATCCGGCCCATTCAAGCCATCTGTTGTTGGTCACTTCCGGAAAGTTGCCCTTGACTTTAGGACCTCCGGCAAGAAGAGCCTTCACCAGCTTACCTACGGATACGCTAAAATCTATATTACTTGTTTCTCTACCCTCCGGATTATGAACGAGGGTTATCTTTGCTGGACAGGGCGCCAGCAGAGTTACCTTGTCTTTTCTGTCTGTCATCTTTTTCCACAGAGCCACCCCAACCTCAAGAGGAGAATCAACTGGAGCTATCCTTCCAAGAAGTTCCGGGAAATTAGTCTCCACAAGCCTTAAAACTGCCGGACAATATGTGCTTATCAGTGGGAGATTCTGTTTACCTTCTTCTTCCAGTATCCTGGCCACACTGTATGCGGCAAGATCAAAGGCTGTTCCCATGATCTCGGATATATCTGTAATGTTCCAGTAACCAAGGCCTTCTTTAACCAGGGACTGACCAGAATAATTACTCATCTGTACGTAAAAGACAGGATCACTTGCAACCACAGTTTCTCCTATTGAATGGATAAGATCCCAGTCGTCTTCATTCATTGTTATTGCTTTGGTAGGACACTTTCTTATACATTCACCACAATCTACGCATAGTTCATCAATAATTTGAATACATCCGTCTATAACCCTCATGGCTTCAGTAGGACAACTCTGTATACAATTAGCACATCCAGTACACAAATTACCCTGAACCTTGACACCATTGGTCATAATAGTAAATCTCTCCTTTTAGGACTCTAATAAAACCACGGCCAGCAGAGATGTCCCTTCTTCAGGAATAGAGTCTATTTTGAGATCGTCAGAATTGCGTTTTATATTTGAAAGACCCATTCCTGCTCCGAAACCTAGTTCTCTGATCTCATCAGATGCCGTAGAATAACCTTCCTCCATTGCAAGTTCGATATCTTCAATACCAGGACCATTATCTTCTGCCGTTATTTCAATTCTATCAGGAAAAACTGAGTACTGAATAATTCCTCCGCCAGCATGAATTACGAGATTCATCTCTGCTTCATAAGCAATTATAGATACCCGCCTCGTCACAGCAGAAGGAATACCTATCATCTCAAGGGCTGATTTCATTGCAGTTGAAGCTTTTCCGACACTTGCAAAATCACCGCCCTGGACAGTGAATTTTTCACTTACTTCGTTCAAATCAGACTCTACACCTCTCTGTTTGGGATCGTACAGGGTTTTAATCCGGCCTGATAAAGAAGCCCACATGTCTCGAACATACTTTTGCAGGAAAGCAGTACGGGCATTTTCAGACTCTCCGCCAATTTTACAGTCTCTTCTCTTGGACGCTTTCCCCTGACAAAAATCACAGCCGGAATATCAAGCATCTGCGAGGTCCTTATTATCTGAACATTCGTTAATCCGGTCAGCAACAATGATCCAGGTTTTGCAAAAGCGAGAACATCACTCATTAGATCTGCACCGTATGCGTATTCAATATCCATCTGATCCAGCAGTTCTTCTCCATAAAGGACTATTCCACCAAATGCTTTAGAAACCTCTCTAAGGTTCATTATATAAACTTACCTCCCCGGGTTTAAAACAAAAACTCTGTTTTTTAATAAACAGGGAATCTCATTTATCAAGTTTATTGTCTCAAGAAATGAATTCACCTTTTATATCCAATAACATCTCTTAGAAGAGCTTTGCGTTTATTCACATCCACAGATGATTCTACTCCCTTTGGCATAAAACCATCAACAACTCCTGCAATTCCTCTACCCTGATCTGTTTCACATATCAGAACCTGAATTGGATTGGCTGTAGCTGTGAATATCCTGCACACTTCCTGACAATTTTTGAGCTGATTCAAAAAATTAATAGGAAAGCCGTTCCTCATTATAAGAACAAAACTGTGTCCAGAACCTATCTTGAGAGCATTGGCTGTAGCAACATTTACAAGATCTGGATCATTGCCGTCAGTTCTAATAAGACAGTCTCCGGATGCTTCGCAGAAAGCTAAACCGAACTTTACTGTAGAAGAAGAAGTGACCATAATTTCATATAGGTCCTCTACTGTCTTGATAAAATGACTCTGACCAACAATAATATTACAGTCCTCCGGGAAATCCATCTGCTCAACATGCCAACCCTTGATCTCTGCCATAGATAATTGCACCTCCATAGGATAATGAAACAAATATTATCTGACCATATTCTCCAATATAGTATTACAAAAAAACAGTCCTACCTTTTAATAATACCCCGTTAATAATGAATTCTGCAAGAAGAGGAATTCCCCTTTCCAGATCTGATGGATATATTATGTCTGCTTTTTCTTTTAGTGAAGGTATTGCATCATCAGGAACTGCTGACAGATCTGTTTCTAAGAGTAAATCCCTATCGTTTTCATTATCTGCCAGAACCATGGTCAGGTCGGGTCTTTTTTCAAAAAAGTTAAAGATGTTTTTGAGAGACGAGGCTTTACTGATCCCCTGGGGAAGAATATCCAGAAAACAATCACCAGCAAACACCTGATTTACCGGCAATCTCAGGGAATCCACTTTATGTCTTATCTTTTCAATGTCATAGTGTCGGGAATAAAAGAGAATTTTTAAAGGGGGTTTCTCAAGGTTTTTCCACGAATCAAGAGTATATACGTAAATATTTTGAGACCCGAAGTAACGTAGAGTCTTCTCATCCTGACTTCTTGTATATATTCTGTCTGCACAATATATCTGGATCTCCGCTTCTTCCTGCCAGCAGTATTCAAGGACTTTTTTTGCAATTTCCAGGTATATTGTCCTGCGAAAGAGGACTTCTCCCTTCATTAGCCGTCTCACTTCCGCCCCGTCGGAAAATATTCCAAAGGGAAGTCCCGGAAGATCTTTTATTATCTTAACTGCTGTTTCGTACTCTCTGGAGGTTGCATAAAGGAAATTCCATCCATGAGAAGCAAGTTGGTTTAAGGATTTTTCCACAACACAGGAAACCCTTTCATCTCTGGTTATGGTTCCGTCTATATCGGAAACAAGGAGTTTCTGACACCCCTTAGTAGCTTTCAGTAAAAATTCTGTATTTTTCATAACATCAAGAAAAATGCAGAAAGAGGCAAAAAAGCCTGCTTCCTGCATTTGGTTTATTCAGAGTTATAAGATTTTTCAACACATTAATCAAAAAGAACCGTGTTTTTTATCTTTTCAGTTCCTGGATCACATCATTGGTAAGGTCAATTCCGCCGTAAAAGACCTGGGCTTTGTCAAAAACTACTGTTATGCCCTTTGATTTAGCTACTTTTCTTACAGCAAGTTCGATTTCCTGAAAAAGAGGAGCCATAAGTTTCTGTTCCTCCATTGCCGCTTCCTGTCTTTTACTCTGGTAGATCTCGGCCTTTTTATTATTATCCGCTTCAGCCTGAATTGCAGATTTTGCCTCATTTTCCTTTACTGTCACCACAGATTCTACTTTCTGTCTTGTTGACTCAAACTTGGGATGCTGAAAAAGTATCTTCTGAGGCTCTATAACACCTATCTTTTCTGCTGCCAGAAGAACTGATGAACTGGCAAATATTATTAGCATTACTGCTACTGCCACCAAAACAAAGCGATTTTTTCTTAACATAAAATTACCTCCTTAAATGCTTTCGTGCTTTCGTGCTTTCATTTTTTATACACAGAATGATTGTAAATGGGATAGCCAATATCGTCCAGGTAAAATTACCTAATCCCCGTGAATACCATGGTTTTATAATAAAATTTTTATTTTATTCTGAGAACTTTACCGGTTAAACTACTATTCTCCGTTAAACTGTTTCGGAAAAGCAGATGTCCAGGTTATAGCTGCCAATACCGAAACACCCGATTTTTTCAAAGCCTCAGCACTCCTGTTGAGAGTGCTGCCAGTGGTAACAACGTCATCAACTATTATTGCACTTTTTACTTTACCCTTGATCCTTGATCTAATAATACCATCAGGCAATGCTTTTCTTTCTTTTATTGACATTTTGCTGCTCTGGTTAGTTATTTTACCATGCCAGACCAGACAGTCTTCTATCTGAATCTGCCACTGTTTGGATAAGCCTTTGGCAATAAGATACGCCTGATTGTATTTTCTTGTACTGCCTTTATGTAAAGGGACAGGCACGATAATATGTGCGTCTTTTTTTATTATCTTTCTGGCCAGGGCGTGCCCCATTGCAATTCCGACCTGGGGACTGTTGCCATATTTGAGCTTCAAGACAAGCTCCCTGGCCAGGTTCTCGTGCAGATTACCGGAAATGACAGGGAAAGAGTTTTTATGTAATTTGCAGGGATAAATACCGCCACATTTGTTGCACTTTGATAAAAGAGGAACCACCTGATCAGAAAAGCATTCAGAACATCCAGTTGAAGCAAGTTTTCCACATACCGGACAGACAGAAGGGAAAAAGAGGTGTAACAAGAGTCTGTAAATCTCTGTCAATCCTGTGTAATATGTTTTTGGAGAAAACTCCATTTTTCGCGTCATTTAAACATTTCCCGTTAAACTTCCAGAACTATGAAGAGTTTAAGAGAACTCAAGTGGGCAACGAAGGAGCATTAAAGTATTTTCCTCTTGTTTAAACCCATACTGGTCAAGAAAACCTCCGAGTTCTGTTGTGTAGGTGAGAATAAGAGGTATATCCTTTACAGCCGGATGTCCGAGGGCATAATCAATCAGTGCTGAACCTACTCCTTTACCCTGATGATCAGGATGAACCATAATGTCCCACAAAGATCCACGGAAGACAAAATCAGTAATTATCCTGCAAAAAGCTACAAGACTACCTTCATGGTATACAGAAAAACACAGACTGGTCTCCTCCAGCATCTTTTCGATCTGGTCTATTGAACGACCCTTACCCCAGCTTGTAAAACGGTAAAGCCTCTGAAGCTCATAAGCCGAAACAGCTCTTTTACTGTCATAAAACAGATATCCCTGCTGTATAAGCACTACAGGTTCCCTTTGTAAACTGGAGTTCCTGATGCCCATTCCGACGGCAAACCCAAAACAATATCTCTCAGGTTACTGCTCCTTGCATCTGAACTTACCGGAACCTGCACCACCTGACCTGTTCCACAATGGTTGCATATCCAGCTGGTTCTCACCATACCGTCTTTTTCCGGCGATCCTCTCAAAATTCCGGTCTGACCGCATACCTGACAAGCAACTATAAGCAAATTCAGCCTCCGCCTTTCTTTGTGCTATTTCCCTTGTTCAAAGCCCACTTACAGGAGATATTACAATTCTTATCCTTAACGGACCCTCAGAATATATCTTCTCACTAGTGAATATCTTTACTGTAGATGTCTTCTGCAATACTGTCAGCCTGTGAACAGCAGCGAAAAAGTCGTTCGCCTCAACAGAACCCACTGTACCGCTTCTTGGGTCAGGAAGCAATCCGTCACTGACGGATCTGTTGTTTACCTTTCTTAACAAGGTGTGAAGTAT
>Ga0102929_1000200_pt1 | contig 34328 bp, 30 predicted proteins | sample SalPonR1_B_D2_MG_FD_78510 | JGI IMG/M metagenome (GOLD analysis project Ga0102929, IMG submission 78510) | Salt pond soil microbial communities from South San Francisco under conditions of wetland restoration - Salt Pond MetaG R1_B_D2_MG | ecosystem: Environmental > Aquatic > Marine > Intertidal... | reverse complement strand
TGGCGCAAAACAAGGCGGTATTCAGCCCTCGATGTCATTATTCTATATGGTTCATTGGTTCCCTTAGTCACCAGGTCATCAATCAATACCCCAATATAAGCTTCCGACCGGTCAAGAACAAATGCTTCTTCCCCTTTTATCATCAAGGCCGCATTTATTCCACTCATAAGACCTTGTGCAGCAGCCTCCTCATAACCTGAAGACCCGTTGATTTGGCCTGCAAAAAACAAACCCTTTATTTTCTTGTATTCAAGCGTCGGTTTCAGTTTCATAGGATCTATGCAATCGTATTCTATTGCATAAGCCGGCCTCATAAGTTCCGCCTTCTCAAGTCCTTTTATTGTTCGATAAAAAGCTACTTGAACCTCCTCTGGCAAACTTGTAGACATCCCCTGTATATACATTTCATCCGTGTAAAGCCCTTCCGGCTCAACAAAAAGCTGGTGCCTGTCTTTATCTGCGAATTTTACCAGTTTTGTCTCTATTGAAGGACAATACCTGGGTCCAGGTCCCTCTATCTCTCCCCCGAACATTGCGGATTTGTTTATGTTTTTCAAAATGACATCATGTGTGCCGGTATTTGTATAGCTTAGCCAACAGGGTACCTGGGGAAAATCGATATGGTCGTTCATAAAAGAAAAGGGTACAATTTCTTTATCTCCATTCTGTTCGACCATTTTTGAGTAATCTAAAGATGCGCTGTTTACTCTCGCCGGCGTTCCCGTTTTAAACCGCCTTAAGGCTATACCGTGTTTTCTCAGAGATTTTGACAATTCTGTAGCGGCCCTCAAATCATTTGGTCCGCTTTCGTAACTTACGTCTCCAATAAATATTCTCCCTGCCAAAAATGTTCCCGTAACAAGAATCACAGCTTTGCCTTTATAAATAGCTCCCGTTCTGGTTCCTATTCCCATTGCCTTGCCATTTTCAACAAATATTTCAGTTGCTTCAGCTTGCCTCAAATCCAGATTCTCCTGCTTTTCCATCACTTTCTTCATCTCAGTATGATATTTTTGCTTATCCGACTGTACCCTGAGAGAATGCACAGCAGGCCCCTTAGCAGTATTGAGCATTTTGCTCTGAATGGATGATTTATCGGCGTTTACAGCCATTTCCCCGCCCAGAGCGTCTATTTCCCTTACAAGATGTCCCTTTCCCGTTCCTCCTACAGAAGGATTGCAAGGCATCATAGCGACAGCATCCAATGTTATTGACACAACCAGGGTTTTCATTCCCATTCGAGCGGACGCCAAAGCCGCTTCACAGCCTGCATGTCCTGCTCCAACGACAATTACATCATATTCTTCGGCAACAAAACCTTTCATAAGCTCCCCTTTCTTCGATTACTTGCCCAGGCAAAAATCCGAAAAAACCTTATCTATTATGTCGTCCCCAACTGTTTCTCCAATTATTTCTCCAAGATAAGCATAAGAATTTTTTATATCGATTTCAATAAAATCATACGGCATTTTCTTTTTTGTTGTTTCAATAGCTTCATTTATGCTTATAAGGGCTCTCTCAAGCGCATTTTTCTGTCTTGCACTTGTTACAAGGGCATCCCCCCGTTTGAAAACTTCCCCGGAATACACCATGTCGACTATTTTATCCTCAAGCTCCTTAAGCCCCGATCCCTTCAAAACCGATGTTCTTATTATTGCCTTGTCTCCCATCAGTTCCCTTATTTCCTTTTCATCTATTTTAACTTCCAAATCCGTTTTGTTTATTAGTACTATGGCTTTTCGGGCCTTTACGTATTCCATCATTTCGCGGTCTTCATCTTTCAAGGCATCCCCCGCATCCAAAACAAGTATAACCAAATCGGCCTTGTTGAAAAAAGCCTTGCTTTTTTCAACTCCCATTTTTTCAATCATGTCTTCCGTTTCCCTTATTCCAGCGGTGTCCACAATTTTCAAGGGTATTCCTCTTACATTTAAATGTTCCTCTATTATGTCCCTGGTCGTGCCTGGAACATTTGTCACTATTGCCCTCGCTTCCCGGAGCAATGCATTCAAAAGCGATGATTTTCCTACGTTTGGCTTGCCTATTATTACAGTCTGCAGTCCTTGCCGCATTATTTTCCCTGTATCTGCTGTCTCAAGCAAATCGCTTATAGCATTTTTTGCGGCTTGCCCATGTTCAAGAATCCCTTCATAGCTTATTTCCTCAATATCCTCTTCAGGATAATCTATAGCAACTTCAATACCCGCCAAAAGCGAAAGCAGTTCATTTCTTATGGACTTCACCTTTAGGGAAAGCCCCCCCTCCAGCTGGTCCAATGCTATATCATAGCTTTTATCGGTTTTTGCGCCTATAAGATCCATAACAGCTTCAGCCTGAGCCAAATCAAGCCTCCCGTTAAGAAAAGCCCTTTTTGTGAATTCGCCTCGCTCTGCGGCCCGGGCTCCGTTTTTCAAAACCATTTCAAGTATCTTTCTTGACGGAACGAGTCCCCCGTGACAATCAATTTCCGCAATATCCTCAGCTGTATATGTTCCCGGTCCCTTCATATACACAGCAAGCACTTCGTCTATCCTTTCATCTCCCTCTAAAATAAATCCGTAAACCATTTTACGTGGAGAATACTCCCTTATGCTCTTCCTTCTTTTAGGTTTGAACAAGGTGTCAAGAATATCGAGAGCCTTTGGTCCGCTAATTCTCACTATTCCTATTCCAGCCTCTCCAGGGGCCGTAGAAATCGCAGCTATTGTTTCGCCAAACATGTCATCACCTCTTTATTAAGCAATAAAAACCCAGCGGCAACTGGGTTTAATCGTCATATCATTCTTCTTAATTGCTATGCTTCTTCTTGAGATATATTCTCACCTTTCGGTAGGGATCCTCTCCTTCGCTTCTGGTGGAAATATCTTCGTTGCCCTGAAGAGCGGAGTGAATGATTCTTCTTTCATATGGATTCATGGGTTCAAGCACAACGTCCTTCTTATATTTTCTAGCCTTGTAGGCCAGCTTTTCTGCCAATTTTTTCAGGGTCTTTTCTCTTTTGTTTCTGTAATTCTCCGTATCCAGTATAACCCTTATATATTCCTTCCTGCCCTTGTTTACAACAATGCTTGTCAGATACTGAAGCGAATCAAGGGTTGTTCCCCTTTTACCTATGAGTATAGCCATGTTTGGACCGGACAAATTCAGATGCAAATTATTTTCTTCAAGCCTGGAATCTATATCCGCCTTCTCTCCCATGTATATGAGAACTTCCTGAAGGAAATTTATGGCTACCTCTTCAGCGTCAATCTTCTGGCTCACCCTTACAACAGCCTGCTTTGTGTTTATAAGGCCGAGTATGTTTTTGGGCTCCTCTAAAACATTTATTTCCACTTCGTCTCTTGTCAACATTAATTCATCCAAAGCATTGTTTACAGCGGCTTCAACAGTTCTAGCGCTTTTTTCCAATGATTTCATAAAAAAATTACGCCTCCTTCAAATCGCTTCTGTGGTTTATAAAGTACTGCTGCACCATTTGGAAAAGATTACTTACAGCCCAGTAGAGAGTAAGCCCCGCCGGGAAAGTAACCCCCCAGAAAAGTATCATCAAGGGCATCATAATAGTCATGGTTTTCATAGCCTGCGGCTGGCTTCCGCCCTTTTTCTTTCCTGCTGACATAGCCATTGAAAAATAAGTTGTCACAGCCGCAAATATGGGAAGAATCCAGGGAATTTTATTTCCCATTAAAGGCAGGGTAAAGGCCACTTTCAATACATCAGGATCTGTTAGATTCGCCATCCATAGAAAAGGTGCCGATATGGCAACTGCCGCCGCCGCCGCGTCTCCTGCAAAAACATATTCTACAGGTGTCCTTAAAGCGGCAAAAAGTCCGAACAGTATGGGTAATTGTATCAATAGAGGCAAACACCCGGCCATTGGATTTATATTATGTTCCTTGTAAAGCTCCAAAGTTTTTTCGTTAAGTTTCGTTTTGTCATTCTTGTATTTTTCCTGCAATTTCTTCAATTCCGGTTGTATCTCGTTCATTGCCTTGGTTGATTGCAACTGCTTGAATGTCAATGGTAATAGAACAACTTTTGTCACAATGGTAAAAAGTATTATGGCCATTCCATAATTCCCAACCATATTGTATATCAAATGCAACAAAGCTCCCAATGGTTTCGCTAATACGCTCAAAATTTATCCTCCTATTTACTTTCCTCTTAATTATTTTAAAGGGTCATACCCTCCTGAATGGAAGGGATGGCATCTCAATATTCTTTTTACTCCAATATAAGTCCCCTTTATTGCCCCGTATTTTTCCAAAGCTTCTATTGTATACTGTGAACACGTTGGAATATAACGGCAACTTTTCGGCAAAAAAGGAGAAATTGCATTCTGATAAAATTGAACAGTTTTAATAAGCAGTCTCTTCATCTATAACACCTGTTTTTTTATGCCCGCCCTCTTTACAGCCTTCACAAAGGAATCTTCAACCCCTTTATAATCCGCCTCATTTACTGTGACCCTGGCTATTGCTACAATATCATATCCATCCATGATGGAATTTTCCATGTGGCGGTAGGCTTCCTTCATCAGTCTGCGGGCTCGGTTTCTTTTTACACTGTTTCCGACTTTCTTGCTTGCGGTAAAACCAATTCTTGTTTCATCATTTTTGTTCTTTCTGTAAAAAAGCACAATATACCTGCTTCCAACGGATTTTCCCTTTCTGTATGTTTCCTTGAATTCTTTGCTTTTTCTCAACTTGTTCATATTCGACTCCTAAAAACCCTGTTTACAGAAAAAGACCACTAGAAGCGGTCTTAGGCACTCAATTTCTTTCTTCCTTTTAATCTGCGTCTCTTCAATACATTTCTTCCAGACTTTGTCTTCATTCTTTTTCTAAAGCCGTGCTCGACTTTTCTTTGTCTTTTTTTCGGTTGATAAGTTCCAGTACCTTTTCTCATTTGAAGCACCTCCTCTAATTGACCTTAATATATAATTTTGGTCCTTTATATTCTTCTTCTACTCTGCGCTTTGTAATTATACCCCTATACACCCCCTGTGTCAAGAAATAATAAGGCTTTGGCCCCTTTTGCATATTTGTGGATAAATGTATAGTTTTTTTGTTTTCTTGTGGATAATTTTGTTTTATTCAATTGAATATACCCTTTCATTTTGTTATGATAATTATGCATGTTGATAACTTTTTAAATTATTGATTGTCTGCTTGTCAACATCTTATTTTCAATACTTGTTGGCATCTTTATATTTATCCTCATTTTTCAATTGCCGAAGCTTGTTGATATTTTTTCATATATGATGTTGATATTTCAAGCAGCCTTTGTTTATAAACAGATTGTACACTTGCTCAATTTTTTTCTGTTGACAATTGATGCTTTTTTCTATAGCCGTTTACAATAACAATTATCCATTCTCAATGTGGAAAACTTGTCTCAATGCATTTACCCGCTTTAAAAGGAGGACTTCGATGAACAGCAACATAAATTTATATTGGGAAAAAACCCTTGACCTCATCAAATCAGAACTTTCAGCAGTCTCTTTCAACACCTGGCTCAAAACCTTGGTTCCTGTTGATATAGATAAGGGCGTAATGTTTCTTTCAGCTCCCAACAAATTCAATAAAGATATTCTCGAAACACGTTATGCCGCATTGATAGAAAACGCACTAAACCAAGTTTCGGAAGATACTCTAAAAATAGAATTCATCCTTTCAGGGTCAGAACCTAAAAACACCGAAGACCCAATCGATTCATCAAATGTATCTTCTTCCTTCTCAAAATCATCAAATTTGAATCCTAAATATATTTTTGACACTTTTGTAATAGGAAACAGCAATCAATTCGCCCATGCTGCTTCTTTGGCTGTAGCGGAATCACCCGCAAAAGCATACAATCCCTTGTTTATATATGGAGGAGTAGGACTTGGCAAAACCCACCTCATGCATGCAATCGGCCATTTCATAAAAAGCAAAAACAATTCTTCCGAAGTAGTCTATGTAACAAGCGAAATGTTTACAAACGAACTCATAAATTCAATCAAAGACGATAAAAATGTTCTTTTCAGAAACAAATACAGAAATATAGACGTTCTTCTGATTGACGATATACAATTCATTGCAGGTAAAGAAAGAACCCAGGAAGAATTTTTTCATACATTCAATGCATTGCACGAGGCCAACAAGCAAATAATAATTTCATCAGACCGGCCCCCAAAAGAAATACCAACTTTAGAAGACCGTTTGAGATCCAGATTCGAATGGGGTCTCATAACAGACATACAGGCTCCGGACTTTGAAACAAGGGTTGCAATTTTGCGCAAAAAAGCTGAAATGGAAAATATTAATGTTTCCGACGACATACTCCATTTTATTGCCGGAAAAATACGGTCAAACATCCGCGAGCTTGAAGGGGCACTGACCCGAGTATGCGCCTTTTCCTCCCTTACAAACAGAGAAATAAGCCCGGATCTAGCAAATGAAGCCTTGAAAGATATTTTTTCTACATCAAAACCAAAAAAAATAACCGTTTCGCTTATTAAAGATGTAGTGGGTAGACACTACGACCTGAAAAAAGAAGATTTCAACTCAAAACGCAGAAATCGGTCTATTTCCTTTCCCCGCCAAGTTGCTATGTACTTGTCACGGGAACTGACAGACCTTTCCCTTCCCAAAATAGGTGAACAATACGGCGGAAGGGATCATACTACTGTAATCCATGCATGCGATAAAATATCCAAAACCATACTTAAAAACAATGAGGAAAAAATTAAAATACAAAGAATAACAAAAGAAATAAAAGGGGAATGATGCTTGCATTTATGCTGTTGAAAACCCCTCATGTAAAAGCAATGTTATCCACAGGGTTTTTGTATGTCCAACCCTTTCACCTTTAATGGATTGGGCTCATTTTCAACAAATCAACAGGCCCTACTGCTATTACTACTATCCTTTTCCCTTTATTGTTATAAAAACGAACATCCCAAGGAGGTATTAAAATGAAATTTGTTTGCAATGAAAAATATCTTGCCGCCGCAGTAAACATTGTACAGAAAGCGGCATCAAACAAAACTACTTTGCCAATACTGAAAGGAATATTGATTGAAGCAAACAACGACCACATAAGATTGGTCGGAAATAATTTAGATATTGCAATTGAAAATAAAATAGAAGCAGAAGTTATTGAAAACGGTGCTGTAGTGATTTCATCAAGGATTTTTGGAGATATAATAAGAAAACTGCCAGATGCAGATATATTGCTGTCAACTGATAGCGACAACAATGTATATATAAGTTGCGAGAAATCGAATTTTGACTTGGTAGGACAGCCTGCTGAAGAATTTCCATCTCTTCCGGATGTAGTTGATCAAAATGTATACACATTTGATAAAAATGTCTTCAAGAATATGGTGAGGCAAACATCTTTTGCCGCATCAATAGATGAGACAAGACCAATACTTACAGGAGAGCTGATAGAAATAGATGGAGGAAAGGCTTCCATAGTGGCCCTGGATGGATACAGGCTGGCTATAAAAGAAGCTTTTGTTGAAGGTGCCGCAAATAATAAAGCTGTAGTTCCCGTTCAGACATTGAATGAAATAATGAAAATAATAGGAAACGAGGCCGAAGGATCGGTTATTGTTTCATTTTCTGAAAACCATGTCCTTTTCACTATTGACGGAGTAAGGGTAATATCAAGGCTTCTGGATGGTGATTTTATAAATTACAAGCAAATAATTCCCAATGAATATAATACAAGAGTAAAAATAAAAACCAAAAGCTTTTTGGATGGATTGGAAAGAGCTTCTCTTCTTGCCAGAGAAGGAAAAAACAATCTGATAAAGATAAACATAAAAGACGATGTAATGAAAATAAATTCAAATGCGGAAATAGGAAGCGTAGAGGAAAAAGTTCCAATAGAACTTGAGGGAGAAGACATACAAATAGGTTTCAACTCAAAGTATCTTATAGATGTGCTGAGGGTGCTTGATTGCGATGAGGTGAGCTTGGATTTTACAACGAGCGTAAATCCATGTATCATAATGCCTTACAAACAAAAAGAATATACTTATTTGGTTCTTCCTGTAAGATTAACGGCTGAATGATTTTTGCCTGAAAAAAATTCAGTCCTTGTGGCAGGACTGAATTTTTTATGAAATTATTGAAAATGGAAGGGAATAAAATGGATATTGTGCAAATCGACACGAAAACAATAAAACTGGAACAATTTCTTAAATTTTGTGGAGAAGCCGGAAGCGGTGGCAGTGCAAAAATTATTATTGGCCAAGGATTGGTAAAAGTAAATGGAGAAGTCGAAAAAAGAAGAGGAAAAAAACTTAAAGACCAAGATATAGTAGAATTTGAAAACAGAAAATATAGAATTGAGCAAAAGAATAAAGGCCTGTAAGAAGAGAAGATAGAAATATATTCAACGATAATAAAGAAAGAATATTGAAAGGAAGCTGTTTTAGTGTATATAAAAAGCCTGAATCTAGTGAATTTCAGAAATTACAGCAGTCTTTCTATTGAATTTGACAATAAAATCAATATTTTTTACGGTATGAATGCCCAAGGAAAGACAAATATTATTGAGTCCCTTTATGTTGGGGGTTTTGGCAAATCCTTTAGGACTTCAAACGACAGGGACATGATCTCGATGGGCGAGAATAATGCAGCTTTGGGAATAAAGTATTTTTGCAGGGGAAGAAAACAGAAAATAGACTTGAGATGGAATGGAAAAGGAAAAAAAGAAATAAGAGTAAATGAATCAAGCCTTGAAAAGCTGTCGGATATTCTTGGAAACTTGAATGTGGTAATTTTTTCTCCCGAAGATTTGAAACTGGTAAAAGAAGGTCCGTCGGAAAGAAGAAGATTCATGAATCGTGAAATATCCCATATAAGTCCTAATTATTATTATCATCTTTCTCAATACAACCGTATTATAATTCAAAGAAATAACCTGCTCAAGCAGAGCAAATACAAGAAAGTTCCCTTGGACCTGTTGGATGTATGGGATGAGCAGCTTGCAGACGAAGGTTCAACAATTATGGAAAAAAGAAGTGTTTTCATAAAAAGACTTAATACAATTTCTCGGCTTAAACATAGAAAAATAACTAAAAACAAGGAGAACATAGAAGTATCATATAAAAAAAACATAGGAAAAGAAGAAAATACAGGCAAAGAAGAAATAAAAGACATTTTCAGGAATAAAATAAAAGAGACAAGAAAACAGGATTTTGAGAAAGGATATACATCCTGTGGACCCCATAAAGATGACCTGTCAATAAAAATAAATGGAATAGATGTTAGGAATTTCGGATCACAGGGGCAGCAAAGAACAGCGGTCCTGTCACTCAAGCTTTCAGAGATAGATATTGTAAAGGCAGAGACAGGCGAATTTCCAATACTTCTTTTGGACGATGTAATGAGCGAGTTGGATGAAAAAAGACAAAAGGAACTAATAGGAAATTTAAAAGATGTTCAAGTTTTTACAACTATGACAGAAATACCTGGAATATTGAAAGAAGACATCAAAGGTGGTAAAATTTTTTATATCGAAAAAGGAAATGCCAGTCTTGTATAAAACAAGAAAATAAAAAAAGCTGTTGAAATATATATTGGAAAATCAATTTTGATGATATTTAATTGTCTTTTAGAGACTTGTCAGATAAGAATAAAGCTTTTTATTAATCAAACAAAGGATTAAAATTTTGATACAAAACATGGAAAAATCCTCGGGGAGGTATGGATCGTGATAGAAAAAGTAAATCAGGAATACAATGCGAAACAAATACAGGTTTTGGAAGGATTGGAGCCTGTTAGAAAAAGGCCCGGGATGTATATAGGTTCCACTGGAGAAAGAGGACTTCACCATTTGGTCTACGAGATAGTGGACAACAGTATAGACGAGGCCTTGGCTGGATACTGCAGCAGTATAGAAATAGCCATAAATGAGGATAACTCCATAACAGTAATAGACAATGGACGCGGAATGCCGGTCGACATGCATGAAAAAATGAAAAAACCTGCTGTTGAAGTAATACATACTGTTCTTCACGCAGGTGGAAAATTCGGAAACGGAGGCTACAAGGTTTCGGGTGGACTGCATGGAGTAGGAGCTTCAGTTGTTAACGCACTTTCGGAATGGTTTGAGGTTGAAGTAAAAAGAAATGGAAAAATATACAGGCAACGCTATGAAAGAGGGAAAACCATAACAGAACTCCAGGTCATAGGAAAAACAAAAGAAACGGGTACAAAATCTGTTTTTATGGCCGATGTCGAAATCTTCAATGAGGTTAATTTCGAGTACAATATCCTAAGGCATAGGCTAAGGGAAATGGCTTTTCTCAACAAGGGAATACAAATAACATTGGAAGACAAGAGGGTAGACAAGGAAAAAAAGGAAACTTTTCATTACGAGGGCGGAATCAAGGAATTTGTAAAATATTTAAACAAGAACAGAGATGAAATTCATGAAAACATAGTATATTATGAATCCGAAAAAGACAATACAACCGTTGAACTGGCCATGCAATACACTACTGCATATTCTGAAAACATATTTACATTTGCAAACAACATCAACACCCAGGAAGGCGGAACCCACCTTGTAGGCTTTAAGACTGCGCTTACAAGATATATAAATGACTATGCAAGGAGATTTAATTACATCAAAGAAAAAGATTCAAATCTTCAGGGAGAGGATATAAGAGAAGGACTTACTGCGGTAGTTTCAGTAAAATTGCTTGAACCTCAATTTGAAGGACAAACAAAAACAAAACTGGGCAACAGCGAAATAAGAGGAATAAGCGAATCGATTACAGGAGAGGTTATACAAAGATTTTTGGAAGAAAACCCAGCTGACGCAAAATCCATAATCGAAAAATGCATTAAGGCTTCAAAAGCAAGGGAGGCGGCCAGAAAGGCAAGAGAGCTTACAAGAAGAAAAGGTGCTCTTGACGGACTTTCTCTTCCCGGCAAACTTGCGGACTGTTCAGAAAAAGATCCTGAAAAGACTGAAATTTTTCTAGTAGAGGGAGATTCTGCCGGCGGTTCTGCAAAACAGGGAAGAAGCAGGGCTTTGCAGGCTATTTTGCCTCTCAAAGGTAAAATACTTAATGTTGAAAAGGCAAACCTGGCGAGAATGTTGAATTACAATGAAATAAGGGCGATGATTACTGCATTCGGCTGCGGTATAGGAGACGAATTTGATATTGGCAGCCTCAGGTACCATAAAATAGTTATTATGACCGACGCCGATGTAGACGGATCCCATATCAGGACTTTGCTTTTGACTTTTTTCTTCAGATACATGAAGCCGCTTCTTGAAAATGGATACATTTATATAGCTCAACCGCCTTTGTATAAAGTCAAAAAAGGAAGAGGAGAGCACTATGTATACACAGATGCCGAACTCGATACCCTCTTAAAAGAAATAGGAAAAAAAGGGAGATCGATTCAGCGGTATAAAGGTCTTGGAGAGATGGACTCGGAACAATTATGGGATACTACAATGGACCCTGAAAGAAGAATAATGAAGAAAGTTTCCATAGACGACGCTGTTGAAGCTGATGAAATATTTACAATTCTTATGGGCGACAAAGTCCAGCCTAGAAGGGAATTCATCGAAGAAAATGCAAAATATGTAAGCAATCTGGACATATAGACAAAAGATGCTTATCCTATAAATTGAAGAGTCTAAGGAAAACAAGGCGGGAGGAAGACAATGGAAAACAATCAAATCCTTGAAGTGGATATAACAAAGGAAATGAAAAAATCATATATAGACTATGCCATGAGTGTAATAGTCGGAAGGGCTTTGCCTGATGTAAGGGACGGACTCAAGCCTGTCCACCGAAGAATATTGTATGCAATGAACGAACTGAATCTGGATCCATCCAAACCGCACAGAAAATCGGCCCGCATAGTCGGAGACGTTTTGGGTAAATACCACCCACATGGTGATACTGCCGTATATGATGCAATGGTACGGCTCGCACAGGAATTTTCATCAAGATACATGATGGTGGACGGACATGGAAACTTTGGTTCCATAGACGGGGACAGCGCTGCTGCAATGAGATATACAGAAGCCAGGCTTGCCAAACTTTCCAAGGAAATGCTGCGCGATATAGAAAAAGAAACAGTGGATTTTGCCCCAAACTTTGACGAGGAGCTTTTAGAGCCGGTTGTGCTTCCCAGCAGATTTCCCAACTTGCTGGCAAATGGATCAAGCGGAATAGCCGTTGGAATGGCAACCTCAATCCCACCCCACAATCTTGGGGAAATAATTGATGCAACTGTTCATTTGATAGATAATCCCGAAGCTGATGTAAACGAATTGGTAAAAATAGTAAAGGGGCCCGATTTCCCGACCGGAGCGATAATTTTAGGCAAAGATGCAATAAAAAACGCTTACAGGACTGGAAGAGGAAAACTTAGGGTAAGGGCCAGAATAGAAACAGTGCAGATGAAAAGGGGCAAGGAAGCCCTTATAGTCAGCGAAATTCCATACATGGTAAACAAATCCAAGCTTATTGAGGGAATTGCCGATTTGGTAAGAAACAAAAAAATCGAGGGAATTTCAGACTTGAGGGACGAAAGCAACAGAGAAGGCATAAGGGTTGTAATAGAACTAAAGAAAGATGCCAATGCAGGGATTGTACTGAACAAGCTTTACAAGCACTCACAACTGCAAACCACATTTAGCATAATAATGATAGCCTTGGTGGACGGAGAACCAAAAACACTTAACCTGAAGGAAATAATTTATCATTATATAAAACACCAAAAGGATGTTTTGACAAGAAGGACTGAATACAACCTGAGGAAAGCTGAAGACAAGGCTCATATTCTGGAAGGGCTTAGAATAGCTCTGGACAATATAGATCGAATAGTTGAGCTCATAAAAAAATCGCCTAACGCGGAAGAGGCTAGAAAACAACTCAAAAACGAATTTTCATTGACCGACGTGCAGGCCCAGGCGATATTGGACATGAGGTTGCAGAAACTTACAGGTCTTGAACGCGAAAAGATTGAAAGCGAATATATGGAGCTTATCAAAAAAATAAACAGATACAAGGAAATACTTTCAAACGAAATGCTCTTGATGAGCATAGTAAAAGATGAAATAACAGAAATAAGAGACAAGTTCAGCGACGAGCGAAGAACGGAAATAAGGGCGCGCGCGGAGGATGTAAACGACGAGGACCTTATAGCTGATGAAGAAGTTGTAATAACGTTGACTCGCTACGGCTATGTAAAAAGAGTTCCATGCGATACCTATACCAGCCAAAAGCGTGGAGGAAGAGGCAAAACAGGACTTTCAACAAGAGAAGAGGATTTTGTCAAGAACATATTCACGACAACTACTCATAATTATATTATGTTTTTTACAAACAAGGGAAAAGTATACAGAATAAAGGCATACGAAATTCCAGAAGCAAAGAGACAGGCAAAGGGCACTGCCATAGTGAACCTGCTTCAGCTTGACAATGAGGAAAAAGTCACAGCAATCATACCGCTTAGGGATTTTGAGGAAACATCATACCTGGTTTTGGCTACAAAGGACGGAATAATCAAAAAAACAGAGCTAAGTCAATATGATTCTTCAAGGAAAACCGGTCTCATTGCCATAAATTTAAAGGATGGGGATGAACTGATTGAAGTAATGAAAACCGACGGCAAACAGGATATAATGCTGGTTACAAAAAATGGATTGTCAATAAGGTTTAAAGAAGAAGAAGTTAGAAGCGTAGGAAGAAACACCAAAGGGGTCAAGGGCATAAAATTAAAGAAGGACGATTGTGTAGTAAGTCTCGAAATTGCAGACGACAGCAAAAAACTTTTGGTGGTAAGTGAAAACGGTTTTGGAAAAAGGACCCGGATGGCCCTCTATAGAGTACAAACGAGAGGCGGGCAGGGAGTAAAAACATATAATTCGACAAAGGAAACAGGACGAATAGTCGGAGCCATAGTGGTGGAAGAAGAAGACGAACTCTTCATAATAAATTCATCCAGCGTGGTTATAAGATTGGAAGTCGGTGATATTTCCACGATGGGAAGAAGCACAAAGGGAGTTAAGCTTATGAGAATAAAAGAAAGCGATTCTGTGATTTCCATAGCCAAGGTGCTTGAAGCTGAAAAAGAACTTGAAAAAAAATAAAAAGAAAAAATCCGCATTGATATTGCGGATTTTTTTGTGCAAAAGAGTAAATAAGAATAAAAGCTGATAAAAAAAGTGTGAAACGATGAATTTTAGTGGGGGAATCATAATGGACAAAACAGAAAAAAAAACAATAGTGGCATACAGCATATTGGCAGTGGCCTTGCTTTATATTATTGAGCAGATACTTATGCCGGGATATATTATAAAATCCATTTCAAAAGTAATTATTTTTTTGGTTGGTCCGGTGTATTTACAGAAGAGGGTGGGAAAAAGAAAAACAGTAAGTTTTTTCATAAACAAAGAGTCTTTGCCCATGAAAAAAATACTAATTGCCGGATTTGGGGCCTTTGCAGCTGTTTTGGCGGCATATGCATTGCTGAGAAGCCAAATAGATCTGGACACTATAAGCAGAGAGCTTGAAGGCGTTCTCCATGTAAATGCCGGAAATTTCATACTTGTTGGAATTTATATAGTTCTTGTAAATGCAGCAATAGAAGAGTTTTTTTTCAGGGGCTTCCTGTTTTTAAACTTAAAAAGCAATTCTTTCAGGGAAAGAGTCTTTGCATATATGTACTCCTCACTGCTTTTTTCCCTTTACCACCTGTCGATATTTATAAAATGGTTTGATGTCAAATTGATTGTAGCAGCTATTCTTGGCCTGCTTGCTGCGGGCATTTTTTTCAACTATATGGACGAAAAGCACGACACAATAATTTGCTCCTATATGATTCATGCATGCTCGGATGCGGCAATCATTTTGATCGGGCTTAAAATGTTTGCTTTGGCAGGATAAAAAACATTATATTTTTATTAAAAAATATACTTGTATACTATTGACAAGATTGTATACAGATATTATAATGTACACATAATCAAATTGAAAAGGGGTGCATTATATGAAAAACGTTAAAAAGGTTGTAGATAAAAAGAAGATGGAAAACAAAAAATGTGGTGCAATCACTTGCATACACAACGTTAACAATAAGTGCAACTTAAATTATTGCGATTTTTGTGAAAGATATTTTAACAATGAATACTAATATATACAAATAGAGCAAAGGCCTTCAAGCTTGCATGTAAAACATGCAAGCCTGGAGGCTTTTTAAGTGCTGGCAAAACTTCAATTCTTTATTATAAATTGCACCAGTGATGAATATATAGTAGAATCAAAAGTAATGGGGAGAAGATAGCTTTCTTTTCCTATTTTTCATAAATATTTTGCTGATTGCAAAAATAATCAAGTGTTTGAGGAGGGGAAGCTTTTGTCACTTTCTATCGAGAAAAAATACAGGGAAGACAAGGATTTTTGGGATGTCAAGATTACGGGGGAAGTGGACATATACACTTCTGACAAAATCAGGGACACCCTCAATGAAATGATTAAGGAAAAAATATCGGAAATACAAATCGACTGCAAGGAGCTTTCTTACATCGACAGCAGCGGCTTGGGCGTTTTTATTGGAATACTGAAGAAACTTAAGGAAGAGGACAAGAATCTTGTAGTATTAAATGCCAGATCGAACATTCTCAAACTGCTAAGCATAACGGGGCTGGATAAAGTTTTCGTAATAAGGGAAAATTAAAATGAAGGGTGATAATATGGGCACTTACCAGGGAAAAGTTGAATTTGAAGGTTTAAGCCAAGGACAAAAATGTATAGATTTGTCGATTCCCGCAATCCCCGAATACGTTTCGGTTGTCAGACTTACGGCTTCGGTAATTGCAAACCGCATAGGTTTTGATTTTGAAGAAATTGAAGATATCAAGGTGGCGGTGAGCGAAGCTTGCAACAATGTTGTTGTACATTCTAAAAAAGAAGATAATTTTGACATAAGGTTCATAAGCGAAAGCGAAAGAATAGGCATTACTGTAAAAGATAATGGCAATGGATTCGATTTAGCTGAATACACTTCCCCGGATTTGAAAAATCCATCGGACCACGGCTTGGGAATTTTTGTAATCAAATCCCTTATGGACAGAGTTGAGGTTAATTCCTCAAAAGAAAGCGGTACTGAAATAAAAATGTACAAAAATCTTTTGTAAGCTGCGAAACCAATGTTTTTTGCGGAGGGAGATTGGGCAATGAATGAAAAAGATAAAGATATTTTAACAAAGGGCATTGCCTTTGAAGATATGGAAGGAAAGGAACTTTTCAGGCTTTATGCCAAAACCAGAGATATTGAAATCAGGAACATTCTGGTTGGAAGATATCTTTACATAGCTGAAATATTATCAAAAAAATATACCAACAAGGGAATAGACTACGAGGATATTTTCCAAGTGGCGTCTTTGGGGTTGATTTATGCAATAGAACGCTTTGATGTTGACAGGGGATATGAATTTTCGAGCTTTGCCACCCCTACAATAATTGGAGAAATTAAAAAATATTTTAGGGACAAGGGCTGGGCCATAAGAGTACCGAGGAGAATCCAGGAATTGTCGAAAAGAATTTATACAACAAAAACTTCGCTTCAGCAAAAGCTGCAGAGGACACCGACCATCGAGGATATAGCAATTGAGCTTGAATGTTCGGTTGAGCAGGTTGTTGAAGCCATTGAAGCCAGCCAGGTGTATTCGCCGAAGTCGCTTGATATAAGTTATGACAACCATGGAGACGACAAGGACATACAGCTTATAGACATAATAGGCAAAGAGGACAAGGTTTTCGACATAATTGAAAACAGGGAATTTATCGTTAAATGCATGGAAAAATTCAATGAAGTGGAAGTGAAAATAGTTGAGGACAGGTTCTTCAAGAGCCGTACACAAATACAGGTTGCATCGGATTTGGGAGTTTCCCAAATGACAATATCTCGCATGGAGAAAAAAATCATACAAAAGTTCAGAAAAGAATTTGATAAACTCAAAGAAATATAAAAGCGCCGAAAGTTTTAATATTCGGCGCTTTCCTTATTGGGCTTATTTTTTTGCTATAAAACGAAACCCATTCTTTCTTTTGCCCTCTTGACAACCTCGTCTGCTATGGAAGAAGCTCTTTCCGCCCCGGTCAGCATAGCTTTTTCAACTTGACCCGACATTCGAATTTCTTCATATTTTTTTTGTATAGGAGAAAGTGAATCGGCGACTATTTCGGCGAGATCCCTCTTGAAAGTTCCGTAGCCTGCGTTAGCGTAGGTTTTTTCTATTTCCTTTATCGATTGTCCGCTCATCACAGAATGTATTGCCATAAGATTGCTTATGCCACGCTTGTTTTCCCAATCGTATCTTATTTCCGAATCGCTGTCGGTAACAGCTTTCATTATGCTTTTTTTGATTTTGGAAGGACTGTCGAGCAAATTGATTTTGCTGTGGGGATTGGGATTGCTTTTGCTCATTTTTTTATCGGGATCGTCAAGAGCCATAATGCGGGCGCCTTCAGAGACATTTGTTATCAATGGCTCCGGCACAACAAAGGTTTCCCCAAAACGGGAATTGAATCTTTCGGCAATGTCCCGTGTGAATTCGAGATGTTGCTTTTGGTCATTGCCTACAGGGACATAATGTGTATCATAAAGAAGAATGTCCGCCGCCATGAGGGTTGGATAAGTATAAAGGCCCACTGATACGGCATCTTTGCCTTGGCTCTTTTCTTTAAATTGCGTCATCCTGTTCAATTCGCCTGTATATGCTACGCACTGAAGGAGCCAGGCAAGCTCGCTGTGAGCCCTGACCTGGGACTGCATAAACAAAATGATTCGGTCCGGGTCCAGACCTGCGGCCATGAAGAGTGCGGCCAGTTTCAGTGAATTTTCCCTGAGGGCCGACGGTTCCTGGGGAATGGTGATTGAATGCAAATCGACTATGCTGTAGATACAGTCCATTTCATCCTGCAAGTGTACAAATCTGCGGATAGCTCCAAGGTAATTCCCTAAATGAAGCTCCGATGTAGGCTGAACGCCTGAAAAAACTCTTTTCATATCAAATACCTCCAAAAATTTTTGCTCCTTGTGCATATTAAACAGTATAGTACAGTATCTTGCTAAAAACAATATGTCAAAATAATTCAGATGACAAAGCGCTCTATACTTTTTTGAAAATTCTAAATCAAGGCCGAAAGAAGAATATAAGTCAAAAGCACTGGAAACAGGACATATAAATATTATTATATATGTATATAAATTTTACCGTATTGACAAAACTCTGCGGTAAAATTAAAATTAGAGTAGTATTTTTACTTGATTTCAAAAAGCTGTTAGCAATGAAGATTCAAAAAAACGAATCGAAAGAGAGGGAGTTGTATGAAAAGAAAATTGGCACTGTTTTTAGCGCTTGTAATGGTGTTCTCGGTATTCGCTTTTGGTTGCGCAAAGGATGAGGCGCCGGAGGAAGGCACGCCGGAAGAAACCGAAGCAGCAGAAGCGGAAGTTGTTAAGATTGGTGTATTTGAGCCTATGACAGGCGCAAATGCTGCAGGTGGAGCTTTGGAGGTTGAAGGGCTCAAACTGGCGAACAAGCTTTATCCAGAGGTTCTTGGAAAGAAAGTTGAACTTGTTATTGTTGACAATAAGTCTGACAAAGTAGAAGCCGCTAACGCAGCAAGAAGGCTTGTTGACAAAGAGGAAGTTTCAATTGTTCTGGGTTCATGGGGCAGTGGATTTTCCATAGCGGCGGGGCCTGTTTACAAGGATGCTCAGGTTGCAGCTATAGGAACTTCATGCACTAATCCCCTTGTTACACTTGGAAACGATTTTTATTTCAGGGTTTGCTTTATAGACTCCTTCCAAGGTGTTGTAATGGCAAGATATGCAAACGATGAAGTTGGGGCAAAGAAAATTGCAATCCTTCAAGAAATATCCAACGACTATTCAGTAGCTCTTGCAAAATTCTTCTCTGAAGAAATGATCGAACTTACAGGCGACGAAGATGTCATAGTTTCTACCTCCAACTACAACACGGGAGACCAGGACTTTACTGCACAGCTTACAAATATCAAAAATTCAGGAGCGGATGCAATTTTTGCTCCGGGTAACTTTATTGAATCTGCGCTTATAATGAAGCAGGCAAAGGAACTCGGAATGGAAATTCCTTTCCTCGGAGCGGATACTTGGGAGACTCCGGAAGTTATAGAAATAGCAAAAGAAGCGGCCGAGGGAGCGGTTTTCTCTACATTCTTTGATTCAGAAGTTCCGCTTACTGAAGAAACGACTGTTTTCCTTGACGCCTATAAGGAAGAATACGGTGATGACGTTGAACCGGCTGCAGTAACAGCGCTTGCCTACGACGCTTACCTGGTGGCGCTTGACGCAATGGAAAGAGCCGAAACTACAAGTGATACAGTTGCCATAAGGGATGCAGTTGCCGAAACAAGCATGTTCCCGGGGGCAGCCGGAATCATTTCACTCGATGAAAATGGAGATGCAGTCAAGTCTGCAATAATCAAAGTAATCGAAGACGGTAAATTCAAGTACAAAGATATAGTAGAACCATTCTAGAAAAGAAAAAACAAATAAGCAAAATGTAGACTTCCCGCAAGGGAAGTCTACACTATTGTTACAATATACTTTGCCGCAGTAATAAGACAAAGCTTTAAAACGCAATGTTTGGGGGAAAACAGATGAGTATTCAGACATTTATGCAGCATATGGTCAACGGGATTTCCCTTGGCAGCCTATATGCTCTTTTGGCCATAGGATATACCATGGTTTACGGTATCCTTAGGCTTATAAACTTTGCCCATGGCGATATTTTTATGATAGGGACTTATATAGCTTTTTATGCCATGACAGCTTTTTTTCTGCCGTGGTGGGCGGCTTTTATGCTGGCGCTTGTATTGACAGCAATTTTTGGAATTCTGGTAGAGCGTCTGGCCTATAGGCCTCTTAGGAATTCGCCTAGAATATCAATAATGATTTCGGCAATTGGAGCTTCATTTTTAATAGAAAATCTGGGGATTGTACTTTTTGGAGGAAGGCCCAAGGCCTTTCCGATAGCTCCGATTTTTGCGAAAATTTTCAGTTTTGGTGGTGTATCAATAGTATCGATTCAGCTGATAATTCCGATTGTGACACTCGTTTTCCTTGCAATGCTTGTATATATTGTCAACCATACAAAAACGGGAATGGCAATGCGCGCAGTTTCGAAAGACTACGAAGCCGCAAGGCTTATGGGAATTGATGTTGACATGATAATAACATTTACATTTGGGGTTGGGTCCCTTCTTGCAGCACTTGGCGGTGTTTTGTGGGGGCTCAAGTATCCGCAACTTATTCCTTTAATGGGAATGATGCCGGGCCTCAAATGTTTCATAGCAGCAGTTGTCGGCGGAATAGGAAGCATAAAGGGTGCGGTTGTAGGAGGATTCATACTTGGCCTTGGAGAAATCCTGATTGTTGCATTGCTTCCGTCTTTAACAGGTTTTAGGGACGCATTTGCTTTTGTGCTCTTGATTGTCATACTTTTGGTCAAGCCGTCCGGTTTGATGGGAAAAACAACGACGGAGAAGGTGTAGACGATGAAAAAAAATACGAAAAAAAACATATTGACTTTGACAGCCCTGCTTTTGTTTATAGGCTTTCTTACTATAGCCGACAAAATTTTTGATGCTTATGAAATGAGGATAATAAACCTTGCCGGTATATATGTCACACTCGGGCTCGGACTCAACCTAATAAACGGATTTACCGGACTTTTTTCACTTGGACATGCGGGATTCATGGCTGTGGGCGCTTACACCTCGGCGATTTTGACAATGTCGCCCGAACTTAAGCAGATGAACTTTTTTCTAAAGCCAATACTACCTATTTTTGCCGATGTGCAGTGGCCCTTTTTTCCGGCGCTTATAATGGCCGGACTTATGGCTGCAATTGCGGGAGCTTTGATTGGGGCTCCTGTTCTCAGGCTCAATGACGACTATTTGGCTATAGCCACACTTGGATTTGGGGAAATAATAAGAATCATTTTCACCAACACGCAAACACTTACCAATGGCGCCCTGGGGCTCAAAGGACTTCCAGACTTTACAAACATATATTGGAGCTGGGGGACTGCTGTTGTTATGGTCGTTGTAATGGTTTTGTTGGTAAAAAGCAGTTATGGACGAGCCTTCAAGGCAATAAGGGAAAACGAGATTGCCGCTGAAGCCATGGGTGTGGGTTTATTCAAGCACAAGATGATGGCTTTTGTTTTGGGATCATTCATGGCGGGAGTAGGCGGAGCCCTTCTGGGCCACCTTATGGGAACAATAGACCCGCTTATGTTCAGATTCCTTATGACCTTCAACATAGTGCTTATTGTTGTACTTGGAGGAATAGGAAGCATAACAGGAACGGTAATCAGCGCTGTAGTAGTTACTGTGATGCTTGAGGCCCTCAGGTTCTTAGACGGTTCAATGGATTTCGGATTCATCCAAATTGAAGGAATACCCGGAATGAGAATGGTTGTATTCTCTGCGCTTCTTATGGTTGTCATTCTCTTTTATCAAAGGGGACTTATGGGCACCAATGAATTTCGTTGGGAATGGGTAACAAACCCGAAAGAAACGATAACAAATGCTTGGAAAAATAGAAAAGCCTAGAGGAAAAGGAAGTGAAAAAGTGACTGTTCTGAAGACAGATAATATTACCATGAGATTCGGCGGATTGACGGCGGTCTCTGAATTTAATCTGGACATGAAAGAAGGCGAAATAGTTGGCCTCATAGGACCGAACGGAGCCGGCAAAACTACCTGTTTCAATATGATAACCGGGGTTTACACCCCTACAGAAGGCAACATCCAATGCATGGACACCGATATAACCGGAAAGAAACCCCATGAGATAACAAAACTAGGAATAGCGAGAACCTTTCAAAACATAAGACTCTTCAAGGACTTGTCTGTACTGGACAATGTTATGGTTGCAGGACACATGCGTCTCAAATCAAACCTGTTTTCTTCCATAGTGAGAACCCCGGACTATGTAAAAAAAGAAAAAGCGATGTATGAAAAGTCAATGAGCCTACTAAAAGAAGTAGGCTTGGAAAAAGAGGCTGATGAAGTGGCAACATCGCTGCCTTACGGCAAGCAGAGAAGACTGGAAATAGCCAGGGCTTTGGCTACGGAACCAAAGATACTCCTTCTGGATGAACCGGCGGCCGGAATGAATCCACAGGAGTCCCTTGAACTTATGGAATTCATACATGACGTAAGGGATAAATTCAAGGTTTCCATACTCATGATTGAGCACCATATGCAGGTAATCATGGGGGTTTGTGAAAAAATTTATGTTTTGGATTACGGAGTCACCATTGCCCAAGGCAATCCCCGAGAGATTCAAAACAACCAAAAGGTCATCGAGGCATACTTGGGGGTGGACGAATAATGCTGATAATAAAAGATTTGAATGTCCATTACGGAGGCATCCACGCTCTAAAAGGGGCTAACATTCATGTTCCCGAGGGTAAAATAGTAACGCTCATTGGCGCTAATGGAGCGGGTAAAAGCACAACACTCAGGTCCATAATGAGAATAGTCAAAAGCTCTGGCGGGGACATAGTCTACAATGGAGAGAGCCTGCTTGCAAAAAAAACTACAGATGTAGTGAAAGAGGGAATCGTATTGGTGCCCGAAGGCAGACGGGTCTTCCCCAATCTTACAGTAAAGGAAAATTTGTTTCTTGGAGCCTATCTAAGAAACAACAAGGAAGAGGTTGAAAAGGACATGTTGTGGGTTTACGACCTTTTTCCTAGGCTTAAGGAGCGGGAATGGCAGCCTGCTGGAACACTGTCCGGCGGGGAGCAGCAGATGCTTGCTGTTGGGCGCGGTCTGATGTCAAATCCCAAGCTTATGATGATGGACGAGCCGTCTCTGGGCCTTGCCCCGCTTATAGTAAAAGACATATTTGATATAATCAAGGAAATACACAAAAAAGGGGTAACGATATTGCTTATTGAGCAAAATGCGAAAGCAGCCCTTGAAATAGCTGACTATGGATATGTTCTTGAAACGGGAAGAATTGTCCTCGAAGGTCCCGGCAAGGAGCTTCTTGTAAATGAAGATGTAAAGAACGCCTACCTGGGAGAAGCTAAGGAATAAGAATAGCTTGCAGCTGGCAGGAAGAACAGTGGAAAGTAGTAAGAAAAAGCGTAAAAACAAGGGACAAAAGATTAAAAACAAAAGCCTTAAGCAAACAAATACATCAAAAGAGCATGCTCGCAAAAGGGGCATGCTCTTTTGATGTATAAAGCGGAATCCGGCGCCATCATTTCAGCAGATCCTTAATTTCGAAAGCTATCTGAAGGCGCAGGCGGTCCTGGTAATTTTTAAGGTCCAGATTAAGCAGGTCGGAAATCCTGTTTAATCGGTATGTCAGTGTGTTTCCATGTATATGCAGCCGCTTTTTGGATTCGGACCAATTGCAATTGCTTTTCAAATAAACATCTAGAGTTTCTAGGAAATCCTCCCTTGAATTGTGTTGATAGTTGAGAAGGGGAGACAAGACCTTTTGAAAATACGAAAGGAGGTCTTTCTTGTCGTTTGCAAGAAGAAAGCGCTTTACTTCTATGTCTTTAAAGTAGAGAGATTCTATTGGGGCAGTGGAGTTTTCAATCATCCTTACAGTCTGTTTTGCGGATTCGTAGGCATTCCTGAAATCCCTTATTTTTCCGAAAGAATCACTGATTCCGATTCTTAATTTGATAGCCTTGAATTCGTGGCTGTAATTTTGTTGGTATTTAGTTCTGACAATATCGAGTACTTTCTCAACATCGCAATTGTCCTTGCTGCTTGAAGAATCCAAAATGCATACTATGGAATGATGCCTTATCAAAGCAATCGAACCAGGAAAATGGGTTCTCAGTTCGGCATTGAATGGACTGTAATAATGTTTTAAACAATCCCAAATGTGTTTCTCCTTTTGTTTGTCTTCATTATTGGAGTGATTAAAAACAAAACGTATTATGAGTATCCTGTGGGGAGAAGAAATGTTGAACTTGTAATTTGCTGAATATTTTTCAAGATATACTTCATTGTCTCCTGTAAGAAGATTGTCGAGGAAATCCCCTTTCAAAGATTGTTCAAGGTCGATTAGCTCATTCTGTTTGAGCATTTCGATTGCAAGTATGGTTGCGCTCCTCTCCGCGATTATTACATCATTTTCAGCCAGGGGAACAGTTGGGCTTACGAGACAAAGCCAACCCATAATTTCTTGTTTAACCATAATAGGGAAAGTAAAAAAGTGCATATCCAAAGTTGGATCAAAGAAAGTCGATTTTTTATATTTTTTTAACTTTGCTATCATAAGAGATTTTAAGTCGTAATAATTTGGGGGGACCCTTTTATCGAAAGTATGGTTTGAAATGTTATAAAAAAGATCTACAAGAAATACATTTTTTCCGGAAAGAGATTTTATTTCGTTTAGAATGTCGTCGAAGGAACTCCCTTTCAGAACCATGTTAGTAAATTTTCCGTGTATTTGGGTGCTGTATTTATACATGTTTCTTTGATTTTCGATTATTTTGTTGTACTTTTCAAGTTTCTGATTGTTTTGAAGCTCGTTTTCAAGATTTTTTGCATTTATTACTGCTATGGTTGCCTGTACGGAGATTGCTTTAAGAAGTTCAACATCATCCTCTAAAAGAGGTGCGTTGTTTTTGAAATTGTCAATAACCAGGACGCCCAAAGCCTTGTCTTTATAAATGAGAGGGCAGCAAATGGAACCATAAATATTTGATGGATCGACATTTCCGGCCAGGGTCAACTCAATATTATTTGAGGAAAGATTGTTCATATGTTCTTTTACAGCTTGTCGATCAGGGAAAAAGATAGCTTCCTTTTTTACAAAAGCAAGACCTGTCATCGATTCACCCGGGGCCATTTTTACATTGCTTACGGCATCCCCCATTCCTACATAGGCAAACATCTCCAAAAGGTCGAGCGAATTATTGTAAAGGAAAATGCAGCCGGTATCTCCCCCGTCTATCAAATCCAAGGACAATTCCAACAGGGCCTTGAGAATTTGGCTGGTATTTTGTGATGAGTTCAATATCTGAGTTGCATCCAATAGGGCCTCTAGTTTTTTTTCTCTGGAGCTAGCAGGCGACATGTAAAAACCCTCCTTTAGCTTATAATATAAAAGTATACCACAAAAAAGTACCATATTCTTTGGTGTTTGGCACATAGAATTGCTTATTCTGAATTGTTACAATGTTGTTAATTATACAAAATGACTGGGCACCCCATATTTTTGAGTATGGTGGTGCTTTAAATTGCAATCAGCTTCAAATAGAAAAGGAGGATTAAGATGAAAGTAAAAGAAAAAGCAAAAGAGTACAAAGCTTATGCGGTAGAAATGAGAAGAGAATTCCATATGCACCCTGAACCCAGCATGAAGGAAGTGAGGACTTCCGATAGAATCATCGAGGAGCTGGAGAATATGGGGATAGAAGGGGAAAAAGCTGCGGGAACCGGAGTTGTTGCAATGATTGAAGGAAAAGGGCCGGGTAAAACAATAGCCCTAAGGGCGGATATAGACGCCTTGGATCTTCAGGAAGCAAACGATGTTCCCTATAAGTCGCAAAATAAAGGATTTATGCATGGCTGCGGCCATGACGGCCATGCTGCGGGCCTGCTTGCGGCGGCAAAAATACTAAAGTCGGAATCCGACAAATTCAACGGACGCGTAAAGCTATTGTTTCAACCGGGGGAAGAAACAGCAAGGGGGGCAAAAGAGCTGATTAATGAAGGGGTTCTTGACGATGTTGACGGTATTTTCGGCATTCATTTATGGAATGATTGTGAAGTTGGAACGGTTTCCGTCGAAGCGGGACCAAGAATGGCTTCTGCCGGACTTTTCAAGATTTATGTAACGGGAAAAGGAGGACATGGGTCCATGCCCCACCAGGGAATTGACGCAGTTCTTGTCGGTTCGGCCATAGTGTCAAACCTACAGTCATTGGTGGCCAGGGAAATAAGCCCTCTTGATCCTGCGGTACTTTCAATCGGTATCTTCAATGCAGGGAGTCGTTTTAATGTTTTGGCCGGAGAAGCCTATCTTGAGGGAACGACCAGATGCTTTGATTATGCTGTAAACGACGCCTTTGAACCCATGATGAGGCGCGTAATTGAAAATACGGCTGAGAGTTATAGGGCCAAAGCCGTATTGGACTACGAGCAATTGATAGTCCCGACCATAAATGTTCCGGAGATGTCCATGATTGGAGAAGGCGCAGTCGAAAAACTCTTGGGAAAAGAAGGGCTGGTAAAATATGAAAAGACAACTGGAGGAGAAGATTTTGCTTTCTATCTTGAAAAGGTTCCGGGTGCGTTTGCCTTTGTAGGAACAAAAAACGAGGAAAAGATTCCGCTTTATCCTCACCACCATCCAAAATTCGATATAGACGAAGATGCCCTTGAAGTAGCGGCTGGACTCTATGCGCAATATGCAGTCGATTTTCTTTCTGATTAATACATTTTGACATAAGGGAAAAACACACTTTTACGGACTTGACTGCTCTTGGTCAATAAAGAGTAGAACAAACAGTATACATAATTGGATTGAAACAATAAAACTGATGATAGAAAGAAGGAGGAAAAGAAACATGTATAATTTCGCACTCGCATTTACAGTATGCTGTATCGCTTTTGCTATTGGTGAGTTTGTAAGCATAAGAACAAAAGCATGGGTTCCCGGAATATTTGTTACAGCTGTGGTTATGTTAGTTGGCTACTGGACGGTACTGCCCCACGACTTGATTAGCGACAGCTTCCTGATTCCGTTCGGCAGCACCATAGGCATTTATTTGCTTATTGTCCACATGGGAACTGTTATAAGCTTAAAACAATTGATTGAGCAATGGAAAACCATAGTAATTTGCCTTTTTGGATTGGCTGGAATGATCAGTATTTCATATTTCCTTTGTCCCTTGTTTATGCCTAAACTTTTGGTTGTTGCTGGATTGCCGCCGTTGACGGGGGGAATTGTTGCGGCAACAATTATGCAAAAAGCTGCTGCTGAAGCCGGCCTGCTAACAGCTTCGGTTTTTGCAATTACAATGTATTGCATCCAGGGTTTTGCGGGCTATCCAATTACTGCAGTATGCTTGCAAAAAGAAGGTAAGCGCTTGTTGAAAAAACTTCGATCAGGAGAAGATTCCATCTCGGACGAAGAGAGAAAGAACCTGGTCAGTGTATCTGCAGTAGCTAATGTGGATCCAAATGAAAAAAAACTAATGCCTAAAATTCCGGAAAAATACAATAGCTCTGTTGTTGTATTAGGCAAATTGGGTCTGGTTGGTTGGATTGCCAGCATGCTTGGTTCATGGACGGGAGTAAGCGGGGCTATTTGGGCATTGGTAATGGGTGTTTTGTTTACAACAATAGGTTTTCTGGACAGAAGCGCCTTGAATAAAGCGAACTCATATGGAATTGTTATGTTTGCCTTGATGATGTATGTTTTCGATGGACTTAAAGACTGTTCCATCAGCATGTTGGCTTCACTTATCGGGCCAATGATTATTCTGATCGTAGTAGGTGTTGCGGGCATGGGAATATTCTCATTCATAGCCGCAAAGGTTCTTAAAGTTTCTTTTCCCCTTGCATTTGCAAATGCTTTGACCGCATTGTACGGATTTCCGTGCGACGCAATTATTACTGAATCAACTTGTACTTCGCTCGGAGAAACAGAAGAGGAAGTTGATTACCTGATGAGTAAAATGTTCCCATCCATGATTGTTGGCGGATTTACTTCTGTTACAATTACTTCCGTCTTTGTGGCAGGGGCCTTTGCTCTTATGATTCCAAACTTCATGTAAAAAAGAGAAGGAAGAATCATTAGAAAATTGATTTGCCACTGGATGCATACTTGATACTATTTGCATTCCGGTGGCGCTGGCTTTGAATTTCTACCGGCAAAGTGTCGGGGGCAATGGATTCCGGTCAAAAGGAAACAAGAAAGTAATAGCAACAATAGAACTATATCGGATTTATAATGCCCATATGGCAAGTAAGTATAAGTATAAGTCAAGTCCGTAAAAGTGTGTTTTTTCTATCTTTTTTAAATTGGACACTGGGGCAATTAATCTTCCTATCCAGATCACTCTTAAAATTTGACATAGCCGAAACGGCTTGAGCTGGTGGGGGAGCACTTGCATAAAAAGTCAATATGCCTTGCTTTAATCAGGGCTTTATCCATTGAGAAATTAACAATATTGACTAAAAAATGGAAAATCGGGTCAAATCAGGTGGCCCTTGCAATGAAATAAACAGGAGTTAAAACAGCGTTAAATTATTTAATTATGACTTAAACAATTAAATAATGAAATTATTTCCATAATCAAGTACATTTTCGTGCCGGGAGCACAAAAAATAAAAATTCAATTTGTTGCAAATACCAATGTATTTACGCCTTTAAATTGTTAGACTATTCATTAAATAATTTAAAGGAGGAATTCATAATGGTTTTTAATGTAATTGCCGCTTTCAGTATAGTATTGGTCATACTGATGATAGGCGAAATCGTATCAACGAAGACAAAAGCATTCATACCATCTGTTTTTGTGTCAGCAGTGCTCTTTCTTATTGGTTTCTGGACCATCCTGCCCGCTGACATAGTAACACAAAGTTCGTTCGCAACACCGGTTGTATATGTGTCAATGTACTTATTGCTGACTCATATGGGCACGCTTATGAGCGTAAAGGAATTGTTGGCCCAATGGAAGACAATAGTAATAGCGCTAATGGGTATTATTGGAATTTGCGCAATGACTCTTACAATTGGAAAAGTATTTTTTGGATGGCAGACAGTTGTAGCCGCCACACCTCCTCTCACGGGCGGAGTTGTAGCATCAATTCTAATGTCTACTGCAGCTAGCGAAATGGGACTCCCATCAATTGCGGTACTTGCGACAGCCATGTACATCATGCAGGGATTCTTTGGCTACCCCCTTACGGCCGTTCTTTTAAAGAAGGAAGCTGTAAGATTGGCTGAGCAGGTAAGAAGCGGAGAGGTTTCCTTTTCGGCTGAAAAGAAATCGGTTGGAGCCATGGCGGCCGAAGAAAAATCAGGCCATTGGAAGTTTCCGCCTGTTCCCGAAAAATACCAATCTTCCTATGTAATACTCTTTAAATTGGGATTTGTGGCTTACTTGGCGACCCTTGCAGCTCCGGTTCTCCACCTCAACCAGTTTGTGGTTTGCCTTCTCTTTGGCGTCATTGGCAGGGAATTCGGATTTCTTGAGGAAAAGGCTCTTGTAAAGGCAAACGCTTTTGGTTTTCTTATGACTGTCCTCATGGCCTTCATATTTGCGGGACTTTCGAAAGCGACACCGGAAATGCTCGGAAAGATTGCTCTTCCTCTCTTTGGCGTCATAATTCTTGGGGTAACAGGAATGGGAATATTCTCGATTCTTGCAGGAAAGTTTTTGGGGTCCACAAAAGAGATGGCGTTTTCAATTGCCATGACGGCCCTCTACGGCTTCCCCGCGGACTATGTTCTGACAATTGAGGCAATCAAGGCTTCTACAAAAACGAAGGAAGAAGAAGACTACGCAATGGATCAAATGCTTCCCAAGATGCTTGTAGGAGGATTTACTACAGTTACAATAGCATCGGTAATAATCGCTGGCATATTCGTAAAATTGCTGTAACAGCTTGAGGAAAAACATAATAGAGTAGGGAAATATATAAGGCATCTGCTTGTCTCTGGGTCAAGGAGATGCCATTTCCCGCTAGATTTAAAATTAGAGGGGGATGGTCATGTACACCAGTTTGGATCGAATAATAAAAGACATAGAAGCTCTTTCTGCCTTCAATTCATCTCCGGGAGAGGGCCTTACAAGGTTTTCGCTTACAGAAGCCGACCGGGGAGCAAGAGAATACTTGCGTGGAGAGCTTAAAGAGATGGGACTTGAGGTCTATGAAGACGCGGCAGGCTCCATTTTTGGAAGAATGGAAGGAAGGGATCCGCAGGCCCCGCTAATAATGATAGGATCGCATTTCGATTCTGTAAAAAACGGGGGGAATTTCGACGGCCCCGCAGGGATAGTAATGGGACTTGAAATTATGAGGGTCCTCAAGGAAAGAAATATAAAAACAAAGTATCCGATTGAATTTGTTGGAATGATAGAAGAAGAAGGTGGCCGCTTTGGGGCAGGAGTATTTGGAAGTCGGGCAATGGCGGGCATGGTAAAGTATGAAGATTTGAAAAAAAACAAAGACAAAAATGGGATTTCAATGGCCGAGGCTTTTGAGGCATTCGGTTTTGACCCGCATAAAATTGACGAGTCAGCAAGAAAGTCGCAAGACTTGAAAGCTTTTATAGAATTGCATATAGAGCAAGGCCCTGTGCTTGAAAACGGAAAGACGGATGTGGGCCTGGTGGATTTCATAGTTGGAATCTCCGAATTCAAGGTAAAGGTGCTTGGGCGGCCCGATCATGCGGGAACTACTCCCATGCCTCTCAGGAAAGACGCTCTCGGGGCGGCCTCCGAACTGATTTCCGAGCTTGGGACATACGCTGTTGAAGCTGGGGAAGGAACCGTAGCGACGGTTGGAGTTTTGGAAGTCAAGCCTGGGGCGGCAAATATTGTGCCGGGACAAGTGGAGTTTACAGTGGACATCCGCTCAAAAAGCATTGCTTGCATGGATGCTGTCAGAGCTGCGATTGAAGAAAAACTGCAGGACTTATCTCAAAAAAGGGGCGTTTCCTTTGAGATAGAAGACCTTCTCAAGGTTGAGCCGGTTACAATGGACAAAGATATTTTGTCGGTTCTGAAGGAAAAAGCGGTTGAAAAAGGGTTTTCACACAAAGTAATGACAAGCGGTGCGGGCCATGACGCAATGATAATGGCCGCTCTGGCTCCGACTGGACTGGTCTTTGTTCCAAGCAGGGATGGAAGGAGCCATTGTCCCCAGGAGTGGACAGATTATGAAGATTTGCAAAAGGGAATAGAAGTCATATGCCATACAATTATAGAATTGGGGGAGGTTGAGCAATGTCAATAAGAGAGCTGGCAAAGGAATACAAGCCTTATGCCGTAAAAATCAGAAGAGACTTTCACATGCACCCGGAACCGAGCATGAAGGAAATCAGGACATCGGATCGAATAGTGGAAGAGCTTGAGTCCATGGGGATAGAATGCAAAAAAGCTGCAGGAACCGGTGTGGTTGGAATCGTTAAAGGAAAAGGGCCGGGAAAAACAATAGCCTTAAGAGCGGATATAGACGCTTTGGACCTTCAGGAAACAAACGATGTTCCCTACAAGTCGCAAAATCCCGGATTCATGCATGGATGCGGCCATGACGGACATGCCGCAGGGCTTTTGACAGCCGCAAAAATACTAAAGGAAAAAGCCGACACTTTTGACGGCCGGGTAAAGCTTTTGTTTCAGCCCGGAGAGGAGACAGCAAAAGGGGCCTTGAAACTCATCGAAGAAGGAGAGCTTGATGATGTTGACGGCATATTTGGATTGCACCTGTGGAATGACGCTCCCGTGGGCAAGGTTTCAATCGAAGCAGGCCCCAGGATGGCCTCTGCGGGGATATTCAACATAAATGTAACAGGAAAGGGCGGACACGGGTCCATGCCCCACCAGGGAGTTGACGCAGTTCTTGTCGGTTCGGCCATAGTCACAAACCTGCAGTCTCTTGTAAGCAGGGAAATAAGCCCCCTTGATCCAGCCGTGGTTACAATAGGAATATTCAATGCAGGCACACGTTTCAATGTGCTGGCCGGAGAGGCCTATCTGGAAGGAACGACCCGTTGCTTCAGCATGGAAGTAAACGACTCTTTTGAATCACAGATACAGAGAGTAGTTGAAAAGACGGCGGAAAGCTACAGGGCCGAAGCGGTGTTAGACTATAATGAGCTGGTATTGCCGACAATAAACGATCCGGCCATGTCTGCAATCGGAGAAAGAGCGGTAGAAAAAATTGCCGGTAAAGATGCCTTGATAACTTATGAAAAAACCACAGGGGGAGAAGACTTTTCTTTTTACCTGAAAAAAGCGCCTGGAGCATTTGCCTTTGTCGGAACAAAAAACGAGGAAAAAATTCCGCTTTATCCACACCACCATCCGAAATTCGACATAGACGAGGATGCCATGGAAGTTGCGGCAGCTCTATATGCCCAGTATGCAGTGGATTTTCTAAACAAGTAAAGGGGATGAAGATTGCATGAGACACAAAGAAATTCTTGATACACAGAAAGAATATGTAATTTCAATGAGAAGGGAGTTTCACAAAAATCCCGAGATCAGCTGGAATGAATTCAGGACATCAAAGAGGATAAAAGAGGAACTTGACGCTATCGGCATTCCGTGGATAGCTTGTGCAAAAACCGGCCTTGTGGCGACACTTGAAGGGGAAAAACCCGGTTCTGTTGTCGCCCTCAGGGCTGATATAGATGCATTGCCGGTAACCGAGCAGAACGATGTCCCCTACAAATCCATAAATAAGGGAGTAATGCATGCCTGCGGACATGACGGCCACGCGGCAATGCTTTTGGGAGCGGCGAGGGCCCTTAAGTCGATCCGGGGTGAATTGGCCGGCACGGTAAAGTTTTTGTTTCAGCCTGCGGAAGAAAAAGCGGGCGGGGCCAAACTAATGATAGAGGACGGAGCGCTCGAAGGAGTGGATGCCATAATGGGAATCCATCTCTGGAATGACATTCCGGCAGGCAAAATGAACATACAAGCCGGACCCAGGATGGCGTCGGGAGATGTTGTTTTCATAGATTTCATAGGAAAGGGCGGACATGGCTCTCTTCCCAATCAGACAGTGGATCCGATTGTGGTTGCATCTTCCTTTATAATGAATTCACAAGCCATGCTCAGCAGAGAAAAAAGCCCGCTTGAGACAGTCGTTTTCACTCTTGGAGAATTCAAAGCCGGGACAAGATTCAACGTAATACCCGAAAAAGCCCACATGGAAGGAACATTCAGGTGCTTTTCCCAGGAGGCAAGAAAGAGAACGGGAGAGGCCATAAAAAGGTATGCCGAGGAAACAGCCAGGTCATTCCGGGCCCAGGCCAAGGTTTCCATAGTCGAAGCTATGCCGGCCACCATAAACGACCCGGCCGTTGCGGAGACAGTCAAAACCGTCGCCGAAAAAGTGGTTGGCAGTGAGAATCTTGTCTGGCAGGAAAAAACGACCGGAAGCGAAGATATGGCCTATTATCTGCAAAAAATCCCGGGAGCCATTGCTTTTGTAGGAAGCGGAAGCAGTGAAAAGGGGAAGAGCTTTCCTCACCACCATCCCAAATTCGATATCAACGAGGAGGGGCTTGCAAACGGCACTGCTCTCTACTTTGGATTCGCAGTTGAATATTTGGAGCAAAACCACTAAAAAGTCCATTAAATACCCTTCTAGAGGTGCCGCTTGCGGCGCCTCTTTTTGCCAAGAAAAAAAGTTTTGAAATGTTGTATAATGGTAAGCGTAGATTTGAATTTTATCAGACAGGCAAGAGGAGGGTGTCAAATGAAAAAGCAAGCAATAGAAAAACTCAGAAAGGAAATGGAAAAGTGCAAGTACGGCTCCATAGTTCACGGCGAGGGCAACATGGATGCGGAAATGGTTTTAGTCGGCGAGGCCCCCGGTTCAAAAGAAGTAGAGCTTGGAAGACCTTTCGTAGGGCAGGCGGGTAAAAACCTGGATGAATTCCTCGAAATCGTTGAGCTTGAAAGAAAAGAAATATATATAACCAACGTGGTCAAAACAAGGCCGTATAAAATAAATCCCAAGACCGGACGCAAAAACAATCGTCCACCAAACAAAGAGGAGCTAATGTTTTTCAAGGGCCGCCTCCACGAAGAATTGAAACTGATAGGGCCAAAGCTGATTGTGACGCTTGGTAATACGGCGCTGAGAGCCGTTACGCAGCAAGGGACTCTTACAATAAGTGATGTACATGGACAAGCCATCGAAAAAAACGGAAAAGATTTTAGGGTTTTCCCCCTTTATCATCCTGCGGCAATCATATACAATCGCGCTCTCCGGCCTGTATATATGGAAGATTTAAAGAAACTGAAAGAACATATATATAGGAAGAAAGTGAAATAAATAATAGAACAAGGTGAGCGGGAAGGCGACTTTCGACAAAAAAACAAAAAAAATTAAAAAGCAGTTGACATGGTATAGTGCCCATGGTATTATAAATGAGTCGCCGAAAGAGAAGAGGCGCAAAGCAAGTGAAATAGCGGTCTTTGAAAACTGAACAGCAAGAGAGCAGAGAATTAAAAGAAGAAACAATTGCTAGCGAAACTCGCAATTTTGAGATTTCAATTAAGAGTTT
>Ga0102929_1000195_pt1 | contig 34578 bp, 39 predicted proteins | sample SalPonR1_B_D2_MG_FD_78510 | JGI IMG/M metagenome (GOLD analysis project Ga0102929, IMG submission 78510) | Salt pond soil microbial communities from South San Francisco under conditions of wetland restoration - Salt Pond MetaG R1_B_D2_MG | ecosystem: Environmental > Aquatic > Marine > Intertidal... | reverse complement strand
AGGGCGCCCTGGTCACTGAGCTGTCGCTGAGCGAGTCCGGCACGCCGGGTCGGGTGAATGCGACCGTGCGCGTTGCCGGGGGCGGGTGATGCGGCGTCTCTGGCTCCTCTGTGCGCTCATTCTCCTGCTGGCGGCCTTACTGTTTGTCATTGCCGGGGCGCCGGCGCGACTGCTGGCGTGGGTGGTGCCGTCCTCGCAGCTCAGCGCGACCGGCTACAGCGGCACACTCTGGAATGGCCGCGCAGCGAGTATGGCTATCGCCACGCCCGCGGGCCCGATGCAGCTGGGCAGCGTGCGCTGGCGCATTGCGCCGGCGTCGCTGCTCCGCCTGTCGCCGACCGCACGCTGGCACAGTCAATGGGGCAGCCAGGCACTGCAGGGCCGGGTCCGCTGGCTGGGCGGGCAATCACTGGCGCTGTCCGATGTCGAGTTCGCTATCGATGCCGGTGTGCTGCGCGGCCTCCTGCCCGTGACCGTCAGCGGACGCCTCAGTGGGCTGCTGTCTAACATTGTCATCGACAACAGCCGGCTTGTCCGTCTGCGTGGCCAGGTGAGCTGGCGCGATGCCGTCTGGCGCGACGGTGACAAGCGTTTTTCTCTGGGCAGCTACGCGTTAGACTTCCGTCCCGGCCGTAATGGCAGCGGAAATGATGGCACGAGGGGTGAGGTGATCACCCTTGAAGGGCCGCTTCTCGCGGGTGGCGAGGTCACCCTGAGTGCGGCGGGCCATTTTGCCCTCGCCCTTACGCTCAGCAGTGAGGAGCCTATCGCGGCACCCCTTGAGCGTGCGCTGTCCCTCGTGGCGGCGCCGCAGAATGATGGCTTCCTTCTGCAGCTGCAGGGAAACCTTTATCCGACCCCGTGAACCAGGAACCGAGTAACCATGTCTGAACCCGCTTTTCGCAAGTATGAGTGCATCGTCTGTGGCTTTATCTACGATGAGGCAGCCGGCCTGCCCGACGAGGGCATCCCCCCGGGCACCCGCTGGGACGAGATTCCCGATGACTGGCTGTGTCCCGAATGCGGTGTAGGCAAAGAGGATTTCGACATGATCGAAGTGTGAGATTCAGGCTGCAGTGCCTGTGTGGCAGCCGAGCTCACCACAGCCGGATTTTTTCTCCTGCCGCGGCAGAACAGCTGCAGTATTGACACCTTTTGTGTAGACTCCACCGCTAATAATTACCCTCCGCGGAGCGAATAATATGGCGGCAGCTGGCGGCGCACATGCCCACTGGTCTTCCCGTTTTGCATTTCTCATGGCGTCGGTCGGCTTTGCCGTCGGCCTTGGCAACATCTGGCGATTTCCGTACATCACTGGCGAGAACGGGGGCGCGGCGTTCGTGGTCATCTACCTCGTCTGCGCCTTCGTTATCGGCGTGCCGATTCTCATCGCGGAGCTGATGGTCGGTCGACGCGGTGATGCAGCGCCGCCCATTGCCATGGAGCGGGTGGCACAGGCCAGTGGGCGCTCACGGCAGTGGCAGTGGGTCGGGGGCATGGGTCTGGCAGCGGCATTCAGCATCGAGATCGTCTATTCGGTCATTGTCGGCTGGGTGCTCTGGTATCTGTACAAGGCGGTGACGACTGGCTTTGTCGGCGTGGATACCACTGTGGCGGAGCTCGAGTTCAGCGCCATGCTGGCGAGTAACTACGGCATGCTGTTCTGGACGCTGGGCGGCCTGGCGATCACCGGACTGATTATTTATGCGGGGGTGAAAGACGGCATCGAGCGAGCTGTCACCTTCATGATGCCGTTGATGTTCCTGCTGTTGGTTGTGCTGGCCGTCTTCAATTACTTTGCCGGTGGTTTTGCCCGGGCCATGGAGTGGCTGTTCACACCGGACTTCAGCAAGGTCGGTTTTGCCACGGTGCTTGCCGCGGTTGGCCAGGCTTTCTTCTCCATTGGCGTGGCCATGGGTGGCATGATGACCTACGGCTCCTACCTGCCCAAGAACATCTCTATCGCGCAATCCGTCATCATCATTGTCATCGCGGATACCCTGGTCGCACTGCTTGCCGGACTTGTGATCTTCCCCGCCGTGTTCAAGCATGGTCTCGATCCGGCAGCGGGCGCGGGCCTGATCTTCCAGACGCTGCCAGTGGCCTTTGCCCAGATGCCCGGAGGCTACGCTTTCAGCGTGCTGTTCTTCCTCATGCTGGCGGTGGCGGGTATTACGTCGATGGTGGGCCTGATCGAGTGCGTCAACGCCTGGATCGAGGAAAAATATGGCGTGCCGCGTCATCGCAGCGCACTGCTGGTCGTTGGCAGCATCGCCGTGCTCAGTGTGCTCAGCATTCTCTCCTACAATGTGCTCGACGGTTTCCGCATTGCCGGACGCAACTTCAACGACAGCATGGACTTCTTCTCCAACCAGATCATGTTGCCGGTGGGTGGACTGATGATCGCGGTGTTTGCGGGCTGGGTCATGATCAAGCCGGAATCGCGGGATGAGCTATCGGCGATGTCTGCCGCTACCTTCGGTCTGTGGCATTTCCTCATCCGCTTTGTGGTGCCGCCGGTACTGCTGGTGATCTTTGTCATGGGTGTAAAGGGCTAGTGGCCCTGTAGGCTTCACGGGCGGGGGAAGGACAGATGCTGGCGGTGATCAACGATTTTCTCTGGGGGCAGGTGCTGATGATCGTGCTCATTGCGGTCGGGCTGCTCTTCACCGTCAGCTCACGCTTTGTGCAGTTTCGTTATTTCGGGCGGATGTTCTCGGTGCTGGGCGGTGCGATGCACCACAAAAAAGGACATGTCAGCTCGTTTCAGGCCCTGGTGGTGAGTGTTGCCGGTCGCGTCGGCGCGGGCAATATTGCCGGTGTTGCCGTCGCGATAACGCTCGGCGGGCCCGGCGCAATTTTCTGGATGTGGCTCATTGGTCTCATGGGCATGGCCACGAGTTTTTTCGAGTGCTCCCTGGCGCAGCTGTTCAAGCGCTATGAGGCGGATGGCAGCTATCGCGGCGGTCCCGCGTATTATCTTTCCCACGGCATTCGCCAGCGCGGACTGGCCATCGTGTACTCCATTCTCCTGCTGGTCACCTTCGGTCTCGGTTTCAACGCACTGCAGTCCTACGTGGTCGCCACGTCGCTGCAGGCGTCCTTCGGCGTCTCTACCTGGATAACAGGAGCCGTCATGGTGATGCTGCTCGGTTTCACGATTTTCGGCGGTATACGGCGTATTGCGGTGGTCTCCGAGGTCATTGTTCCCGTGATGGCCGGCAGCTACCTGCTGGCCGCCATTGCCGTTATCGGACTCAATCTGCCGGAGGTGCCGGCCGCGCTGCTGCTGATCGTCAAGAGCGCGTTCGGACTGGAGCCGGCGATTGGCGGCGGGCTCGGTGTGGCGCTCATGCAGGGCGTGAAGCGCGGCCTGTTCAGCAATGAGGCTGGCCTTGGCAGTGCACCGAACGTCGCAGCGGTGGCGCATGTGCCGCATCCGGCAAACCAGGGCATGGTGCAGGCCTTCAGTGTCTTCATCGACACACTTATCATGTGCACCTGCACGGCGCTGATCATTCTGCTGTCCGACCTGTACCAGCCCGGCGATACCTCTGTGTCTGGCGTTGCCCTGACCCAGGGGGCGCTGGCGAGTCATTTTGGCGACTGGGGTGGCAGTTTTGTCAGTGTGGCACTCGCGCTGTTTGCCTTCAGCTCCATCATGTACAACTACTATCTGGGAGAGAACAGCCTCAGCTTCTTCAGCGACAATAATCCCTGGCTGATCAACCCCTACCGTTTCGCGGTTCTGGGACTGGTGTTCTGGGGCTCCGCCCAGGACCTCGGCACCGTGTTCGGCTTTGCCGATCTCACGATGGGTCTGCTGGGCCTGGTGAACCTGTTCGGCCTGGTGTGCATGTACCGGCTCGGGATTCGCCTGCTGCGTGACTATGACCGACAGATGGCGGCCGGGCATGACCCCGTGTTCGATCCGGATGAGTTTGCCGATCTCGATATTGACCGTCGCGCCTGGAAACCGCGCACATAGCGACGCCGGGTCTTCCCTCAAACCGGCCGTACGGGTGGCCGTGTCGCTCGGCCCGGGGGCCGGCAGCACGCTACAGCACCGGCGACATCAGCCGCGCGGCGCCCATGGCAAAGGGAAACCAGAACGGCTTATCGCGCAGATGCTGTGCGACCACGCGGTCTGACTGCTCAAAGTCGGCATTCAGCATGGCCTCCACCTCGGCGCAGAAATCGACATTTTCCACCAGGCCGGTGATCTCGAAATTCAGACGGAAGGAGCGGTTGTCGAAATTGGCGGTGCCCACGCCGGCCAGGCGATCGTCCATGAGAAATACCTTCTGGTGCAGAAAGCCCTCACGGTAGCGGTAGACATTCACGCCGGCCGGCAGAAGCTCCCGGGTGAAGGCCCAGTTAGCCATGCCCACGACCGGGCCGTCGGGACGGTCGGGAATCATGACCCGCACATCCACCCCGCGCAGCGCAGCCAGCTGCAGTGCTGACACAATGCCGCGGTCGGGCACGAAATAGGGGCTGGCAATCCAGATCCGCTCTCGCGCTGAGATGATGACCTCGTGGTACATCAGGCCGGCCTCCTCGAACTCACTCGCGGGATCGGAGGGAAAGATCAGGACGTTGCAGTCGCCGGCCCGCGCATCGTGGAACTCCCAGTTGACGTCTACCGGCCGGCGTGTCGCCCAGCGCCAGTCGGTGGCAAAGGCCAGCTCGGTACTCATTACCGCGGGTCCACGCAGGCGCATGTGGGTGTCCCGCCAGGCACCCCGTCGACCGAGGCCGAGGTATTCGTCGCCAACGTTGTGCCCGCCCAGCCACGCCGTGCGTCCATCGACCACCACAATCTTGCGGTGGTTGCGGAAGTTCAGCTGCAGGCGGTTGCGTCTTCCCTGGGTAGTATTGAAGGCGGCGCTTTGAACGCCGGCCCGCTGCATGCGCCGGTACAGCTCGGTGCGCCTGAACCGCGGGCAGCCAATTTCGTCATACAGCAGGAATACTCGCACGCCTGCCCGTGCCTTGCGCGACAGCACCTCGCCGATGCGCGCGCCAAGATTGTCATCGCGAATGATGTAGAACTGGAAGAGAATATAGTTCTGTGCACTTTCGAGTCCCTGCATGATGCTGGCAAAGGTGTCCTGCCCGTTAATCAGCAGTTCGACATTGTTGCCACCAGTGGCGGGCAGCCGCGCGAGCCTCGCCAGGCTGCCGTAAATTGGGAAGGCGGCATCACCGTAACGCGTGTGGCGACCGATGGCTTCCAGGGTTTCCTCTGACAGTGCCTCGGTCTGCGCTTCGATCTCGCTTCTCTGCTCAAGATAGCCGTCGAAGCGGTTGCGTCCGAAGATGAGGTAGAGGGGCAGGGCGATGTAGGGCAGCGTGAGCAGGGAAATGCTCCACGCGATAGCGCCCTGTGCAGTGCGCACGGTCATGACCGCCTCTATCGCCGAGAAAATCGCGGTGACATAGACCACCACGACCACAACAGCAATCAACTCGGTGTAGGGAAGCTCAGGCATTGGTCCAGTGTAGCATCGCCAGGCGCCGGGGACGGCGACGGTAGCGCATGGCGAACGGTCGCCGCTTCAAAATCACCTTGCCAGACTGAAACGGGCGTCTACTCTTCAGATTGACGGTGCCCGTAGCAGTCCCTGCCAGGGGCGCCACGCCAACAATGAAAACAACAAAGGTAACCAGTATGAAAAGCGTCATTGCTGCAGTGCTACTGTTACTGCCCCTCATGGTGCAGGCACAGGAACGTAGTTACGAGCCAGGCAATTTCTGGCAGATCTCCGGCGTCAAAACCATGCCGGCCAAGTTCGATGCCTATATCGACGATATCAGCGGTTTGTGGCGTAGCCAGATGGAAAAGATGAAAGATGATGGCAAGATCGTCAGCTATCACATCATGGCGAATGTGCATCCCCGGGAAAGTGAGCCCGACCTGTGGCTGATGGTGCAGTGGGCGTCGGCGGCCGACATGCTGGATACGCCCTGGGACTACTGGGATGAGCTGACTGACGATATCGTCGGTTCCGCGGCAAAAAGCCGGGAGCTGGCAATCGATCGCGGGGAGCTGCGTATCATCATGGGTGACACGCTCGCCCGTGAAATCACCTTCAAATAGTCAGCACCGGAGTGCGTGTCGGCGTTGCCAATGGCAGCCCGGCACGCCACTGTCGGCGACTCGCTCAGGCGGGAATAAACTGCACGACACCCACGGCGGTCAGAAATACCGCCAACAGTATCCACTTCCACACTGCCCATCGCATCGTCTTCTCCAGATTCCAGGCCGGCGGTTTATTGTGACTCGCTCAGCGTGACGTCCACATCCCGGGTGTCATCACCGCGCCGCACCGTCACCGTGATGCGCTCACCGATCTTGCGCTTTTCCAGGATCGACAGGTAGTCGTCATTGCTGCGTATCGGCTGGCCGTCAATGGCCGTGATGACGTCGCCAAGCACGATATCACCGCGGGCGTTGCGAAAGGCACCGCTGAGTCCGGCGCGGTCGGCGGGCAGATCCGGGAATACGCGCACGATCGGCAAGCCCTTGATACCGTAGCGGCGTATCCAGCCGTCGCCGGCAAGCTCCAGCCCCATGATGGGTCGCAGCATGCGGCCGTAGCTGATCAGCTGTGGCACCACGTCCTTGACGGTGTTGACCGGGATAGCGAAGCCGATGCCGGCACTCGCGCCGCTGGGGCTGTAAATGGCCGTGTTGACGCCCACCAGCTGGCCCAGGGAATTGAGCAGCGGGCCACCGGAATTGCCCGGATTGATTGCTGCGTCGGTCTGTATCACGCCGCGGATGCGACGGTTGCTGGGTGCGCGGATCTCCCGGCCGAGGGCGCTCACGACGCCGGTGGTCAGCGTGGTATCCAGTCCGAAGGGATTGCCGATAGCCAGGACCTTGCGCCCCACCGCCAGTTCGGACGAGTCGCCAAGTGGCAGGGTCACCAGCTCGTTCGGCGGATCGAGCAGGCGCAGCACTGCGAGGTCTTTCTCCGGCGCCACGCCGATGACTTCGGCGCTGTACTCGCTGCGATCCTGCAGGCTCACCGTCAGCTTCTGAGCGCCGGCGATCACGTGAAAGTTGGTGACAATGAGCCCGCTCGAGTTCCACACAAACCCGGTGCCGGAGCCGCGCGGAATCTCCTGCACATTGAGATTGAACAGGTTGCGTCGCAGCGTCGAACTGGTGACATTGACTACCGCGGGACTGGCGGCGCTGAACACCTGCATGCTGTTGGTTTCGTCATCAGTGGCGAAATCGACGTAGCCGGTCTGTGCCCCGCGGTCGTCTGCGTCGGTCTCTGCTGAGCGCTGACTCCCGGTCTCGGCGCTGCAGGCCACTGCAAACAGACAGAGCATCAGGCCTGCGGCAATGCGGCCAGCTGTCAGCAACGTGTTAATCATGGCTCTCATCCCCTGCGGAAGGCCTCGCGGAATTCACGGATGCGATCGGCATTGGTGCCGAGATCACTGACGCCGACACGCGATACCGAGCGCAGATCCACCAGGGTGCCATCAGCGTTGCTGCGCACGCGGATCACGATATCGTCCTTGAATCCCATGATGGTGGTGGTGTCGACGGCCTCGATCCTGCCGCGGTTGAGGTCGGCATTGATAATCTCCCAGCCGAGTTCTCTGGCAATCTGTTCGCTGCGCTGGAAGGTTTCGCGGATGGAGGTTTCCGAGACCAGCGTATGCAGGTCGGGGTAGGCGGCGATCTGTTGCTCGATAACGTCGCTGTCGATGTCGAGTGCATTCGAGCGTTCACCGCGGGCCTCGACCACGGCCTCGGAGAAGCGGGGCGGATCGGTCACGTCTGTGGTGATGTCGTGAATCGGCGGTGCATCGCCTCCGGTCAGGACCAGGGCCAGCAGCATTGCGCCGGGCAGCGTGGCAGCGCCGAAACCCAGCACGGCAGCGCGCTGCTCGCGAAACCAGGGCAGGATCAGCGCCAATGCGAACCACAGCAGCAGGAGGGCGCTCGCGGCACAGGCCAGCGCGTACAGCATCAGTCCCTGCTGCCAGTTCCCCGAACGCACGGTAAGTACGGCAATCGGTATCAGGAGCAGCAGCGCGATAGCCAGGTAGCCCGGCCAGCGGATGGCGCGCGAAAGATCGTTCATGAATTCCCCTTGAGTGCGCGTATGCGCTCTTCGAGTGGTGGATGCGAGCTGAACAGACGGCCGAGCCCCTGCTTCAGCTGCTCACTGATGCCGAATGCGGTCAGTTCGCCCGGCAGGTCCTTCTGCTGCGGCTGTTTCTGGCGCAGCCGGTCCAGCGCGCGGATCATGGCAGCGCGGTCCGTCAGGGTCGCCGCAGCGGCGTCGGCCCGGAACTCCCGCCAGCGGGAGAACTTGAAGACGATCATGCTGGCGAGTAAGCCGAGCACGATTTCCGCAATGATGGTGACGACGAAGTAGCCGATACCATAGCCGCGCTCGGTCTTGAATACGACGCGATCCACCGTATGTCCGATGATGCGGGCAAAGAACATCACAAAGGTGTTCACAACGCCCTGGATCAGCGTCAGCGTCACCATGTCTCCGTTGGCAACGTGGCCGATTTCGTGTCCCATTACGGCGCGGACTTCCTCGCGGGGAAACTGTCGCAACATGCCAGCGCTCACAGCGACCAGTGCGGCATTGCGGTTCCAGCCGGTGGCGAAGGCGTTGGGCGATTCCGACGGGAAGATAGCCACCTCAGGCATGTCGATACCGGCCTTGCCGGCCAGTTCCCGCGTGGTCTCCAGCAGCCACTGTTCGTCGCGGTTACGCGGCTGCGTAATGACCTGGGCGCCGGTGCTGCGCTTTGCCATCCACTTTGACAGCAGTAGCGAAATGAACGAGCCGCCGAAACCGAACAGGGCACAAAAGACCAGCAGCGCCTGCAGATTCAGGTCAACCCCGTTCTCCGCCAGCAGGCCCTGAAAGCCGAGCAGATTGAAAATGGTGCCGACCAGCACCAGCACGGCAAGGTTGGTGGCGAGGAATAACACAATGCGCATTGGCATGGCTGAATCGATCCTGATGCGGTGGGTTTAGGGGTTATGGGGTCTCATCTGCCAGCTTCAAGCGCCCGGGTGCAACCTGTGGCTCGCCGCGCTCACTGAGGGTGGCACAGAGAATCTCGCCGCGCAGGTCGACGTCCCGGGCGCTGATCTCCACCAGTGTGTTGACGGCTTCGTCGCGGTGCCGGTAGCGCGCCAGCTGCTTCGGGTCGCGCCCGTCCTGCCACTCCTTCGACTTGCCCCAGTAGTAGCCGTTCTGGTCCCGGATAACAAAAACCTCTGTCATGCTGCCTCCTGATCAGCTCTGGGCAAGCAGGAAATCCTTTGCCTCGTTGATTTTCGCGGCCAGATAGTCACTGCCGCCGCGGTCGGGATGCAGTTTCTGCATCAATTTACGGTGGGCCGCGACAATGTCGTCGCGTGACGCGTTGTCGCCGACGCCGAGAATCTGCATGGCTTCGCGCCGGTTCATGGGGCCGCTGTTGACTGCGCCGGCGCTCGAGTTGTGCCCGGCCGTCTCGGTATCCGAAAAACGCTGTTGAAGATACGAGTCCAGCAGCTGCACGGATTCCGGGTCCTCGTTGAGACAGTACTGGCGCAGTTCCTCGAGCTGGCCGCGATCCATGTCGTCGAGACGCCACTGGGCAAAGGGGCCCTGTAGCACCTCGCCGGAGAGCGTTCCGCTCGCATGATCCAGGTCCATCGATAGAATGCGGGTGGTGACGGTGGAGTGTTTGCCGCTGCCCGCCTGGGCCCGCTGCTGCCACCACTGATTGAGCACCGGAAACAGGCGCAGCAGCAGCGGCAGGGATTGACGCATGATCACCAGCAGACCGGTGAGGGCAGCTCCGACCCAGTGCATCTTGCCCATCATAGTGAGTATGACCACCACCACCACTGCCGCGCCGATGGCGATCTTGGTGGTCTCCGCGCGCCGCTTGTGAGGCGGCAGGCCCTGCACGCGTTTCAGCAGAATATAGAAAACGGCAATGACCGCCAGCAGCAGTACGAGTTTCGGCACCGGGCGCCCTCAGTCCTTTAATTGCGAAAGGAGCAGTCTAGCACCTCCCGAGCGATCATCCTGCAATGCGCGGCGGCCGCCGGCGGCGAAGCGCGCGACGGCGCCAAGGAGTTCCTGCAGCGTTCTGGCGCTGCTGTGGTCAAAGCCACAGTGAGCGCCGCCGCTGAGTGATGCCATCTGCTTCAGCGTCTGGCCCACGCTCGCATCCGCCCCTTCCTGAAACAGGAACAGCGGCAGTTTGCGCAATCCGCATTGGCCTGCCAGGTCGCGCAGGCTGTCAGTCGGTTCCTCGATAGCGTCACCGATGAAAACCAGTGCGCGCACGGGCACGCGGGAATGTTCGTCCAGGCCGTGGCGCAGGACGCGCTGCAGTTGCGTCTGACCGGCTTCACAGCGAACCCGGGTCATGAGTCCGCGTAGCGTTGCGGTATCGTTGAGCCAGCCGGACGCGCGAAAATCGCGAAAGCCGCGGTAAAAACACAGCTGCACCGAGAGTGCGGCTATCGGGGCGGTGGCGCTGAACATCTCGCCCTGCAGATGGCAGGCCATGTCCCAGGTGGGCTGGCGACTGGCGGTTGCGTCGATGGCGAACATGAGACGCGGGCTGCGGTCGACAAACTGACGGATGGCGCGCTGCTTCTGCAGAAAGCGGGCGACCTCTCCGGTCTGTGGGTTCTTGCTGGGCGGTCTGGCCATGGTATGGAGCTGCCGGCGGATTCCGAATCGTTAACACAAGGGGAATAGTATAGTGAAGCCGGAGCGGTACCAACCGCCCCGGGCCTGTTTCCCGCGGCCAGCCATACTACAATAGCAGTCATTAACGAACAGCAGTAAGTCACGTTCACCTTGCCCGACAATGGAGTTAGCCAGCATGTCGAAATTGTTTGAATTCCGGCGCAAACACGCGATACCCGGCCCGGATGATGCCCTGCCCGGTCGAACCGAGGCCATGCAGGTCCCGCCGCAGCACGAGGTTCTCGGCACACCGCTCGCCGGCCCCTTTGCACCGACGCTACAGGAAGCGGTGTTCGGCATGGGCTGTTTCTGGGGCGTCGAGCGCCTGTTCTGGAAACTGCCCGGTGTGTACACCACGGCGGCGGGGTACGCCGGTGGCTACACGCCCAACCCCACCTACCGTGAGGTCTGCTCGGGCAAGACCGGGCACACCGAGGCGGTGCTGGTGGTGTTTGATCCGGCGAAGATCAGCTATCCCGAGCTGCTGCGCACTTTCTGGGAAGGCCATGATCCGACCCAGGGCATGCGCCAGGGAAATGACCTCGGTACGCAGTACCGCTCAGCCATCTACACCATGGACGATGCGCAGCAGGCGGAGGCAGAAGCGTCCCGCGAGGCATTCCAGGCCTCCCTGAGCGCAGCCGGCCACGGCGAGATCACCACGGAGATCGCTCCCGCCGGGCCGTTTTTCTACGCCGAGGATTACCACCAGCAGTACCTCGCAAAAAACCCCGGCGGCTACTGTGGGCTGGGCGGCACCGGGGTCAGCTGCCCGGCCGGGCTGGCGGTCTAGCGGGCCCCGCGAGAAACCGCCCCAGTACGGCGGTCAGCGCTGTTTCCGCGCGCAGAATGCGGCTGCCGAGAGTCACCGGATGCAGCCCGGCGCGCCGGGCGAGTGCCACCTCGTAATCGATAAAGCCGCCTTCGGGGCCGATCATCAGCAAGGTCTCGGTATCGCCGTCAGCGGGACAGGGATGGTCGGCTCCCGGTTGGGCGAGCAGGGCGCGCCGGCCCTGTGACAGGACGGGCAGGTGATCCTCGGCAAAGGCACGGAAACCGCGGTGCACCTGCAGCACCGGGAGCACGCTGTCAATCGACTGCTCCAGGCCGGCAAGCAGATACCGTTCCAGGGTTGCCGTGTCGAGCAGTGCCGACTGCCAGTAGCTTTTCTCGACCCGCTGGGCATTCACCAGATGCAGTTCACGCACGCCGGTCTCCGCGACCGTGCGCAGCATCCGGCGCAGCATTTTCGGGCGCGGCAGCGCGAGAACCACGGTCAGCGGGTGTTTTGCCGGCGCTGCGTGCTGCGCGTGGAAGTGTAGCGTCACGCTGCTGCTGTCTACGGATTCCAGCGTGGCCTCACCGATGTCACCGCCGATTTCGCCGGCGCGCAGCCGCTTGCCAGGCGTGGCCCCGAAGACGTCGTGAAGGTGTCGGGCACGCGTGCCGCTGACGCGGACCCGCGCGGAACCCGCAATGCGCTCCTGCGGGGAGAACAGCAGAATGTTCACTGCCCGCTCAGCCGGCCCACAGATCGTAGTCGTCCGCCGCGGTGACCTGGGCCTCGACAAGGTCACCGGGTTGCAGTCCGGTGATGCCCTCGAGGTGGACCACGCCGTCAATTTCCGGCGCGTCGGCCCGGGAGCGACCGACAGCGCCGGCGTCGTCGACGCTGTCGATCAGCACCTCGATCCATCGACCGACCTTCGCTGCCTGACGGTCTGCCGAAATGGCCTGCTGCGTCGCCATGAAGCGCTCCCAGCGCTCCTGCTTGACCGCTTCGGGCACCGGGTCAGGTAACGCGTTGGCGGCGGCGCCGGTGACCGGTGAGTACTGGAAGCAGCCCACCCGATCGAGCTGTGCCTCCTGCACAAAGTCGAGCAGCTCCTGGAATTCCGCCTCGGTTTCGCCGGGAAAGCCGACAATGAACGTGCTGCGCAGCGTCAGGTCAGGGCACTGCCGGCGCCAGTCGTGTATGCGGTCGAGGACTTTTTCGGCCGCGGCGGGACGGCGCATGCGCTTGAGTACCGCCGGGCTGCCGTGCTGGAAGGGAATGTCGAGGTAGGGCAGTATCTTGCCCGTCGCCATCAGCGGCAGTACCTTGTCTACGTGGGGATAGGGGTACACATAGTGCAGCCGCACCCAGACGCCGAGTTCTCCCAGCGCCGAGCACAGTGACAGGAAATCGGTTTTGAGTGGCCGACCGTCCCAGAATCCGGTGCGGTAGCGCAGGTCCAGGCCGTAGGCGCTGGTGTCCTGGGATATTACCAGCAGTTCGCGCACGCCGCTGCGCACCAGTCCCTCTGCCTCGGCCATCACGTCGCCGATGGGCCGGCTGACAAGGTCCCCACGCATTGACGGAATAATGCAGAAACGGCAGCGGTGATTGCAGCCCTCGGAGATCTTCAGGTAGGCATAATGACGCGGCGTCAGACGCAGCCCCGTGCCGGGGACAAGATCGGTGAAGGGATTGTGCTCGCGGGTCGTGGGGACGTGTGTGTGTACCGCCGAGACCACTTCCTCGTAGGCTGCGGGGCCGGATACATTGAGCACGTCGGGGTAGCGCTCTTTGATGATACGGGCATCGCTGCCGGTGCCCATGCAGCCGGTAACCACCACGCGTCCATTCTCGCTGACCGCTTCATGGATGGCATCGAGAGACTCCTGCTTGGCGCTGTCGATAAAGCCGCAGGTGTTCACCACCACCACATCGGCATCGTCGTAGGTGGGGACGATATCGTAGCCGTCCAGCTTGAGCTGCGTGAGTATGCGCTCAGAGTCCACCAGAGCCTTGGGGCAGCCCAGGCTGATAAAGCCGACCTTGTTGCTAGACATGCGGGTGATCCGGAAAAAAATGAGGGCGGATTATACCGCCGCATGGCATCCGGCGCACGAACACTGATGTCAGGGCAGCATCCCCGGGGGTGTGCTTACACCGACAGCCGCGCGCGTGCACTGTGGGTGCCTACGCGCACCTCCTTGCGCAGCAGGGAGAGCAGCGACAGAGCCTCCTCACGGTTGAGGAATTCACCTATCGGCACGGCGTCGATCGTATCGTGCAGGGCCATCCCCGGGCCTTCCCAGGGGTGCGTTTCCGGTGTAACTGCCAGCGATGCCTCACGCCGGTCGAATTGCCAGGTCTGCCGGGGCGCGTAGTAACCCTTGTCGATGCGCACGCTCTTTTCGCTGAGCGTGATGACCTGTCGATACTCGAGCTTCCAGTTGACGTAGTACAGGGCGGCACCCAGGCCAGCGATCTCGAGTCCCGCAAACGGCAGAACCGGCCAGGCGCCCAGCGCGGTAAAGCCAACCGCCGCACCGAGTGACGGAATGGCCAGCGCCATGAGAGCGAGCTTGTTGGCCCGCCAGGAGGACGAGTGGTTCGGCTTGGCAATGATGACGACTCGATTGTCGGAACTATGGCTCTTTATCACTGAGGAGCATCCCTGCGCTTTTCCATAGTCTAGCCCAGTTGCGCGCAGCCGCCCATGCGCCGGGGGCTTCAGAACGGCGAAGGGCAGCTTATATCCATCCATTCCTCCGTGACCGGATGGGGAAAGGCGATGCGCGATGCGTGCAGCAACAGGCGTGGCGCCATGGCCAGCGCCTGTGGATGCGCGTACATGTCACAGCCGAGAATCGGGTGACCCAGGCTTGCGGTGTGGATGCGCAGCTGGTGTGAGCGGCCGGTGATGGGCTCCAGCAATAGCCGCGAGCGGTCGTCGCGGCGCTCGGTGACCTGGTAGTGGGTGAGGGCGTGTCTGCCGGTCTCGCGACAGATTTTCTGACGTGGCCGATTTTCCCAGTCGCGGGCGATCGGCAGCGCAATCTCGCCGCTGTCCGCCGTTACTTGCCCGTACACCACGGCCTCGTATTCCTTGCACACACGGCGTTCCTGGAACAGGCGCCCGAGTACCGACTGGCTCTGTGCCGTCAGCGCAATGATCATGATGCCGGAGGTGTCGAGGTCCAGGCGGTGAACCGTGCGCGCCGAGGGATAGTCTGCCTGCAGGCGCGTGATCAGGCAGTCCCGGTTGAGCGGGTGCCTGCCGGGGACCGATAGCAGCAGGTCCGGCTTGCGCACAAGCAACAGGTCGGCATCGCTATACAGAATCTGTATGGGTTCGCTGCTGTGAGGCACGAGGTACGGTGGCATTTCCATGGCGTTTCCAGCGGTGAGCGGTGGCGGTAAAGGCGGTATCATGCCGCTATGGACGGAAACATCAACTGCCAGCTGACGGCGCTGTTGCCGACGGCACTCGCCGGCGCGCGACTGCAGGTTACAGAGCTGCTTCTCACCGGCGAGCGCCTGACGCTATACCTGCTGAATGCCGACTATCCACAGCAGCGGCTGGGTGCCGAGGCGGTGCGCCAACTCATGCACGACCCACTGTATTGGGTGTTCTGCTGGGCCTCTGGCCAGGTGCTGGCGGCGGAGCTGTTGCGCAACCCGCAGCTCGTAGCCGGACGCCGGGTGCTCGACTTTGGCAGCGGCAGCGGCGTGGTCGCCATCGCCGCTGCACTGGCCGGCGCGCGCGAGGTAGTCGCCTGTGACAGCGACGGCCAGGCACTGCGCGCCTGCGCCGAGAACGCCGCGCTGAATGGGGTGGAATTGACGCTGGCCAGTTCGTTTGACGACGTGGCCGGCGACATTGACGTGATAACGGCGGCGGACGTCCTCTACGACCGTGACAATCTGAGCTGCCTGGAGCAGTTTCTGGCGCGCTCGCCAAGGGTGCTGGTTGCCGACTCGCGGGTCAGGGATTTCGACTTTCCGCCCTACACCAGGCTGTTTCAGGCCGAGGCCACAACCTGGCCGGACCTCGAGGAATCTGTGGCGTTTCGCCAGGTCAGCGTGTACGGGGCCGACCGGTTCGCCGCAATACAGGGTCTCGGGGCTGTCCGCTGAGCCTGCCGCGGGCCTGCCCGTCAGGCGCTTTTTCCCAGCGCCCGCTGGTAGGCCTTCACCGTCTCGCGCAGCCCCAGCTGCAGTGCATCCACTGTGAACGCGTGACCGATAGAGACTTCCAGCAGGCCCGGTATGGTGGCGAAGGCCGGTAAGTTATGCAGGTTGAGATCGTGACCGGCGTTGACGCCCAGGCCAAGCTTTACAGCAAGCGCCGCGGCAGAGCGGTACTCTTCGAGTACGCCGGCGGCATCTGTGTGGTTGGCAACGGCTTTCGCGTAGCGCTCTGTGTAGAGTTCGATACGGTCGGCACCGGTGTCTGCAGCAAGGCGTATCTGTTCGGGGTCGGGATCCATGAACAGGCTGCTGCGAACGTCGAGTGAGCGCAGTTCTGCCACGATATCGGCGACTCGCTCGCCATCGCGCTTCAGGTCGAAGCCATGATCCGAGGTCAGCTGGTTGTCGCCATCCGGCACCAGGGTGGCCTGGGTCGGACGCAGCTCACGCACCAGCGGCATGAATCCCGGGTAGTCATCGACGCCGGAACGGTCACTGCGACGAGGGCCTGCGAAAGGGTTGCCCTCCATGTTGAACTCGACCGTCAGCATGGCGGCAAGATCGTGGCAGTCTCTGACGCGAATATGACGCTGATCCGGGCGCGGATGCACGGTGATGCCGTCCGCGCCCGCCTCTATGCAGATTCTTGCATGCTGCGGGATATCCGGGGAGCGCGTGTCCCGCGAATTGCGTATCAGGGCAATCTTGTTGAGATTGACGCTGAGCGCCGTCATAGCAGGCTCTTGCGGCGTATGGACTGGATGATCACGGGCTCTTCCGGTACGTCACTCATGCCGTTGATCCGCGTCACCGGCGCCGTGGTGATGTAGTCGACCACGGACATGCCGTCCGTGACCTCGCCGAAGACCGTGTACCCGGGTTCCGCGGGACTCCAGTCAAGGCGCAGGTTGGTGCGCTGGTTGATGAAGAACTGGGCAGTGGCCGAATCCGGGTCGCCGGTGCGGGCCATGGCAATCGAGCCGCGCACATTGTGCAGGCGGTTGCGGCTTTCATTCACGATGGGGTCGCGCGTGGGTTTTTGTGTCATGTCCGGCAGGAACCCCCCGCCCTGGATCATGAAATCGGCAATCACACGATGAAAGATCGTGCCGTCGTAGAAACCATTCTCAACATAGGCGAGAAAGTTCTCTACCGTGACCGGGGCCTTGTCGCGGAACAGGCGCACGGTAATCTTGCCATGGTTGGTGGCGATCACCACCTGCGGGTTGGGCAGCGGTGTCTGCGCCTTCGCCGGTCCCGCGCAGAACAGCGCGAGGGCCAGCAGGGTGGACACCAGAAACGGAATTTTTCGCATGGACACTCTCTTCCTTGACGTAAAACGTGGCGGTATGAATCAGGCCCAGCTTGAACTTCTGCGCCGGCGCGGCCAGAGGCGGGGCACGACCAGCGTGATGCCGACACCGAGTAATACCGCCAGTGCACCGTCGAGGAACGCACCGCTGCGGAGTTTTTCCGACAGTCGCTGGTTATCGGCCTTGAGCATGTCGACCTCCGAGCGCAGCGTCTCCACCGTCTCGACCAGTCGTCGATTATCCTCATCGAGCTGAATGGCCCGGCTTGAGGTTTTCTTCAGCGCTGCCAGCTCCTCGGCGGTGGCCTGCAGCTCAGCCTGGGTGGTGGTTGCCAGTTCTGCGTTGTTTTCCCGCGCCTGGGAAGCGGCATTGAGCTCAACGTGGAGGGCCTCGTTGCGCTCTTCCAGCGTGGCCAGCCTGCGCTGCAGCTCGGGCAGCAGCACCTGAGCCGGCTTGTCCCGGCTGAGAAATTCGCTCTTTACCCAGCCGGTGGTGCCGGCCTGGGTACTGACTTCTGTCCAGTCACCGTCCTCTGCCGTACCGGTGGGGGTTAGTGCCGTGCCCGGATTCAGCTTGGCGATCCAGCGGAAGTTGGTGCCGGGGCCGGCGTGCAGCACGATGAACACTTCATCGTTGACGAAGAGGGTATTCTGGGCCTGGGCGAGGGAGCCGAGCAGCAGGCTCGCAAGGACAAATACACGCAGGGCAGATGCCAGATAACGCAGGGCAGACATCGGAACTGTATCCTCTTCGCGGATCGAAAAACGGCGCAAGGATAGCATGCTGCGACGGTTTCAGGGCAAAACGGGGACAAAGGGTTTAACGGTGATCCGGCTGAAGATGCCGGCCTCAACGTAGGGGTCGTCGTTCGCCCAGGCTATTGCCTCCTCGAGACTGTCGAACTCCGCGACAATCAGGCTGCCGGTGAACCCGGCGGTGCCGGGGTCCGGGTTGTCGATGGCCGGATGGGGACCCGCTACCAGGACGCGCCCGGCCTCCACCAGTGCCTGCATCCGCTGCAGGTGGGCCGGTCGTGTCTGCCGGCGTTTTTCCAGGCTGTCGGCACTATCCTCGGCAATGATCGCGTAGTACATGTGGTTCTCCTGCGCTACCGCCGGAATCAGTGGCTGTCGCCGGTGGATGTTTCAATGTGCTTGAGGTGTGGGCTGACGACAACAGCGGTGAGCACCGTCAGCAGAAGCGTGAAGCCGATGGCCGAATACAGCTTGTAGCTTACCCAGGTCGCCTCGCTGAAACCATAGGCCACCCAGAGGTTGAGTGCGCCGACAACGGCGAAGTTGGCGATCCAGAGGACGTTAAGTCGCGCCCACACGGCCTTTGGCAGCTGCAGCTGTGCGCCGAGCGTGCGCTCCATCAGGTTGCGATCGCCAATGAAGTGGAAGGCAATGAAGGTGAGGGCAAGTGCCCAGTTGAAGATAGTCGGTTTCCACTGGATAAAGGTCTGATCGCGAAGAATCAGCGTGGCGCCGCCAAACACGGCGACAGCGACCAGCGTCCACGCCGAGCGCTTTTCCAGCCTGCGGGCGAGGTATGACGCCACCACTACCTGAACCGCGGTAGCGGCGATCAGGACCGCGGTCGCCGTGTAGATGCCATCGACGACATGCGACCAGCCGCCGACTGACAGCGTCTCCCCGTCCAGCTGGTAGACGATGAAAAACAGGACGATCGGCACAAATTCCAGCAGTTGCTTCATGGGGTGCGGGTTTCCTGTCGTGGTAGACTCTGGGACATGCGAAAGAGTATAGCGTTTTTATCATCGCCCACGGCGCACCTCAGTGCGGCGTGGATGCGCGCAGTGTAATGACTGTGCGGGTCGACTTCCATACCCACACGCTGGCGTCGGATGGGGCGTTGACGCCCGCAGAGCTGCTGGGCAGGGCGTCTGCGGCGGGTGTCGCAATGCTGGCGGTCACCGATCACGACACATTGGAGGGCTATCGCCAGATCCGCGACACAGCGGCGGATGCCGGCGTGGCGCTGGTCTCCGGCATCGAGCTGTCCAGCCAATGGTCGGGGGCGGGCGTGCACGTGGTCGGTCTCGACTTCGACCCGGAGGCGCCGGCGCTGGTCGAGGGCATTGCCTCCCTGCAGGCGGCCCGCCTGACCCGCGCTGAGGACATTGCCGCGCGGCTTGAGAAGCGCGGCTATGCCGGCGCACTCGCCGGTGCCCGCGCCTGCGCTGGAGCCTCCCAGATAGGCCGGCCTCATTTTGCGCGCTGGATGGTGGATGCCGGTCACGTGCCGGACATGGCGGCTGCTTTCGACCGCTATCTCGGTCGCGGCAAGGTCGGTGACGTGAAGGCATGCTGGCCCTCACTGGCGAGCGTCACCGGGTGGCTGGCCCAGGCGGGCGGCATCGCCGTACTGGCCCATCCACTGCAGTACCGCTTCACCCGCATGAAGCTGCGGCGCCTGCTGACGGATTTCCGGGCGGCCGGTGGTCGCGGCCTCGAGATTTTCAGCGGCAGGCAGGAGGCGACACAGACTGCCGCCATGGCGAGGCTGGCGGCGGACTTCGAGCTGTATGCGTCGGTAGGCAGTGATTTTCACAACGACGGCCCCTACCGCCCCACTCTCGGTGTAGAATCGCGCCTGATGGCGGGTGTCCCCAGCGTCGTCGATATTCTGCAGGCCCGGGCAGGTGGCCCGGGCGGCGCAAGCTCCCGGCAATCGAGAAAGAGTCACACGTGAGTCAGTTTTTCCAGATCCATCCCGACAATCCCCAGGCCCGGCTCATCCGGCAGGCCACGGATATCATTCGCAAGGGTGGGGTGGTGGTGTATCCGACAGACTCGGCCTACGCCCTCGGCTGCCAGATCGGCAACAAAGCGGCACTCGACCGTATACGCCGCATACGCCGCCTCGATGCCGGCCACAACTTCACGCTGGTCTGTCGCGACCTGTCGGAGCTTGCCACCTTCGCGCGCGTTGACAACACGGTGTACCGCCTGATTCGCAACAATACACCGGGCCCCTACACCTTCATCCTCCGCGCCACGTCAGAGGTGCCGCGACGCCTGATGCACCCCAAGCGCAAGACCGTGGGGCTGCGTGTGCCGGAGAATGCCATTGCGCAGGCCTTGCTGGGGGATCTCGGTGAACCCATCATGAGCGTCACGCTGATTCTGCCGGATGAGGATCTGCCGTTGATCGACCCCTACGACATCCGCGATATTCTGCAGCACGATGTCGATCTTGTGATTGATGGCGGTTACTACGGCATGGAAGCAACCACGGTGATTGATCTGTACGACGACGTGCCGGTCATCCTGCGTGCGGGCAAGGGTGACACCGCGCCTTTTTCAGACTGACGGGTGCGTGCGAGCGACAGGGTGACAGCGTGACGGATGAGACAACAGTCGAGGATGCGGCAGCCGGGGGAGCTGTGGACGCCAGCCCGGAACGACCGACGACCCGTCACGGCGGGCCGGAGCAGGGTGAAATGCCCTTCGCCTTCGTCATGGGACAGGCGGTGACCGAACTGCCAAAGGACCTGTACATCCCGCCGCGGGCGCTGGAGGTGTTTCTCGAGGCGTTCGAGGGCCCGCTGGATCTTCTTCTGTACCTGATACGCCGCCAGAATCTCGACATTCTCGATATCGATGTCTCAGCCATCACCGAGCAGTACATGCGCTATGTCGAGCTGATGGACGCCATGCAGTTCGAACTGGCGGCAGAGTACCTGCTGATGGCCGCCGTGCTGGCGGAAATCAAGTCGCGCATGCTGCTGCCACGCTCGAAAGAAGTCGAGGACGACGAGGAGGATCCCCGCGCACAGCTGATCCGGCGCCTGCAGGAATACGAGCGTTTCAAGAAGGCGGCCGAAGATATCGAGGCGCTGCCCCGGCTGGAGCGCGATACCTGGATCGGCAGTGCCGAGGTGCCGACAATCGAGCGCGAGCGTGTTGACCCCGATGTCGATATCCGTGAGCTGGTGCTGGCCCTGGGTGAGGTGCTGCGCCGTGCCGACATGTTCGAGAGTCACCATATCCAGCGCGAGGCACTGTCAACCCGTGAGCGCATGTCCGAGGTGCTGGAGCGACTGGCGGGTCGCCAGTTCGTGCCCTTCGTGTCACTGTTCTCGGCCACCGAGGGTCGACTTGGCGTGGTGGTGACCTTCCTCGCCGTGATGGAGCTGATCAAGGAGTCGCTGGTGGAAATTGTGCAGACCGAACAGTTCGGAGCCATTCATGTCAAGGCAAGGGCAGAGTGATATGACGCAGTCGGGTCTGGTCCAGATTATTGAGGGCGCCCTGCTGGCTGCCGGCAGGCCACTGACCGTCGCCCAGCTCGGCGAGCTGTTCGAGGCGCACGAGAAGCCGGCGGCGGAGGAGCTGCGCGAGGCCCTCGATGCGGTTGCCGCCAACTGCGAGGGACGCGGCTTTGAGCTGAAGCAGGTGGCCAGCGGCTACCGTTTTCAGGTGCGGGAATCTCTCAGCCAGTGGATTGGTCGACTGTGGCATGAGCGACCGCAGAAGTATTCCAGGGCGCTGCTCGAGACCCTCGCGCTGATCGCCTATCGCCAGCCCATCACCCGCGGCGAGATTGAGGAGATCCGTGGCGTGGCGGTGAGCTCGAATATCATCAAGACGCTGCAGGAGCGCGAGTGGGTGCGCGTTGTCGGGCATCGTGACGTGCCCGGCCGGCCCGCCATGTACGCTACCACCCGCGGTTTCCTCGATTACTTCAACCTCCGCCACCTCGATCAGCTGCCCGCGCTGGCGGAGATCCGTGATCTGGAGACCCTCAACGCAGAGCTCGGTTTTGCTCCCCTGCCCGAGGCGGCCGCGCAGGATGCGGCGCAGGGCGACGACGCCCCCGCGGCAGAAAACACGCCCGTCAAAGACGACGGAAGTACGACTCTGGATGCGGACGAGCAGAGCCGCCAGGTACCGGATCATGGGTGATAACAAGGCAGATGCGGCTGCAGCGAAGCCCGCCGGCAAGCCCGGCGAGAAGCTGCAGAAAGTGCTCGCCCGCAGCGGGCTGGGTTCGCGTCGGGAAATGGAGCGCTGGATAGAGGAAGGTCGCGTGACCATCGACGGCAAGCCCGCAACCCTCGGCGACCGGGTGGATCGCCGCCGGCGGATCAGCGTCGACGGCAAGCTCCTGAACGCTGCGCCCGCCGAAGACACGCGCTGCATTCTCTATCACAAGCCCACGGGCGAGGTCAGCTCGCGCAAGGACCCGGAGGGCCGGCGCACGGTGTTCGAGAACCTGCCCAAGGTTGCCGCCGGCCGCTGGATCTCCATCGGTCGACTCGACTACAACACCTCGGGGCTGCTGCTGTTCACAACCGATGGCGAACTGGCCAATGCGCTCATGCACCCCTCTGCGAATATCGAGCGGGAATACATGGTGCGGGTGATGGGTGAGGTGACTCCCGACATGCTGCAGCGCATGCTCGACGGCGTGATGCTGGAGGATGGCGTCGCCCGCTTCACGGATATCCAGGACGGCGGTGGCGAGGGCGTCAATCGCTGGTTCTACGTGGTCATCATGGAGGGGCGTAACCGCGAAGTTCGGCGGCTATGGGAGTCGCAGGGTCTGACGGTGTCGCGGCTCAAGCGCGTGCGCTACGGCGACGTGTTCATTCCCTCCCGGGTCAAGCAGGGCCAGTGGGTCGAGCTCGAGCGCAAGGAGGTCAAGAGCCTGTACCGCATGGCTGGCCTGCAGGCCAAGAATCTGCAGAGGGCCACGGTTGGGGAGCGCCTGGGTATGGAGCGCCAGCTGCGCAAAAAGACGAAAGCAGGATCCGGGGGCGACGGGCCCGGGGCGCGCAAGCCAGCGGGGCGCAGGCGCGCCACTGACAAGCCGCGCGGACGGGCAAAAAAGCGCTAGTGGCCCACTAACGGGCGTTGAACGCCGTGCCGGTGATACCCGCGCTGTCGTCTCCCATGAGGTACAGGTAGGCCGGCATGATGGCCTCCGGCGAAGGATTGTCGGTAGGCACCTCACCCGGATAGGCAGCACGCCGCATGGCGGTGTTGGTCGCTCCCGGGTTCAGGCTGTTGACGCGGATATCGCTGGTGTTCTCAAGTTCATCTGCGAGCACCTGCATCAAGCCTTCCGTGGCAAACTTGGACACGGCGTAGGCGCCCCAGTAAGCCCTTCCCCGGCGCCCTACACCCGATGACGTGAAAATAACGCTGGCGTTCGATGACGCTTCCAGCAGCGGCAGGAGTGCGCGGGTAAGCAGGAACTGGCTGTTCACATTCACCTGCATGACGTCCTGCCAGGTCTTCCAGCTGGCGCTGGCCAGGGGGCGTCTTTCGCCGAGTATGCTGGCGTTGTGCAGCAGCCCGTCGAGACGCTGGAAGGTGCCGCCTATCGCCGCCGCCAGTTGCGCGGCTTCCTCTTCACCGGCCGTTGCCAGGTCCAGCGGCACAATGGCGGGCTGTGCGCCTCCCGCTGACTCAATGGCGTCATAGGTGGCTTCGAGTTTCTCCACGGTGCGCCCGGTGAGGATTACCGTGGCGCCATGGGCGGCATAGGCCAGCGCCGCGGCGCGGCCGATGCCGTCCCCGGCGCCCGTGACCAGCACGGTTCGGTCTGTCAGCAGGTCGGGGGCGGCGGTGTAGTTGTAGGGAACGGTCTGGACGTCCATGTCGGGTGACTCCGTGTTTCAGGCGGTGGTCGCGTGCTGCGGGCGTGTGTTGAAAACCCGTGCGGCGAGATCGTGTCCGCTGTCTGCGCGGGCGTCGGCGCCCCACAGATCGGCGTTGTCGTCATCTTCTATGTAACCGTAGGTGGCGGCAATGGTGTACATACCGGCATTGCGCCCCGCTTCGATATCCCGCCGATGGTCGCCGATGTAAATGGCCTGTGCCGGCGGGCACTGCAGTTCGCGGCTGTTGCGCAACAGGCACTCGGGGTCCGGCTTGCCGCGGCTCACCTGGTCAGCGCAGACAATACTGGTAGGAGCGGGCTGCAGGCCAAGCCGCTGCAGCAGCGGCAGGGTGAAGCGCGATGGCTTGTTGGTGGCAATTCCCCAGGGAATACCGGCATCGCCCAGGGCGTCAAGCAGTGCCTGCACGCCCGGAAACAGCCGCGAGTGTGAGCCAAGGATGCCGCCATAAAGCGCCAGCAGTCGATCGAGCCAGCGCTGGAAGTCGCCGTCACCCTCCTGCAGGTCCAGCGCAAGGGTGACCAGGGCACGGGCGCCGTTCGACACGGTGTTGCGAATGACTGCCGCCGGCAGTGGCGGCAGTGTGTTCTCGGCGCGCAGGGTCTGCACGACGGGGACAAAATCGTCGGCGGTGTCGATCAGGGTGCCGTCGAGATCCAGAATCACGGCGCGCAGTGTGTCGCCGGGGTGATTCATACCGGCCGCGTGGCGCGCAGCATGTAGTTGACTGAGACATCGTTCGCGTCGAGGCGGTAGCGCCGGGTGATGGGGTTGTAGGTCAGCCCGGTCATCTCCCGCAGCACCAGATCCGCCCGCCGCAGCCAGCCGGCGAGTTCCGAGGGCTTGATAAATTTACTGTACTCATGGGTCCCGGCGGGCAGCAGGCGCAGGATGTGCTCCGCTCCAACAATGGCGAACAGGAAGGCCTTGGGGTTGCGGTTGATGGTGGAGAAGTAGAGTGAACCACCGGGCACCACAAGGCGGGCGCAGGCCTCGACCACGGCGGCGGGGTCCGGCACGTGCTCCAGCATTTCCAGGCAGCATACGATGTCGAACTGCCCGGGCTGTTCCGCGGCCAGGGCTTCTGCGGTGGACTGTCGGTAATCCACCTCGACGCCGGACTCGAGCTGGTGGATGCGTGCTACTGACAGCGGCGCCTCACCCATGTCGATGCCGGTGACAGTGGCGCCGCGCTGTGCCATGGCCTCGGCAAGAATGCCGCCACCGCAGCCGACGTCCAGAAGACGCTTGCCTTCTACCGGCGAATGCTCGTCGATAAAGTTGGCGCGCAGCGGGTTGATTTCATGCAGGGGTCGGAACTCGCCGTCGGCGTCCCACCAGCGCGAGGCAAGTGCCTCGAACTTGGCGATTTCCCTTGCGTCCACGTTCTGTCGGGCTGTCATGGTGATTACTGTCCTTTCACGGAAATGGTGTCGCGCCACTGCGCGGCGCGGCGCAGTACGGCGTTTTCGTCTATCGTCGTCAACTCATTATCCCGCAGCAGCGGCTTTCCTGCGACCCAGCTGTGCGTGATTTCCCTGCCCGTGCAGGCGTAGACAAGCTGTGACAGGGGGTTGTAGACCGGCTGCGTGGCACTTCCGGAAAGGTCCACGGCAATCATGTCCGCCTCCTTGCCGGCGGTGAGACTGCCGATACGGTCATCCAGCCCCAGTGCGCGGGCGCCGCCGAGGGTCGCCATTGTCAGTACGCGGGCCGCGGGCAGGGAGGACGGATCGCCGCTGATCAGCTTGCTGAGCAGAGCCGCGCTGCGCATCTCGAGGAACAGGTTGAGACTGTTGTTGCTGGCGGCGCTGTCCGTGCCCAGCGCCACGTTGACGCCGGCGTCGAGCAGTCGAGCAACGGGACAGGCGCCGGAGGCGAGCTTCATGTTGGATTGGGGGCAGTGCACGACGTGGCTGCCGGTCGCTGCCAGTAGCCCAATATCCTGGCTGCCCAGGTCTGTCATATGGACGCACTGCGTGCGCGGCCCGAGCAGGCCGATGCGATTGAGGCCATCTATCGGCCGCTCGCCGCGGGTTTCCACGGCCTGCAGCACCTCGCCGGCGGTCTCGTGGAGATGAATATGTATGCCGGCGTCCAGCTCCGCGGCCAGTGTGGCTATGCGCGCCAGTGTCGGCTCTGACACGGTGTAGGGCGCGTGGGGGCCGAACACGATGCGCTGCAGGTCCGCGTGGCGATACTCATCGATCAGCGCCAGTCCCCTGGCGAGGTAGTCATCCGGGCCGGATCCCCAGGCAGAGGGAAAATCGAAAATCGGGAACGCCACCTGCGCACGCATACCGGCGGCGCGGTATTCCGCCGCTGCCTGTTCGGGGAAAAAATACATGTCACTGCAGGTTGTCGTTCCGCTGCGCAGCATGTCGGCCATCGCCAGGCGTACGCCGTCGCGGACAAAACCGGCGTCCACATGGCGCCCCTCGGCGGGCCAGATATGCTGTTCCAGCCACGGCATCAATGCCAGGTCGTCGGCATAGCCGCGCAGCAGCGACATCGCGCCATGGCCGTGGGCATTTACCAGGCCCGGCAACAGAACCTGCCCGGGCAGATTGAGCACTTCGTCAGCGGCGATGGCGGCGGCGTCCTGGCGGTCAAGCAGGGCAGCGATGCGGCCATCCTTCACCACCACGCTCGTGTTCTCCTGTACCAGCCCTGCGGGCTGAACCGGAATCACCCACTGCGGGTGGATGACGAGATCGGCGACGGTGGGCGTGTCCTGCATATCGTATCCTGTCTGAGTCCTGTTTCAGGCGGGTTGGGCGGATCGCTGGCGCCGCGAACGTGAAGGCCGCCTCGGCATTGCAGGCGGTGCGCCGCGCAGTATAACCGGTAATTCCCCGCATCCTGCGTCGCCGTGGTGTAAGTGGTTAAAAACATGGCGAAAAGCACCGGCAATCCGTATACTGGGGCGCTTGCAACCGCGCCGTGACGGCAACCTCAACCTGCTCTATGGGCCGGTGTCCTGCACCGCGTCATCGCGCGGTGTTGCTCAGCCAGTCGTGCACAGGGAAAGTCTGATTTATGGGTGATATCGCCAGGGAAATCTCGCCGGTCAATATCGAGGACGAGCTAAAGCAGTCCTACCTCGATTACGCGATGAGCGTCATCGTCGGGCGCGCCCTGCCCGATGTGCGCGACGGCCTCAAGCCGGTGCACCGGCGTGTGCTGTTCGCCATGAACGAACTCAACAACGACTGGAACAAGCCCTACAAGAAGTCGGCCCGCGTGGTCGGTGATGTGATCGGTAAATACCATCCGCACGGCGATTCCGCGGTCTACGACACCATCGTGCGCATGGCCCAGGCGTTTTCCATGCGCTACATGCTGGTGGACGGGCAGGGCAACTTCGGCTCCATCGACGGCGATTCCGCGGCGGCCATGCGCTACACCGAAATCCGCATGCAGAAGATCTCCCACTCCATGTTGTCGGATCTCGACAAGGAGACGGTGGATTTTGTCGACAATTACGATGGCACCGAGCGCATCCCCGCTGTCCTGCCGGCGCGCGTGCCCAACCTGCTCATCAACGGGTCCTCGGGCATCGCCGTCGGCATGGCCACCAATATTCCGCCGCATAACCTGAACGAGGTGATCAGCGGCTGCCTGGCGCTGATGAAAAACCCCGATATCACCATCGATGAACTGATGGAGCATATTCCCGGACCGGATTTCCCCACCGCCGCCATCATCAACGGCCGCGCCGGCATCATCCAGGCCTACCGCACCGGCCGTGGCCGGGTGTATGTGCGCGCCCGTGCCGAGGTGATCCACGAGGAGAAGCGCGGCCGCGACGTCATCATCATTCACGAGCTGCCCTACCAGCTGAACAAAGCACGCCTGATCGAGCGTATTGCCGAACTGGTCAAGGAAAAGAAGATCGAAGGCATCAGCGAACTGCGCGACGAGTCTGACAAGGACGGCCTGCGCGTAGTGATTGAGCTGCGCCGCGGTGAAATCGGCGACGTGGTGCTGAACAACCTCTACGCCCAGACCAACCTGCAGTCGGTGTTCGGCATCAACATGGTGGCGCTGGTGGACGGCCAGCCAAAGCTGCTGAATCTCAAGGAAATCCTGCAGGCCTTTATCCGCCATCGCCGCGAGGTGGTGACCCGGCGCACCGTGTATCTGCTGCGCAAGGCGCGGGAGCGCGGCCATATTCTCGAGGGACTGGCCATTGCGCTGGCGAACATCGACCCGATCATCGAGTTGATCAAGGCCTCGCCGAGTTCGGCGGAGGCGAGGGAGCGCCTGCTGGAGCGCACCTGGCCGCCCGGCGACGTTATGACGATGCTCGAGCGCGCCGGCGCTGAGGCCTGCCGGCCGGACGAGCTTGAGGCACACTACGGTCTGCACGACGATGCCTACCGGCTGTCGCCGGCCCAGGCCCAGGCCATTCTCGAGCTGCGCCTGCACCGCCTCACGGGGCTGGAGCACGAAAAACTGCTCAATGAATACCAGGAGAAGCTGGCGGAGATCGCCGATTACCTCGATATCCTTGAGGATTTTGATCGTCTGCTCACGGTTATCCGCGAGGAGCTGGCGGAGATGGTCACCGAGTTCGGCGACGAGCGCAGGACCGAGATCACCGCCTCCCAGCACGATCTCACGGTTGAGGATCTGATCACCGAAGAGGATCGCGTGGTCACTATCTCCAACGGAGGCTATGCCAAGACCCAGCCGCTGTCGGATTACCAGGCGCAGAAGCGCGGTGGCATGGGCCGCGCCGCGCTGTCGGTCAAGGACGAAGACTTCGTCGAGCACCTGCTGATTGCCAGCACACACGCCACCATTCTGTGTTTTTCCAACCTGGGTAAGGTGTACTGGCTCAAGGTCTACCAGATTCCCCTGGCCGGGCGCGGATCCCGCGGCCGACCCATGGTCAACCTGCTGCCGCTGGAGCCGGGTGAGCGCGTCACCTCCATCCTCCCGGTGGAGGAGTACACGCCGGGCCACTTCATTTTCATGGCCACCGCCGGTGGCACCGTGAAGAAGACGCCACTGGAAAACTTTGCCCGCCAGCGCAGCGTCGGCCTGCGGGCGCTTGAGCTGGATGAGGACGACGTGCTGCTCGGCACCGCCATCACCGACGGCAGCTGCGAGGTCATGCTGTTCAGCAGCGAAGGCAAGGTGGCGCGCTTCCGCGAGGAAGATGTGCGTCCGATGGGCCGTACGGCGCGCGGTGTTCGCGGCATCCGCCTCGGTGAGGGTCATCAGCTCATCTCGCTGGTCATTCCCCGCGAGGGTGGTCGTATTCTCACCGTGAGTGAGAACGGCTACGGCAAGCGCACCGATGTCACCGAGTTCCCGACCAAGGGCCGCGGCAACAAGGGCGTGATCGCCATGGCCACGTCGGCCAGGAACGGCAACATGGTCGGCGCTACGCAGGTGTTTGACGGCGACCAGCTGATGCTGATCTCCAATATGGGCATGCTGGTGCGCACCCGTGGCGATGAGGTATCTGTCCTCAGCCGTAATACCCAGGGTGTGCGCATCGTTCGCACCAAGAACGATGAAAAGCTGGTGCGCGTGGCGCCTATCGACGAGCCTGATGAAATCTTGGATGCGCCGGAGGATGGCGATGCCTGATTTTTTGCGGCCGCGTCGGGCCAGGCCCGCCGCGCGTCAGGGCTGATGGCCCGACTGCACAATTTCTGCGCAGGCCCTGCGGCAATGCCCGTGGAGGTGCTGGAGCGGGCGCGCGACGATATGCTCGAGTGGCACGGTCGCGGCCTTTCCTTTATGGAGATGAGTCATCGCTCGCCCGAGGTGATGGGTGTGGTGGAGGGCGCGGAGTCCTGCCTGCGTCGCCTGCTCGACATTCCCGACGATTACGCGGTTCTGTTTCTTCAGGGCGGCGCCAGTACGCAGTTCGCTGCCGTCCCGCTGAACCTGGCGTTGCCGGATACAGCGGTCGATTACCTGGATACCGGGCATTGGTCATTGAAGGCAATCGCCGAGGCGCAGCGTTTCGCTGATGTGCAGGTGGTGGCGAGCAGCGCCGATTCACGCTACACAGATATCCCAACCCGCAGCACCTGGCGCTGCCGTGAAAATGCAGGGTATCTGCACTACTGCCCGAACGAGACCATCGGCGGCGTCGAGTTTTTTACGGTACCCGAGGTCGACGTGCCGCTGGTCGCAGATATGTCGTCAACGTTGCTGTCGCGACCACTGGATGTCTCCCGCTTCGGTGCGATCTATGCGGGGGCGCAGAAGAATATCGGCCCGGCCGGTCTGACGCTGGTCATCGTGCACCGCGAACTACTGGGCCGTGCCCGCGATGCCTGCCCGTCAATGCTGGACTGGACGATCGCCAGCGATAACGGCTCAATGTACAACACGCCGCCGACCTTTGCGCTGTATCTCGCCGCGCTGGTGTTTGACTGGCTTGAGGCCGGCGGTGGTCTGGCCGCGATGGAAACGGTGAACCGTCGCAAAGCCGACACGCTGTACACGGCCATCGATAACAGTGCTTTCTACAGTAATCCGGTAGCACCGGAGTGCCGGTCATTGATGAATGTGCCCTTCAGCCTCGCGGAGGCGAGCCTCGACGGACGCTTTCTGGAGGAGGCCGGGGCAGCGGGGTTGCTTAACCTGAAGGGGCACCGCTCGGTAGGCGGTATGCGCGCGAGTCTTTACAACGCGGTGCCACAGGCCTCCGTGGATGCGCTGGTCGCCTTTATGCACGATTTCGAACAGCGCTGTGCCTGATCAAATGGCGCGGTCTGCACAGGGCGGATTAACATGACGGCGCTGGTGTGACAGGGTTGATGCAGCGTGGCTGACGAGCGTGATCTGCAGGAAGTGCGTGCCGCCATCGATACGATTGATGGCGAGATACAGGCCCTGATCAACCAGCGTGCGCGCTGTGCCCAGCGCGTGGCCGAGATCAAGCTGGCCGATCTGCAGACGGCGCGTGAGCGTGGCGAGGTCGATACCGCCGCCGAGGTGTCCTACTACCGTCCCGAGCGTGAGGCGCAGGTCCTGCAGAGGATTATCAGGCGCAACGAAGGCCCGCTGGACGGCGAAACCGTGGCCTATATTTTCCGGGAGCTCATGTCGGCCTGCCTGGCGCTGGAAAAGCCGCTGCAGGTCGCTTTTCTCGGCCCCGAGGGGACCTTTACCCAGGCTGCCGCGCTGAAGCACTTCGGCCACGGCGCCGTGTGTGTGCCGCAGCCCACTATAGAAGCCGTATTTGCCGAGGTCACATCGGGCAACTGCAACTACGGCGTGGTGCCCGTGGAGAACTCCACCGAGGGCATGGTCAGCCACACCCTGGACAGCTTTATCGACTCACCGCTGCATATTGCGGGCGAGGTTGAACTGCGTATCGCCCATCATTTACTCGTTGCGGCGCACACGGATGCCGCCGACATCACCCGCATCTGCGCCCACCAGCAGGCCCTGGCGCAGTGCCGCAACTGGCTCGACCGGCACTGGCCCGGCATCGAGCGGCAGTCGGTCAGCAGTAACGGTGAGGCCGCACGCCTGGCGGCCAGTACGCCCGGCGTGGCGGCGGTGGCGGGGGATATGGCGGCGGAAGTCTATCGCCTGGCGCCCGTGGCCGAGCACATCGAGGACTCCGACGACAATACCACGCGATTTATCGTTATCGGGCGCGCCGAAGTGCCGCCCAGTGGTCGCGACAAAACCTCCATCATCGTTTCCAGCCGCAACAAGCCCGGTGCATTGTTCGCACTGCTCGACCCGTTCCGACGCGGCGGTGTCAGCTTGACACGTATCGACACCCGGCCCTCGCGCACGGAGAAATGGGCGTACGTATTCTTCATCGAGTTCGAGGGCCATCTGAAGGATCCCAACATCCGCCAGATCCTCGATGAGCTTGAGGAGCAGTCCATTCTGCTCAAGCCACTCGGTTCCTATCCGCGGGCCGTGCTCTGAATGTCCGTCGCTGTCATGTCTGAGAATCCGGCGCCGACAGTCGCGATTATCGGGCTGGGCCTGATTGGCGGGTCACTGGCGCTGGCGCTGCGGGCGGCGGGGGAGGCGGGAGAGCTGCTGGGATTTGATACGCAACCCGACGCCATCGCCGAGGGCCTCGCTCGGGACGTGATTGATCGTGCGCTGGCGTCGCCACGTGACGCGCTGGCGCAGGCGGATATCGTTGTCCTGTGTGTGCCGACAGTGGTGGCCGCCGACCTGCTGGCGGATCTCACCCGGGTGGCCGTTCGCAGCGGATCGTCGGCCATTATCACCGATGTCGCCAGCGTCAAGGGCGGGCTGGAGGCGCGCATGCTGGCGCAGCACGGCTGCGTGCCGCCGCGGGTGGTCCTGGGGCATCCTATCGCGGGCTCCGAACGCAGTGGCGTGGGTGCGGCCCGGGAAGGGCTGTTCAGGGACCATCTTACGATTCTCACCCCGGACGAAAATACCGAGGCCGACGCCCTTGCCGATGTCAGCCGTCTCTGGCGCGCGGCGGGTGCCAGCGTGGTGTGTATGGCGGTCAGCACGCATGACCGCATGCTTGCCGCCACCAGTCACCTGCCGCATGTGCTCGCTTACTGCCTGGTCGATACCCTGGCCAGGTCGTCTCACAGCGAAGATGTCTTTCGGTTTGCCGCGGGCGGCTTCCGCGATTTTACCCGCATTGCCTCCAGTGATCCCGTCATGTGGCGCGATGTGGCGCTTGCCAATCGCGGGGCGTTGCTGGAAGCTATCGATGATTTTGCGCAGCATCTCATTACACTGCGGGCAGCGATTGATGCCGGTGACGGCGACGCGCTGCTGCAGACATTCACGGCGGCAAAGACCGCGCGGGACGGCTTCTCTGCGCTGCAGGCCAGGCGCGACCAATCCTGACCGCATCACCCGATACCGGCACCGATAGCAGGACGGGTCTTAGGAAGAGCAAAACTATGGAATTCAAGCTGTTTCCCGGTGGCACCATCAGCGGTGAGGTTCGCGTGCCCGGCGACAAGTCGATCTCCCACCGTGCGGTCATGCTGTCGTCCATTGCCGAGGGCGAGTCGTGTATCCGCGGCTTCCTCGAGGGTGAGGACGCGCTGGCCACACTGGCGGCCCTGCGCGCCCTGGGCGTAGAGATCGCGGGTCCCGACAGGGGCGAGCTCCGCGTCGTTGGCGTCGGACTCGCGGGTTTGCGCGCGCCGTCCACAGAGCTCGACATGGGGAATTCCGGCACCAGCATGCGGCTTCTCAGTGGCCTGTTGGCTGGCCAGCCCTTCGCCAGCCGATTGACCGGGGACGCCTCTCTGTGCCGACGTCCCATGGCGCGGGTCATGCAGCCGCTGGCCCAGATGGGAGCCCACATTACCGCCGCCGAGGGAGACCGGCCACCGCTGCAGATCGACGCCGGCGGCGGCTTGCGGGGTATTCATTATCCGATGCCCATCGCCAGTGCCCAGGTCAAATCCTGTCTGCTGCTGGCCGGGCTTTACGCCGAGGGCTGCACCTCGGTGACGGAACCGGCGCCGACCCGCGATCACACGGAACGCATGCTGCGCGGTTTCGGCTACGAGGTCACCCGCGACAACGACGTTATTCAACTGCGTGGCGGCGGCCGGCTTACCGCCACCGATATCGACATCCCGGCAGATATCTCGTCTGCCGCGTTCTTCATCGTGGCGGCGACCATCGCGCCGGGTTCCGAGCTGCTGCTGACCCATGTCGGGGTGAACCCCACGCGCATCGGCATTATCAGCATCCTTACCCTGATGGGTGCCGACATCACGCTTATCAACGAGCGCGATGTGGGCGGCGAGCCCGTAGCCGATATCCTGGTGCGCCACGCGCCGCTGCGCGGCATTGCTATTCCCGAGGATCAGGTGCCCCTGGCCATCGATGAGTTTCCGGTCCTGTTCATCGCCGCCGCCTGCGCCGAGGGGCGGACGACGCTGAGTGGCGCCGAAGAGCTGCGGGTCAAGGAAAGCGATCGCATTGCCAGCATGGCGGAGGGGCTCAGCACCCTGGGAATCCGCAACGAGCCGCGTCCCGACGGTATTGTCATAGAAGGGGGCGCTCTCGATGGCGGGGTTATCCATACCCATCATGATCACCGTATCGCGATGGCGTTCGCCGTGGCGGCGCTGCGCGCCGAGCGCGAAATTTACGTCACGGACTGCGATACCGTTGCCACGTCATTCCCCGGCTTTGATGCCATGGCGCGTGGCCTGGGTCTGCAGATTTCCACGCAGGCGGGGCAGGCATAATGGTGTCGTGGCCGGTGATTACGGTGGACGGACCCGGAGGGGCGGGCAAGGGGACGCTGTCGCGCATGCTCGCGGATCACTTTGGCTGGCACCTCCTCGATAGCGGCGCGCTGTACCGGATTACCGGCTACGCCTGCCTGCAGGCAGGGGTGGACTGGGCGGACGAGCCTGCGGTGGCAGAGGTGGCGCGACAGCTCGATACACGCTTCGTGACGCGAGCCGATGGCGAAGTCGGTGTGCTGTATGCCGGTCGCGACGTGACGGCGGCGATTCGCTCGGAGGACGGCGGTCGCGGGGCGTCGGTGGTAGCCGCGCTGCCGTCGGTACGTGACGCGCTGCTGGAACGCCAGCGCGACTTTCGCCAGGCGCGGGGTCTGATCGCAGACGGCCGCGACATGGGGACTGTGGTTTTCCCCGACGCGCCCCTGAAAATCTTCCTCACCGCGAGTGCAGAGGAGCGCGCGCGGCGCCGCTACGAGCAGTTGCGGGGCAAGGGTGAAAGTGTTAGTCTCCCGCGCCTTCTTGAGGACATCAAGGAACGCGACGCGCGCGACAGCAGCCGCGCCGTTGCGCCACTGGTACCTGCCTGTGATGCCGTAGTGATTGACAGCACGGCAACACCGGCCGACGCCGTATTCGAGGCTGTCCTGCTTGAGGCATCCCGGAGAGGCCTCAGCGCCTGAGGCGCTGT
>Ga0102929_1000194_pt1 | contig 34734 bp, 27 predicted proteins | sample SalPonR1_B_D2_MG_FD_78510 | JGI IMG/M metagenome (GOLD analysis project Ga0102929, IMG submission 78510) | Salt pond soil microbial communities from South San Francisco under conditions of wetland restoration - Salt Pond MetaG R1_B_D2_MG | ecosystem: Environmental > Aquatic > Marine > Intertidal... | reverse complement strand
TCATTTTCCCTAACTGTACCGAAAATAGCCTAATCCAATAAAATCCATAACTTATTGATTTTATTGGCTTTGAAAATCCGCGTGTCGGTGGTTCGATTCCGCCCCTGGCCACCATATCTATCAAGGTGCATTCCGATTGCCGGTTCGCCTGGATGGTCGCCGTTCGCCAAGCTTCCGCGATAACCGGCTGTCAATTCCACGATTTCCCGAAGCCGAACTGTTCATCGCTGTTCAGGCGGGAAACGGTGCTTAGCGCACGAGGGCGGATCACTTTCTCCGGGGTGGCGGCCTGGGGCAGCTTCAGCCTCACTCCAACGGCAGGCTGAGTTCCGACGTCCATCGGTCCAGTGCGGGACGCGGGTTCAGGTTCTCGTCGTACAGGCCGGTATCCCGCCAGATTCGCGCGACGGGATCCCGCTGCAGCGTGTCATTCCACAGCGTGTCGTAGTCGGCAAGAAAGAACCAGACGATGAAACGGGCGTCCAGCGTTTCCGCCGCGTCGAACAACGCATCAAGGTAGGCTGCCTGCTTCGCCGCATCGCTCGCGATGTCCACGGCGAAGTCCGGGATCGTGACGGTTTCCGCCGCCCAGCCTGTCTCGACGACCGCGATCGGCTTGCCGCCTGCAAGCGAGGCTGCCTGCGACAGCCAGTCCGTCGGCAGATTCGCCGGGTCGCCGCGATCCGCATGCTCGAAAAAGATGTAGGGGTACACGCTGATCCCGAGGACGTCGATGTATTCGACAAGGCGCGGCAGCTCGGCGCGGATCGTCGCGGCGTCGGACGACAAAGGAGACTTCAGCGCGACACTGATCATGAGCTGGACATTGGGGAACCGCGTTCTCAGTTCCGCCGATACAGCTGCCGTGAATTCGACGAGGTCGTCGTACGCAGCGCTGTCGTTCAAAGCAAGCTCGCTCGCCTCGATGCCGAGATTGAAGTAGTCCGGGCCGAAACGTTGGATCAGGTCTGCCGCATAGTTCGTGTAGGCGGCGATGACGTTCGGGTCGTTGATTGCACGCGTGGCCCAAGGCGGCGGTAAGGCCCCGTTCGGTGCGCTGCCCCAGTATTCTGCGAGCCCGTCCCTTCCGCCGTTCAGTGGACTCAACGCCAGATAATCCCGCATGCCGGCTGGCGTATTGTTTAGCCGGGTGTTCAGCTCCGCTTCGAGGTTGCTCGAGTAGGGGGTTCCGTTGAGCGCCTCATTCCACGGTATGCCGCCATCGAGATGATGCGCAATAAAGTCACCGCGCGACGCGGCTTCCGTGTATACGAAATTGACAGCCGTAGTGCTTGCCTCGTACGGCCAGGGGGTAAAGCCGAGGGCGAATGGCCGGGTGTCCGCTTCGGGAAGCGGTATAGACGTCGTGGTGCCGCTCGAACCGCCGCAGGCTTGCAGCAGGCTCACCGCGCCGACGAGTAGGGCCGATTGCAGACATTTCGGCGGATGAACGGTCATGACATGATTCTCCGTGTTGAGAGCGCTTACTGCATGTGAGTCAAATGCACGAGGGCCACAAACCGGTCACATTGGACTTGTAGTATCCGGAAAGAGAATTGAAGCGTATGCGGCCTTGCAGGATCCTGCCTCTTGGGTAGTTCGGTAATCATCGCGATGTGCGCGCGGCCGATGTAAAACACTGGGGAAGAATGACCAAGAGTACGTAGGTCAGGCGAGCGACAAGATCACAAAACGGATCGTAAGCCGACCAGACCAAAGCCGATTCCGGCTTCGTACGCAGATCCGTTACCGGAGAGCCAATTCGTCAGTATTGCTAACGTTGCGCTCGTCGCTCCAACGATTATGCCGCCGTATCCCCAGCGTATGCCGATCAGTCGAGTTCTCGGCTCCTCTTCAAGATTATGCATCTCAATCTCCAGTGCGGATGCCAGTGATTTTAAGGAGCTCATTGACCCCGAACCCTCGGACTCGATGCGTTGAATCGTCCTGGCACTCAAATCAGACGCAATTGCGAGTTCCTCCTGAGACCAGCCTCTTTCCATCCTGAGTCTTCTGATGAGCAAGCTATTAACACTTCGTTTCATTTGCTTTCCACAGGTGCAGGGCGGTCAGAGAATGTCACGTGGCGAACGAAATTGACACGTCAAACGCACGACAAAGCGGGTCGAATACACGACAAGGGCCTGTCCGCTTATGGCCAAAGTGGTCTCGGAGTCCTTTTCCGGCAGTCTATTCGTTCGAAGGTCCGATCTTGGCAAGATTGGTGAGGAATCGAATTCGCGTGTGTCCTCGGCAAGAGGATCCCTGAACCGGCAGTCTGCCGGCCGGCACAGGGTAGTCCCGTTCAAAAGAGCGCCTCCGGTATGCCGGGTGGCTGCCTTCACTCCCGAACACTCCTCAGCAGACCCTCGTAAACCTGCTCGCCCAGCGTATTGCTCAGTGCTCGGGGCGAAGGTGCGGGTGGCGCGTAATCCGTCACGCTCAGGTGTCGAAGTATTCGCCACTGCTCCGTCAGATCCGCCCGGACTTCCTCGCTCCGGCAATGGCGGAGGAATTTTTGGGGAGTGTCGGGGCGTCGCCGGGACGGCGTCCGATTCGCACTGGCCGTGTGCTGCTCGATGAAGAGGCGGTACGCTTTACCCCGGTGGGCAGAGACTGCTCTGATCTCCACCGTCGACAACGCCTTGCCGGTGTGGACGTCGTAGATGCCGACCATGAACATGGTTCCGAGCGGGCCGTGGCGAGCCACCGACGATGCAGAAGTGGAACGCAGGCAGTTCAGCATCCTGGCGCCCTGCGCGCGGAGCTCACGATCGATACATAGCGGCGCCACGGGCGTCGTGCCGTCCGCAGAAACGAGATCCTCCGGGACGAGGGGTACCAGGGCTCCGCGGGCGTGAATCCGCCGAACGGGGCCGCATTTCCCGGTTAGCGTCATCTCCTCTGCGAACAGGGGTGCGACCTCGCCCAGCCTCTGATCTGCGACGAAGGCCGGGGGTCCGGCGAGAAATTCCGCCCCCGGGGAGACGAACAGATCGGTGATCGGACCTTGCGCATCCATGGAGGTGTGAGTGGGGTTGCTGACTTGTTCCGCCGGTTTTCACTTGACGCTGGTACGACAATGGACGCCCTCAGGCACACCCGTTCGGGCGTGCAGCGGACAAAAGGAACCGGTAGCCACGCGCGGTTGCGGTGACGTATTCGGAGCAATCCAGGGGTCTATCGGAAGTTACCCGATAATGCGTCCGCGTCAAAAGGCTTCTCCGAAGCGCCCGCCAACCCTTTGATTCGACGATTGCGGCAGCCCGGTCCCGTTGCGTGCGGCCCGGGCCCGGCGCAAAATCATGCACCTCGTAACTGGTGGCCGTATCCGGCATCGACCGCAATACAAGGCGCTGCACTGCGCTGCCGAGGCGCTGGCCTCATTCGAGCCTGATGACGCCAACGTGCCGCTCCAGCCGAAGTCGCAATCGGAGTATCGAAGATGAAGCGAAGACTCAGTCCCGAGGTGCTCAATGCGCTCGTCATCGGTTTCATGATCGGCATCGTGATCTACAGTGTTGCAGTCAATAACGTCGGATTTCTTACGCTCATACCGCTGTATATTGCATATCGTCTGTTGAAGGGCTCGGACAAGCCGGACACCCGGGACTAGAAGACGTACTGCCGTACTCGAGTTTCAGAAGTGCCTTGCACCGCTCCCGGCCGCCATGAATCCTGAGCTGCGCACCGACGAGGAAGGCCGAACGTCGCTGGTCGCCCTGTTCCTGACGTTCCTGCGCCTTGGCCTGACCTCGTTCGGCGGGCCGGTCGCCCATCTCGGGTACTTCCGGCAGGCTTTCGTCGAACGCCGGCGCTGGCTGACGGAGTCGGCCTATGCGGATCTGGTGGCGCTGTGCCAGTTTCTTCCCGGGCCGGCCTCGAGTCAGGTCGGCATGGGCATCGGCCTCATGCGCGGCGGAGTGCCCGGTGCGCTCGCGGCCTGGCTCGGTTTTACACTGCCTTCCGCCGCACTTCTGATTGCCTTCGGCTACGGCGTGGTAGCCATGCCGGACAGCATACCGGCGGGTGTGCTGCAGGGGCTAAAGCTCGCCGCCGTTGCGGTGGTGGCGCGGGCCGTGTGGGGCATGGGCCGGGCGCTCTGTCCGGACCGGGAGCGGGTCACACTGGCCGTCGTCGGGCTGCTGCTGGCCGCGCTCTACGACCCGGTCTGGACGGCCGGCATTCGCTCGACCGTGGATTTCTCTCTCGCCCTGGTCGCGTTCGTCCTGCTCGTGTTCTGGCGGACGCCACCCTGGCTCGTGGTGGTCCTGGCGGGTATTGCGCGCTGGGTTCTCGCCCCCGTCGTCTGAGCGGATGCTCCGGCGCCGTACCGGCAAGACCCGGGGCTTTCCTTTTTTGAGCAGCCGGTATCGTCTTCGCCGCCTCGAGCAGTGTATAACGCCCCTGCACGACGGACAGGCAGATGTGACGAGCGGCGATGAGAGATTCTGACGGAGACCCGTTCTCGACCGGAGCGGGCCTCGGCGTACTTTCCGAATTGTCGGGCGATGACGGGGAAGGTCTGGTCGGCCGTGAACTCGACGGTTACCGGATCACGGGCTTCATCGCCGAAGGCGGCATGAGCCGCGTCTACCGGGCTGCCCGCATAGACGGCAGTTTCGAACGCGACGTCGCGATAAAGCTCTCCACCATCAGCGGTTTCAGCCCGGCCATGCGCGAACGCTTCATGCAGGAGCAGAGCGTTCTCGCAGGCCTGAATCATCCCCACATCTCGCAGCTCTACGATGCGAGGCTCACGCCCGAAGGGTGGCCGTACATCGTCATGGAGCTGGTCGACGGCAGTCCGATCACCCACTACTGCCAGGAGCAGTCGCTCGCGCTTGCCGACAGGATCCGCCTGCTGATCGACGTGGTCGACGCGGTGGCGTTCGCGCATGCGAATCTGGTGGTCCACCGCGACATCAAGCCCACCAACGTACTCGTCACCACCAGCGGCAGGGTGAAGCTGCTGGACTTCGGCATCGCGAAGCTGCTCGAGGACGAGCCCGGCCACCTGACCCGTGCCGGTGCCATGACACCGCGGTACGCGAGTCCCGAACAACTGCTGGGCAAGCCGATCTCGATTGCCTCCGATGTCTACCAGCTCGGGCTGTTGCTGGCCGAGGTGCTGGGCGGCAGTCTCCCGACGGAGGGGGAGACGCTCACGGACGCCATCCAGCGCTCCGCCGCGGGCCGGCCCCTGGCCCTGCCGGGGGCGGTGCGGCAATCGCTGCCCCGCGAGATCACGCTCGTCATCGAGCAGTGCCTGCGTGCGGAGCCGGGCGAGCGCTACCGCGACGCGAATGCGCTGCGCAGTGATCTCGAGGCCTACCTGTCCGGCTATCCGGTCAGCGCAGCCGGGCAGCGGCCGGGGTACCGGTTGCGGAAGTTCGTGCAGCGCAACCGGGCCGGTGTGGCCGGAGCGCTGTTGACCCTGGCGGCGCTCGTATCCGCCACGGCTGTCACCGGCTGGCAGATGGTCGAGGCCAAACGCCAGCAGGGCATCGCCGTGTATCAGCAACAACGGGTGCAGGCCAGTAACGAGTTCTACAGCCTGCTGATGGAGGAGATGGGCGAGGGCGCGCTCACCTCCGTTGAACTGCTGGATCGGGGCCGCAGCCTGCTGGAGAGCCAGTTCGGCACGAATCAGCCGTTCATGGCATCCGTGCTATTCGACGTGGCACGCAGGTATTCCAGCCTCGGCGAGCGGCAGCGTGAGGCGGAACTGCTGCAGGAAGCCGAGCGCATAGCGAGGGACCACGGCGATTCCGGCGTGCTGGCCGCCGTCCTGTGCCGACGAGCCCGGACGACCATGCTGCAGGACCCCGAGGGCTCGGCGGAGCGGCTGGCCGAGGGCCTGGCGCTGTACGGCTCGCTGGCGGCTCCTGGCATCGACACCAGCGTGGAATGCCTGCGTGCAAGATCGCGTGCCGAGGTGCAGGCGGGCCGCAGCGACGAAGCGCTGGCCACACTCTTTGCAGCGAAACGTCTGCTCGATGCACATCCGGCCCCGGGCACGAACCTCCGCGGGCTCGTGCTGAACGACATCGGTTTCCGCTATCACAGCGATGCAAGGCCGAACGAAGCCATCCGTTACCTGGACGAAGTGCTGGAGCTGCTCGAATCGACAGGCAGGGGCGGTACTCTGGGCTACCAGCGCGTAGCCGCCAACAGGGCCGTCGTGCTCCAGAACATCGGCCGCATCCCCGAGGCACTCGCGGCATTCGACGACCTCGTCGGGCGTATGCGGGCAAGCGGTTTCGCGGGACGCGGGGCCGCCTCCCTGCTGGCCCAGTATGGCAGCCTGCTCGCCTCCGTCGGGCGCATGGACGAGGCCGCAGACATCCTGGCCCAGGGTCTGGCCCTGGCCGAGGCGGACGGCAACCGCAGAGTCGCGGCCCGCCTGCACCTCGGCATGGCGAGTGTCCACCTGGCCGGCGAGGCGTATGCGCGCGCGACGCAGAGCCTGGATGCTGCCGAGGCCTATATCGAGAACCCGCAGGCCGACAGGGCGCTCGCGATGGCCATTCGCGTGAACCGGGTGAAGGTGCATCGCGGTCTCGGCAATCTGGAGACGGCGGCGCGCGAGGTCGATGCCCTGCTCGCCGCTGCCGGCTATCCGGACGCACGCGAGACGCCCGGCATGGTCTCCGCGCTCATCGAGGCGGCAGAGGTCCGCCGTCGGCTCGGTGACCTGGCGGCGGCACGGTCACTCGCCGACGGCCTCGTCGAGCGGCTGCGGGCACATGCCCGTCCCGACTCACGCGGCAGCATCCATCTCGGCCGTGCGCTCGTTCAGCGGGCCGAGGTCCGACTGGAATCCGGCGATCGGGCCGGTGCCGTGCGCGACCTCGAGTCGGCGCTGCCGCACCTGGTACAGGCGCTCGGCGACGATCATCGTGAAGCGGAGCTGGCCCGGAGTCTTCTCGCCGACGCGCGGGAAGACGGATCTGCATAGTCGGCGAGGGGCCGGCCGCGGCGGCGGTCCGTAACTCTCCCGTCACCCCATCGTCAAACGGGCGCAATCCGGGGCTGCTGCAATAGCGGCGTTGGTTTCCCGGCCGTTGCCGGGCCCGGACAAGGACAGATAACAATGAATCACCGCCTCATCACGAGCGTGGCAGCGGCGGCGCTGCTCGCGCTCCCCAGTGCCATTTTCGCCGGCGACATCGCCGGCCAGGTCAGCGACGAGAACACCGGCCGCCTGCTGGCCGGCGCGGCCGTCAGCGTCAGCCCCGGCAACAAGCGTACCGTGGCCGACAGTGCCGGCCGTTTCCGCCTGCGCGACCTGCCGCCCGGCGAATACCGGCTGGAGGTGCTGCAGACCGGCTACGATCCGGTGGGCTTCACCGTCAGCGTGCCTGCCGAGGGCACGGTCTCACGCGACGTCTCGATGGCTTCCAGCATGGAGACGATCGTGGTCACGGGCTATCGGGCCGCGCTGACCAACGCCATCCAGGACAAGCGCTTCGCCGAAACCATCAAGGACTCGGTCACCTCCGACGACGTCGGCAAGCTGCCGGACCGCAACGCGGCCGAAGCCCTGCAGCGGGTGCCCGGCGTCTCCATCACCATCGACCAGGGCGAGGGCCGCTACGTCACTCTGCGCGGCATCGACCCGGGGCTGAACCAGGTGACCATCGACGGCGCCACCGTGGGCGCGCCTGAGGACACCCGGCGGATCGCGCTGGACACGATCCCGTCCAACGTGCTGTCCAAGCTCGAGGTCATCAAGACGGTGACCCCCGACATGGACGGCAACGCCGTGGGCGGCGCGGTGAACCTGGTCACCCCCAGCGCCTTCGACCTGGCGCCCGACGAGCGCATCAGCGTCTCCGCCGACTTCGGCTACTACGACATGAGCGGCGAGAACCCCTACGGCGCCAGTGCCAGCTGGGGCACGGTGTTCGGCGACGACGACCAGTTCGGCCTGCTGCTGAGCGCCAGCCATCTCGTTCGCGACTACGAGTCCGAGAACATCCAGGGCGGCAACATCTGGGAAGAGGAAGGCGACTATTTCGTCCCCGAGGAACTGGTGCTGCGCGACTACACCCTCGAGCGCGTGCGCACGAGCCTGGTCGCGAACCTCGAGTGGCGGCCAAACGCGGATACCCGGCTGTTTTTCCGCAACATCTGGAACGAGTTCCGCGACACCGAGCAGCGCCTGGAGACGCTGTACGACTACCGCAACGGCGATCTCGTCGACCAGACCCCGACCTCGGGCACCTTCACCGAAGGCGAGGGCGAGCGGGCCTCGAAAGATCGCCGCGAGGAGCAGTCCATCCTGAACAGCACCCTGGGCGGCGAGTTCTTCCTGGGCGACTGGACGCTGGAGGGCTCCTATACCTTCGGCAATGCCGAGCAGGATACGCCCTACGACGAAGAGTACATCTTCGTGGTCTCCGATCCGTTGCCGATGACCTACGACACGTCGGACTTCTTCTTCGACGTCGACGCCGGCGCCGCCTTCGACGACCCGGCCAACTCCGAGTTCGACGAAGTGGAGTTCGCCAGCCAGATCGTCGAGGAGGACCTGAACGTCATCAAGCTCGACATCACCCGGGGCCTGCAGTTCGGCAATAACCCCGGCTCCATCAAGTTCGGCGCCAAGTTCACCGGGCGGGAGAAGACCAGCGACGAGAACGCGCGGGTCTTCGACGGCTTCGACGGCGACTTTCTGCTGTCGGACGTGTTCCGTCCCGGCAAGTCCGGTTTCAATTGCGACGAACGGTGCTACGAGTTCGGTCCGGCGATCGATCACGGCGCCGCCAACGCCTTCTTCCAGGCCAACCGAGACCTCTTCGAGCTCAGCGACGACGACAGCCGGGAGAAGAGCGCGGATGCCGACTTCACGGTGGAGGAGGATATCTCCGCGGCCTACGTCATGGCTTCGGCCGACATCGGCAACCTCCTGCTGATCGGCGGCGTGCGCGTCGAGCGCACGGAAACCGAGTCCCGCGCCTTCGACATCGTCTTCGAGGACGGCGACCTCGCGCCCGAACTCCCCGAGCGTACCGGCAGCAAGGACTACACCAACTGGCTGCCGGGCCTGCAGGCGCGCTGGGCCGTCAGCGAGACGCTGGTGGTGCGCGGTGCCTGGACCAATACCATCGGGCGCGCCCAGTACGAGCAGCTGGCGCCGTTCCGCATCTTCGAGGTCGATCCGGACGGGCCCGATGCCTTCGAGGGTGAGGTGGAAGAGGGCAACCCGAACCTGGAGCCCCTGGAGTCCATGAACCTGGATGCCTCGCTGGAGTGGTACATGCGCGAGGGCGGGCTCGCGGCGGTGGGCATCTTCTACAAGGACATCGACAACCCCATCTTCACCCGGGTAACGACCCTGGAGGATGCCGAGTTCGAGGGCCGTTTCTTCACCGAGCTCGAACGCAGCCAGCCGCAGAACGCCGACAGTGGCGAGATCCTCGGCGTCGAGCTCAACCTGCAGCAGCAGTTCACTGCGCTGCCGGCACCCTTCGACGGCTTCGGCGTCTCGCTGAACTACACCTATACCGACAGCGAGGCCACGGTGTTCGGCCGGGACGACAAGGTACCGTTCTTCCTGCAGTCCGAGCGGGTCGGTAACGCGGCGCTGTTCTGGCAGAGGGGCGGGCTGGAGCTCAGGGCCGCCGTCGCCCACCGCAGCGAGTATCTCGACGAGGTGGGCGAGGACGCCGACAGCGACCTGTACATCGACGCCCGCACCCAGGTGGATCTGAAGGGCAGTTACGCCTTCGACAACGGCCTGAAGGTCTACGTGGAGATGCTGAACGTCACCGACGAGCCGCTGCGCTTCCTGAGCGGCGGCCGTTCCGACCGGCTCGCCGAAAACGAGATCTACGGCTGGAACGCCATCGCCGGCGTACAGTATCGCTTCTGAACGGGCGGCCGACGGCAATGCCCGACCGGTTCCGCGGCCTGGCCGCCGCCGTTCTTCTGTCGGCGGCGGCTTTCCCCGCCGTCGCCGACCCGGCGTCTGCCGGGGCGCACCCGGCAGACGCTGCATCTACCCATGCTGAACTGGAGGCCACCGTCGCGGCCGTGCGTGAGCGCATGGCGGCGGAACTCGCGGCCGACGAGCGGGTGGACGTCTCGCCGGAGGCGGTGGCGGCGTTCCTCAAGCCGGCGGAGCGCGAGCAGCTCGCCACCGGCTTCGTCCGTTTCCGGGTCGACCGGCCGGCCCGCGTCTACGTGGCCTTCGAGGGTGAGCAGGGCGAGACGCCCTTCTGGCTGCCGGAACTCGGCTTCGTCCGCGAGGCCGGGCTGGACTTCATCGTGGATGCGGAGGACGACTATCACGTCTGGGCGAAGAACGTGCGGCGGGGCGAGGTGCGCCTGGGCATCCCGAGTTTCTCCGGCGAGATGAAGCCCTACCTGGTGTTCGCCGCACCCGCGGCCGGCGGCTCCCCGGTGGAGCTGACGCCGCTGGTCCCCGGAACCGACGTCATCACCGCCCGGCCCGGGGCCAGGCCGTTCCTGGACGACGACGACACCCTGAACAGGCTGCCGGAGCCGCTCGCCGGCCTGCCGGTGCTGCGCAGCTACGAGAGCTGGGAGCTGGTCTCCCGCCTGGTGGGCTATTTCCGCAGGACGCCGTACCCCTCGTCGGCGTCGCCGGACCAGCTCACGCTCACGTGGCAGGACGACCCGCGGACCTCGGCCACCATCCAGTGGCGCACGGATGCCAGCGTCCTGAACGGCATCCTCTGGCTCGCGCCGAAGAAGGAGTTCTTCGCCCGGGGCGCCCCGGCCGGGCGCCGCATCGATGCCGCGTTCACCGAGGTGGAGAGCATCCGCATCGTCAACGACCCGGCGGTCCGGCTGCATCGGGTGCGCCTGGACGACCTCTCGCCCGGCACGGACTATCTCTACGCCGCCAGCGCGGACGGCGGCGAGACGTGGACGGAGATCCGGGAGTTCCGCACGGCAGCGGAGCCCGGCGCAGAGCCCTACTCCTTCGTCTATCTCGGCGACCCCCAGAACGGCCTCGACCAGTGGGGCGAGCTACTGCGTCAGGCGGACTTCCGCTACCCGGACGCGCGCTTCTACCTGATCGCCGGCGACCTGGTGGACAAGGGCGCCGAGCGGGACGACTGGGACGAGTTCTTCCACGAAGGCTCGCCGGTGTTCGACGAGTCGACGGTGGTGCCCGCCATCGGCAACCACGACAGCCACGGCGGCCACCCCACGCTGTACCTGCAGCAGTTCGCCCTGCCGGACAACGGCACCGAGCGGCTGGACCCCGGCCGCACCTACCACGTGCGCTACCAGGACCTGCTGGTGGTGGTCATGGATTCCAACTACCAGCTGATCGAGCCGGAACTGCAGGCCGACTGGCTGGACCGGGTGCTCGGCCAGAGCGATGCCCGCTGGAAGGTGGTGATCTACCACCACCCCTTCTACGCCTCGCGGCCGGGCCGGGACAACCATCCCCTGCGCGAGACCTGGGGGCCGATCTTCGACCGCCACAACGTGGATATCGCCTTCCAGGGCCACGACCATGCCTACATGCGCACCGTGCCCATGCGCGACCACCGGCCGGCCGCGCAGGGCGAGCACGGCACCATCTACCTGGTGGCGGTGTCGGGCATCAAGATGTACGAGCAGCAACTGCCCGATTTCGCCGCCTTCGGCACCACCGATACGCGGACTTTCCAGTACATCGGGGTCGACCCCGCGGCGGGCACCCTCGATTACCGGGCCGTCGACACCGGCGGCGAGGTCATCGACCGCTTCCGGCTGGAGAAACCCGCGGCGAGCGCCGCGGACTGAGGCCGGGACGACGCGTCAGTCACGTTCCACGAATATGTCCAGCGGCAAGACCGCGGTCACACCGACGTTCGGCACGTCCACGAGCTGGGCGATACGCATGTCCACCGCGACGCTGGCGATCATGTACGCCTGTGCCCGATCATAGCCATACTCGGACTCGATGTGGTCGATCATCGCGTGCAGCGCGTTTCGTGCCGCCAGGTTGATATCGGCCGACAGATTGGTCAGCTCCGGGATCTTCGGCGCCTCCAGGTAGGCGAGATCGGCCGGCACGCTGCCTTGCTCTTTCAGCGGGAAGCCGGTCACGGCGTAGAAACGCTCCGAGGGTATCCCGAGTACCGCCGCCGGGCCCTCGTAATGCGGGCCTTGGGACAGGTCCGGCGGGTCATCGACGATTCGGGTGGTGACCGTCAGTCTGCCGCCCATCTCGATCGCCGTGCCGGCCACCTCGCCGTCGCCCTGCGCGTAGTGGAAGTCGCCCACCGCGAGCCCGCAGCCGTCGACGAGACACGGCAGATACACGGTGGTGCCGATCGTGATGTAGCGGATGTCCATGTTGCCGCCGTGTTCCCGTGGCGGGATGGTACGCAGGCACTCCGACGGCTTCGTTCCTTCCGGGCCGCACACGGACGCGGGCGCGGCCTCGTCCGGGTCGGGGCCCATCACGGCGCCGCCGGATTCGAGGAGCTTAGCCTCCCGCTCCAGTGCATCGGCCAGCAGGGCCTCGCCGGGCAGCGTCGTCACGACGCCCGGGAAACTCGCGTTCGGTATACGCACCCCCGGCAGGGCATCGCTGACCGCGTAGTCCTCATTGATGCGCCAGACGATGAAACGCTCGTCCGTGCCGAACTGGTCGCCTGCGAAGCCGAAGGGTCCGGCCGTGGTCCAGCCGACGTCGTCGGGCTCCAGCGCCTCGATGGTTACCGCCAGCACGTCGCCGGCCTTGGCGCCTTCGATGAAGACGGGACCGGTCAGCGCATGGACGATGCCGACTCCTTTCCGCGGCATGCTCTTCGCACTCGAGGACTCGTCCGGGTCGAGGGTGAGGTCGAAAGCGTCGCGGCCGTTGAACACGATAGGCTCACCGGGCTCGGCGCTGGCAACCATCGGGATGTCCGGATGCAGGCGGTTCATACACGCCGGATCTTCGGCGCAGGCCACGCTACGATCCCCCACGACGAGTTCGGCGTCGGCGTCGGTGGTTACCGCCAGACTGGCGAGCAGCCCCACGGACAGAAAAGTGGCAAGATCCCGGTTCATACGCACACCCCGCTCGAGTTGTTGTATCAGCGTGCGCGCCGAAGCCGGTCACCCGCCACGGTTAGTCTAGCCCATAGCCGGTTGAATGAGGCGATCACCGGGGAGTGCCAGCGAGCCGCAACTGGCTGCCGCGGCGAATTACCCGCGTCAAGCGTCCTTCTGGCGTTCGATTTCCGCGGCGAGCGTGCTGCGCTCGACTTCCCCCCGCTGTCCACTCGACCCGTGGCTTGCGGCCGCGAAATCCCGCTGCAATGCCAGCTCGAGGCGCTCCGAGAGCGGCTCACGTACCCGCTGCTTCGTATTGCGATGGGCATCCATGTTGAGCGTGGCGAGGGCCGCGGCCATGTCCGCGGCCCGGCCACCCAATTCGCCCGCCGGCACTGCCTCGTCCAGGAACCCGGCCTCCACGGCGCCCGCCGGTTCGTAGATCCTCGCCAGCCCCACGGCCTGGTCGAGGTGTCCCTGCGTCAGTCTCGCGCGGGCGAGTTCCACCCCGAACCAGGGCAGCGTCATGCCGATGGCCACCTCGTTCAGGCCGAGCTTGTAATCGCCTTCCGCGCCGATGCGGTAGTCGGCCGACAGGCACAGCAGCGCACCCATGGCGAGCGCATGTCCGCTGACGGCAAGCACCACCGGCGTCTGGAAGGTCAGCAACCGGCTGGCCACCTCGGCCCCCTGGTGCAGGAGTCTCGCGGCATCCTCGCCGCCCTGACCCATTACCGAAAGGTCGAAGCCCGCACAGAACTTGCCCGGGCGGCCGGTGATGATCACCACCTTGCCGGTGGCGGCCGCCTGGTCGAGCCCCGCGTTCAGGCTCGCGAGCATGTCGAAGGACAGGGCGTTGGCCTTGCCGTCGTCCATGGCCAGCAGGCAGTGGGTTTCGTGTTCGGTGACTTCGAGCAGTGCGGTCATGAGTCTCTCCCGGTGATCCGGCCGTCAGTCTAGCCTTACCGCGCGCCGATGGGGAGGCCGCCTCCGGGGGCAGGCGCTCAGACGTTCAGCAGCAGGTGCTCGCGCTCCCAGGGGCTGATCTCACGGTGGAACTGACGCATCTCGGCGCGTTTGACTGCCTCGAAGACCATGCAGAACTGCTCGCCCAGCACCTCGTGGATCTCCGCGGCCGCCTCGAACCGGGTCAGCGCCTCGTCCAGGGTGGTGGGGATCGGCCTGGCATCCTCGTCGGGTTCGCCCGCCTCGGGCGGCTCGGGTTCTGTCGAGTGCAACATCCCCAGGTAGCCGCAGGCAAGACCGACCGCGATCGCCAGATAAGGGTTGGCGTCGACGCCGACCACGCGGTTCTCCAGGCGCCGGTCGGCCGCACCGGAGTTCGGCACCCGCAGGCCGGCCGCCCGGTTGTCACGGCCCCAGGCAAAATTGGCGGGGGCGCTGGACTCCTCGTCGTGGAAGCGCCGGTAGCTGTTCACGTAGGGCGCCAGCAGCGGCATGGCCTGGGGCAGGTAGTGCTGGCTGCCGCCGATGAAGTGGCGGAACATCTCGCTCTCGCTGGCGTCGGCCTCGCTGAACAGGTTCCGGCCCGTGGCCGTATCCAGGATGCTCTGGTGTACGTGCATCGCCGAGCCCGGCTCGTCGCGCATGGGTTTGGCCATGAAGGTGGCGAACATGTCGTGATTCAGCGCGGCCTCGCGGATGATGCGCTTGAAGTAGAACACCTGGTCGGCGAGCAGCAGGGGCTCGCCGTGGGTCAGGTTGATCTCCACCTGACCGGCGCCGTCTTCCTGGATCACGGTGTCGATGGCGAGCCCGGCGTCCTCCGCGAAGCGATAGATGGTGTCGATGACCGGGCCGTAGTCGTCCACCGCCGACATGGAGTAGGACTGCCGGCTGGTGCGGCGGCGGCCGGTGCGCCCCAGCGGCGCCTCGATGGGCTCGTTGGGGTCCGTATTGGGCTTGATCAGGTAGAACTCGAGCTCCGGTGCGACTACGGGCGTCCAGCCCCGGTCGGCATAGCGCTGCACCACGTTCTTCAGCACCTGCCGCGGTGCGATGCCGACCGCCACACCATCGCGGGTGTACAGGTCGTGGATGATCTGCAGCGTCGGCTCCTTGGCCCAGGGCACGGCCTTCGCTGTGGCCATGTCGGGCCTCAGCACGAGGTCCCCTTCCGCCCACTGATTGTCGATGTTCATCTGCACGTCCAGCCCGGAGATGGTCTGATAGAAGATGGACACCGGCAGGTAGGTGACGTAGTCGGGGCTGAACTTCTTCGCCGGCATGGCCTTGCCCCGGGACATGCCCGCGAGGTCCGGCACGATGCACTCCACCTCGTCGATGTCGCGGCCGCGGCTGTAGGTCCTGAACGCCGGGGGCAGGGCGTCCAGCCAGTCGGTTTCGTGTCGAGCCATGGTGGCTGTCCGGCAATCGGGTGAGCGCATCATACCCCCGGCCGCCGGCAGGCTGTATCGCTTCTTTCGCCGGGAGACGCTGCGGTGACGGCCCGGCTCAGATGACTCCGGCCAGCACGATCGGAAACTCGCCCCGGGGCACCGCCCCGGAATCGTCGAACGCCACCACCAGCGCATCGCGCTGCCTGGCGGGTACGCCCTGCAGCAGACGATCCCGCTCGTTCAGGCTCTCCCCCGCGAAATACATCTGGGTGGTGAGTTCGTGGAAGCCGCGGCGCGAGACGCGGAAATGGATGTGAGGCGGCCGGCTCCAGTTGCCGGTCACGCGGTACGCGCCGGGTTTGACGGTGGTGAAGGCGTAGCGGCCCTCGGCGTCGGTCTTCATCACGGCCCAGCCCTGGAAACCCGGATCCAGCGGTGCCGTAGCCGGGTCGGCCTCGTGGTGGTAGCGCCCGTGGGTATTCGCCTGCCAGACGTCGACCACTGCGCCGGCAATCGGCCGGCCTTCCTCGTCGAGCACCCGGCCGGTCACCCGGACCACCTCTCCCGAGGCGCGCTGCTCGCGGCCCTCGATCAGTGTCAGGTCGGCGTCCGTGTCGGCCTGCGGGCGGTTCGGGTAGAAAGGGCCCTGCGGATTGGCCGGCGTGGGCGTCCGGGACCCGGCCAGTGTCGGCAGGCTCATGGCGCCGGCGGCTAGCCCGGCCCCGGCCGCGAGGACGGATCGCCGGCTCAGTCGCTTTCGTTCGCTCATGTCGACCCCTCCTGCGGTTAGCTTCTGCTATGGTCGAAGCCTACACCAGGCGGCGCGCTGGTGGCGGATGAATCGAGGGAGGATCGATGGCGGTAACACACGCTCGACTCGGGCAGCACGGCGTGCTGGTCAGCAACCTCTGCCTGGGCACGATGAATTTCGGCTGGCACACCTCCGAGGAGGAGAGCTTCCGCATCATGGACCGGGCCCTGGAGCTCGGCATCAACTTCTTCGACACGGCGGACGTCTACGGCTGGGCGGTGGAACACGGCCATACCGAGGAGATCATCGGCCGCTGGCTGGCCCAGGGCGGCGGCCGGCGCGACGCGATCGTGCTGGCCACCAAGGTCTACAACCCGGTGGACCGCAAGGCGAACCTGCCGGAGGTGAACAGCGACGGTTCGAGCCTCAGTGCTTACAAGATCCGCAAACACTGCGAGGGCAGCCTCAGGCGCCTGCAGACGGAACACATCGACCTCTATCAGATGCACCACATCGACCGGGCCTGCCCCTGGGACGAGATCTGGCAGAGCTTCGACGCGCTGGTGGGACAGGGCAAGGTGGTCTACGTCGGCTCCAGCAACTTCGCCGGCTGGGACATCGCCACCGCCTGCCAGGAGGCCTCGCGGCGCGGCTTCATGGGACTGGTGAGCGAGCAGAGCACCTACCACCTCGACAACCGCATGGTGGAGCTCGAGGTCATCCCGGCCTGCCGTCACTACGGCCTCGGGTTGATCCCGTGGAGCCCCCTCGGCGGCGGGCTGCTCGGCGGCGCGCTGGAGAAACACGACGCCGGCCGGCGCACCGACGAGCAGTTCGCGAAATACATCGAGAAGAAGCGCAGCCAGCTCGAGCAGTACGAGGGGCTCTGCCGCGACATCGGGCATCCGCCGGGCGAGGTGGCCATCGCCTGGCTGCTGCACAATCCGGTGGTGACCGCGCCCATCATCGGGCCGCGCACCATGAAACAGCTGGAGAGCGCCGTGCGGGCGGCCGCCATCGAGCTGGACGAGGAGACGCTGGCCCGGTTGGACGAGATCTTCCCCGGGCCGGGCGGCGAGGCGCCGGTGGCCTACGCGTGGTAGGCAGCGCCGCGGCTCAGCCGTCCGGCCGCGGTGCAGCCGCCCTCCGCAGCCGGTCGTTGACGGCCTCGCCCAGGCCTTCCTCCGGTATCGGCATGACGGCGATGGTGGCCGCGCCACCGGCATCGATTTCGCGCAGCATGCGATAGAGGTTTGCCGCGGCCTCCACCGTGTCGCCGGACGGCGAGAGATTGGCGGCGTCGGGCGGGGCCCCGAGACCGAAGCCGAGCAGTGTCTCGCCTTCGCGGGCCTGCGCCGCCTCCAGCCGGAGCGCTGCCCGGGGTGCGTAGTGCGATGCGAGCTGACCGGGCGCGGTGACGCCCTCGCGGTCCGGTTCCGCCAGGGAGCCGACGAGGGCCTCGATGTGCGCGCGTGCGATGGCGCCCGGCCGCAGCAGGCGGGGCGGGTCTTCCGGCAGCAGGGAGACGATGCTGGATTCGATGCCCGCCGCGCAGGGGCCTCCGTCCAGGACCATCCCGACCTCGGCCCCCAGCTCCCGTGCAACGTCCTCGGGCCGGGTCGGGCTGAGCCTGCCCGAGGGGTTCGCCGAGGGCGCCGATACCGGCCCGCCGAAGGCCTCGAGCAGCGCCTGCGCCACCGGGTGTCCCGGGATGCGCAGCGCGATGGTTCCGAGCCCGGCGCGGGCGAGTTCGCAGGTGCGTGCCGTGGGCGCCACCGGCACCACCAGCGTCAGCGGGCCCGGCCAGAATGCCTCGGCGAGGGCGGCCGCCCGTTCGTCCAGCATCCCTTCCGCTTCGGTCAGCTGCAGGGACGCCACGTGGGAGATCAGCGGGTTGAAGCGGGGCCTGCCCTTGGCGGCGAAGATGCGGGCCACGGCTACGGGATCGGCCGCGTCGCCGGCGAGGCCGTAGACCGTCTCCGTCGGCATGCCCACCAGCCGGCCGTCGCGCAGGATCGCCGCTGCGCGTTCGATTGCGGCGGGACCTCGGAGCACGGGCACGGGATCGTTCATCGGGGGCGGGCGGTCTCACGCAGGGCGTCGGGCCATTCTATCCCGCGGGTGACTCCTGCTGCGCCGTCAGTGCCACCTCGAACTCCACGACGACCTCGTTGCGCACGAATTCGGGATCCGCGAACTCGCCCGTGCCGACCTCGAAGCGCTGGCGGTCGATGCTTGCGTCGCCGCTGATGATGAACCGTCCGCGTGCGACCAGCCGCTCGTCGTCGGGCTCGAGCCCGTAGCGAATCGGTTGCGGTGCGGTGATTCCCTTCAGCGTCAGCCTGCCTTCCGCGGCGTAGCCGTCGCCGGCGCGCCGGACCGCGGTACTCTCCCAGCCGGCGGTCGGGTGCCGTTCCACGTGGAAGAACTCGGGGCCCTTCAGGGTCTCGTCACGATCCCGGTTGTCGCTGTCCGCGGAGGCGAGGTCCACCTGGACGCGTATGCGGTGGTCCTGCGCCTTTTCGCCGGCCATGCAGTAGCGCACGGAGAAGTCACCGAAGCGGCCGGTGAAGGCGGTGTCCTCCACCGCACCCCAGAACGTGAGTTCGCCGCTGCCGGCGCCGCCGGTATAGCATCGCGCCTCCCCGTCGTCGGCTGCGGGCGTTGCAGCGGCGAGCAGCAGCCACAGCGCGGCCATCGTGTAGCGGGCTAATTGCAGAACGGCATCATCCTCTTCAATACGTCGTCGCGCAGCAGGAAGTGATGGCGGAGCGCGGCACCGGCATGCAGCGCCGTCACCGCCAGCAGCAGCCTGACCAGCAATTCGTGCACATCGCGGAACCGGGCCTCCAGCTGCTCGCCCGCCGGCACGAAGTCCGGGATGTCGATCAGCCCGAAGAATTCGGCGCCGTAGCCGGCCGCAGACGTGTAGGCCCAGCCGCTCAGCGGTATCGCGAAAATGAGCGCGTACAGCGTCCAGTGGGAGACGGCAGCCGCGATCCGCTCCCAGCGGGCCATGGCCGCCGGCGGTGACGGTTTCCGGCTGCCGAGCCGCCAGAGCAGCCGCACGACCGCGAGCGCCAGTACGGTCATGCCGATCGACTTGTGCTGATTGACCAGGGCGAACTCCTGGCGCACGGAGTCCGTCTCGTCGATGCGCCAGGCCCAGACGAACTGCAGCGCCACGCCTGCGACCACCAGCCAGTGGAGGAGCTGGGCGGCGAGGCCCCAGGTCGATGCGGTGTTGCGCAGCGGAATCCCCATAACCGGGATCACCTTAACTCAGGTAATCGCCGGAGAGGTATTCGTGCCGGTCGGAAAACCCGGTCGTTGCCGGGTTTCCGACCGGGTTCAGGCGGGGCGGCTCAGTTCGTTCTGCGCCGCCTGGCAAAGGCGAGCCCGCCGAGCCCGAGCGTCAGCAGCGCGAGAGTGCCGGGTTCGGGAACTGCAGCGAACGCCGCATCGGCGATCAGCGCGTGGCTCGTGGAGGTCGGATGGAACTCGTCCCAGAAGAAATAGGAAGAGGGATCATCGCAGACCGATGTCTCAGTCAGGCAGGCATCCATCGTGTTGGCGAAGAGCGCGAGCAACTCGGGATCTTTGCCGAGGCCATAGAGGTCGAGGAAACGCAGATCGACGTCGGGCAGCATGAGGCCGCTCAGGGCGGCGTAGAGCGCATTATTCCAGCGACTCGTCAATAATGAGGCCGCCGCCGCGATACCCGGCACACCCTCGTCGAGTTGCTGAAACAGTGGCGTCGAGCCGATGTCCGGCACGTTGGCGATCAGGAACTGGCGGACTCCGAGACCGTACAGGTTCGCGATCTGGGTGGTTACGCTGGTAACGCCGTTGGTAATAACGGCCTCCGGCTCAGCGGGATCATCAAATATGCTGGCGACGTCGTTGCCGCCGATCATGATCGAGGCCAGCGTGCCGCCGGTCGGCGAGGGCCCTGTGGATGCGTACTGACTGACCTGTTGGTCCAGCCACAGAGGGCCTAGGGGGGTTTCGTTGATTCCTGTCCGTGCCCCGCCCCACGCGTAGTTATTGCCTCCCGCAATCGACGGTGTCGCGGACAGGCCGAACATGGAAGCGAATACGCTTGGCCAGGATGGACCGCCCGGATCGGACCACTGTCCAGCAGTGAAATCCGGCGACCTGCCGTTGCTGCCTTGATTGTATTGCGGCCCCGGTACCTCGCCGCCGGTCGTCAGCGACACATTACCGGTGTCCGACAGGCTGTCTCCAAAGAAGACGATATTGTCGATGGGCTCCGCGGCTGCTGGAACCGAGAGCAGGACTGCCGTCATGGCGGCCCAGAGGCCGGTCAGAAAGCGCCTGGTGTTGCTGGTGTTTTTCATTTGGTCAACCCCCGAATAAGACGGGAAACATCCAAGCAACATTCGTGCCACGGTCTCAAACCATTGTTTGACAGGTGTCTCATTCGCGTGGACGGTCCTGAGTCTTGGGGGACTGTAAGGTTTTCCGACATCACGGGAAGCCCGGCGGCAATTCTTTGCTACCCTCACCGACTTGTACCGGGACGGAGCCGAACCACCATGTCGGACGACGATAGCTACACCCCACCCAGGGTCTGGAGATGGGACGAGGAGAGCGGCGGCCGATTCGCGAAGATCAACCGTCCGGTGGCCGGCCCCACCCACGACAGGGAGCTGCCGGTGGGAGAGCACCCGCTGCAGCTCTACTCCCTGGCGACGCCGAACGGCGTGAAGGTCACGGTCATGCTGGAGGAGCTCCTCGCGGCCGGGCACGGCGGCGCCGAGTACGACGCCTGGCTGATCCGCATCGACGAGGGCGAGCAGTTCTCCAGCGGCTTCGTGGCCGTGAATCCCAACTCGAAGATCCCGGCGATGCTGGACAGGAGCACCTCACCGCCGACACGCATCTTCGAGTCCGGCGCCATCCTGGTGTATCTGGCCGAGAAATTCGGCGCCTTCCTGCCGACGGAGCCCCGGCACCGGGCCGAGTGCCTGAGCTGGCTGTTCTGGCAGGTGGGCAGCGCGCCGTATCTCGGCGGCGGCTTCGGGCACTTCTACGCCTACGCGCCGGAGAAATACGAGTATCCCATCAACCGCTTCACGATGGAGGTGAAGCGGCAGATGGATGTGCTCGATCGGCGGCTGGCGGACAACCGCTATCTGTGCGGCGACGACTACACCATCGCCGACATGGCGGTCTGGCCGTGGTACGGGGCGCTGGCGGCCGGCAAGTTGTACGACGCCGGCGAGTTCCTGGACGTGCAGTCCTACGAGCACGTGCAGCGCTGGACCCGGGAGATCTACGCCCGCGAGCCCGTGAAGCGGGGCCGCATGGTCAACCGGGCCTGGGGCGACCCGGCCTCCCAGCTCCTCGAGCGGCACGGCGCGGAGGACTTCGACACCCGCACCCAGGACAAGATCGGCGAAAGCTGAGGCGAGCGGTACGCCGACCCGGCTGTCAGGTGCCGGCGACGCCGTGAGCAGCCGGCTCCGGCCGCACGGTCACCGGTTCTCGCCGCGGGCCCGGCGCCATAGAACACCGACGCCATCAGGGCCAGTTTCAGGAATGGTGAGCTCGTAGGGGATGCGGAAGAAGCGGCGCAGGTAGGCGACGTTGGTCTCCGCGATGTAGTAGTAGGCCAGCAGCGTGGTGAAGGCGAAGAAGAACAGCGCGACGGCCACGAAGGGCTTACCGAAGCCAGGCAGCGCGCTCTCCACGGCAAGCTGGGTGAAGGTGGGCGTGTTCGGGTCGATTCCGGCGTCCACGAAGTGGAAGCCGGCCAGGGGCGCGCCGTTGCCGTCCACCACGTTGTAGGACCGGGCGATCAGGATCATGAACGCGGTGGCCGTGCAGACGAACAGGGTGTCCACATACACCGAGAACGCCTGCACCAGTCCCTGCTGGGCCGGATGATCCACCTACGAGGCGGCGGCGGCGCCGAGCTTGGCATAGCTGATGGTGCCGAGTCCGGTGGAGAGTTCCGCCCCGTTGCCGAAGGCCAGCTCCACGGCGTTGCCGATGGCATTCGACGGCACGCCGGGCAGCAGCAGGCCGGTGGCGATGATGGTGGTAACCGCGAATACCCAGGCATAGGACTTCAGGCCCATGGCCTTCTCGATGTAGAAGGCCGGTCCACCGCGGTACTCGCCTTCGTCCTCTTCCTTGTAGATCTGCCCCAGCGCGGACTCGATATACGCCGTGGCGGAGCCGAGGAAGGCGACCACCCACATCCATAGCACGGCGCCGGGGCCGCCGAAGCCGATGGCGGCCGCCACGCCGGCGATGTTGCCCGTGCCGACCCGGCCGGACAACGACACGGTCAGGGCCTGGAACGGGAGATCCCCCGCCTGGATTCGCCGCCGGCGAACAGCAGCCGCACCATCTCGCCGAACAGCCGCACCTGCACGAAGCGGGTCAGTACGGAGAAGAGGAGGCCGGCGCCCAGGCACAGGTAGACGAGCGGTGCGCTTCAGACGAATCCGTTGATTGCATCGACGATCTGCTGCATGGGGGCTCCGGGGGGTTGCGGGGGAGGCGGGATTCTATCCTGCCGGGACGCCGGCTTGCCGCCCGTCAGCTCACGCCTGCATTGACCGCCGTTGATATGTCGATTATTCTCGACATATGGAAATAATAACGGCCACCCGGGCCCTCGCGGCGCTCGCCCAGGAGAGCAGGCTCTCGACATTCCGCCTGCTGGTACGAGCCGGCGGTGACGGGATGCCGGCCGGTGCCATTGCCGAGGCGCTCGCCATACCTCACAACACGCTGTCGACCCATCTCGCCACCCTGACGAACGCCGGGCTGATCCGCTCGCGGCGGGAAGGGCGCAGCATCATTTACAGCGTCAATTTCGACGGTACCCGGGCGCTGCTCGGCTTCCTGCTCGAGGACTGCTGCCAGGGCGCGCCGGAGCTTTGCACGCCGGCGGTCGACAGCGTGCTGGCGGATTGCTGCTGAGGCCCCGTATGTCCGGATCCGATGCCACGAAACGGGTGCTCGTTCTGTGCACCGGCAACTCCTGCCGTTCGGTCATGGCGGAGGCGCTCGTGAATTCTCTCGGCCAGGGCCGCTATGCAGCTTCCAGCGCCGGCAGTCAGCCGGCCGGCTATGTGCATCCGAAGGCGCTGGAGACGCTGCGCCGCCACGGCATCGACCCGGCCGAGCCGCGCAGCGAATCCTGGGATGCCTATGCTGACCAGCCGTTCGACTACGTGATCACTGTTTGCGACGCGGCTGCGGCCGAGTCCTGCCCCGCTTTCCCGGGCGGGTACACGAAGCTGCACTGGAGCACGCCGGATCCGGCGAAAGCGGAGGGCACCGACGCCGAGATCGACGCCGCCTTCGAGCAGGCCTACACCATGCTGAGAGAGCGCATCGAGCGGGACCTGCCATGAGCGCCGACACGCCGAACACATCGTCCGGTGACCCGCCCATGGGCATCTTCGAGCGCTGGTTGTCCGTCTGGGTCGGCCTCGGCATCGTCGCCGGCGTGCTGCTGGGGGCCCTCTTCGCGGGGCTGTTCCGCGCCGTCGCGGCGCTCGAGTACGCGAGCGTCAACCTGGCGGTCGCCGTCTTCATCTGGCTGATGATCTATCCCATGATGGTGAACGTCGACTTCGCCTCCCTGAAGGACGTCGGCCGCCGGCCGAAGGGGCTCTGCGTCACCCTGGTCGTCAACTGGCTGGTGAAGCCGTTCACCATGGCGGCTCTGGGCGTCCTGTTCTTCGAATACGTCTTCGCCGGCCTGGTGGAGCCGGAAACCGCGCGCGAATACATCGCCGGCATGATCCTGCTGGGCGTCGCGCCCTGCACGGCGATGGTGTTCGTCTGGAGTCAGCTCGTCCGGGGCGATGCCAACTACACCCTGGTGCAGGTGTCCATCAACGACATCATCATGGTGTTCGCCTTCGCGCCGCTCGCCGCTTTCCTGCTCGGCATCACCGACGTCGTCGTGCCCTGGGAGACGCTGCTGCTTTCGGTAGTGCTCTACGTGGTCACGCCTCTGGCGGCCGGCTACCTGACCCGTCGTGCCCTGGACGGCCACGACGACCCGGAGCGGGTCGCGGCCTTCACTGCGAAGGTGAAGCCGTTCTCCATCATGGGGCTGATCGCCACCGTGGTCCTGCTGTTCGGATTCCAGGCGCAGACCATCCTCGCGAGGCCGGACGTGATCGTGCTCATCGCCATCCCGCTGCTGGTGCAGAGCTACGGCATCTTCGCGATTGCCTATGGCTGGGCGTGGGCCTGGCGCATCCCCTTCGAGACCGCTGCGCCGGCCGCGCTCATCGGTACGTCGAACTTCTTCGAACTCGCGGTGGCGGTCGCCATCAGCCTGTTCGGGCTCCAGTCGGGGGCGGCGCTGGCCACCGTGGTGGGGGTTCTGGTGGAGGTGCCGGTGATGCTGTCCCTGGTGGCGATAGCGAACCGCACCCGGCACCACTTCGCACCAGTTACGGGGACAGTTGACTCAGCCCGGAGTTGAGTCAACTGTCTCCGTAATCAGACGGTGCCCCGTCGCGCCTCCAGCTGCATCCGCACCTCGTAGGCCTTCTCCTCCGTGATGGAGTAGCTGGCGATGATCCAGATGGCGACGGCCGAAGCGGCTGCCGGGATGAACGCATCGCACAGGCGCATCAGGTAGATCGCACGCTCGGTCTGATTGCCCTCGAGATTCACGTCGAATCCCGTGGCGTTCAGCAGGAAGCCGCTGGCTGCGAGCGCCGCCGCCATGCCGAGTTTCACGACCCACCAGAAGATGGACCCGAACATCCCCTCGCGGCGCTGATACGTGTTGATCTCGTCGGCATCCACCACGTCGCAGATCATCGCCGGCATCAGCGTGAACAGCCCGCCGAGACCGAAGGCCATCAGCGGTGCCGGCAGCAATACCAGCCACGGCACCTCCGGGTTGTAGCAGACCCACTTCAGGGCGTAGCCGACCATCGACACGCCGATGGCCACGAAGAAGGCCCGCCGTTTGCCGATCTTCGTGCCGAGCCAGGTGATGAAGATGATGACGAGGAACGTGGATACGGCACCGAGGCTGCCGGCGTAGCCCGCATATTTCGAGCCCATCTCGGTGTCCCCGCCGAAGACGTAGTAGATGATCACGTAGAACTGGAACGACGCGATCAGCATGAAGCCGTTGAAGACCAGGAACGTCGCGATGCACAGCTTCACGAAGGGCTTGAATTTCAGCGCCAGCCCGAAGCCGCGGAAGAAGTCGACCATGCTGTATACGAACCCGCTCGCAACTTCCTTCGGCTCACCGATCAGCACGCCACCGTCGTCGTCGGCTGCCGGGGCGGCCTCCTTGAAGCGCTCGCGCAGGAAGATGGCGGGCAGGATGCCGATGCAGGCGACGAAGATCGCGATGACGATGGCCAGGCCGGCCGCTCCCTGGGCCATGTCGTCGAACCACGCCTCGTTCTGCATGATCCAGAGGAACCAGGGTGCCACCACGTAGGCGAGCTGGCCGATGAAGTTCTGCACGCCCATGAGCCGGGTGCGCTCGTGATAGTCGGGCGTGAGTTCGTAGCCGAGGGCGACCCAGGGCGTAGCGAACATGGTATAGGCCAGGTAGAAGATCAGCGAGCCGCTGAGGAAGTACCAGAAATAGAAACTATCGCTCTTCCCCTCCGGCAGCTGCCAGAGGATCGCGTAGATGATGGCCACCGCGATGGCGCCCACGAAGATGTAGGGGCGCCGCCGGCCCCAGCGGGACCGGGTATGGTCGGAGATGTAGCCCATCAGCGGGTCGGTGATGGCATCCGTGAGCCTGGGCAGGGCGCCCAGCAGCCCGACCAGCGCCGGATTCATGCCGAGACCGAGGTTCAGCACGATGATCATGCCGCCAATGGCCCCGGCGAGAAGGTTGTTGACGAATGCGCCGAGCCCGTAGACGAGTTTCAGCGAGAACGGGATGCGATCTGCGGGCGCGGTTTCGTAATGCGCGGCTTCGTTCATTGTTCTTCGTGTGCCCCCCCGACAGCACAAAGCCATCGCGCCGATCCTGCGTCAAATTGACAGCGCTGTCAAATTCTGCTGATAATCCGCCGTCAAGGAACTGCTGCCGTAGATGTCGGTGTGGCCGGTAAAGGGGCCGGGGGACCCCGTGCCGAGGTATCCAGGTGCCGCAATGTCACTGGCCCGGGCGGCACCCCGGTACCGGCGCACCCGGAACATCCTGTGAGGTTGACCATGACGACTCCCGATGCCGGATCCGCGCACCGTGCCGACGGCCCGATCCGGCAGCGCGCCGCTGCACTCCTGGCGCAGATGACGCTGGAGGAGAAGATCGGGCAGATGAGCCAGGTCAACGGCGGTGAGAGCTATATCCACGACTACCTCGCCGACGGCCTGCGGGCCGGGCGTGTCGGCTCGGTGCTGAACGAGGTGGACGTGGACACGGTCAACGAGCTGCAGCGGATCGCGGTCGAGGAGAGCCGGCTCGGGATTCCTCTGCTGATCGGCCGGGACGTCATCCACGGTTTCCGTACCGTGCTGCCCATCCCGCTGGGCCAGGCGGCCAGCTGGAACCCGGAGCTGGTGACGCGCTGCGCCCGTGTTGCAGCGCGCGAGGCGGCCGCGGCCGGCGTCAACTGGACCTTCGCCCCCATGATCGATATCGCGCGCGACCCGCGCTGGGGCCGCATCGCTGAGAGCCCGGGCGAGGATCCGTATCTGGCCAGCGTGCTGGCCGTCGCCCATGTGCGGGGTTTCCAGGGCGACGACCTCGGCGAGCCCGGCTCCATCGCGGCCTGCGCGAAGCACTTCGCCGGCTACGGCGCCGCGGAGAGCGGCCGCGACTATGCCACCGCCAACGTGCCGGAGAACGAGTTGCGCAACGTGTACCTGCCGCCGTTCAGGGCCGCCGTGGACGCAGGAGTGGCGACACTCATGACCTCCTTCAGCGAGGTCGACGGCGTACCGGCGACGGCCAACGAGTTCCTGCTGCGCGACTTGCTGCGCGATGAGTGGGGCTTCGAGGGTGTGGTGGTCAGTGACTGGGACTCGATACGCCAACTCAGCATCCACGGGCTGACGCCGGACGACTGCGAGTCCGCTTTCGAGGCCGCGAGGGCGGGCGTCGACATGGAGATGCACGGAGACGCATACCTTTGCCACCTGGCAGAGCTCGTGGAGGAGGGCGTGATCGACATCGAGGCCGTCGACGAGGCTGTTACGCGGATACTTACGGTGAAGTTCAGGCTGGGCCTGTTCCAGAATCCCTATACCGATCCGGGCGCGTTCCCGCCGGTCGCGGACGACGAGGCACTCGCCACCGCCAGGCTCGCCGCCGTTCAGAGTGCGGTATTGCTGAAGAACGATCACGGTGCACTGCCCCTGGAGCCGGCACGGATCGGGTCACTGGCCGTGATCGGGCCCCTCGCCGATGCGCCCCACGATCAGCTCGGCACGTGGATATTCGACGGCGACGAGAAGCTCAGCGTCACGCCGCTGCAGGCCATACGCGAGCTGGCCGGCGACCGCTTCGAAGTGCACTACGTGCGGGCGATGGAGACCTCGCGCAGCCGGGACACCAGCGGCTTCGATGAGGCGGTTGCGGCTGCGGCGGAAGCCGATGCGACGGTGCTGTTCCTCGGCGAGGAGGCCATCCTCTCGGGCGAGGCGCACTCGCGCGCGGACATCGGTCTGCCGGGGGCCCAGGCGGAGCTGGTCGCGCGGGTGCGCAGCACCGGCAAGCCGGTGATCGCCGTCATCCTGGCCGGCCGACCGCTGACGCTGAGCGACATCGTGGAGCAGGTCGACGCCATCCTGTATGCCTGGCATCCGGGCACGATGGCGGGGCCGGCGCTGGCGGACCTCCTGTTCGGCGTCGAGTCACCGTCAGGCAAGCTGCCTGCCTCGTTCCCGCGCATGGTCGGCCAGGTGCCCATCCACTACAACCACAAGAATACCGGCAAGCCGCCCTCGCCCGAGACCGTGGTGCACATCGACGACATCGACCCCAGCGCGCCCCAGCTCTCGCTCGGCATGACCGCCTTCCACCTCGATGCGGGCTACACGCCGCTGTTCCCGTTCGGCCATGGCCTGTCCTACACGACTTTCGACTACCAGAACATCCGCACCGACGTGACCGAATTCGCGGCGGGCGAGTCCGTCACCGTCAGCGTGGACGTCGCCAACACCGGTGACCGTCCGGCCGGGGAGGTGGTGCAGCTCTACGTCCGTGACCTCGTCGGCAACGTCACCCGGCCGGTCCGCGAACTGAAGGGTTTCCGCCGCCTGCGGCTCGAGCCGGCCGAGCGGACCTCGGTCTCCTTCGTCCTCCGCGCCGCGGATCTGGCCTTCTACGGACGGGACATGCGGCTCAGGACCGAGCCGGGGGAATTCCATGCCTGGATCGGCGGCAGCTCTGTCACGGAACTCGGGACCGCGTTCCGCCTCGTCCCCGGTGCGTGATGGCCGGACGATCGAGCATCTCGCTCCGGGGTCTGCGCACGTTCTGCGTTGCCGCCAGGCACGAAAGCTTCCGCAACGCAGCGGACGCGCTGTTCATCACCGCGTCCGCCGTCAGTCACCAGATCAAGAGCCTGGAGCAGGAACTCGGCGAGCAGCTGTTCGACCGTAACGCGCGGGACCTGCGTCTGACGAAGACGGGCCGCTCACTGTACGAGGAGACCTGGCCGCTGATCGAGCAGCTGGACGCGGTGGTCGCCTCGTACAAGAAAGACAGGACGCGGCGGTCCATTCGCATGTCGGTGCAGCCGTTCTTCGGCAGCGAGTATTTCGTGCCGCGGCTGAGCGAGTTCACCGCCGAGCATCCGGATATCGACATCGAAGTGGGCACCAGCGACGAGACCGCCGATACGCACCCTTCCGATGCCGATCTGTCCATCCGGCTGTTCCGCTCGCCGCCGGCGGGGGTGCAGTCGGACCTGCTGATGCCGCTGCGCCTGGTGGCGGCGGGCTCGCCGGATTTCCGGAGCGGCCTGGTCGTCAGAGGCAAGCGGATCACGAGCGAGTTCCCGCGCATCGTGCACGAGACCCATCCCACCGCATGGGAACGCTGGTCCCGGGCCGGCGGCATCTCGCTTCCGGAGGGCGGCAAGGTCACACGGCTGGACTCCATGATCGCGGTGGTACGTGCCTGCGAACGGGGTATCGGTGCGGCCCTGGTGCCGGTGCCGATCGCCGATCTCTGGTTCAAGTACGGCAGCATCGTGCGCTTGTTCGAAGAGGAACTGGTCGAGGAGGTCAGTTATTACCTCATCAGCCGCGCGCAGGATGCCGACGACCCGGCGATCGCGCTCCTGAGGCATTGGATTCTCGATAACTTCACCGAAACGGGCTGAGTTGATTTTTTCTCAACTCTGGCGTGAAATTTCTTCGTTTGTGGGCGTGCCTCCATGGCCCTATCTTGTCGCTGTCGGCAGAGAAAGCCGGCAGATCGCAAGAAGCACATTCTGCTATGGAGAGTAAAACATGCGTTTCAAAGCCAATCGAACCCGTGACCCGTTCCGGTTCAGCCTGAGAGGCAGAGCGGCGATCAACCCATACGTCATCGTGCCCACCGTACCGGACGACAAGATCAACGACGCCTGGGATGCCAGGCTGCACACGCCTGCTTCCGCCGAGGTCCAGGAAGACCAGCCGAGCACGGCCCGGGAACTCGAGAACCTGCTCGCCCGGTACTTCGCGCCCGGCCGCCAGGCCGCCTAGCGGGAATTACCTTTCGACCCACGGCCGGTGAGCCCCCTTCGCCGGCTGTCGCTGTCTGGCCGTGCCCTGCCAACAGCTTTCCGGTCGCTCAGTTTTCGTCATGCCGGCAGGATCGGCAGGACTGATTTTGTCCGTCGGGTTGACAGCGCTGTCATTTTCTAATACAACCTAGAGTCGAAAGACACGATACATTCCACAATAAGATTCGCGTGGACACCGCGATCTAACGAAATCCTCGCTACAAGAGGATGCTTCAGGGGGGGAGCGATGAGACGAGGGAATAGCGCGCCGACGCGCGTTCCGCCGCCAACGGCAGCACCACCGTGCCCGCAAGTGTCCGCGTCCGCTCACATCGGACGCGCCTGGCGCCATGATCGCGCCGACACGCGGATCCGTCTCTCCTCGACCCCGAATACGCGGACGCGGATAAGCGTCAACCAACGAATCAGCCTCAAGCCTTCCGGCTTTCCGTCTGTTAGGGAGAACCTATGATGCCCGGCCCGCGAGGATTGCCACGCTTTGTCGCCGCTCTGTCCACCCTGGTGGCGTTGTCTGCCTGTACCCAGGAAGATCGCGATCAGCCGCTGGAGCAGGTCCAGCCGATCGAGATCCCGGCGGCGGACACGACCACCGATACCAACTTCAATATCGACAATCCCACGCTGGAGATACCGCAGACATTCAGCGTCAGCGACGGAGACCTGCTGACGCTGGTCTGGAGCGACGAGTTCGACGGTGCCCAGCTCGATCCGGAGACCTGGTTCTTCGAGTCGGGCGATGGTGCCAACTTCGTGGGTGACGGTGGTATCACCGGACTGCCATCGGGGTGGGGAAACAACGAGCTGCAGTGGTATCTCCCGGACAGCGCACAGCTGGAAGACGGTGTACTGAAGATCACGGCGCGGCGCGAGCGCGTGGGCGACTTCAACTACACCTCGGCGAGGATCACCACCCGCGACCGCTTCGCGTTCAAGTACGGCCGGATCGAGGCGAGCATCAAGCTCCCTTCCGGTCAGGGTCTGTGGCCGGCTTTCTGGATGCTGTCCCAGGACAGCCCTTACGGCAGCTGGGCAGCCACCGGCGAGATCGACATCGTCGAAGCCGCCAACCTGGACGGTAACCCCGGTCCCGGGGGGCTCGGTGGCGGCAACGACATCTTCGGCTCCATTCATTTCGGCGGGGTGTTCCCGGCGAACGAGGTCTCCACGGTAGTCTATACCCCGTCCGAGGACGTAACCGCCGGCTTCAATACCTATGCGCTGGAGTGGGACGAGTTCGAGATCCGCTGGTTCTTCAATGGCGTCCTCTATGCCGTTCAGAATTCGTGGTTCTCCACAGAGGCGCCGTTCCCGGCGCCGTTCGACCAGCCGTTCCATATCCTCCTGAATCTCGCGGTGGGCGGTGATCTGCCCGGTGCGCCAACCGGCACGACGCCGTTCCCGGCGACGATGGAGGTGGACTGGGTCCGCGTCTATTCGGGCGAGCAGGCCGAGGTGGAACCGGCCGATCCGGGCATCATCCCGGAGGTCGTGATCAGTGCCGCGGACGGGTCGGCGCCGGACCTGACGCCCGCATTCGAAACGTTCGGCTCGGGCAGCACGTTCACGCAGAACTTTGCCGGGGATAATTCCTTCACAAACGTCATCGAGGTCACGGTCGGCGCGGGCTACGGTGCCGGTACCCTGGCACAGCTCGGCTTGACCGGACTGACGCCCGGTTTCGCGACCGGTTATGACGAGTTCCTCTTCAAGGTCAAGGGCCTCGATACCGACAACACCATCGTCGCGAAGCTGGAAGAGCCCTTCCCGGGGACGTCGGTTCCCGTTCAGATAGACCTGACCGCTCCTCCCGCCGGTGTCACGGTGACTGCTCTCGGTGACGGCTGGTCACAGGTGGTGATCCCGGTGGACGCCTACGGCGACGTCTCCACCTTCAGTCAAATCGTGTTCGAATCGCTGGTGGGCGTCTATCCGGAAGGTCACAGGTTCTTCCTGGCGGATATCGGCTTCAACGTCGACGGCGGCACTGACGGTGGCACCGGTGGCGGAACAAATCTGGGCATCTTCTCAGAGACGAACAGCGCAACGACCGTGACCATCACGAATATCGTGTCGGCGGGTAACCCGGTCGACATCGATACGGCAAGCACGGCGGTGACGCCGTTCGAGGGAGCCGTGTCCCTGGCGCTGACTTATTCGGACAGCAGTCAGGGCCAAAATTTCGGCGGCGCCGTCTTCGAGTTCGAGGATGAAGACATCTCGGCGTTCGACACACTGAAGTTCAGCATCGATACGTCGGATTTCCCGGCGTTCGCGAATCTGACCGTTCAGTTCGAACCGCCTGGCGGCGGTACACCCGGCGGCAACGTGTCGCTGGCGAGCTATACGCCGGTAGCGACTTCGGGAAACTGGGCCGTCTACGAGATTCCGCTGGCCGATTTCACGGCAGTCGATCCGACGCTGGTGAACAAGCTCGGTTTCTTCAATGCACGTGATGGCGCTGACGTTTTGCTGGCCGGCACGTTGTATCTGGATGACATCCATTTGACGACGACAGGCGACGGAGGCGGCGGCGGCGGCGGTCCTGGTGCCGGCGACCTTGCCGTAAACGGCGGCTTCGAAGCGGGTGACTTGTCGGGTTGGGCTCTGTTCCCGGTCAGTGCGGATCCGGATGAGCAGACCGTCGTCACGACGAATCCCAAGACGGGCACGTTCGCGGGGCGTCTCAACAATACGACCCCGGGAACGGCTTCCATCATCAAGCAGGCGAATCTGACGCCGGTGCAAATCGGCCAGACTGCCACCGTGAGTTTCTCGGCGCGCGGCAGTTTCGGAGCCGGCGGCGTTGCTTTTGCCGAGTTCTTCACTGAACTGGACGGCGAAGGTACGTCGAGCGCCCAGATTCTCGGTGGCGGGCCCCTGGCCCTGGACGCCGATCCGGATGTATGGACCGACTTCGAGTTCGTGGTCCCGATATCTGCCGACGTATCCGGCGGCATAACCCTTCAGTTGACGGCTACCACGGGCGGCGCAGGCAGTTCTGCGGATGTCTACTACGACGACGTCTCCATCGTGATCAACTAAAGCCGGCAATCGAGTTCCTACCAGATTCTTTGCAGAGAGTTTCCTCATGCACGCATCAGCAAGCACACGTCCCTTCCGCAACCTGGCGCTAATGGCCTCGGCCCTCCTGCTGGCGGCTTGCGGCCAGGGTGACGGGCCCGACTCGATATCCAACGAGCCGGCGACGCCGTTACCACCGGTTACGCCCGGCTTCTGCGATCCGGTCAACTTCGAGCCGGAGTGTTCCAATCCGGAGATCGTGAACTTCAATGGTGGCGCGACGACCATCGTCGACAATCCGGACCCGAGCGGCATCAACACCAGCGACCGCGTCGCGCAGATGCAGAAATTCCCGGACGAGGCCTTTGGCGGCACTCTGCTGAACCTGGCCGAGCCGATCGATTTCACCGAGGGGGAAGCCTATACGGTGAAGGTCTGGTCGCCGCGGCCGGTCACGGTCTCCCTCAAGCTAGAGGAACAGGGCAACCCCGCCGGCGGGTTGACCGTCGACGAGGACCACAGCGGCAGCGCAAGCTGGGAGGAACTCTGCTTCGACTTCACGGGCCAGGCGGTCCCGCCGCCCGTCGTCGCACTGACGATCATCTTCGATAACGGTATCCTCGGCCAGGCGGATACCGATCCGGACAACTGGACCTTCTTTTACGACGACATCACCCAGGTCGAGAGCTGCGACTCCGCCAGCGGTCCCGGCGACATCCAGCCGGATGCAGCGCTGTACACGAGCGGTGGAACCCCCGACCTGGTCATCCCCGATGACTACGCCGAACGCACGCCCTTCGATTCGGGTTCGATCATCGATCCGGACTACGCGGACGACGAGACGTTCAGCCCGGCACTCTCTGTCTTCAGCGGGGCCGATTCCGGTGCCAATCTCGCCCAGGTCGGTTTCATCGGCTTTGCGGAAGGCTTCCTGACCCGCTACGAGACCGTCGACTTCAAGGTCAAGGGCGTTCCCGGCTTCGTCATCTTCGTGAAGCTGTACGACGGGGTCGACGCGCTGCGCCTCAATCTCACGAGCAGTTCCTATTCCTCCGAGCTCAGCGACGGCTGGTTCCAGGTCTCGATCCCCGTGGCCGACTTCGCCGGCGCGGACCAGGCCACGGGCATCGTCTTCGAGAGCGACGACTCGTCGGAGACGGAGTTCCGGATGCTGCTGAACGATATCGGCTTCAGCGGCACGGGTACCTTCGTGCCCGCCGATCCGGGCATTATCCCGGACGTTTCCCTGTACGATCGCGACGGCACGCCGGACCTCGTGATCCCGGACGATTACGCGGAGATATCCGTGTTCGGTTCCGACGCCGTCATCGACGACGACTTCATGGGTGACCTGGACTTCAGCCCCGCGCTGGCCATCACCACCGGTTTCGGCTACGGCATCTGGAATGCTCAGCTCGCCTACCTGGGCTTCGAGCCCGGCTTCGCCGCAGTCTACGAGACGCTCGACTTCAAGGTGAAGGGTCTTAGCGGCGACGTGATCCGTGTCAAGTTCCTGAATGATCCCGATCCGCCCTACCTCGATATCAATGTGACCGAATCGGCATTCGCGACGGCCCTGGGTAACGGCTGGCATCAGGTCTCCGTGCCGGTCACGGAGTTCGAAGGCGTCGCGACGGCCACGGATCTTCTGTTCGAGACGATAGCTCCGCCGCCTGACGAGTCCTTCACCTATCTGCTGACCGATGTAGGCTTCAGCGGTGAAGCCCCTGTCGACACGACGACTTCGGTGGACTTCGAGGAGGATGCCGCGAGCCTCAGCTTCGACAACTTCGGCGGCGGTGAATCGACGGTGATCGCCAACCCGGATCCGAGCGGCATCAATACCAGCGGCCAG
>Ga0102929_1000192_pt1 | contig 34887 bp, 33 predicted proteins | sample SalPonR1_B_D2_MG_FD_78510 | JGI IMG/M metagenome (GOLD analysis project Ga0102929, IMG submission 78510) | Salt pond soil microbial communities from South San Francisco under conditions of wetland restoration - Salt Pond MetaG R1_B_D2_MG | ecosystem: Environmental > Aquatic > Marine > Intertidal... | reverse complement strand
ATACAGGCAGCTCGCGACAATCGGTACGTGGTAGATCGCCCATCTCCCTTTGTCCGCTTTGTCGATTTTGGAGACAGTTCTCTGGTTTTTGAACTTCTGTTTTGGTCTACGGTGCTCATTACTATTGAAGATGTAAAAAGCGATTTACGCTTTTCCATCGATAAAGCTTTCCGTGAGAATGATGTACGTATTCCTTTCCCTCAAAGAGATTTGTGGATCAAGCAAGTTCCCCCAAATAAAGATCAACCAGCTCAAGAATAATTCTGCCTAAACAATGGACTCAAAGAGCTTGTCATATAGGTCGAAAGATTTTACGCCGACCTTCTCCTGAGCTGATCCGTCAATCTGCAATCCCAGAATTTTGTCTTCGACCAGCTCTGCTGCTGCGTCGAAGGGAAAATCTCTTATCCAACACTTTGGCTTTCCCTCCTCCAGCCAATTTTGATAGGGCATGATTTGCTGATGGTATTTGGGCAGTTTGTCATCAAAACTATCCGTTTGCAAAAACCATTCAAATCCTTCCAGGCCGAATAGTGAGGTCTTATTAGATACTTCTATGATTTCTATGCCTTTGGCAAAAGCGTTCTCGAGAATATCTTCAGTGGCTTTTTCTGCACTCACAAATATTTGTGGCCCGCTGACCCATTCCTTAATTGCCGCTATTTTTCTGATCTCTTCCTCATTATTCATCCCGGGCGCATCCAGCTGAAAGCCCATATAGTTGACTCCTGCAGCTGCGAAATAACGCGCATCCGTCAAATGCTCAATTTTATTAACTTTTACCTTGGTTTTGAATGCTTCGAACATGGCTTTACCTCTTTACTACCAACAAGTTTACGAAATTGTGCGCCAAATTCCCACGGGTCATGTGACCACCTATGGTGCGATTGCCGACTACCTAGCCTTAGGATCTGCCCGGATGGTCGGATTCGCCTTGAGAAAAAGCCTCGAGCTCGCACCAGATATTCCGGCACATCGCGTTGTCAATAGAAAAGGTGAGCTTTCTGGTCGCCATTATTTTTCTCCCGTCGGCGCTATGGAGGCATTGCTGCGTTCAGAAAATATTCCTGTGGAAAACCACTGTATCCAAAAGTTTAATAATTTCTTTCTCCATCCGGAGTCCTTCTGCTAATATCCGTTGAATGTTAATTCTTTTTCGCTCAACAATATTTCAGCAACTCGCCCGGTTATATTTCCAGTTTAAACATACAAACTGAGGTCTATGAAAAAAACTTTTACTCCTACAGATTACATATCATATTTATACGGTGAAGCTTCAGTGAAGGAAAGTTACCTCATTGAAGAAAATCTTTCAAATGATTGGCTGGCCCTGCATGAATTCCGTATGATGGAACAGGCAAAAAATGAACTAGAAGTTCTTCTCCTGCAGCCTTCTAATCGCGTTTGCAATGAGATTATGAACTTTGCAGCTGCCTAAGCTTTCTTGGCTTCCGGTTGAACACTTTAGCTTAAGGTTTTGTATATTGCTTGTTGGCAAAGCCAATTCGCAATTAGACTATTTATCTTATGGCAAATAATGACAAGGAGGCCAAGTTGAAGGCACTCAAACTCACTGTAGACAAACTAGAAAAAACCTACGGGAAAGGCACCGTAATGAAGCTCGGAGACCAACAGGTCGTCGATGTGGATACCATTCCTTCTGGATCTATCGGCTTGGACATCGCATTAGGTATTGGCGGGTTTCCTCGTGGCCGGATTATAGAAATTTACGGACCTGAATCTTCGGGTAAAACAACGCTAGCCATTCATGCCATAGCAGAGTGTCAGAAACAAGGTGGTATTGCTGCTTTTGTTGATGCTGAGCACGCTTTTGATCGCTTCTATGCCGAGTCTCTTGGTGTCGATACAGACAACCTGCTTATTTCTCAGCCTGACCATGGGGAACAGGCTCTGGAGATAACGGAAAATCTCATTCGCTCGGGAGCAATTGACATCATCGTTATTGATTCCGTTGCCGCTCTCGTACCTAAAAGTGAAATCGAGGGTGAGATGGGGGACTCCAAAATGGGGCTTCAGGCTCGTTTGATGTCTCAGGCCATGAGAAAGCTGACCTCTACTATTGGCCGCACCGGATGTAGTTGCATTTTCATCAACCAGCTACGCGAAAAAATCGGAGTGATGTTTGGTAACCCGGAAACCACTACTGGTGGTAATGCCCTTAAGTTTTACTCCTCTATCCGATTAGACATTCGCCGCAGCGGTTCTGCCATCAAAGACAAGGAAGGCAATGTAACCGGTAATCACGTTAAGGTCAAAGTGGTGAAAAATAAAATGGCTCCTCCTTTCCGCATTGCCACCTTCGATATTACTTACGGCCGCGGCATCAGTAAAATTGGCGAACTGGTGGACCTCGGAGTAGATTGTGACATTGTCCAGAAAAGTGGCTCCTGGTATAGTTATGACAATACCAAGATTGCCCAAGGCAGAGAAGCAGCCAAACAATTCTTCGAAGACAACCCTGAAGTAGCAAAGGAAGTTGAGCAAAAAATCAAGGAAAATCTGATGCCTCCCGTTGAGAAGAAAAAAGAAAAAGAGACCAAGACTGAAACAAAATAGAATTTCCCTCTGTTTAATCTTTTGTGAATAAGATTCAACAATCCTGTCGCAAAAATAAAATTTCGGCGTTTTGCAGAACTACTCGATAAAAGATTTGGAGGTTTATACGGGCATTAAAGCCCACACGATCCGTATTTGGGAGAAGCGCTACCAGTTGCTTGATCCCAATCGGACAGAATCCAATATCCGATCTTATTCCGATAAAGAGTTGCGAAAGCTGTTGAATATTGCCACCCTGCGTCAAGCTGGTATGAAAATCAGTGAAATAAGTAAGCTCTCGACTGCAGACATAAGTGAAAAGGTAAAGTTGCTCACCTACGAATTTTCCGAGGAGCAAAATTACCATGCTCAAATCAATGCCCTGGTTTCAGAGATGCTGAATTTCGATGAGAAAAAATTCGATCAGGTTTTTGCCAGCTGTGTACTGCGCCTGGGCTTTAAAGATACCTTGTTTAAGATTATTTATCCTTTGTTAGGACGCATTGGCTATATGTGGACCATAGGAGAGATCCACCCTGCGCACGAACATTTTGTAAGCCATCTGGTCCGTCAAAAAATCAATGCCGCTACCGATGGGCTGATTCCTCAACACTCCACGGGTAAGCGGTTTCTGTTATTCTTACCCTCACGTGAATACCACGAACTGGCTTTACTCATGGCCAATTATCTGCTTCGGGCAAATCAGCACGAGGTTCTTTACCTGGGACAATCTGTACCCAATGTGAGCGTGATTTCTTCTCAAAAAGAATGGCAAGCAGATTACCTGCTATGCGCCAATGTAAGCAAACAGTTTCACGGCAAGCTGCCGCAATGGTGCCACGACCTATCTAAACAATTGCCCATGTACAAGATCCTTCTGGCGGGCAACATCAGAGAAGAAGACCTGGATGAAAAATTACCTGAAAATATACGCTTGATCAATTCATTTGACGATTTGATGGAAAAGTACGCCTAGCCTAATAACCTTCTATTATTCCTATGAGCTTTTGGTTTAGATGTTGAGGGGTTTTAAGACCCGTCGGAAATATTTTGGGCTGGTTTTACTGCTGGTCATCTTGTTTTCGCAACTATAAACACATATCGATCAACGCAGGAAATGTATAATGGCTATAAGCTACTTAATTCTCCCACGCAAAACTCTCAATAAATCGATTGATATCCTCATCTATGTAAGCTTGTACTGGTGCCAACGAGTCCCGGTTAACGCGAGTATTGAAGTACAAACTAGCCCTGAAGAAATGATCTGTACTATCAGTGAGATAGAATTGAGTAGCAGATGCCACCGGGCCCTCGATTTTGAATAAAAAGCCAGAAACCCCGTTTTCTTTCTCAATCTCATACCGGTCTATGTATTGAGCTTTGACATTGTGCTTATCTACCAGCTTGAAAGCATCGGTTTTAAGTTTGTCAAAATTATTTTGATCCGTGATATTATCATAACTACAATGCAAAACTGCATTAAAGTCGGTAAATTCGATATTCAACCAGCATTCGGAATTCAGTTTTTGGTCAAAATAGTTTTCTTTCCTTCTCACTTGAGCATACACAGGAACCTCCGCCTGAAAGGGACAAAAAAGGGTATCAAGCAGGCGGTATGCTTTTTCTGGGTATTCCACTTTAGGGTAAGCCCTCGGTTTGGGAGCGACTTGCTTGTCTCCCCCGCATTGGACTCCGGTCATGACTATCACCAGCAAAAAGCTTGCCATTAGGATATTGCTTCTCTTCCTTCCCCTCATGTCTTTATTTTTTGCAGTTCCCTGGACTTAACGTTCCTGGTTACTTTTACCTGTTCAATTCTGCGATGACTGACTGCCGCCACGGTAAAGGTGATGTTAGAAACTGATATTTTTTGATTTATTCTCGGTAAGTAACCCAGTATTTCCAGGATCAGCCCTGCGACACTGTCTGATTCTCCCCTTACCTCATGGAATACCGCCTCATCAATACCCATAATCTTGCAGACATCATTGATCAAGGTTTTACCTTCGAACAAGTAGTTGTAATCATCAATTTTATAAAAGTCCTGTTCAAACTCATCGTCAAACTCGTCTTTGATTTCTCCTATCACCTCTTCCATAACATCTTCAAGCGTAACGATACCACTGTTTCCACCATATTCGTCAACGACTATGGCCATATGCGTCCGTTTACTCTGAAATTCTCGCAGCAAGTCATCAATCATTTTAGTGTCGGGAACATAGAAAACCTGGGTCTTAATGAGTTCCAGCCAGTTTTTTATTTCTTTACCCTTAATGTATGGGATCAGGTCTTTGGCATACAAAATACCTTTAAGGTTATCGAAATCCTCTGTGTACACAGGGATTCTGCTATAACCACTTGATTTAATAATATCCACTACCTCATCGAAACTGGTTTTCTCATCAATAGCGACCACATCCACCCTTGATTTCATGATTTGCTTAACCGGAACCTCACTGAATTTAAGCACGCGCTTGAGTAAGTCCACCTCTTCTCGGGCTTCGTTAGTATTACTAGCTGTTATTTCTATGGCTTTGTCTATATCACTTTTCAATTCCATGTTTTGAAATATCGCCCTGCGCTCCAGTCGTTTCTCAAACATGGAGGAAAACCTAATAAGTATACTACTTAAAGGATAACTCAAACGCATGAGGCTTTTCAGTGGAAAAGACATGAAGCGCGCGAGCTGCAGGCTGTTTTTTCGCGCATAAATTTTGGGGAGCACTTCACCGAAAACCAAAAGAATAAAACTCGCAAGTACAACAGCAATGAGAAAATTAATGACACCACTGAGATTTGCTGCAGGCAGATAAATCCAAGTGGGCAATCGTGCACTTATTTGCTCTGACCATGTTAAAAGACCCTCTTGATCTATCAATTGTCTCAGTAGCAAGTCTGAGAGTATGACGATCGAAATGTTGATAAAGTTGTTGGCTATGAGAATGGTCGCCAGCAATCGTCTCGGGTTATTCAACATGCTTAGAATTCTCCCTGACGAACTTCGGTTTTCATTCTCCAATTCCAATATCCTGGACCTGTTCAAAGAAAAATATGCCACCTCCGACCCACTGATCAAGCCCGATGAAATAACGAGTATGAACAAAAGTAAAAGGGTGAGAGACAATTCCGGTAAAGCAAAAACAGCCAAAGGAAAAAGGATTAATAGGCTTAGGAGCGAATACTCACTGTCTGATTCCAAAATTTATATGTTGGTTAAAAATCGTGTGTGGGTTGTCCAATTAAAACGGAAGATCATCTTCTGTATTTCCGTCATTGTCAAAACTGTCTTTAGTTGTTTCTACATAGCTGTTGTCCTCAGAACGATCAGTATTCATTGCCGAATCATTTCCCGGACCGTCGGGTTTATTGATAATTCTGACACTGTAAGGCACCACCTCGGTTATGTATTTCTCCACATTGTTGTTATCCGTGTACTTCCTATGTGTCAATTTTCCTTCCAGATAAATCAATGTCCCCTTTTTAAGCGACTGTTCGGCCCTTTCCGCGAGCTTATTCCATGCCTTTACATTGTGCCATTCAGTTACTTGCTGCCACTCACCATTTTTGTCTTTGTAATTCTCATTCGTTGCGATTGAAAAAGTCGCAATTTTAGCACCACTTTCCAGGGTGCGTATTTCTGGGTCTCTACCCAGGTTACCTAATAAAATTACCTTGTTGATCATGGATTACGTTCAGTGTTTAAACGAATATATCTACAATTTTTCAAAAATGCCATGGAGCGGCCGCGGAAATGACAATTGATTCAGTTCTTCTTGAGATTTCTGACGAAATCCCTCATTTTCCAGTTGCCTGGTATCCAGTTCAGTCAACCATAAATGAATATGTAGTACCTGGTGTGTCAGTATATGTTTTTTGCTGAATAATAGTTGAGCTTGATTCTTTGGAAGTGCAGCAGCCGGTAGAATTTCAGATATATTTTTCGGTTTGGTCGTGGTCTCTCTCAGAGGAAATTCATACAAACCTGGCCAAATATCTCCTGGCCCTCTCTTTCTTACCCATTGCTCATTTTGCTTATCTTGAACAAAGTAATGCAGATAACGCGTCCTCTTTTTGGTTTTCTTGGTTTTCACCGGTCTTACCTGAACGGTATTCTTCTGATATGCCTGACAATGTTCACTGTAGAAACAGTCTTCGCATAAAGGATTTCTGGGAGTGCATTGAAGAGCACCAAACTCCATGATTGCATTGTTAAAAACGGCAGGATCAACACCATCCATCATTTTTTCTAGAATGCCAACAAATATTGACCTGGCTGAGGGTTTTGTGATGTCCATTTCCAGGTTCTTGATTCTCGCAATAACTCGATAAACGTTGCCGTCTACTACAGGATGTGGTAAACCATAGGCGAAAGAAGCAATGGCTGCAGCGGTGTATGGCCCAATGCCTTTGAGCCTTAGTAAATCTTTGTAGGTTTTCGGAAATTGAGCATTCAGCTCGTTAGAAACGTATTTTGCTGTTTGGTGCATGTTCCGAGCCCGATTATAATAACCCAACCCTTCCCAGGCTTTCATGAGTTCATCTTCCGTAGCCCTGGCCAAAGAAGCTACATCCGGCCATTTATTGATGAACGCAATATAATAGTCCATCCCTTGATCTATCCGTGTTTGCTGCAGGATAATTTCACTTACCCAAATTTTGTAAGGATCTTTCGTTTTTCGCCAGGGCAACGGTCTTTTATGCTTGAGGTACCAAGAAAAAAGGGAACGAACAAACAGCTCATTCCCATTTTCTAAATTTGTCATGCCTTAGTTCCTTATTTGCTCATGCGCAGATCATACAAGCCCTCATATCTTTTAGATATTTTTTGCTTGAGCTCTTTCCGCGCAAAAAAGATACGACTTTTGACCGTTCCCAGCGGTAGGCCCAATTCGTCAGCAATTTCTTGATACTTGAAACCTGTGTAATACATAGAAAAAGGCACTGATAGAGAATCATCAAGTTCCTCGAGCATTCTGTTTAGCTCTTTCATCATTATTTCAGACTCGGCCATATTTTTGACTTTCTTCTTACCCGAGTTTAAAAAATAATTATTGTCAGTAGAGTCAAAAAGCGTGTTGGCTTTCTTTTTTCTACGATAATTATTAATGAAAATATTTTTCATGATGGTAAATGTCCAGGCTTTAAAATTTGTTCCTGGACGGAATTTTTCTTTATTCTTAATGGCACGGAATGCTGTTTCCTGGAACAGGTCGCGTGCATCTTCGACATTTTTCGTCAAGTTGAAAGCAAAATTCTCAAGTGATCCTGATAATTCATCGAAATGATCATAAAATTCTAAAGTGGACATGATTTTTCTATTTGATTTACCCCAAAGCTATGTCTTTTTGTTCAATTAATCAAAGATATTGTTAAACAAAAGTGTCTTTATCGCTACAAATTCATGCTCTATACACCCAAATAGTTTTACAAAATACTGTTTATCAGCGTTTTATGTCTTTACAGAAGTTTCAAAAATAAATGAAAATTGTGAAAGGCTTTACTTTTGTGCCCGACTAACCAACCACAGCGCTACCAGAGCAAATATGATATTCGGAAGCCATATACCTATATTGGCAGGTATATTCTTGGAATTGGTTAACATGAGCGAAAATCTCGAAACGTAGATGAACAATGCTCCGATAAGTGTACCCATAGCCAGATGCAGACCCATGCCGCCACGCACCTTCCTTGAGGCAATGCTTACACCAATGAAAGTGAGAATGATAACGGTGACAGGCTCCGTTGTGCGTCGGTGTTTTTCAAGGACGAACTCTTTGATATTTCCTTTTTTTCGTTGAACCTGCCGGTCAATGTAAGCCGTGAGTTCAGGCGTAGTCAGTTTTTGTTTGTCATTATGGAAGCTAAATATATCCACAGGTTTCAGATTAAGCGTTGTATCTAAGATGTCAAGCTCTTCCCTGTAGATTTGTTCACTCTGCTTATCAAAGACTCGAACTGTGTAATCACGTAGCCTCCATTGATTGGTACTATCAATGTATTTTGCTGACTGGGCCAATAACATTTCTCTTAAGACGCCTTCCTCGAATCGCTCAATGCGAAAATCTTTGGCACTTGTGTCACTGGAATTAAAATAGCGGATATTTACCTTTGTGTGATCATCCAAAAATAAATGGATATTATTTCGCTTCGTTTTCTCAGAATGTTTACCCAGATGGAAATTCTCAAAATCCACTCTCTTTTTATTGCCTACTGGCACTAAGTAATGCGTCATCACCAAATGGATACAAGCAATAAAAAACGCACCGATCAAGTAAGGCATTAAAAAGCGATAATAACTGACCCCGGCATTGAAAATTGATATTATCTCTGAGTTATAAGCCATCCGACTTGTAAAAAATATCACCGCTATCAGTGCATATAAAGGCCAAAGGAGACTATTAATATATGGAATGAACGGCAGATAATGCATGTCGATAATAAGATCCATGGGTATCTTATTATCATGGAAATCCTCGACTTTATCACTATAATCTATGACCATAGCAACGAGCGTGAATAACAGCGCCGTGAAAAAAAAGCTGCGCAGGAATTTCCCTAAAATGTACCAATCCAGCTTTTTCATGAGCTACAACTTTCTCGATATTTTTTCCATCATGTCGTTCTTCCAGGCCCTGAAGCTATCGTTCAAAATGTGTTTGCGGGCCTCCTTTACCAACCACAAATAGAAACACAAATTGTGTACACTGGCTATTTGCTTACCGAAATGCTCCCCGGTGTGAATCAAATGTTTCAAATAGGCCTTGCTATATTTTCTACTATACGGTGATGTACTCTGGGAATCGATGATACTTTCATCATATTGCCACTTCTTGTTCTTAATATTGATCCTTCCTTCAGATGTATACAAAGTACCATGACGGGCATTTCTTGTCGGTAACACACAATCGAACATGTCAATACCGCGATCAATGCATTCAAGCAGGTTTTCTGGAGTCCCCACCCCCATAAGGTAACGCGCATTGGGTTTTGGCAATACTTCACAGACCAGGGCGGTGTGGTGGTAGAGATCCTCAGTCGGCTCTCCAACAGACAATCCCCCGATAGCATTGATGGGCAATCCTTTTTGAGCAATATATTCAGCGGACATTTTTCTCAAATCGTCATAAACACTTCCCTGAACTATCGGAGCCAGTAATTGCCTCTTTCCGTAAAGCGCTTCGGTTGTTCCAAAACGCTCCATACAACGATCCAGCCACCTGTGGGTCAAATGCATGGATTTTTTGGCATATTGATATTCACAGGGATAAGGAGTACACTCGTCAAAAGCCATGATAATATCCGCCCCGATTTTTCGCTGAACATCGATAACATTCTCAGGGGTGAATAAATGGCGGCTACCATCTATATGAGATTGAAAAATAACCCCTTGCTCCTTGATTTTCCGATTGTTAGACAAGGAATAAACCTGATATCCCCCACTATCTGTAAGAACAGGTTTTTTCCATTGATTAAATCCGTGAATTCCTCCCTGGGATTGGAGTACCTCTGTCCCCGGCCTCAAGTATAAATGATAAGTATTCCCCAATATTATTTCTGCACCTACATGTGTTTCTACATCTTCCAATGTACACGCTTTTACCGCAGCCTGGGTGCCTACAGGCATGAAAATAGGCGTGTGGACAATACCCCGGTCAAGCGTTAGTCTGCCTGCACGAGCAGAAGAACCACGGGCTGTATGTATCAATTCATATTTCATGTGCTGTCTCCCTCGAATCGTCAATAGCCACACAGATCGCCAACATAATAGAAAAACTCATCATGGCCGTTCCTCCGTAACTTAAAAAAGGCAAAGGTATACCGATTACCGGAACCAAACCCATGGTCATACCCACGTTGATGAAAAGATGAGTAAAGAAACAGCAAGCTACGCACAACATGAAAATTCTTGAGAAACGGGATTTCTGTTTTTCTGCTAAATACAACAAGCGTAAAAGCAGACCGAGAAACAACATTAAAACAAACGATGCGCCAATAAAGCCAAACTGCTCTGACAAAGCGGAAAAAACAAAATCCGTATTCTGTTCTGGTATGTAATCCAGTTTTGTCATATACGCTTCCAAATACCCTTTACCCGTCATCTGCCCTGAACCTATGGCCATTTTTGATTGCAAAACGTTGTACAAAGATCCTCTGGGGTCCCCACTGGAGGGATCTAGCCAGACAAGGATACGCTCTTGTTGATGTGGTTTGAGTATATTTCTGAACATGTATTCTATACTGGTACTTACAAGGGCATAAAAAGCAAGACCAGCCACCATGATAATTACGAATAAACTTTCTTTTTGTCTGAAAGCCAGATATGCCGTGCCCACCAATGCAATGACAAGATGAATATACAACATCAATTGAGCGAAGCCATAGTATGCTGCCACCAGGGAACAAGCCACAAATACCGTGTAAATAAGGAAAATATTTTCTGCTTGCCTGGCCTTGTTTAGTAAGATAATGTCATAGAGGACAACAAGAAGCAGAAGAACAAGCACTACAGAGAACTTAATTGTAAGTATAAATATGAAGGCCAGACTAACGGCAAAATATAAAGGTAAAGGGGAATAGCCCTCCCTAAACAGAACCAAAAAAGAAGCAAGGAACACCAACGCACTCCCAGCATCCGGTTGAAGTAAAATTAGTAGTAAGGGAATAAGAATAATCGTATTAGCCACAACCCTGTTGTAATTCGTCGTTACATTGACAGATATATTACTGAGAAAGGTAGATAATACCAGAAAAGTACTGAGTTTAGCCAATTCAGATGGTTGCACACTCAATCCACCCAGCTTAATCCAGGATTGAGCACCCTTCACATCCGACCCCATCAACAAAACCAAGAATAAAAGTAAAAGAGAGAGAACGTAAAAAATCCATGAAAGAGATCCCCAAATACGTCGTGGAATGAATTGGATCAGCCAGAAAATAAATAAGGCCCCGAGAACCCAAACACTGTGCTTGGCAAACTGTACCTGCTCAAACTGAAATATTTCGCTTATTGTCTCCCCCCCTGCTGTAGAATACTGCAGCAACCAGCCCACAATCAACAAGGCCACATAAAAGGCAATTGAAACCAGATCCCGGTGGGTAGAAGCGAAATTGCTGATACCTGGCATAAGGGAATTTAATATGAGAAAAACTCTTCTTTCGGTATTTCCGGATCTTTAATAATAAAGGCTGAGGGATAATATTTTTGCACCCTCTGCAACAATGGATACAACCCCATTCTCTCCTTCTGTGCACCTGTTAAAATTCGATAATATGGCTTTTTGTATTTTTCTGTGCGCTCTAAATCCGGAAAGCGTTTTTCGAAGAGAACTGTCTCCTTATCCATATTTCTTCTTTCCGTCGTTGCAAGTATCTGAATTCTCCATCCCGCGTCTGTATCCTTCTCACGATTCTCAGACAAGATTTTTTCTTGCAGGCTTATAATCTCTTCTGGTTCGTCAATAATAACCTGCCCACTCGCTGCTGAATTCAGCAGAAATAATGACGCAATAAAAGAAAGATAAACCTTATGCACTTGCAATTTTTTTATTCAGTACCCATGCACTTGCCAACAGCAGTATGGCTGTTCCTTGATGCACCGAACCCCAAAATACTGGAATTTCTCCTTTACAGGATAAAACAGTTATAATTCCTAATATTACTTGTGCCAACAATAAAACGCTCACCCACAGTAAAGGAACTCTTATTAGCTCTAATTTACCACTTGTTCGGCTGAACCACCACATTATCACGCCAGTCAACAGCAAAAGATATGCCGTTCCACGATGTAAGAAATGAACAAGTAACTGAACAAAAGTATTGTTTTCGTACTTCCAAAAATCTGCTGCGAAATAATTGGTTGTTTCAAACAAAGCTGGCGGCAGCCAATGAGCGCCTATTTTAGGCCAGGTTGGATAAGTCAAACCAGCATGCATACCACTCATTAATGCTCCATAAATAATCTGTATGGCCAAGAGAACAAGAAAAAATACGCTCAATCCTTTGAGGAAAGTATTTCTAACAACCGGTTTTTGGCCAGAATAATCCAAATAAATATGCAGCAGATAACTAAAGACGACCAGAGCTAAACTCAGGTGCATGGCCAATTTATATGCACTAACCCAGGGTCGATCATTTAATCCACTCTTGACCATAATCCAGCCAAAAAAAGCGACTACCACACCCAATCCAACAAGCACTAATAATTGCCGAATCAACTTTTTATCCAACCATCCTCGGGAAAGGAAGAATATAAATGGTATAATAAAGACAAAACCAATACTTCTGGCCCACAAGCGATGAAAAAATTCCCAGAAATAGATAAACTTAAACTCTTTCATAGACATTCCCACATTGATCTTTTTGTATTGTGGGGTATCCTTGTACAAATCAAACTCTTCCTGCCATTGCTTCGCATTCAATGGCGGCAAAGTTCCAGAAACAACTTCCCATTTTGTAATGCTTAAACCAGAACCAGTCAGCCTGGTTACACCGCCAATGATGATTTGAAAGAAAACCATAACAAGACCTGCAATCAACCAAATACGGACGTATCTTTTCGAATTCTTACTCATATATTTCGTTCTTTCAAAAGAAACAGTTTATTGCATTTGTGCATTTTCACCTTTCTATTAATAATGAATAATTTTTTATTTAATCATTAAACTTCATCATCATCAGGGCTGTGGATTTGTGAAATTCTTGATTTTGAAATATTTTAACATTTTACCTGCAGCTTATCCACACCTAAAGGGCGGGGTGACATGTGATATAATAAGGAATAAATCATTTCAATGTGAATTTGTTGATTTTTACTCGTTGATCATTGTTCATTAGATTCATGTTAATGACTAATGGGTGCATTGTTGATAATTGTAGAAAATGCAGCTGAGGCGATTGATTCACAGAAATTGTTGCTCTTAATGTTAATTAAACCGCAGTTGTCAACATGTTTTTCCACAACATGTAAAGGATAAATCCTGTGTGAAAGCCTGTTTTTGCTTATTAAGCATTCTGAAATAATTTGTTGTGAAAAAGTTGATTCATGCGTGCAGTGATACAATTAGTTTCAAAGGGAGATGTTTTAGTCAAAGGCGAAATGTCTGGTGCTATTGACAAGGGTCTATGTGTTCTTGTAGGTTTTGAAGACGACGATACCGAGAATGACATGGACTGGACGATAAAAAAGATCATGCACCTGCGTATTTTTTCTGATGGTGAAAAGATGAATCTAAACGTAGAAGATATTGGCGGATCTTTGCTAATAGTTAGCCAATTTACTTTGTTTGCCAGCATCAAAAAAGGGAACAGACCATCCTTTATTAGGGCAGCTAAACCTGAGAAGGCAAAAGAATTGTATGAGCGGTTTGTAGAAAAATTGACACGCAATAGTTCTGTGCCTTTGGCCTTTGGTGTCTTCGGCGCGCATATGGAGTTGAATCTTTCTCTGGACGGACCGGTAACAATTATGATGGACAGTAAAAACAAGGAATGATGACGTTCAATCAGTGGCAAAAGGAAGTAGATGGCTGGATAAGAGATGTTGGAGTCCGCTATTTTGATGTAAAAACCAACACTATTCTCCTAATGGAGGAGTGCGGAGAATTTGCCCGCTATATTGCTCGTGTTCACGGGGAACAAAGTTTTAAAAAGACGAGGAGTGATGAGGAAGCAAAAATGGAAATTCAGTCAGAGATGGCGGACATCTTTTTTGTGTTGACATGCTTAGCCAATCAAATGGATATTTCTATTGAGGATATTCTTAAGGAGAACATCAAGAAGAAAACATGGAGGGATAAAGACCGTCATCAAGCCAATAAGAAACTTAAATGAGGCCACATTTTGGGCAGCGCTTTTGCACAGGCATCCACTTGATTCAGGGGGGACAAATGACCACCAGGTATCACCTGTATTTGTGCCTGACTTAACCGGGATAATTTGCTGAATACATTTTTATTACTGATGATATTGTCGTCCTTGGCATGTATAATTCCCAGGTATTTATCCCTTGAAAAATCGCGTATTGAATCGAAATTTACCTCTCTATCTCTCATATATGCCAGGTGATCTAAAACCATTCTCTTATTCAAATTTGGTCCAAATTCTTTTTGCCATTTATGGGCATTGATTGGATCTATATTGTTGTAGAATACGCGTAAATAGGCTTTCAATCCACGTTTTTCGATGAGTCGTATTTGTTTGTTTCTCACTCTTTTTTTATTCTCTGTATCCATATGCAGGTGACTGTTAATCATAAAGCAGCCACTAATCAACTCTTTGTGTTGATGTATCATCTCAAGGCTTAAATAACCACCGAGGGAATGCCCAACAAGTATCCATTTATGATCTGGTCGGGTTTGCACAATTTGCTTGAGGTCCTCCATCGTTCTATCAACATGAAAACTTTGGTGATGGGTTTGATTGTAAAGGGAGTAATTGACGAGATGACTAGAGTATTTCTCAAAATGAGGAATGAGATCGGCCCATAAACTTGGACCGAAACAAAAGCCATGTATAAAAATGAAGCTAACTTTAGGGTGTTTCATCAGATTGTAAACATAAAAAATCTCTGGTACTGAGAAGAGAGCCAAGAAAAATATCGGGGAGTGAACAGTTAAAAAAGGAATTGAACCTCAAGCAGCTTCAAATCAATAATTTATTGAACATTACCCAGGCCATAAATAATAATGTTTCTGCTGACGAATTGTACAGGATGTACCAGTCTTTTTTGAGCTGGGAAATGGGTATTGAGAGAATGGCACTATTTGTTTCAACTGATGATGGTTATGAGTGTGTCACTCATCATGGTGTACCCGAGTTTATCGTGCGCTTTGATATTGGACCGTATATCAAGGACTTCGATAAGATGAAGTACATTTACAATCATGAGAATGAAGTCATATCAGAATTTGATGTAGTTATCCCGGTTTTCCATAAAGACCGTTCACTGGCATTCTCCTTCATTGGTGGTACCTCGGGTGACAGCGACTTGTTAGAGCGCTTGCAGTTCATTATTACCATTACAAATATTATTGCCGTCGCAATTGAAAACAAAAGGCTTTTTAAAAGACAGGTTGACCAGGAAATTTTGCGTCAGGAAATGATGTTTGCGATGAATATGCAGAATCGTTTGATGCCGAGTGAGTTTCTCAAAAATAAATACGTAGATATTCATGGTTTCTACAAGCCGAAATTAGATGTAGGAGGAGATTACTATGATATTGTGAGTACGTCTGATCGCGAAATATTGCTGGCCATTGCAGATATTTCCGGCAAAGGCGTAGCTGCAGCGTTACTCATGTCTAACATTCAGGCGATTTTAAGAACACTGATCAAACGCACCCGGAACTTGAATGAAATTTTGAGTGAAATTAATGCCACCATTCACGAAATGTTAGGCGGTGATCGCTTCGCCTCCATGTTTCTAGCACGATATGATGTACAGAGTCAAAAACTATATTATGTTAATGCGGGACATAACCCACCATTACTGATGAACAATGGTGAAAATGAAGATTCTCAATTATTAGAGGCAACCAGTCCCGTACTAGGAAGCGTAGTGGCTTTAGAAAAACAAGAGGAGCGAGAGATTGACGTGCAGAAAGGAATGCAACTATTGCTGTATACTGATGGACTGACAGAAATAATGAACCAGGAAGAATCGTTTTTTAATATAAATATTATTGAACAGCTACTAAGGGATAATTGTCATATGGATAGCAGGGACGTGATACATTTGTTGCTGGCCGAAGCGAGAGATTTCGCAGCAAAGCAGGATTTCGTAGATGACTTGACCTTGCTGACATGTAAATTTTTATAAATGTGGTCTGAAAGTTACAATGAGGTAGAAATCAACCCAGTCAACATGGGAGAGTTAGCTCAGAATGTGTACGAGCGGATGAACTTATTTGGTATTGAGGAATTGCCCGTGGTAGAGGATTGTATGTACAAGGGTTTGATCTCAGAGGAGCAGCTATTGGATGCAGAACCAAATTTACCCTGGGACCACAGCATTAAAGAATTAAAGACCGTATGCATAACGGAAAACCAGCATGTTGCAGAGGCAATTCAATTGATGAAAACCTTTAAAGTTTCAATTATACCCGTTGTTGATGTGAACCAGCATTATCAAAGCGTAATCACAAAACAGGGACTCTTCAATTATCTGTCGGAAGATCTTATGTTCAGTGAACGCGGGAGTATTTTGGTTTTGAGTATTCAAAAAAGAGATTATTCACTTACAGAAATTAGTCGGCTTGTTGAATCAGAAGCTTCCTACATTTTGGGTGTAAGTATTAGAAACATTTTTGACCGCCTGGAGGTCACCCTGAAGTTGGGCACGGATGACTTGTCTAAAATCATAGCCACTTTCGAGCGTTTGGGGTATACGGTAGCTCAAAGTTATGTGGAAGGTAATTTCGAAAGCTCTTATCAGGACCGTTACGACTATTTCCTGAATTATTTGAATGTTTAAAGCTGGGAGCATTTTTTTCCTGGTATTCCTTTTCTTACCAGGTCTGGCTCATACCCAGGAATCAATAGTTTTAGAGGAAATAAAGCTGACAGGAGATAGTCGCCTAAAGTTACATGTTGTTCAACTCAAAAGTGGTATTTACCAGGGAGACACCTTGGCAAAGGACAAGATTAAATTGCATTTGGATGCTGCAGCCAAAGAATTGAGTGACATGCGCATCCTGGATAGTGTATCCTGGCAATTATCCGGTCCGGATAGGCAAAAAATACTGACCTGGTATTTAAAAAAAAGCATCAATTTCTTTTTTGTCCCATATGTTGAAGCAGCAGATAGAGATATCAATGTCTGGTTGGATCGATTTGATGCCGCACCAGAGCGATTGAATTATGGAGGGTTGGTTTATTTGTTCAATTTGTTTGGGCACAATGATGTGCTTGACTTGACATTGACGACGGGCTTTAACCAGGATTATGAACTTTTCTATTTTCTGCCAAATATAGACAAGGAAGGAAAATGGTCCGGCCTTGTTAAAACTGAATACCAGGCGTTCCAGGACATTGCCTTTCTAACTATTGATAATAAAGAGGTTTTTGCCGGCTTGGATGATCGGGGAAGCTTGTTTAAACAGTGGACCGGTAAAATAGGACTGCAATACCGGTTGAAATCAAGACAATGGGTGGAGGGAAGCTTTGCGTTTAGTCATCGGAGCATGGACAGAGCTTTGTATAAACTGAATTCATATTTTCTCAACTCTGGACGTCAGATAGAACAGGAATATCGATTTGGTTTGAGGCACATCGCAGACACAAGGGATAACAGGAGGTTTCCAACCAGTGGTTACAGATCAGAGACTTTGCTACAGTATGCATTTTATACCGGCGAAGCCAATGACGTGCTGGAGGGGCTTTTGAGGGCGAATTATTATGTAAAACTGGATCAGCTGGGACTGTTGGCACTCGGTATGAGAGGTAGAATGCAAATGCTTCAAAACCCATATGGTTATCGCTTCTCCAGAGCAATAGGTTTTGATGACCGAATTGTGCGGGGATACGAACTGTATTCAGTGCCTGCTGCAAACTATTGGTTATTGAAAGCAGATTACCGATACCCTTTTTGGAATATGGAACCGTTCTTGAACAAGTTATCAAAGAGGGCCGGTGTTAACCGAGATATTCCTGTGCTGTGGTACTTTAATGCATTTGCAGATATGGCCCGGGCATATAGAGACTATCAGAATCATCATGAAAACGATTTGGTAGGCCCGCTTCTTTCGGGAGCTGGAGTTGGTATTGATGTGCTCGTATTCCGCCGGTTTTTATTTAGTTTGCAATACAGTTGGAATCATTTAGGTGAAAGTGGGGTATTTGTACATTTTAGTTTTAACAGAGAATAAAGTAGACCAAAGGTGAAAATTGCGCTGTTCAGTATAGGTTTTGACGACAGTAAAAGAAATGATCTGCTTCAGGCATTGAGCATATTACGAGAGAATGGTGCAGATCTGCTCATATTTGAGCCTATGAGAGATTTTTTATCTCAATGGGCGGATCTTAGTGATTGGAGTAGTTGGGCTTCTCACTCAGAACTCAAGCAGTATCAACCAGATTATATTTTTAGCCTGGGGGGAGATGGTACCATATTGAAACTTGTGACCTATATAAGAGGATTAGAGATACCAGTCGTTGGTATCAATATGGGTCGTCTCGGATTTCTTGCTAATGTGGAAAAACGCACGGTTAAGCTTCATTTAGATAAAATTATAGCTGGAGAATACTATACAGAAGACCGCAGCTTGGTACGGTTAGAAACAGAGAACGGGCTTTTTGGAGATGACAATATTGCGCTTAATGAATTTGCTGTCTTGAAAAGTGACAGTTCTTCCATGGTCACCATACATGCGTATTTGAATGGTCAATATTTGAATTCTTATTGGTGTGATGGCCTCATTGTCAGCACACCGACAGGAAGTACCGCCTATTCATTGAGTTGTGGAGGACCTATAATTTACCCAACGAGTGCTAATTTTGTGCTGACCCCGGTATCCCCTCATAATCTTAACGTCCGGCCTATGGTGTTACCGGATAATGTGGAACTGAGTTTCAGGGTAGAAGGCAGGGGGTCTAATTTTTTATGTACAATGGATAGCAGAAAGGAGACCATTTCAGAAGAAACAGAGCTAAAAGTGGTCAAGGAAAACTTCTGTGTCAAATTGGTGCGTTTTGAAAAAGAAGAGTTTATTGAAACCATCCGCCGCAAATTGGGGTGGGGTAGAGATTTTAGAAATTGGTAATGAGGAAGACCTTGTGGACAGAAAATGTATGTTGGGACCAACCGATTGATCTTTCCTTTCCCATTAAGGATGGAGTAAATATACCTGAATGTTTTGGAGCCGCCCCTCCAAGATTTGACCCTTTTACATCGGGAAATTATATCGGTTCTATCGAGAAGGGGTCACCAGTCAATTTTTTCAACATACATATAAACCCCCATGGCACTACAACGCACACGGAATGTTATGGGCACATCCACAATGGTCATTATTTGACGAACTGTATTGAGAAGTTTCTGTACAATGCCTACCTGATAGATGCGGGCTTAACCCAAAATGAGAATGGAGACCAGGTTGTGATGCCGGAAGATATAGATGCCATTTGGCCGGAAGATACGGAGGCATTGATCGTAAGAACCCCGAAAATTAAGGCCTATGATGGACAGTTTACTGAGAAAAACCCGGTATATTTTCATGCCAGTACCATTGATTTGGTCAATAAAAATGGCATAGAACACATCTTAGTGGAGTGGCCTTCGTTGGATAAGGAGGAAGACGGGGGTAAACTATTAGCTCACCATGCTTTTTGGAATATAGACGGAGAATGGCAAAAGCATAAGACAATAACGGAATTGATACGGCTTCCAGAGAACATTCAAGCCGGTAAATACGTTTTGAATTTACAAGTATTAGCTATAGATTTAGATGTAAGTCCGAGTCGACCGGTATTGTATGCTATAAAACCATGAGTAATAATTACCACACAGATCTTGTAAGGCTGCTTAAACACCTAGACAGTTTACCTGTTCGGGAGTATTATAATTATATTATGCAGTACGAAGACAGTGTAGCGAGCTTAGGGAAACATTTCTTCGCGGACTCACACTATCAATGGCGTTATGTCATTTCCTTGTTTGAACAAGGTCAATATTATAAGTTTCTGAATCATGTTGATGAGACATTAGGGTATTTACTCAGCAACCCGGATTGGGAGGAAGGAGCCAAGTACGAGTACAGCGCAATATTATACAAAAAAGCTGCTGCTCATGCTCAGGTAAAGGAATATGATAAAGCAAGAAAAATATGCAATCAATTGGAAAAGCTGAATTATAACCACACCGAGATATCTTTTCTCCGCACACGGATGTTTCGCAGACGTACAATGGACATATTTTACTTTTTGCATAATCGAAATACATACATATTGCTGAGTATGCTTTTAATAGCAGGTCTGGTTATTCTTATGAGGACACTCTTATTTCAGTAGAAATACTGTTCCCTGGCTTTTCCAGTCATAGGCCTCGTTCTGGATTTGTACGCGATACAGGTAAACTCCGCTGGCAAGCGGCCTTCCGTTTTCGTTTAAGCCACTCCAACCTTCCAAGACATCTTCTGTTTCAAAAAGTTTTTGACCATACCGGTCATAGACCTGAAGCAAGTATCCGTTGATCGTTCTCCTTTTAGTACGAGCTTTAAATTCGAAATTCACGCCATTGGGTGAGAAGGCGTTGGGAAAAAAGAGGCTGGGAAATTTTTGAACACAATCTGTAGGGCCAAAACTGGTATAGTTTCTATTTGTAATAGAGTCTTGAAAAAGATATTCCACGATTAAGCATAGCTCGTCATCATCGAAGTTATTACCATCAAGATTGAAACTGCCATTAGCTGTGAGATTGTTGTCTATGGCGGTCAGATTGCCCAAGTTATCTATAAGTAGTAAACGAGCGGAAACAAAAATCATATGCGTAGGTAGGGCTGGTCCGTTGTGATCTACCTGGAGTTGATTGCTTCTGTCGAGCGAAAGGTCTAGGTTAGGCGCCAGGTGAGAAGAGCTGCTAAGTGTATTATCGCAGGAATCCACCGTCCAAATATTGATGCGTGCCCCGGGGAATGCCTGAATAAGCTGACCGTTGATACGGTTCAGGGGAAACGAAAGAGGAATGGGAAAACTGTCACGATCTGAATAAATGGCGGCATTTTCGATGGAGGCATTGCTATTCCAGGACCATTCTACAGACAAATCGGTAGATTGCCCAGGGGTAAAACTTAGACGCTTAATTTCTAAGAATTCAACAAGTTGATTGTAATTGGGAATAAAACAAATATCCGAAGATCTTACCATACGTCCATTGACCTGGTTTTCCAACACAACATAGGTGCAATAAGGTACACCGTTCAGTAAACCGTTAATCAAGATATCTTGACTGTTGTCAAAACTGTCAAGGAGCATCGGCGGATCTGGATTATTTAAGTTGTCGGCATAGACGGAAATGATATAGCCATCGTCAAGCCAGGCCCTGTAAGGGTTGACGCGGAAGGCCTGGGCATCGAGGCACGGAGAGAGGAGAGTGTCAATAATAATGCTGTTATGGGCCTCTGGAAAAATACTGGTTTCACCACACACATCTCTTGCAAGCACAAGATAGTTTTGAATGATATCGATATCGGCTCCCAGGTCAAGGTAAGTCGTATCGGGTATGGTATCTATACTAATAGAACCGGAAGGGGTGGATCGAAAAATAATATAATCGCGAACATTGGGATTATTGCTCTCACTCCAAACAAGTCTTATGCCGTTGCCTTCGACAGAGGCACTTAAGATGTCAATTGGCTGGATAGACTGATTGCTCAGGGTGTCGGAATTGAGGGGTATTTCACCAGGGCAGTCTGCAACAGATTGCAAGAAATAGAAAAAAGTGCCCGTAGTATCATGAACATAGTTCGTAGCTGTGAGATCATTAAGGCTGTCCAAAACCTGATAAGGCCCGTCTAGTGTCTGGGAGATATAAATTACTATACCGGTAGCGGACCCACAAGATGGATTGACTTGCTGGAAAAAGAGAGAATCAGCGGAGATGCATGTTAGATCTGGGGCCTCAATTTGGGCTTTGGATGGAGAAAGACCAATAAAAAAGCAAAAGAAAAAAACAACCAGCCACTTGATTTTATTCATTGTAGAATTCATCTTCGTTTGGAGATAATATACTTTTCAGCTCAAAGTTCAAACGATAAGCGTTTTCAATATGTTTCAATTCTTTGAATAAGCCTATATGTTCTGCATAGATTTCACGGCCTATGATATTGTAGTTAAAGGTATTGCCTTTCGTATTTGTAATTTCTTCGCTGGTGTCAAAAATGAGGGCAGAGACCTTTTCACCATTAAACTCAATGGTGGTGTCCTTTCGGAAACGTCGTAGCTTAATTACTTTATTATGGGAGGAGTCTGCGGGGCTCGCCCATTGGAGCTCGGTAGTGAGGTATTGCTTATGGCTAAGAGGAACAAAGCTGAAGATGTTGTTTTCTAGAATGGAGGCATCTGTAGAATCTTTGCCATCAAGGAGCGTATACTTCAAGACCTGAATACCATCGGGAAATACTTGTTCGAGGATGACTTGATCTTTATGTCCCTGAGAATTGAGGTAAATATGTTGAAGCGTATCACCGTCTTTGCTGTGTACAACAAATCGTTCAGTAGGTTTACCATCGATAGTACCCACGTAGTGATAAACGAGGGATTCATTAGAAAGCCTCGGTGAGAGGTAGTATTTTTGCCAACGAAACGTATCGTTATTCTGGCATGAGCAGATCAACAGAATAGCGAAAAAGCATAGGCTTGAAGAAGTAGAAATGCAATTATTGGACATATTGGCAGAAATTATGCATATTTTTTGAATTGGAACGTTTCATGATTCAATAAGAAATATAACGTACATCTAAGAAAACATACATGTTAAAATTCCTTTCCAAATCCGTTGGTCAGCTTTTTGGCACCAAACAGGAAAAAGATATAAAATATTACACTCCACTTGTGGAAGAATGTAATGAGCAGTTCGAAAAACTGAAGTCCCTCAGTCATGAAGATTTGAGAGATAAAACACGCTCCTTCAAAGAATTCATACAGGAAGAACTGAAGGAGTATCGAGAAGAAATGGACCGACTGCAGAAGGAGGCAGAGCAAACGGAGCATATTCCAGAGAAAGAAGCTTTATTTAAAGAGATTGATGAAGTGGTTCTAAACCGGAATGAAGCGCTCGAAGATGTATTAATGAAGATTCTCCCGGAAGCATTTGCAGTGGTGAAAGAGACGGCACGTAGATTTACTGAAAATGATAGTATTTCCGTGAAGGCATTGGAGCATGACCGGAATCTGGCGGCTTCTAAAGACTATATTCTCATAGACGGTGATAAAGCCACCTGGAAGACAAAGTGGACAGCAGCTGGAGGAGAAGTGGATTGGAAAATGGTGCATTATGATGTGCAGCTGATAGGGGGTATGGTGCTGCATGAAGGTAAAATTGCGGAGATGGCGACGGGTGAGGGTAAAACCTTGGTTGCCACCTTGCCAGCGTATTTAAATGCTCTGGCGGAAGAGGGAGTACATGTGATCACGGTTAACGATTATCTGGCTAGAAGGGATGCAGAGTGGATAGGTCCGATCATGGAGTTCCTCTTGTTAACGGTAGATTGTATTGACAAGTACAGACCGCATTCTCCGCAGAGGCGTCAGGCTTATAGTGCGGATATCACGTATGGAACCAATAATGAGTTTGGCTTTGATTATCTGAGAGACAATATGGTGCTGTCAACAGCGGAAAAGGTGCAACGACCATTGCATTATACCATGATTGATGAAGTAGACTCCGTTTTGATTGACGATGCGAGGACACCATTGATTATATCTGGTCCAGTAGCACAGGGAAGTGAAATTCAGGAATACGAAGCCTTGCGACCCAAAATTGAGGGACTGGTATCAGAACAAAGGAAACTGGCGACAAAATTTTTGGCTGAAGCAAAGAAATTGATTGCAGAGGGATCTACAGGTTATAATGAAGGTGAGGGAGGTATGGCTCTTTTAAGAGCTTTTCATGCCTTGCCGAAAAGTCGTCCTCTTATCAAGTTTTTGAGTGAGGAGGGCATCAAAGTATTGCTGCAGAAGGCGGAGAATTTCTACATGCAGGAACAAAGTAAAAACATGCACCTGGTAGATGATGAATTGTTTTTCATCATTGATGAGAAGAACAGGTCAGTTGAATTGACAGAGAATGGTGCAGAGTTTTTGGCCCGGGGCAATGAGGACAGCAACTTCTTCATTATGCCGGATATTGCACTGGATACTATGCAGATTGAGGATGATGATAGTCTTTCTGATGAGGAGAAAGATGAGAAAAAGGATCGTTTGGTTCAGGATTATAGTGTTAAATCCAAGCGAATACACTCAACGAATCAATTGTTAAAGGCTTATACCCTTTTTGAAAAAGATCAAGAATATGTCGTCATTGACGGCCAGGTAAAAATTGTAGATGAACAAACAGGGCGTGTGATGGAAGGTCGTCGCTATAGTGACGGATTGCACCAGGCACTGGAGGCTAAGGAAAAAGTAAAAGTCGGGGACATCACTCAGACTTATGCGACGGTGACCCTGCAGAACTATTTCAGGATGTACCACAAACTTTGTGGTATGACGGGTACGGCAGAGACCGAAGCGGGTGAGTTCTGGGAAATATATGAACTGGACGTTGTGGTCATTCCTACCAATAAACCGATCGTCAGAAAAGATGAAGAGGATTTGGTATTTAAAACACAGCGCGAAAAGTTCAATGCAGTGATCGACCACATTCAGGAATTAAGCGAGCAGGGAAGGCCTATTCTTGTGGGAACTACCTCCGTGGAAGTATCTGAAAAGCTAAGTCGGATGTTGAATTTGAGAAAAGTGAAACACAATGTGTTGAATGCAAAGCAACATCAGCGAGAGGCTCAGGTAGTAGCAGAGGCAGGAAAAGCTGGAAATGTTACCATTGCTACCAACATGGCGGGTCGGGGTACGGATATTAAAATTAATGATGAGGTGAAAGAGAATGGTGGATTGGCCATCATAGGTACGGAGCGTCATGACAGCCGCCGGGTGGACAGACAATTGAGAGGCCGTAGTGGTCGTCAGGGAGACCCCGGTAGCTCGCAGTTCTTTGTTTCTTTAGAAGATAGTCTCATGCGTTTATTCAATTCTGAACGCATCGCGAAACTCATGGATAGAATGGGGCACAAGGAAGGGGAGGTTATACAGCACAGCATGGTTTCTAAATCTATTGAGCGTGCGCAGAAGAAGGTTGAAGAAAACAATTTTGGAATCAGGAAGCGTTTGCTGGAGTATGATGACATCATGAATATTCAGCGTGATGCCATTTATAAGAAGAGAAAGAATGCTTTAAGTGGAGAGCGTTTGAGTGTAGATTTATATCAGATGTTTCAGGGTAGAATGGACGGTATCGTTTTCGAAACCAAGGCAGACGATGATTATGAGTCTTTCCAAAGTGAGATGTTGAGATTAGGGGTGAACCATGAAGTAGATGAGCGTATCTTTCTCAAGTATGACGCCAATAAGTTGGCAGATGTGGTCATGGAGAAAGTCATGGCCGAATACAAACAGAAAGGAGAGCGAATGGTGCGTGTTCTTTTACCCGTGATTAAGCGTGTGTATGAGAAAGAGGGCCACAAGTATAAGAGAATTGCCATTCCATTTACAGATGGATCATCAAAAAGCATCAATATATCGGCTGACCTGAAGGCAGCTGTGGATAGCAAAGGAGAAACAATTACAAGGGACATAGAAAAGGCGGTGACCTTAGCCTTGATAGATGATAATTGGAAAGAGCATCTCCGAAGTATGGACGAGTTGAAGGACTCGGTGCAGTCTGCTTCGTTTGAACAAAAGGATCCTTTGGTTATATATAAGATGGAAGCCTACAATCTTTTTGAGGCTTTAATTTATAAAATAAACAGTGAGGTAACCTCCTTCTTATTGGGTGGATACCTGGCGCTAGACATGGAAGAACCCAATATTCGGGAAGCGCGTGAGCAGAAAACGGACACCAGTAAAATGAGTACCAATAAGAGAGAGGAAGAAAACCGGGCTATGCAAAAAGCAGCGGCCTCAGCTGGTGGAGGGGGAGCTAAGAAGCCAGAGACTTTTGTCCGAGAGGGCGAGAAAGTAGGCAGGAATGATCCTTGTCCTTGCGGAAGTGGCAAGAAGTATAAAAAATGCCACGGAAAAGCGGGTTAAAGCTGTTATATTTATTTCTTACTTATACCAATTAGGGATGACAAAATTTACGGAGGAGAACGGTTACAAATACATTGAGAGCAATCCCGAATCAGAAGAGACTATTGTGCTTTTGCACGGGTTAATGGGCGGCTTGAGTAATTTCGACGGGATTATTGACCACTTTTCTCCTCGTTATAATGTTGTAGTTCCTGCCTTGCCCATATTTGAATTACCATTGAGAAAAGTAGGGCTTAAAGGGCTGACTAATTTTGTAGAGGATTTTGTGGAGCACAAAGGTTATAAGAACTTTCATATGCTTGGCAACTCCCTGGGGGGGCACTTGTGTATATTGTATTGCTTGAGAAAGCAAGAATTGGTTAAGTCCATGACCTTGACCGGTAGCTCCGGGCTCTTTGAAAACCCAATGGGAAGCTCCTGGCCGAAAAGAGAAAACTATGAATGGGTCAAGAATCGTGTAGAGAAGACCTTTTATGACCCTGCTGTTGCAACAGATGATTTAGTTCGTGAGGTTTTTGAAACGGTGAATGACAGAAACCGTGTAGTGCGCATCATTTATGCGGCAAAGTCTGCGCTGAGAAACAATATAGAGAACAGGCTGAAGGAGCTAACAATACCGGCTTTGCTTGTTTGGGGAAAGGATGATACTATAACACCACCTTTTGTAGGGGAGAAGTTTCATGAGTTACTGCCCAACAGCCAGTTGGTGCTGGTGGATAAATGTGGACATGCGCCTATGATGGAGCATCCGTCCTTATTTAATGAGCACCTGGAGAAGTTTTACAATTCTGTCCAATAGTTTTCATTTCTTTGAAACAGTGCAATTAATCGTCATCAGCTTGTGCCTCCTGCATGGGGTTTGTACCTGAACGTTCTTTCTGTTTGTAGACCTTGAAGCGGGTGATTTGTTGTTGAGGAGGGTAGCTATTGTTGCTAACATCGATATCAGCTGTTTCCAGGTTGGGGTCTAATTCCACTGATTTGAGCTTCTTGTCGTAAGCAAGTATTTTGTGAACCACGGGGCTGTTGAAACGCCAAATTTCAGCTGGTAAGATTTCTTTCTGATAACTGCCATCCTTAAAATGTAAGCCCAGTATAATGGGCATGGGTATACCACCGATGCGTTCAAACTCCAATTCATATAGGTATAAAGTGCTGTCAATCAACTGTTTGTCATTCTCATCGAGCGATTCCAAAAATGATTGATAGGTTTCACGCTTCTTTGCGGTGGGGGCCTCAGGGTTGTAAGTAGAATAGAAATCTATTAAGGTGGGATCTATTTCATCGTATGTTTGATGTATGTCATCAGCGTTGATGATGTTGCCAATGTATTTATCTTCACTGGAGTCGTCGTTTTGGTTTTGGGAATCATCAGGGTTTCCGGTATTCATTTTTAATTCTTTCACAGAGTTAATGGCAATGTCGACATGGTCGGTTGTGTAAAACCAGCTTCTCCAAAACCAATCCAGATCTATACCTGAAGCATCCTCCATTGTGCGAAAGAAGTCAGCGGGGGTAGGGTGTTTGAACATCCATCGTCTGGAGTATTTTTTGAAAGCAAAATCAAAGAGCTCTCTTCCCAGAATGGTTTCTCGCAGAATATTCAGGGCTGTGGCGGGTTTACCATAAGCGTTGTTTCCGAACTGGAAGAGGGACTCACTATTGGTCATGATAGGAGTAATTTGGTTTTTATCTCCTTTCATGTATTGAACGATTTTATATGCTGGACCTCTGCGTGATGGATAATTGCGCTCCCACTGTTGTTCTGAAAGATATTGTAAGAAGGAATTAAGTCCTTCATCCATCCATGTCCATTGCCTCTCATCAGAGTTGACGATCATGGGAAAGTAATTGTGTCCAACTTCGTGTATAATAACGGAAATCATTCCGTATTTCATCCGTTCGGAATAGGTTCCGTCCTCTTCCGGTCTCCCATAATTAAAACATATCATAGGATATTCCATTCCTATGCGTTTAGTGTGAATGGAGTAGGCTACGGGATATGGGTAATCGAAGGTATAGTGCGTATACCATTTAAGTGTGTGCGCTACTGCTTTGGTACTGTATCGTTCCCAGAGTGGATTCCCTTCTTTGGGATATAAGCTCATGGCCATAACAGTATCTTGGCTTTGTTCAACAGCCATGGCATCCCATATGAATTTTCTGGAACTGGCAAAAGCGAAGTCCCTCACATTGTCAGCGTGGAAAATCCAGGTCTTCTCATCGGTAGATTTGACTTTTTCATTTTTTTCTGCTTCATCTTGTGTGATTATAAGAACTGGTTGTTCAAATGAGGTCTTGGAAGCTTTTAGGCGCTTGAGTTGTTTATTGCTGAGTATATCCTTGCTATTTTGAAGTACCCCTGTGGCACCTACGACATGATCAGAAGGAACAGTGATGGCGACATTATAATCACCGAATTCCAGAGTAAACTCACCGCGGCCAAGGAATTGCTTGTTTTGCCAACCGTAGACGTCATTGTATTTGCACATGCGTGGATAGAATTGTGCAATGGTATATAGATAATTGTCTTCTTCGGGGAAGTATTCATATCCACTCCGCCCACCAATTTGCATACGATCATTTATGTTGTACCACCATTTGATATAGATTTTGCAGCTATCTCCGGGCTTTAGAACTTCATCTAAATCGATGCGCATCATGGTATGGACGATTGTGTGTTCCAGTTTGTCCTTATTTTGATCTGTAACGGACTCTATTTTAAAGCCTCCGTCAAAGTCATTCAGCATTCTGTGTAGAGCGCTGAAGGACATTCGATTGGATGCCTGTTTTTCCGAAGCCTTCTTTGTTTGAGAATCAAAAGACCTAACATTTTGATCGAGTTGAACCCATAAGTAGTCTAGCGGATCTGGGGAGTTGTTGTAGTAGGTAATCCATTCCTCTCCGTAAATCTTCTGGTTCTGATCGTCCAGCCTGAGGTCTATATCATAGTCTACCTTTTGCTGCCAATAGAGGTGACCGGGTGCTCCGGCAGCGTTCCTGTAAACATTGGGTGTTGGCAAGCGCTCGTCCAATTGTTTAAACAAGTTGTAGTTATTATTCGGGTTCTGTGAATACACCACAAGGGGCAGAATGATGAGCAGGAGTATAAGCCTCATATAAAACATTTCAGGTTACAACAAAAGAGAACAAGTATACTAAAACTTGGAGACAGATGAAAAGTATTTAATCACCGGTGTTCCACGTGGAACATATATTAGAACAAATGACCAGATGTTCCACGTGGAACATGCTTAACTTTTCTCAAAGCCATTCAGGTTTAAAGCTACCTGATGGGCCTGATGCATGCCCTCCGCTTCTAAAACCCTATCCAGTGCTGCTTTGTTTTCAAAGAAGTGTAAATGACCCGAAGAGGTGGGCAAAGTCCCTAAGTATGCGGGGTGACGACTATTCATGATTCTAGGGTCAGCGGATAATGCGTCTTGAAGCAGGTTGGGTATAGTGAGTAAGCAGGCTTTCTGTAAAAGCAGTAATCGATGGGTTGTGGCCCCTTGCGTTGGAAAAGGTACTGCTCCGGTGTCAAGACAGGCGTGAATACCTTTTGGAAGTCTGAGCTGAACATAGGGTAGGTCTGGGGAAGAAAATAGTATTCCACCGATGCTTGAGGTCAAACAAAAGGCCTTGTTCGTGATAAGCCCTTCTGAAAAAAGCAGGTTTAAAACCTCTTCTCTCATTGGTCTATTGAAGCGCTTGTGTTGAATATGATAGGCACTCATGATTACAGCCATGGGAAATAAATCCCCCTCATTTGCTAACAGCTCTGGAAGTGAACAGCTAAGCTTGAATTTATAAGCACGATCCAGTGAAAGGCTTTTCCGCAGCATTTTGAAAATGGCTAAATGGTGATGTTCAGGTAGGGGTTTCCCCGTAGCATTTTCAATGGCAAATTCATCTTGAGCCTCCGCTTGAACAAACAAACAGGGCTCAGAAATAGCCAGGTATGGTCCGGGTTCAGTGTAGTCCTTGATTGATACTGGAATAGGAAAAGAAAAGCGAAAACCCATATTTTTTATTTGAAAAACTCACTGTGCAAGGCATTAATGCTGCGGTCTTGATCTTTCTCATGAACGAGGAAAGCAATATTGCGTTCACTTGAACCGTGCGCAATGGCCTCAATATTAATAGCCAACTGTCCTAATGTGTGAAAGGCTCTTCCGATAATGCCAGGCTTAAATAATATTTTTTCACCAACAATTGCAATGGCACACATATTCGACTCACTGGTAAGGCGAAATTGCTCCATTTCTCTCAACTCTTTGTTGAACTCTTTAGATATGAGGTCTCCGACCCGTGCCTCCTCAGAGGCCAAAATGGCAAAACTGATGCTCAGTTCACTGCTTCCTTGAGTCACTAAATAAATGTCTAGATCTTCTTCGGAAAGACACCCAAACAGCCTGCCAGCCAAGCCATGAATGCCCCGGCCTGTTCCTCCTTCTAGTGTCAGAATGCTCAGCCCGGGAATACTGGTGATGCCAGAAATGTCTTCATCTTGAGCCAGTTTTTTCTCAGCAATGATCCAGGTACCACTGTCCTCAGGTCGCAAACTGTTTTTGATGAGAATGCTTGTTCCCGTTTTCTGAGCAGGAATAATGGTTGGTGGATAAAGAACCTTAGCTCCAAAGTGAGAAAGCTCCATCGCCTCCATATAATTCAGTTCTTTCAGGTTTCTCGCTTCCTTGACAATGTTTGGATTCGCAGTCATTACCCCATTAACATCGGACCAAATCTCTATGCGGTCTACTTCCAGTGCGCTGCCTAATAGACTGGCAGTATAATCAGACCCTCCGCGACCAAGAGAGGTGGATATTTCGTCGATAGTGGAAGAAATAAATCCTGTGACAACCTGGGTCATGTTGCGCTCTCGAAAATGGGCATTAATTTTTTGTTGTGTGATTTCCTCTAAAACGCGGGCTCCGCCAAAGCGATTGTTGGTTTTTATCATTTTCCTGGCATCCGCATAAGCACAGTTTATTCCCCGGGACTTAAGAGCTTCAGCTAGTATTCTGTTTGAGTTGCGCTCTCCAAAGCTGAGAATCAGGTCGCGAAACCTGGGGTTAAAATCGCGTGAAAGATAAATGCTGTTGAGAAGCTCTCCCAACACTTCAAAGTTCTCTGTGATCTTTCTTTGAGCAATGACCTTGCAGCCGGCGTCAGAGACGAAATAATCCAGGATTCCAAAATGAAAGCGCGATAACTCTTTAAGAGATGCACGATAATCAGCATCTCCAAAGGCCGCCTGTTCGCCAAGCTCGATAAGAAGGTCTGTTGTTTCCCCAAAAGCGCTGAAAACCAAGGCTTTAAGCTCGTGTTTGCTGGCGCTCTCCTGGATAATGTTTAGGACGTTTTCTATTCGCGCAACAGAGCCAACAGAACTACCGCCAAATTTCATGATGATCTTCTCCATGATTGATGTTCTTCCTGCGAAGTTAAGCAATGAAGGCAAGAGCTTATTTATTTTCTACAAAACAGAATTCTATTGTGGTTGAATTGAAGATGGTCGACACAAAAAACCCAGCGACGAAATGTCTAAGCGAATAAATCAATTTAGGAGGATAGAAGGTTCACAGTTAACCGTACTATTGTTTGCCGGTCTTTGCACCCTGGTACATTTTTTTAATAGCAGGGTTTGTGTTTTTTTCTTTTTGGCAATGGTAGACATATTCCCTCAAGCTGCCCTTCACTTTTAGTCTTACACAACGGTCAAATACAGCTTTGAACTTTTTGAAATTGTGTCTTGTGTAGAGCACCTGGCTGTAAAAGCCCCCAGGTTCAAGTAATTCGTAAGAGTCTTGTAGAATCTGCTGGCTTTTTTCTTTGGAGAAGAAGGAATAGGGAATGGAGCCAAGCACGAAACCAACTTTATCCTTGACATGTGTGCGTAAAGAGGAGGCATCGTCATTTACGATAATCAACCTGGAATCATTGAGCTTTTCCTCAACATGTGTACAAAAGTCCTCGTGAATTTCAAAGGCGTAGACACGGCCCTCAGGCCCCATACGATCCAGGATTTTTTTGGTTATGTTTCCATGACCCATACCAAACTCTACAACAGAACCCTGATACCCCTGAGGAATTTGTCGGCAGATCTCTGCCTCGGCAGCTCCACTGGTTTCAAATATGGCACCAACAGTAAAAATATTCTTGGTAAAGGCCCAGGCAGTTTTTAATTTTCCAAAATTCCCACTCATAAATGTCTTATCCCTTTCCTTGCTCGTAAAATTTGAATTGTTCTTAAATTTAATAAAAGCTTTTCATTGAAATAATATTTCCATTTCTTTTCGGCTATTCTCATTCATGCGATAAAGCATGAAGAAGCAAGAAATTGATATCTAAAAAGCTTACTTTTTGAGGGCAATGGTATCTTAGATGTAGAAAAAAGGGAGCCTGATGGATTTTTCAGGCATTTTTTTATGTTTTCTGCATAGAACAAATACAAACCATGAAATTTTATCTGACAACTTTCTGTCTTTTAATGGCATCTTTACTTTGTGCGCAAGACCTCGAGGAGCATATATGTAAAGAGTCCAACCACATGATGCTGCACGAAGCTAAACGAGCTCAAAACCTCATGGCTTTTCAAAGCAGTCAGGAAACCGAAAACTATGATATCAAATACCACCGTCTTGAATGGTCAGTAGATCCGGCTGAGAAATACATTGAGGGTTCTGTGACCACTTATTTTGTGCCGAAAGAGGGCATGGAGGAAATCTATTTCGACCTCAAGTCCAATATGATCGTGCGTGAGGTCCTGCACAAGGGTGAAGCACTGACCTATGGCTTTGAAGGAGACGAGCTCTTGCGTGTCCAACTCAATACTATGCTTCCCGAAGGAGCACTGGACAGTCTCAGTATTATTTATGAAGGTGTTCCAACAGCTGAGGGCTTTGGCTCTTTTGAAACGAGTAGCCATCAGGGTATTCCAGTCCTGTGGACCTTGTCAGAGCCATATGGAGCAAGGGATTGGTGGCCCTGCAAGCAAAGCCTAAATGACAAAATTGACTCTATTGATATTTTTGTCACGACACCGGAGCAATATAAGGTTGGAACAAACGGACTTTTGGTAGGAGAGAAAACAATAAACGGGCTAACGACCTACCACTGGAAACATCGTTATGCCATACCTGCCTACCTGATTAGTTTGGCGGTAACCAATTATGAGGAATTCACGGACTATGTGGAGTTGGACAACGGCGATTCAATCCCTGTTTTGAACTACGTTTATCCGGAAGACCTGAGTTTAGCAGAAGAAGAATTGGAGAATACGGTAGAAATTATGAAGCTTTTCAATGAGCTTTTCGGAACGTACCCTTTCGCCGATGAAAAATACGGTCACGCCCAATTTGGGTGGGGAGGCGGAATGGAGCATCAGACCATGAGCTCAATGGGTAGTTTTTCTTATGCCCTGCAGGCCCACGAGCTGGCACACCAATGGTTTGGTAATAAAGTGACTTGTGGAAGCTGGGAAGACATTTGGCTCAATGAGGGCTTTGCTACCTACCTCACTGCTCTTACCTACGAGTTCAACCTCTCAGATGAGCCCTGGTTCGGACTGTGGAAGCAGCAAGCTATCGATTTTATTACCAGCAACGATGGAGGAGCTGTCAGGGTTAATGACACGACCAATGTTGGGCGTATATTCAGCAGTCGTTTAAGCTATCGCAAGGGTGCTTACCTACTACATATGCTTCGTTGGATGATGGGCGATGAGCATTTTTTCCAGGCTTGTCGTAATTTTTTGAATGACCCAACTCTCGCTTTTGGATATGCAAAAACCGCAGATTTGCAACGACACTTAGAAAACACCAGCGGTCTGGATCTGTCAGCGTTTTTCTCGGACTGGTACATTGGAGAAGGCTACCCTTCATATGATATTGTCTGGGAGCGCAATGCAGACGGCATACAACTAGAAATTGCACAAGCGACCTCACACCCGTCGGTGGAGTTTTTTGAAATGCGCTTGCCTATTTTGGTAGAAGGAACCGAAAAGGATAGCCTTCTGGTTCTGGACCATAATACGAATGGACAGCGCTTTAATGTATATTTGGACTTTAACCCAGTAAAGCTTGTTTTTGACCCAGATCTATGGATACTGTCTCGAGATAATCAGATCAGAGAGGGCCTTGTCTCCAATGACGAATTGAAAAACAGAGACTTTAAAGTATTTCCTAATCCCGTCGACCATGTCTTAACGGTTGAATTTGAGGAGGCATTTTCAAACCATCAGGTTCAGGTTGTTGATGATCTTGGTAGGACCATACAGGAATTCCGTACCACAGAATCTCTGCTCCGAATCAATACGGATAGCTGGAAAAACGGAATTTACTTTTTACAAATCAGTAATGGCAGCCACTCAATTATGAAAAAGCTTGTCAAAGTGCAATGACCCAATAGGATTCATGTACCCAATTAATTCGGTTTTACGATAGGAAGTGTAGGCTTGAAGTGCGTGCATTCCCAATGATCAATCATTTGCAGACGCCGACCATTTTACTTCCGGACAAATCTGATCATCGATTT